>Ga0207023_10243_pt1 | contig 13699 bp, 9 predicted proteins | sample Alteio_BWMinCont_47_FD_153464 | JGI IMG/M metagenome (GOLD analysis project Ga0207023, IMG submission 153464) | Enriched cells from forest soil in Barre Woods Harvard Forest LTER site, Petersham, Massachusetts, United States -... | ecosystem: Environmental > Terrestrial > Soil > Temperate forest >... | reverse complement strand
CCGCGCGAGGTGGCCCAGCGGCCGTTGCCGTCCGAAATGATGGCCACGTGCAGGCCTGAGCCCGAGACAGGTTCAGGACGCCTAGTGGCCAGATGCTGCATGGTCAGGGGTTGCATGTTTTTACTGCTTTCTCCGCCGCGGGGAAAGTCGCATAAACTACTCTACAACACAAAGTAAATGGCTAAAAAATTTTGCCTTTCTAGCCCTCGCGCGTCGCGCGAATCAGCGCCTCCATATGATTCAGGTAACGCTCCAGTGCCCGTCGGCCCGCTGCCGTCAGCCGGTACTCCGTCTTGGGCAGCCGTCCATCAAACGACTTCGTACACGCGATGTAGTCCGCTTCTTCCAGCCTGCGGGCGTGAACGCTCAGATTGCCGTCCGTGGTCTTCAGCAAGGCCTTCAACTCATTGAAAGTTAGCGAACGGTTCACCGCCAGCGCGCTCACAATCCCTAGCCGAATCCGTTCGTGGATCAGCCTGTCCAGGTCTGGCGAGACGGCTTCGCGCGCGGATCCCCGCACGGCAGCCAGCGAGGCATCGCGTTCGCGCGTGCGCTGCAGCCGTTCCTGGTGTGCGGTCGATGACCTGGCCATACGATTGCCTTTTATCCCCCGTGATGCCGTGCAATCCAAATTCCGAAAGCGATCTGCAACACTCCGAACCCCGCGGCCATCAAAGCGTCGCCCCATGCAGCTGGCGCAACTAGCGCCGCAGCGCCTAGACTCATCAGGCAAAAGCCCATGACGGGAACGCCTTCGAGACGCGCACTCTGGAAGCCTTGGTGGCGGCTGCCGGTGCCGCGATGGCCACCGCGACAAACGCTTCGACGAGCCAGACGGCGAGCCAAGCGCGCGGCGAAGACTGCCGCGCTGCGACGAAGGCGGCCACCAGCGCGGTAATGCCCATGGCCACGCCGCCCCATCCAGGGACGGCTGTGAACTCCGCTGCGCTCTCCATGGTTTCGCGAATGTATTTGAGATGATCGGCGGCGCGAGCGTCGATGGGGATTGGTTCGCGCTTATTCGCTCGGAGAGGTCCAGCGGCTAGCATGCTCACAGGATAGCGCAAAAACCGCAACCCGGTCAAGTACTTTGCAACATAAAGTACGTTCCGTCCGCGGTCCTCACGAACCCCGCGGATAGCGGCCCAGGATCGAGTTTAGGCGGATCATGAATACTTCCACAAACATGTGAACGCTGTCCCTAAACATATTCACTTTCGTCGCAGGCGAGTGCCCCCAGCGCACGGGAATCTCGATGGTCCGCAGGCCGTGATGTCTCGCCAGATAGAGCAATTCGGGATCGAAGCCGAACCGCTCGATGCGTTGCTGCTCGAAAAGAATTTGGCACGGTTCGCGGCGGAAGGCTTTGAAGCCGCATTGCGTGTCCACAAAGGGCAGTCGCAGGATCACTCGCACGATGGCGTTAAAGATGATTCCCGCGAACTCGCGGAATCGTGACTCATGGACAGAGATAAGACTGCGGTCAAGCGCGCGGGAGCCTATGGCTATGTCGTAGGTCTCCAGGGCTTTGAGAAGTTTTGGCGCTTCTTCGATCGGAGCAGACAAGTCGGCGTCCGTGAAGAGTACGCTCCGGCCCCGTGCTTCGCGCATCCCGTGACGAACGCTGAAGCCCTTCCCTCGATTCACAGCATTGGAAATCAACCGCAGGGATGGAAATGTCTTCTGAAAGGTCTTAGCGACTTCTGCGGTACGATCTTTCGAGCCATCATCGACGACCAGAATTTCTGTGTCTGTTCCCAAACTCGGCAGATAGGCGGCGATCTGTTCGAGAGTCGCTGGGAGGCGCAACTCTTCGTTGTAGGACGGAATAACAATCGATAGGTCGGGATCGGCGGAACTCATCGCGCCGGGGGTTCCTTCCATCCGTAATAGCCAATAAGGGGCACAAAGCGGCAGGCTTCCAGAGTGCGCGTCTCGAAGGCGTTCCCGTGCCGTTCGAGGCACAGCAATTCCTGATTGTCGGCATCCCCTACCGGCAAGATCAGACGGCCGCCCTCTGCGAGCTGCCAACGAAGCGGCTCCGGCACTCGAGGCGCCGCTGCCGCGACCAGGATGGCGTCAAACGGAGCAAGTTCGGGCAGGCCCAGCGTGCCGTCGCCGCAGTGAATATGCACGTTCGCATATCCGAGCCGCGCAAGCCGCGCAGCCGCTGAGGAAGCCAGCTCCGAACGCGACTCAATGCTGAACACAATTTCCCCGAGGTGCGAAAGAATCGCGGCTTGGTAGCCGCAGCCCGTTCCAACCTCCAAAACGCGTTCGCTCCCGGCGAGGTGTAAAGCCGCGGTCATCGCCGCAACGATATACGGCTGCGAGATGGTCTGGCCTTCACCGATGGGCAATGGCGCGTCTTCGTAGGCTCGTTGGCGAAACTCCTTTGGCACAAACTCTTCACGGCGTACCGCAGCCATGGCCGACAACACCCCGGAATCATGAACACCGCGCCGCCGCAATTGCTTGTCGAGCATCTCAGCGCGCTCGACGGCGAACTGGTCCGCGCCAGAGCCCTCCAGGAACCGCTCGCTAGCTCGGTTATTGCGAAATGGTTTCATCTTGATCGCGCCGCTCCTACTCTTCCCTGACCCTTTCAAATACCGTCCCCTCTTCAAGCATGCGAGAGCGCTGCGGTATGCTTTTCCCAAGCCCGTGTTTCAAGAATGTCCGCGATTTGCGTCATGGCCAGATCGCACTCCTCTTCGCGATTGTAGAAATGGGGCGATAGCCGCACGCCGGCTTTCGGTCGGTAATCCACCAGAATCTCTCTCGCCAGAAGCTCGCGGCACACCGCCGCGGCATGCGGGCAATCCACGGAAACCGTGCCGGCACGCTCCGCGGGATTCTCCGGCGTGTTCACGGGCCAACCATGGGCCCTCGCGGCCTCCCAAAGACGTGCCGTCAGGCGCATGGACTTTTCGCGAATTGCGGCCATCCCCACTTTGTTCAGTATGTCGAGACCCGGCTGACACGCATACAGCGCAGGAATGGGCGGCGTGCCGTTCAAGTACCGGAAGGAATCCTCACGCGCATCGATCGCGCCGGTCTCGAACGCGAAAGGTCGCCGGTGCGCCATCCAGCCGGCGATCGCCGGCTTCAGCTTCCGGCGCAGATCTTCCCGCACGTAGAGATACCCCACGCCCGGCCCGCCGCACAGCCACTTGAGCACGCCACCGCACGCGAAATCCGCGCGGAGTCCGCGGACATCGATAGGAATCGTCCCCGTAGCTTGAAAAAGATCCAGAATAACGTGCGCCCCCACGCGATGGGCTTTTTCAATAATCGCCCCGGCATCCACGATGTAAGCGCTTCGAAAGAGCACTTGCGAGATGGGCACGAGCAGCGTGTTCTGGTCGATGGCCGCGAGAAACTTGTCGAGATCGAACCGCACCGTATCGTTGCTGGGAACAAGTTCGATACGCGCCCCGTTGCGCCGCTGCTCGTGATAGAAGTATTGAATCGATGGAAATTCCAGGTCCGTCATCACCACCTTATTGCGCGGCCCACGAAAGTCAAAACACGAGCTGATCACCGCCTGGATGAGCGTCACATTCTGATGCAGCGAAATTTCGCCCCGTTCTGCGCCGATCAACGGAGCGATATGGTCGCCGACATTCACGGCCATCTCCCACCAGCCTTCTTCCCACGCCCGCACACCGCGCTGGCCCCACAAATCGGCATAGGCTCGCATTTCGTCGTACACGCCGCGAGGCATGGCTCCCAGCGAATTGCTGATCAGATAGGTGGTACGCTCCAGGATTGGAAATTCCCCGCGCCATTTCAGCAGTTCATCCATCTTCCTTAGCTCCACCCGAAATCGTCCGGGAACGGACCTTTCTCCACACAAGGTAGCACAGCGAAATGAACACAAGCCAGGGAACTCCCGCGATCAGCGTGATTCGCAGACCCGGGACCCACCACGTCGAAATAAGCACCGCCGTTAGCCCGGTAAGTCCGAAAGCAGAACTCCACGGCCCGGGCGGCGCAAACCGCAGAGGCGCTTTCGCCCACCTTCGGGTTCGGCGGCGAAACGCCAGGTGCGTAACAAAAATCATTTGCCAAACAAAAATGCCGCCAAGGAACGCAGACCCCAACATGTAGACATACGCGGTCGCGTGAAACCAATGATCCATGAAAAGGGCCGCGAACATTCCAACGCTGGAGACGAGCAGGGCCACCACCGGCGTCCCTCGTTTACTCAAGCGCCCTAACCTCGCCGGCGCGTAACCTCCGCGCGAAAGGGAAAAAAGCATCCGCGCCATCAGATACAAATTGCAATTGACACTGGAAAGCGCTGCGGTAAGCACTACGAAATTCATCACCCCCGCCGCAGCGGGAATGCCGACGATCTCGAAAACACGCACAAACGGGCTTTCCCCCAGCCCGACTTCGTTCCATGGCACGATCCCCACAACCACCGCCAGCCCGCCCACATAAAACAGTCCCAGACGACCGAGGGTCCAGCGCAACGCCCTCGGCAGGGCCGTCGTCGGGTCTTTCGCTTCTCCGGATGTGACGGCCACGATCTCTACTCCCAGAAAGCTGAAGATCGCCATGGCCACGCCGAGGCCGACTCCTGGCCATCCGTTCGGAAGAAATCCTCCATGCCCGGTATAATTCTGGACCCCGATCCGAGGGAATCCGAGGCCCAGGAGCAAGGCGGCGCCGAGAATCAGAAATACGGCGATGGTCAACACCTTGATCATCGCAAACCAATATTCGAATTCCCCGAAGCTCGCCACGCTCCGTGCATTCACATAAACGAGCGCGGAAGAAAATCCCGCAATCCACATCCACGAGGGCACCTGCGGAAACCAGTGTTTGCAATAGATAGAAGCGGCCAGCACCTCGCTGCCGGTGGCGATCACCTGCGCCAGCCAATAGGAGTAGCGCATGGCAAAGCCGGCCCAGGGATGCACGTACATTTCGGCGTACACCCCGAAGGAACCCGCCACCGGATGGGCCATCGCCATTTCGCCGAGCGCCCACATCAAGCACAGCGCAATGGCCCCGGCCGCGACGAAACTGAAAATCACCCCCGGCCCAGCAAGCTGTACGGAAATCGCGCTGCCCAGAAACAATCCCGTTCCGATCGCTCCGCCCATGGCGATCATGGAGAGCTGCCGCGGCGTTAAATTGCGATGGAGACCCGCTTCCCGATCGATGATTGCAGTGTGCTCGGCAACGCCTGGCGGCGTGGCGCGCACAGAGATTGTCTCCGCCATGCCGCGGCATGGTAGCAGAAAGCCCCCTCTGCCGTTAGCAATCCCGCCTGAACGAGCGGACAGTTAAACCAGAAGCACGCCTGTACCGCGCAAATCGCGTTCCCGGGCGCCTGATTCCCTACAATTTAACCAGTGGCGGAAAGGCTCCGTAAAGTTCCGCCGCGGAGGAAGTCATGAAGGCAGTCCTAGCTCTTGTCATCATCTACGTTGGAGCATTTTTCCTGGCCATCCAGGGCGCATCGCAAAATTCCGTCAGTGCCGCGCCGCCCAGCGCCGCCGCCCAGGATCAGACCAGCCCGGCCGCAGCAAAGCCCATCGATCCCCTCAAGGACGCGGACATTCGTTCGCTGATGGAGCTCATCGGCGCACGCGATCAGACCCAGGACGCCATTGCCAATTCCAGTGAACAATACCGGGAAAAGCTTCTGGCCACGGTCCCCAGTAACGACAAAGGCCAAGCCTTTGTCGCCTCGTTCATCGAGAGCTATCAAAAGAAATTCGACGTTGACCAGCTGAACGAGCAGTTCGTGGCAATCTACGACAAGCACTACACCGACGACGAAATCAAGACCTTGCTGCAGTTCTACGGTTCTCCGCTGGGTCAGAAGGTTGCTGCCGAGACCCCCCAGATCGCTCGCGAAATCCAGGCCGCCAGCCGCACCACGGGTGCCAAGGCCGCCAAAGACGCCCTGCAGGCACTAAAAGCTCAGAATCCGGAGACCGGGCAATCCGCTCGCCTCACCAACGGCCCGCGCCGCTGGCAACCGGGTGCCCGCGCGCAACAGGGCGCGCCACAAGGCCGGTCTCAGCAAGCGGCCCAACCACCCGATCCTCCGCAATTCTGAAGGTTCAGCGGCTTCGGGCGCTTCTACTGAAAGTGTTTTTTGAATTTGATGTCGATGCCAAACGTGCCGTTTTGGTCCCGCAGAGCCACGATCGATACGTTGCGGTTCAAGTTGTATTCCACCTGAATGACCTGCTGCTGGGTGGACCCCACATTCGAAACATAAGTAATGGTTAGCTCCCGCGTGACCTGCTGCTCCACGGTGACGCGCGCCGCTGCGTTCGTCGACGAGCTCGTCGAGCCCACTTCCGCTAGCCCGGGATCGACGCGGAACCGCGTAATCCCAAACAAGCGCTGGACCCGCCCTCCCAATTGGCTCGAAACCGCTTCGGAGAGAATCGCAGAGGCCCCCGACGAGGCACTCTGTGTTGCCCCCGTTCCACCGCCGCGGATGCTCGCTTCCGAACTGGTCTGCCCCAGCGCCAGAAGCGTGATAATGTCGTTCGCCGGCAGCGGCGGATCAGAGCGGTAAGCCAGCGTCAGCTTGCTAGCCGGCCCATTAAAATTCAGAGTGATTTCGTACTGCTGAATCGTCGTGGTGGCTTCCACGTTCAACACCGGGTCCAGCCGGAAGGGGTTCGCAAAGTTCATGTCGCCGCGCGTCACCCGATACCTGTCGCCGTGAAACGTCATCTCGCCCGAAAGAATGTGGATATGTCCAAGAAGAATCGGGTGCTCCCACGTCCCGCGCACGCGAAGGTTCGCTTCTGCTTCCAGCTCCGCGCCCGGCCACTCCATGCGGGCGTCGGCCGCGGAAAGCGCCGAGATATCGAACTGCAAGTTACGCAAGAACGGCGAACTCGTGGATGGTCCAGAAATGCTCCCTTTCGAGGAGACCAGCACACTAGCAACCTCGAGGCCTTCGGTCAGCGTCACCCGTTCGATCACCACTTTTCCCGAAAGTACTCCAGAAGACGGTGTTCCCGTCAGTCGCAGCGACCCGCCGGCCAGCCAGCTCATCCCTTCCGGATATCGGATGCGCGCGCGATCGGTGCGCACCGTTATGTCGTACCGCAGCGGACTCTCGATGTAGTTGACGCTCCCGGTGAGGTGCATGGTGCCCCCGCCCGATTCAGCCGTCACGTTCTCAAAGAACAGCCGCGTCGCGTCAAAGACCAAATCGCCCGTGATGTTGCTCATGCCCGTCGGAAAATCAGCCACTCGTGCAGAAGCGCGTTCGATGTGCACCCGTCCGGTAATGCGCGGCCTGTCGAACGGCCCCTCGAAAGACGCGTTGATCTGTGCCGGACCGTTGGCTTCCAGTGCCGGTAAGAATCCCGCGAGCAGCCGCAGGTCCAGCGCTCCATTCAGTTTCAACCCCAGCGTGCCCCGCCCGGCAAATCGCACTGCGCCCGCCAGGGCAATGTTTGTATCTGTCCCTTTGAAGGCGGCTTGATCGATTTCCAGGCTCTCCTTGGAAGTGCGCAGATGGATCGGTCCCACGTTTTCGAGTTGCACATTGGCGTAATTCAACGCCAGCTTCGAAAACTTGGCGTCCACCACGATGTTCTCGGGATGTTTCAATTCGCCGGCCACGGTGATGTCGCCGTCGGCTACGCCATGACCATTAAACTGCGTGAGGTGCAAAGCGGTCATCAAGAACGGATTTAGATCGATATTCTTAACGGAAACTTTTCCATTCAGGGCATAAGGATCAGCCAACCCCAGCGTCACTTCGCCGGAAATCACTCCCGTGGCCATGGCCGAGCCAAGGTCCAGCTCCGCCGTCCGTCCGTCCGATAGGAGACTCCCCTCGAAGCTTCCGATGGCATCCTTCCCGATGCGAAAATCCACCAACCGGAATGTACCCTCGCCGTGCGGCGCGGAAAGCGGGCCGCTGGCTTTCAGGCGAAATGTGACCAGCCCTCCGATGGGCAGCCGCACCGACTGCAACTTCTCTATATTCTCAAGGGGGAGAGATGCTCCCACCAAATCCGCCGTTACGCTTTGGTCCGCGAATCGATACCCCGCCGCTCCGGTTACGATTCCCGCGCCCCGGCCGCTCTCCTTCCCGGGTGCGAATACGCGTAACTCCGCGTCCGAGACGCGTACTCCATCCTGCGCGAGGTTCAGTTGGCCTCGCAATCGACTAAAGGACACACCATAGACGGTTCCGTCGGCGAGATCGAACAGCCCGGTGACGCCCGGCGTCGCTCGCGTCCCGTGCCCATGCAATTGGCCGCTCAAAACACCTTGTACGGGATACGCCGAGCCCAGCAGTTTCTGAATGGTTTCGACCGAAGTCTTGTCGAAGTTCACATCGGCGGTCCACTCGTTCTCTGGCAGGAAACTCCAATCCGTCAGGTCGAGCGTTCCCTCGATCTCCGTATCCATGGCCCCATAGCGCAGCTGGCCTCGCGCCAGTCCAAGTTCCGTGGACGAATAGCTGAGGTCGCCTTCGATAGAATCCAGTGCCACTGCGTTGTAGCGTACCCGCTCGCACCGCACGTGACCGTTAAACGTCGGATGGCCGCCCGGTCCGGCGATCTTGCCGTCCCATTGCGCGATCCCCGAGATCTCTTTGATGGAGTCCCGGGAACCCCGCTTGGCCCCGCGTATCGCATCGATGAAATCTTCGAACGATTCCAGTGCCCCCGTTTCGAAATGCACGTCCAGCATGGAATTCCGCGGCGCCAGTACTCCGGTAATCGTTCCCTTCGACGACGTCGTTTTGAATTCGCCTGCGCTGATCGCGAATACGCCGGAATCGTAGCGGTAGTGGATTTGCCAGTTCGCCGTTACCGGCAAGTGGCCCGCCGCCAAAACTTCCCCGGGCGTCCAATCCATCTTGCCGCCAAGCTCGAAATGCTCAAATGCATTGCTCCAGGTCTCGACGGTGTCCCCGCCGAGCAGCGCATCCCAGTGAAGTTCATCAATCGGAAACCCGGGATGCTCGATGGCAGAAAACACTCCTGCGAGGCGCACGTTCTCGATATGTGTGTCTGCACGAAACTGCACCCCGGCGAAGCGCAGTGTCACTTTCCCTTTTACCGTTCCGGCAAAAACTTGCGTGAAGAAGTCCGGCACCACCAGCCCATCGTTGTTGATGCTGTAGCTGCCGCGACTAGTCAGTCCCGCCGCGTGAAAAATATCGTAAGTCAGATGGATATCGCGCCCTGCGTAGCTGCCCGTGCCGTGGTACTGGCCGTCCGCAAGCGTTCCTTCCCCCCGCACATCGACGTGTCCAGTCGGCGTCAACGGAGAACGAAATGTCTCACGCAGGTCGAGCAGCTCCACCCATCCGCGGTAGCGGAAACTCCATTTTGGTTTTGTGAAATCCGACATTTCCGCCTGCGCATCAAGGTGCGATCGCCCGGCGCTCAACACTCCCTGCTCCAGTGTGAATCCTTCGCGCCACACCGTAAATTTCGCCGAGAGATTTGCCGGCACCGGCACCATCCTCTCGGCAGTGAATCGGACGCCCTGCCATTCCAGATTCCCCAGATACAAGGGATGCTCGGGTGTCCCACCCGCGTCGAGTCCCAGGCTCATCTCCCCGCCTTCGACGGCCAGCGGCACTTTCACTTCGTTGTACAGCAGCCACCCGCTTTCAATTCTCACCCGGCGCACGCGCAGAGCGAAAAGCGACTCGCGCAGGGATCTCTCGGAACTACTCGGTTGCTTGGGGACCGGCACGTTGGTCGAACCATTTCTCGCCACACGGATGTGCACCTCCGGTTTTTTAACCAGCAGGTCGCTCAACGATATTTTTCGCCCCCAGAAGGAATCGACCTGCAATTCCGCCTGCACCTCTTCGGCCGAAAACAGCGGTTGGGTTCCCGCTGGCTCGTGGCCGTGAATCACCAAACCCTTCAGCGTGGTTCGCATCGAGAGCCACTGTATCGAAATGGCCCGCATTTCCACGCGGCCGCCCGTGGCTTTCTCCAAACGATGCACGATCCACCGCTCGAGAATTGGATTCCCCGCTCCGCTCCCAAGGAAACCAATTACGCACAGAATCGCAATGACCGTCAGCACCCACGGCGTGTGGATCACCCAATTCCATATCGGGTGGCGCTTCCTGACCTTCATTTCGCCCCTTCCTCTAGAAACTTTTGCACGTGCAGCCGCGCACGGCTTTCTTTCAGCCAGCGATCCGCTTGCTCGTTGATGTCGCTCTGCACCAGAGCTTCCTGGATGATGTCGCGCGAGGCATCCAGTGTGGGAGGCTCCTGTCCGCGCGTCTTGGCTCTCACCACAACTGCATTTTGATAGAAATCCACAATGGCCTTTTCATCGATCTGTACCGATGGCCGAAATCTTGAATCGAGGTAGCTGGTGAGGTACAGCTGCTCGGTGACAATCTTTCGCACTTCCCCGTCATTCAGCCCGCTTTGCTTCTTGCGCGCTTCATATTCCCCGACTGAGGCGAACGACTTCACGACCCGCGAAACTTCGCGGTCCATCTCTGTGTCCTTCGGCTCTGGAAACCGGGACAACACCGCTTCTGACCTCACAATCCACTGGTCGATCAGCCGGTCCAAAATCGCGCTCTCGCTTTCGGATTTTCCATTCACCAGCTGCTGATACTCCTCGAGTTCTCGCACTTCGCTCAACAAAATGACGTCGTTCTCCACCCGCGCCACGATGCGGTCCACCACTTCCTGCGCCTTCAAAAACGAAGCCGCAGCCAGCGCAAAAAAAATCGCGCCGCATCCGAGAATCAGTGCCCGCCGCATTAAAATGTGGACCCCAAATTAAAGAAAATCTGCAGCCTCGGAAGCTGCGCGCCCTTCAGGCAAAGGGGAGTCACCGGCGTGCCCGTGGTGCTGGTGACGCACGGCACAACAAAAAACGGGCGGTTGATTTGGTAACCCAAATCAATTCGAATCGGTCCTACCGGCGTCGCATAGCGGATTCCAAACCCGACCGTATGCGCGAAATAATTCAGCTCGTTGGTGCAGTTGTAAACGCACACCGTAGGATTCGTCGCGCTCGCCGGCTGGGCGGGGTCTTCTAGCGCGAAAACCGGCTTCGGCGAGTACGCTCGAAGAGTGATGTGATCGAGCCGGCTATAGACGTTTCCCCCATCGTAGAAAAACGCCCCTCCCAGTGACGTCCCGATGTACGGCAAGCGCATGGGAAAGCGGAACTCCTGGTTGAGCGCCAGCAGGGCCTGGCCTCCCACCGGGAATCCCGTGCACGGATCGCGCGGTCCGGCCTGATTCAGCGCGAATCCTCGCAGCGACGTTCCGCCTCCAGCGAAGAATCTTTCCGGCAGCGGGATGATTTCCGGCGTCGGCCCGGGCGGCGCCTTCCCCGTGCACTCGTTCGCCGCGGGCGGCGGAAAGGTCAGTGACTGGGTATTGGCGAACGGCTCGAGAATCCCGACGCGGATAGAACGCGCAAAGCTGAAGCGCCGTTTGATTGGGTGGTACGTCGAATTCTGAAAGAAAAATCTCAGAAAGCTCGCGCTCGAACCGATGCTCGTGCTGGCGATGTTGAAATCCGCGCTGTTGAAACTTCCTTTGCTCGCATCAGCGGGATTGTCCCGGGCGTCGCGCAGCCAGGTCACGCCAAACTCAGACACCAGCGTGGGCTGTTCGAACAACGGTATCTCCTCCGACGCAATATTCAGGCTCGAAACCAGCACTTTCCGGAAAGCATAGCGGTACAGCACGGTGGTGAACGGGGTCACTTGGTCCGTTAATTGCCCCGATACTTCATAGCGCATTTCCGTGAAGGTATTGATATCCTGCGTTTTTTCCGTGTACGCCGTGGCTTGCGAGCTTAAGTGTGGACTCCCAAAGGTATTGGGGATGGAATAACCGAGTAGCGCCCGGTCTTCGATGGTGCTCGCGCGCACCTTCATGGAAAGTGAGTCCGCCCTTCCCGTCAGATTCACTTTCGTTAACTCAAAAATCCCTCGTGGGGCTGCCTGGAGTTCGACGACCGTCGGATTTGTCGTGCTCGCCAGCCGCTGCACTTCAAATCCTCCGCCGTAGGCCATGGTGTACCGCTTGGCCTCTTCCACCAAAACCACGATGTCTTTGTCAGGGTCGGACCCGTCTGGATTCTGCGGTTCAATCGTCACTCGGTTGAATATCCCCAGGTTGTACAAACGCCTCTGGGACTCCACCACATCCCCTTGGCGCAGCGGAGCACCCGGCTTGACTCGAATCTCTCGCTGAATAACCTTTGTCCTGGTCCGTGTGTACCCGCTCAGCAGTATTCGCGTCACCCGAGTTTGCGGTCCTTCGGTAATGTGATAGACCAGCCTGACCGGCGCCGCTTGCACTACCTCCGGTTTCGAACTCTTTTCCCTGCCTTCCTCTTTCTTCTGGTTCTTCTCGTTTTCCGCTGCCCCGCTCTGCGGCGCTCCTTTCCCACTCTCACTCTCGTCCGGAGTGACGCGTTCCGCCGTCGAAGTAAAACTAGCCTCCGGAAAACCTTCATTGAAATACAGCGCCAGAATGTTGTCCCGGTCCGTGGTCACGTTAAAATCGGAGTACGGCTGCCCCGGCGTCGATCCGACGACAGCCTGCAACTCCTCTTCCTTGAATGCGTGGATGCCTTCGATGGCCAGCGACGCCACGCGCGTCTGCTCCCCTTCCTGGATCGTGAATCGTACGTAAATGTCTCCTTTTTTTTCTTTGTAGTCGTCCAGGATTTGCCCATCCACCTTGGCATTCAGAAAGCCGTTCGCGTCATACAACCCGTGCATTGATTCCGCGTCTGCTTCAATCAACCGCCGGCTGAACCGTCCCCGCGACCCGAATGCCGCTCCGTAAACTTGCAGTCGGCTCCGCAGCAATTCCGTGCTGAAGTAATGATTGCCGGTTATTGCAATTCCCACCAGCTTGTGCCGTTCCCCCCGCTGGATGTGGTAGGTGATGACCTCTTCGGTGCCCTTGGATTTCTGCTCCTTGCCCTTAACTTCCTTCGTTTCCGTCGTGTAATTCACCTGCGCATCAAAGTATCCGTCACGCTCCAGCCGCTCTCGAAGATTGCGTTTTCCTTCCTCCAAAAGGTCCGCATCGACCGCCCCTTCTTGATACACGGGAACCAGCCTCTTCAATTCTCCCTTTGAAAATTTCGCACCGGTCACGGCCAGTTGCACCTGCGGTCCTTCCGTCACCTCCAGCTCCAGCGAGACGGTATTCTTCGCCGCGTTGTACTCGCCCCTTCGTAGTGCCGCCCGCGCGCTGAGCCGCCCTTTCTTCACCAAGAATTTTCGGATGCGGTCGGTCCCGCGCTGTATGCGCGCGGTCGTCACCGTTTGTCCAGCCTTCATTTTCAGTCGGGAAAGAATCTCCACATCGCGGTAGGCCGTGCCGTTCTTCAGCTCCACGGCCTCCACACGCGCTCGCGGCCCCGGTTTCACGTGCACCAGAATATCCATCTGATGAGTTTCCGGGTGCGGTTCGTTCTCTGCCGAGACCTCGGCCGTGTACAGGCCCTCGTCCTTCAAGACATCCCGCAGATGCGCTAACCCTTCGTCCACGTCTTCTTGTCGGAAGGGCCGGCCCAGCGTCAGCTGCATGGCCGCCGCAGCGGAGGAATCTGTTGGAGGTGGCGTCAGTCCTGCGATCCGTATCTTGTTGAAGAAGAGACTTTCGCGAACCACGAAATCAAGCCGTACGCCGCTGCCCACCGGTGTTACTACGGCTTTCAAATC
>Ga0207023_10202_pt1 | contig 13706 bp, 15 predicted proteins | sample Alteio_BWMinCont_47_FD_153464 | JGI IMG/M metagenome (GOLD analysis project Ga0207023, IMG submission 153464) | Enriched cells from forest soil in Barre Woods Harvard Forest LTER site, Petersham, Massachusetts, United States -... | ecosystem: Environmental > Terrestrial > Soil > Temperate forest >... | reverse complement strand
TCCAGTTTTAAATAAACCTCGCCACTGATGATGTGGTCGTGAAAGGTGTCTAACTTATCAGCTTTCTTCTGGATAAAATCCAACAACTTCTTGTCTGCGTTAAAACGAATAGATTGCACTGTAATTTTCATGATTCCTCCTTGTTATGCCTTTGGATGGGCTTGTTTATAAATAGACTTCAATCGCTCAACGGAGTTGTGCGTGTAAATTTGGGTTGCGCTAAGGTTAGCATGGCCCAAAAGTTCTTTGATGGCGTTAAGGTCGGCGCCGCGGTTAAGTAAACTTGTTGCAAATGTGTGCCTCAGCACGTGAGGGCTTTTTTTGTTTTGGGTTGATATGTAAGATAAATACTTTTGCACTATTAAATAAATGAGCTTTGGATATGCATCGGCTCCTTTATCTGTAACGAGTAATGTTAGGGAATTGTTATTAAAATTTTGACTTTTCTTTAAGTCCAGGTACTCGCTTATTAGCAGCTTCAGCTCGTTATTTATGGGTATAATCCTCTGTTTGTTGCGTTTACCTAAAACTTTTACCGTGCCTTCGTAAATATTTATATCGGTTTCTTTTACGCCTAATAATTCAGCCAGGCGCATGCCGGTGCCAAACAGGGTTTCAATCACCAGTTTATCGCGTAAGCCTTTAAAATCGTGGGTGAACACCTCGTTATCATCCAGCATTTGCGTAAGCTTTGCATCCTCGACAACAACAGGCAAGTTTTTGGGGCTTTTTGGCGTATTTATTTTTGAGGCCGGATTATGGGTGATAATACCCTCCTGCAATAAAAATTTAAAGTATTTGCGCAGCGTAGCTATTTTGCGGGTGATGGAACGCGCGGTAATATCTTCGCTCATCATGGCTACCATCCAGTTGCGGATGAGGTGATGGGTGATCTCTGAAGGGTGTGTAATAGTTTCTTCCGGCGTATTGAGGAAGCGTATAAATTGATCCAGGTCTGACTGATAGGCAGATACTGTATGCGGAGAGTACCGTTTTTCGAACTGAATATATTGTATAAAACGGGCTAAAAACATAAAAACTATTTATACATCCAAGAATATGAATGTACAAATAGTTATATAATTAGCAAAAACTGTAAAATAAATTTACACAGTTTCCGCGTTCATATTTTGCTTGTAGATAGCATGTTTGATTTCATGCCTACGGGTAATCGATTTCTTTTCGAATGCCTGACGGCTACGAAGTTCTCTTAAAACACCGGTTTTCTCAAATTTCTTTTTGAAGCGTTTTAATGCTTTATCCAATGATTCGCCGTCTTTTACGTTAATAATGATCATAGTTCCTGAAATACCTCCTTTCGTGGGAGGGCAAAGGTAGAGATAAAGTTTTGAATATTAAAATGATAATTAATAATATTGAACATCGAATGCTGAATATTGAACATCGAAGTAAAACCTTCATAATTCAATATTCAGCATTCGATGTTCGTTATTCTGCCCGTGTTGGTGTTGTCACCAACACGTTTTTGAACTCTTTGATATTTGTTGGTGACAACACCAACAAAGGCGCAATAAAAACCTTTATACAAATAATAAGTACATTACTCCATCAATCATGCAAATTACACCTACGCTTTATTATGATCATTTTAGAAGATGAACAAGAAATAATTATAGACTTCATAACTGATTCGATTAAAGACTTTAGAACTCAACAAGGCAAGTTCAACTCAATCGGCATATATTGCTGTCCCTGGGCCGGTTGGATATCTACGTCTTTTAATGTTGAAAAATCCATACATGACACTTCATACAATTGTCCCGATTTTGATATTGTTGGATTTAAATACCTTGAATTAGAAAAATGGAGCGAAGAATACGAAAAAGAAGCCCCTACCTATATATTTGAGGGGAAAACAACTGTGTTTAACTTTGACTTAGGCGATGAAGTTATCAATGAAGTGTTCTTTAAGTTTTTATCAACAATAATACTTAACCTTAATAACGATATTCAAGCAGGTGTACTTTTACAAATGTTGGATAGTGAATTTTTTAAAGTATTTTAAATCCATTGAATGTTAGCGTGGACGCTAACAAAAACAAGGGTCAAGCGTGGACGCTTGACCCTTCGGTTATAGTTTTTACTCGATTATCTCAACACTTCCCTACTAATCACAATCTTTTGTATCTCGGATGTCCCCTCGCCTATGGTGCATAGTTTGGCATCACGGTAGTATTTTTCTACCGGGAAATCTTTGGTGTAGCCATAGCCGCCAAAGATCTGGACTGCCTCGGTAGCGGTGCGTACTGCTACTTCGGATGCAAAGTATTTGGCCATGGCTGATTGTTTGGTTACGGGCAGGTGCTTGTTTTTCAGATCTGCTGCTTGCATAACTAAAAGTTCGGCTGCTTCAATTTCGGTGGCCATATCAGCAAGTTTAAAGGCTATGCCCTGGAAGTTCGCTATCGGCTGACCAAATTGCTTGCGTTCCTTAGCATAAGCTACAGCAGCTTCGAAAGCGCCTTTGGCGATGCCTAATGATAGCGCTGCTATAGAAATGCGACCGCCATCCAATACCTTCATGGCCTGTGCAAAGCCTTCGCCTTGTTTGCCCAATAGGTTTTCTTTGGGAACGCGGCAATTATCGAATATCAGTTCAGTAGTTTCTGAGGCGCGCATGCCTAGTTTGTTCTCCTTTTTGCCATGGGTGAAGCCGGGCGTACCTTTTTCTATCACGATGGCTGAGATGCCTTTTGAATCGCCTTTCTCGCCTGTGCGCACCATTACTACAGCTACGTTGCTTGATTTACCGTGGGTAATCCAGTTTTTTGAACCGTTGATCACATATTCATCGCCATCTAAAACGGCGGTGGTCATCATGCCCATGGCATCGCTGCCGGTATTAGCTTCGGTTAAGCCCCATGCTCCTATCCATTCAGCAGTAGCCAGTTTGGGTAGCCAGCGTTGTTTTTGTTCTTCGTTGGCAAAAGCCATAATATGGCCGGTACATAGCGAATTGTGCGCGGCTACTGATAAGCCTATCGAACCGCAAACTTTAGCGATCTCTACAATTACGGCAACATATTCGTGGTACCCGAAGCCTGAGCCTCCGTATTGTTCGGGCACCATTACGCCCATCATACCCAGTTCGCCTAAGTGTTTAAAAAGTTCTATCGGGAAGTGTTGGGATTCATCCCATTCCATTACATGCGGTTTGATGTATCGTTCGGCAAAATCCTTTGCCATTTGGCCTACCATTTGTTGATTTTCGCTAACAGAAAAATCAATTCCGGAAGGCATGTCAGTTAATAAAGTACTCATGATTTATAATTGGTTACAGCAAAGTAACGCATTAAATCACAGCTTAGTTTCAGGATTTTATACTTGGAAAGTAGTACAAAATGGTATATGGTATGAAATTAATGTTTAGTTGATTTAAAGTGGGTAATGGTGATTTTAAAATGGTGAAAATATTTTTTAAAAAACCCATTTAAACCAAATTGTCATCCCGAACTTGTTTCGGTATCCCACATGCTGAGTAACCGGTATTGTTGGTGACCTTGTATGTGGGATGCTGAAATAAATTCAGCATGACAAATCATTTTAATTTTTATCTTGATACTTGATAATAACTACTCGATACTAATCCAATATCAGCTCCAAAAATATCAGATCCAGCCAACGGCCAAACTTGAAGCCTACTTCTTTAAACCGGGCTACTTGTGTAAAGCCAAATTTGAGATGCAATTGCAGACTGATCTCGTTCTCACTATCTACACCCGCAATCAACGCGTGCATACCTGCACCTTTGGCAAGTGATATGATCTCCTGTAATAATATTTTACTGATGCCCTGTCCGCGGCTATCCTTGTGTATATATACTGAATGTTCTACCGTAAAACGATAGCATGGCCATACCCTGAACTTGCCATAAGTGGCGAATCCAACCAAAACACCATTCTGCTCGGCGACAATTATAGGGAAGCCGGCCTGTTTACGCTCATTAAACCAATCGAGGCGCATTTGCAGGGTATGGGGTTCTTCGCTGTATATGGCGGTTGTAGTTAGGATGATGTCGTTATAGATCTCCAATATGGCGGGAAGGTCGGTTTCCAGAGCATCACGAAGGATTATGGGTGATTTTTGCATAGTATTCTGTTAGTGTCAGTACAAAAATAAAAATTTGAGACTTCCGAAGTTTTAAAAACTTCGGAAGTCTGTTTACAAAAACTATTGTCGTTTTTTATAGTCTGGCCTTTGCGCACTTTTTACCTGTCATCCCGAACTTGTTTCGGGATCTAATACACTGAGTGGTCAGCATGATTCTGACTTTGCTTGTGGGATGCTGAAATAAATTCAGCATGACAGTCTTGTTTCGATTATTCTGGGCAATGCCCCCCCTGCCACTGTGCTTGGCTGACGCTTCCCCCTCCAGTGAGGGAAACTTGAAAATTCTTATTTCCTCACTAAAAAATTCCCTATCGCCAATACGTCAATCTCTGTATTCAGAAAGCAAAGGATGGCATCCTCCGGTGTGCAAACGATGGGTTCGTCCATGCGGTTGAAGGAGGTGTTGATCACCATTGGGCAGTTGGTTAACTGATAGAATGCATCTATCAGTTTGTAAAAGTCGGGGTGCTGGCTTGGGTTTACGGTTTGCAGGCGGGCGGAGTAATCCAGATGAGTGATGGCAGGGACTACCGAGCGTTCCTGGTTTATTTTTTTGAGAGGATTTTGCTGATCGCCAACTGGTTCTTTACGTTTTTCTTCTCTCACTTTTCCGACTAACAGCATGTACGGACTTGGCGCGCCGAGATCGAAGTATTCATCGGCGTGTTGTTCCAGCACCGCCGGAGCAAATGGCCGGAACGATTCACGGAATTTTATCTTGTTATTTAATACGGATTGCATGGTACTGTTACGTGGATCAGCAATGATACTGCGTGCGCCTAAAGCTCGCGGACCAAATTCCATACGGCCTTTAAATCTACCAATGACTTTGCCTGATGCTATTTCGTGAGCGATAGATTTATATAGATCATCATCCGGTAGCTCTTCAAATTTAAGATTATGATTGACGAGAATTTGCCTGATCTCAGCATCACTATATTCAGGACCAAGCAGGGCATTATGCATGCTGTCTTTGCCAGGCTTTACAATTCTTTGTTGTTTCAGATGCTCATGGTATACGGCTAAAGCCGCACCCAATGCCCCGCCCGCATCACCTGCGGCGGGTTGTATCCATATGTTTTTAAAGCCGGATTGCTTTAGTATTTTGCCATTTGCTACGCAGTTTAACGCCACACCTCCCGCCAGGCAAAGGTTATCTTCTTTATATTGCTGATAGAGGTTGGTAGTTAACTTCAGCATTACATATTCTGTGGCTTGCTGTATGGATGCAGCTATATCCATGTGGAACGCGGTCAACTCAGCTTTGGGTTGGCGGACTGGATTTTTAAAGAGCTGAGCGAATTTATTACCCGTCATGGTTAAACCGGTGGCGTAGGTAAAGTTCTTCATATTCAACCTGAAGGAGCCATCCTCCTTCACGTCGACCAGTTCCTTTAATATCAGATCGGTATAAACAGGCTTGCCATAAGGTGCGAGGCCCATCACTTTGTACTCATCGCAATTCACTTTAAAACCTAAATAATAGGTAAAAGCGGAATATAACAAGCCGATAGAATGCGGGAAATTGATATGACTGATGTTTTCAATAGTACTGCCATCTCCTTTGCTTACCGAGGTTGTAGCCCATTCGCCTACCCCATCCACCGTTAAAACAATAGCTTTATTAAAAGGTGAGGGATAAAATGCCGATGCCGCATGCGATTGATGATGCTCGGTAAATAGTAAGTTATGGTTGTTATTTTTCCACTCCGGATCAATTTGCTGTAGGGCTTTGGTGAGCATCTTTTTAAAATAGAGCTTTTCCTTCAGCCACAAAGGCATGGCTTTCAAAAACGATTTTACACCGAAGGGCGCGAATGCCAGGTGGGTTTCCAGCAAGCGCTCGAACTTCAAAAATGGCTTCTCGTAATAAACAATATGGTCTACCTGGTTTAGGTTGATACCTGCCTGTTGCAGGCAGTAATTGATGCTTTTTTCCGGGAATACGGCATCATTTTTTATCCGGGTGAAACGTTCTTCCTGCGTTGCCGATAATATGTTGCCATCCTGAATTAAGCAGGCGGCACTATCATGGTAATAGGCAGAGATCCCGAGGATGTACATCTTCGCTTAAAAAAGAGAGTAAATAAAAGGCGCCAATGCCGAGCCTTGTGCTATTACCAAAAAGGTAGCCAACAGTACCAGCACAATACATAATGGCCAAAGCCAGTAACGTTTACGCTGTTTTAAAAACCTAAAAAACTCTAATAAAACTTCCATATCATTTATTTAATCGCAACTTCATTGCCCCTATTGATCAAAAATCATTGCCCGCCGCTTTAATAATAACTTAATTCGGCTTTAGCCTAACCTATCGAATTCAGCTAAAGCCAATGCTTCTTTGTACTTTATTCCCGGCCTGAAGGCCGGGGCAATGAATGAAAATCCCTTTTCAACAAAGAGGTTACTTTTCATTAAAATTGATTCTCCATATTGTTAACTTCCTTTAACGAGGCAACTTCCCAATAGGTGTTTTTATTTTTCAACCACTTTATCTTCAAAATATCCTTACCAAATAAACGCATGATCATCCCCAGCGGGCTCAGTATCAAAAAATAAAAAATAGTAAGCAAAACATAAGTATTGATAGTGCCCAACACATGCCCTATTTTATCCCAAACCAAGCGCAAAGGGTTTAACAAAACAGGCTTAAGCAACGAAAACATCAACAACACTATCGCGATAGCAAAAGCCACCCACCAACCTTGTTTGTGCCTTATAAATATACGAAAAGCCGATAAAACCAACAAAGCAATGGCCACGGTGTAACCGAACTTGCGGTTTTGTTTGATAAGCTCCACCTCCATCATTTGGCTGAATATTTTGATGCCATATCGGTAAGGCCCAATAATTTATAGTTAGATACCAAACGTGCGGTTGCCTGCGGATCATGCGGTTGCTTTGCTAGAATAGCCTTATCGTTAATAATTTGGGTGAGTATATTAAACGCCTGCGCCTGCTGTGCCTGCGGCAGATTTTTAATATAGGCAAGCGCTGCATTTGGTTCATCGGCACGCAAATACAGTTGAAATATGTTTACCGCTAACTGGTCGTTCGGCTCTAGCTGATATAGTTTTTTGTAGTAGAAAGCGGCTTCATCATAGTTACCCAAAATCGCATCAATATTTGCGGCATTACCGCAGTATTGCTTTTCGTTTGGAAATTCCAGATTCATCGCCTTCATTATTTTTAACGCGCCTTCCTTATCGTTGCTGTTTTTATAATAGCTAAATAATTGATCCATACCATCAGCCCACGTTGCCTGAGCAGATTCTATGCGTGAAGCTAACTCACCACTAATGCTGGTATCGGGTTTGTAACCCGCAGATATTGGCTGATTGAACGGCCAGCCTGTTTTTAGGTTAGTGATTTGAATTAACCCGATCAATGAATCCATTTTGGTAACGGGCATCTCTTTTACTAATTGCACATAGCTGATTTGTCTTTCGGCAGAATCAGCAATCAGATGCTGACTTTGCATCGCTTGGAAAAATGCATCGGACATAATGGAATATCCATGCAAATTAGGGTGCAAATGCTCCAGTATGGTTTCGTTACCGACGATACCATGCGGCGAATATTGCTCAAATTCCTTCTTAGTATCTACCAAATGAACTTCGGAAAATTCAGTAGCGAGCTTCCTGATGATGGTATTGATTGCCTCGGGTGCACGGAAACGGAGTTCATCCAGTTCCTTTGCTTTGTCAAAATCCTGTTTAGCGGTGGCATAGTCGGCTTTTGCAAAGGCCTGTTGCCCCGCTTTATAAAAGCCTATTGCCGAATTTGGACCGGTACCATCGCTGATGAAAGGCGGCTGATCTTTCTCGTTGCTTACTACGGTACTTAAAAACGTTGGTATTTTTTCATTGTTCAATAAGCGGCAAAGCTCGGTCATGTTTTCATCGTACTGATTGATACCTGCCTGGTAATCGGTAGAATTCAGTTCGATATGCTGGCGCGAGGCCATGCGCTGCATAAGGGTTGTGCGGTCGGCGGCGGTTTTATGGGGTGCGAATGCGCCAGATACTTTTTTGATACAATTATTAAATAACTGCACCACTTTTAAGGTACGCAGTTTTAACAGAGTTTGCACCAGGAAACGGTTACTGCCGATGTAGCTGGTTGAGCCTACGCCCAAAGCGCCGTAATACTCGTTATGCCCGGTATATATCAGTACCGCGTCGGGCTGGTATTGCGCCAGCTGTTTGCCAAAATCAAGCACAGTATAGGAATTGACCGCTGTTAATGAGAGGTTGATGATCTCGAAATTTTTATCAGGATACATCCGGTTCAATCGGTATTGCAGCCAGCGGTGAAAGGAGCCATTATGAAAATATGGGTAACCGATAGTGGTTGATTCGCCCAGTACAAATATGCGGAAGGTATTAGGCGCTTTATCAATCTGAAACAGCTCGGAATTACCTTTGGTGGCGTTAGCGGTGTCGGAGAAAAATTTTTCTGACGCATAATTATTCATCACCATATAACGATCATCATATGGATCTTTAATGAACAGATCGGTATTATGCCCGTAATGAAAAAAGCGGAGCACAAACTCCAGCAAAACCAATAAAACAAACGGAAACAGTGTAGCCAACACTTTAAAAAGCAGCAGTTTTTTACCCTTCGGGGATTTGGTGGTAACCGTAGTCATATTTAGTTTAAATTACCTGTAAAACACAGGGTATTAGTTTAATTGGCTTAAAAATGATGAAGATATTAATTTTAATATTTTATGTGCGAAGATTTGGATATTTTTTTTGAGGTGGGAGAGAGTTCCCCCTTTGTCATTCTGAACGGAGTGAAGAATCTGTAAAGTAGTTTACAAGCGTACAGATGCTTCGTTCCTCAGCATGACAAACACTTTTTGTTCATGGTGTCACAATCGTCCATGTACTAACCACCATTATCCATGTTTGTGCAATGTTTCCATTGCCACCTTTGTTATGTCAATAACGACGAATTAAATTAAAAAAGACCATGCAAAGAATAACCGCACTTAACCCAGAAACAACAACCGGAAAATCAAAAGACCTATTTAACGCCATACAAAGCAAATTAGGCCTTGTGCCCAATATGATGCGTACTTTTGGCAATTCGCCTGCGGCATTAAATGGGTACCTATCCTTTAACGCTGCTTTAAATGAGGGTGTTTTAGGTGGCAAACTTGGTGAATTGATTGCACTTACTGTGGCCAATGTAAACCAATGCGAGTATTGCAATGCAGCCCACAGCTTTATTGGAGAGAAACTAGTTCATATAGACACAAATACATTGGCAGATGCACGCCATGGCAAATCAACCGATGCTAAAATCCAGGCTGCGCTTACTTTTTCAAAGATCATAGTTCAAAAAAGAGGATTAGTAAATGATGATGATGTAAATGCATTAAAAGATGCCGGTTATAATGAGGCTGAAATCACTGAGATTATTGCTCATGTTGGCTTAAACATTTTAACAAACTACTTTAATAATGTGGCAAATGTTACAGTAGATTTTCCGAAAGTTGAACTAATTGAAACAGCTGTTATTTAATATATTAATGATAATAGAGGGTGGATAAACACTAAATTTATCCACCCTCTATTAAAAACATTATGGAACAGAAATTACCACTACCGCCTTTTACCATGGAAACGGCCTTACAGAAAGTACAGTTTGCTGAAGATGCGTGGAATACACGTAACCCGGAGCAGGTTTGCCTGGCATATACTATTGATACCGAATGGCGCAACCGCACCGAGTTTATTAATGGCAGAGAAGAAGTAAAAGCCTTTTTAACCCGCAAATGGGAAAAAGAACTGGACTACAAATTAAAAAAGGAGCTATGGGGTTTCCGTGGAAACCGGATGGCTGTTACTTTTGAATATGAATGGCATGATAAAGCCGGGCAATGGTACCACAGTTACGGTAACGAATTATGGGAGTTTGATGAAAATGGTTTAATGAGAAAACGCATTGCCAGCATAAACGACCTTAACATTACAGCCGACGACAGGAAATTATTTTAACAGAAAACAGTGACCGCGCAAACTGCATTTACTTTAGTTAATCCGCAAACAAAAGCATTAGCGTTTAAAATTTATGCTTTTGAGGATGACAGCTATTTTGATAAATTAAATAACTTTAATTATTACTCCATTTTATTGATTACCAAAGGAAGTGGTGACATACGGGTGGAATCTTCGGCGTATAATTTTGATGGCAACTGTTTAATAAGTTTTTCTGTTTATCAGCCTTTTATGCTGAAAGCCACGGGTGAATTTAAAGGTGTATTAATCAATTTTCATCCCGATTTTTTTTGCATCCATAAGCATCAGCCTGAAATAGCCTGCAATGGTGTGTTATTTAACAATATTTATGAGTCGCCGGTAACCGAACTGCAGGAACAAGAAATGCAAGCATTACTAACTATTGTAGACGGATTAAAACTGGAAATGCAGAACGCTGCGTTGGCTCAATATGAGTTGTTGGTTTCGTATCTAAAGATATTTTTAATAAATGCATCCCGTATCAAACTTAACCAAGCTGATGCAATTGAGTTTAAAGTTGACACCGAACCATTTATAATAAAAACGTTAAAAGATAATATTGAGGAGCATTATAAAACAAAGCATAGCCCCGGTCACTATGCCGATATGTTAAACATATCTACCCGAGCATTAAACCGGATAAGTAAATCGCATTTCAATAAAACATTAACTAATCTGATTGCTTAAAGGATTGTGATAGAAGCCAAGCGAGAATTGTATTTAACGTCCAAATCCATAAAAGCCATAGCTTACGAACTGGGGTTTAATGATGAGTTCTATTTTAGCCGGTTTTTTAAAAGTAATGCGGCGGTATCACCGCAGTTATACCGTGAAACTGTAGGATTTGCTAAGGCTGAGATTTAAGTTGCTGAGTTTAGACTTCCGAAATTTTTTAAACTTCGGAAGTCTATTTTGCACCCAAAAAAGACGTTAAAAATGGTCTAAAAAATGACGAAAAGCATAATTTTCTCATCAAAAACGGGCAAAAAACATGCGAAATATTGACATTTTTGAGTGATTTTAACCCTAAATTTGATGATTTATCAATCTAAAACCACGCTTTTCGTCCATAAAAAGGCACTTTTTCGGGTCAAAAGACAGCACTTGTTTCACCTCTTTCATGGTACAGTATGCTGGTTAATATTCCGCCAGGACTACTATATTATCGCTTATCGGCGTAATCTTTTCCCTGCCGCCTAAAAAGCCTAACCCAACTACAAAGCTAAAACCGCTTACTATTCCGCCGAGCTCCTGTATCAGTTCACTGGCCGCGGTTACGGTACCGCCGGTAGCCAGCAGATCGTCGTGTATAAGTACATGCTGGCCGGGTTCGATGGCATCGATATGCATTTCGATGGTAGCGGTGCCGTACTCCAGTTCGTAAACCTTTTGCTTTACAGTATGGGGTAGCTTGCCTGCCTTGCGTACGGGCACAAAGGGAACGCCAAGGCGGATAGCCAACATCAACCCAAACAAAAATCCGCGACTTTCCACACCTGCTACTACATCTATTTTAGTACCCGCCAGCTTCACGGCGAACACATCCACTATACGCTCACATAGGGCGGGATCTTTTAAAATCGGGGTAATATCCTTGAAAATAATGCCGGGCTTAGGAAAATCCTGTATATCGCGTATGGCTGCTTTTATCTGCTGTGCTATCATTTAAATTTTATGTAGGGTTCAATCTTGTGCAGTACATCGGGCGTTATAATGGCCACGTTGCCTACATCATCAATTGAATTATAGTTGCCGTGCTGGGTTCTGTACTCAATAATAGCACTGGCTTGCTTGTAGCTAAGGTATGGGCTTTGCCGCAAGGATGCAAAAGAAATGGTATTGATATTTACTTTAATTACAGCCGATGGACTGACGGTTAGCTGGTCTTTTATCTCAGCGTATTTGGCGGTGTCAAGTTCGTATACTTCCATCAGTTGTTTCTTGTTATAAAAGCCACCTATTCTATTACGGTAACGGATGATCCGGATGGCAAATGAAGCACCAATGCCATGCACGGTAGTTAAAGCTGCTGAATCAGCAGCATTTAGCTCGATAGTCGCGCCGGGCTTTAACTTGTTACTTATGTAAGTTTTTACAGATTCATTATTGTATATAGGCGTTTTAGTAGCAGCTATGCTATCGGTCTTTTGAGCCTTGCTTAGCTGGGCAACGGCCATATCAAAGCCGCTAAAGTTAATTATAGTATCTTTGCGGAAACGCTGGTATACATAAGGGGCAGCCAGTACTAATAATATAAGTACAACCAGCACTACCATTCCGTTCCATTGTTTTTTAGTTATAGCGAAGTAATTTTTAAATTGTGATTTCATTCAGGTTTTAATACCCGGTTAAATTAAATAAATTTGGAATATTTTTTACCCCAAAACAACATCTTTTAAACTACTAATGAAAATTATAACCACCGAAGAGTTTGCCAAAGCCACTAAGTTAGATAAGCTGAAGATGCCCGGCCTGGCTGCTTTACTAATGGAAGTAATGAAAATAAACCAGGTGAACGAGGTGTTTGCCCAGGCACAGCACAAAAATGGTATCGAGTTTATTGATGCTATTTTGGCTGGTTGTGGTGTTGAGATTGAGTTTGATGAACGTGACCTGAAAAATATACCCAAAGAAGGTAGTTTTATAGCCATTGCCAACCATCCTTATGGTGGTATTGAAGGATTAGTACTATTAAAAATGTTGCTTACAGTTAGGGCTGATGCCAAACTGATGGCTAACTTCCTGCTTAAAAAAATCCCTAACCTTAGCGATTACTTTATAGCGGTAAATCCGTTTGAAAACATAGAGCATTCATCAAGTATCAGTGGTTTAAAAAACACTTTAGAGCTATTAAATCAGGGTACGCCAATTGGTATTTTCCCTGCGGGCGAGGTATCTACTTTTGATATGGAATCGCAGCAGGTAACCGACCGCTTATGGCACCCGGTTGTGGGTAAGATCATCGCTAAAGCTAAAGTACCTGTAGTGCCTGTATATTTTCATGGTAACAACGGCTTGCTGTTTAACCTGCTGAGCATGATACATCCCGCCCTGCGTACCGCCAAACTGCCATCGGAACTGTTTAACAAACAAGGCCAAACCATAAAGCTGCGCATTGGTAAACCCATCAACATAGCCGATTATCCTGAATATAATAACAGCACTAAGCTGCTTAGCTTTTTAAGGGCGCGTACCTATGCTTTAGGTACCGGTTTAGAGGAAGAGAAAAAGCTGTTCAACCCGCGTAATCTTTTCAAAATAAAGAAACTTCCTGAAGCCTTTGCACCCGAGATGGCTAGCGCGATACTGGAGAAAGAAGTGGATTTTATTTGAACGAACTGTTTAAAATAAAAGAACAGTTAATGCCTGTATTGAGAAAGAGCATTGAGCTGGGCAGATCATTCATTCGTAAAGAATACCAGCAAAAACCGCTTCCATTATTTTTATTGTGGAAGGGTATATTCAAGTTTTTAATTGATAACCCGCGCTATCGTTATTTAATTGGCCCGGTAAGTATCAGTAATTCGTTTTCTAAGTTTTCAA
>Ga0207023_10239_pt1 | contig 14056 bp, 15 predicted proteins | sample Alteio_BWMinCont_47_FD_153464 | JGI IMG/M metagenome (GOLD analysis project Ga0207023, IMG submission 153464) | Enriched cells from forest soil in Barre Woods Harvard Forest LTER site, Petersham, Massachusetts, United States -... | ecosystem: Environmental > Terrestrial > Soil > Temperate forest >... | reverse complement strand
CTTAATAGTTTATCAATATCTGAGGAAGGTCATTCTGAAATAAATAAACAAATAAGTAGACTTGAACGCACTTCACCAGATTCGATGGAAGCAACAGTAATCAGAAATTATATTGATTTTGTACTTAGTTTACCGTGGCAAAAAGAAACTGCTGATAATTTAGATATTGTAAGAGCAAAAGAAATATTAGAGGAAGATCATCATGCGATGAAAGATATTAAAGATAGAATTTTAGATTTTATTTCAGTACGAAAGCTCAAACAAGATGGACATACACCAATTTTATGTTTTATTGGACCTCCGGGTACAGGAAAAACTTCTCTAGGTAAATCAATTGCAAAATGTCTTGGACGTTCATATTTTCGAATTTCACTCGGTGGAGTAAAAGATGAAGCAGAAATACGAGGCCATAGAAGAACATATGTAGGAGCAATGCCAGGACGATTTGTTCAAGGCATTCGTAAATCGGGAACATGTAATCCTGTAATAATAATCGATGAGCTTGATAAAATTGGATTAGACTTTCGTGGTGATCCATCTGCAGCAATGCTCGAAGTATTAGATCCACATCAAAACAAAACATTTTATGATAATTATCTGAGCATTCCATTCGATCTTTCCAAAGTAATTTTCATAGCAACAGCTAACAATCTTGAGGGAATTTCTGAGCCTTTGCGTGATCGTATGGAGATTATACAGGTTTCTGGATATACTCAAGAAGAAAAAATAATAATTGCTAAAAAGCATATCTTTAAAAAAGCACTACAAGATTCTGGATTAGCAGATAAAAATTTTTCTATAAGTGATGATGTTCTACAAGAAGTTATTTCTTTTTATTCTAGAGAATCGGGTGTACGCGAGCTAGAAAGAATAATTAGAAAATTATGCTCCAAAGCAGCCCGAGTGTTTGTTGAACAAGGGCATCTTCCAATGTTTACAGGTGAGAATTTAAATAAATATATTGGCCCAAAGAAATTCACTTATGATCTTGTAAATAAAGAAAATCAAATTGGTATTTGTAATGGTCTAGCCTGGACGTCTTATGGTGGAGAAATAATAAAAATTGAAGCTGTTTTAATGCCAGGTAAAGGAAGACTGATTTTAACAGGTCAGTTAGGCGAAATAATGAAAGAATCCGCAAAAGCAGCCTTAAGTTATGCCCGGGCACATTCAAAAGAATTTGGAATAAATCAAAAACTGTTTTCTGAACGCGATCTTCATATTCACGTTCCTGCTGGTTCAGTTCCAAAGGATGGATCATCTGCCGGTATAACACTTCTTTCTTCGATTCTTTCGGTATTAACAGATAGACCAATAAATTCAGATTATGCAATGACAGGTGAGCTTAATCTTCAAGGAGAAGTAATGCCAATAGGCGGAGTAAAAGAAAAAATACTTGCAGCAAAACGAAATGGGGTAGGACATGTTATACTGCCTAAACAAAATAAAAATGATTTAGTTGGCATTGAAGATATTATTGAAAATATTGATATTATTTGGGTTGATAGAGCTAATGAAGTATTAAAATGTGTGCTTTTGCCAAATGTTAACTCAAGAAACATAAACTGATATTTTAATATCCTGTTTAAAATATTTGTAATATCAAGTAGAAATATTTAAGCTCAAATATTTATAATAAATTAGTAAATCAAGTTGCATGATATAAGGGATTCAAACATAACTCTTTTTTATATCCATGTCCGCGAAAATTCATAATCAGAACATCATAATTGTTAAACATATGAACAAACGGTATCATTTTTTCTTTATTATTTGTTAAGCCGGGGTCCAACTATTATGATCTTATTTTTTGACGATTTAAAAATGAACATGACAATTTCTGTTTATCATCTGTTTCTATCATAATTTCTTTATGATTAGGATCTTTTTCAAGCTCTTTTTGAACTTCTTCTGGATTTGTAATAAATTTAGTATCTGCAAATTCATCACTCAATAAAATATGTTATAAGAGAGGACAACAAAATGTAAAAAAAGAAATAATTTCAAAATTTAGCAATAGAAGATATATATATTAATAATTTAATCAAAATTATTGAAATTTTTTAAAAGAAAAATATAAGTATTGTAATTATGATTTATAAATATAAATTAAATTTTCTTATAAGTTTTATTGCTATTGCTGTAATGCAAATCAAGACAGCAGAAACTTTAAAAATAGGATATTTAAGTTCATGGAATATTAGATGTGGAATAGCAACCTATACAAAAAATATTTGTGAGGCGCTTAAACAAACTGAATATTTGCCAATCGTATATAATAATAAAATGTCAAGCAAGGAAATTATTGAAAAAATTAAATCGGATAACATTAAAATTCTTAATATTCAATTCGAGCCTGCACTTTACGATTATTTTGATTTTAAAAAATTATTAAAAAAGATAAAACAGTTAAAAATAAAAATTATTTTGACAGTACATACTGAAATTGAAGAAATTAAAAAGATTGAAAAATTCATTGATTATTTTATATTTCATAAAATACCTAAATTTTTTAGTAATAGAAAAAATATTAATATTATTCCAATTGGAGCTCCAGTTTTTAAATTACCGAAAGATAGAAATGAAATCAGAAAAAAATATGATTTTTCTCCAAATGACATAATTTTAACAACTTTTGGTCTTATGGCCAAATGGAAAAAAAACTCTGAAATTTTAAAAAGTTTTGTACCACTTCTAAAAAAAAATCCCGATTATCGAATTCAACTCTTAACTTCATTTTCCGACATTGATTTTAAACAGTCTATGAAAGAAAATAAAAAAATTAATTCAGTAATAAAAAATTATAATCTTAAAAAACAAATTACTTATATAACAGATTTTTTACCTGAAAATGAATTAAATGAAAGATTATGGATATCTGATTTAGGATATTTATGGTGCGATTTAAATTCATCGGGATCTTCTGCGGCAAGGAAACAATTTATTAGCGCACGACTTCCATTAATAACCACAAATTCACCGCATTATCATGATTTTTTTTTTATGGAGTATACAGAACAAAAATGAATATGAATGCTTTTTTAAGAGCAATTAAAGAAAATTTAAATAATACAGATAATTTATTGTTACTTAGAGAAGATATGAATACTGCATATAACATTTTAAATTTTGAAAAATTAATTCATCAACATATAAGAATATTTAATAAAATTTTGAATCAATAAGTAAATTATGTTCGAAATAAAAATTCTTTTAGTTTTCTTTTTTTTATTAAAAGCCATTAATATTTATAATAATGATTTAGAAAATGTTGACCTTAGTATTGTTGGATATATTTTATCATCTGATGGAATTGGCAGAATGCCTATTACACTTATTGATTCTTTAAAAGATAATTTAAATATAAATTTTATTTCAAGCAGGTCGATGAACTTAATTGCCCCAGAAACACCCCACGAATTAAAAGAAATAATCAAAAAAAAAAATGACATACCAGGCAATCTAGCTTTATTTACAGATATTCTTGCATCAAAAGAATCAGTTCGATATGAGTCCATTCCCGAAGAATCAATTATTAAAATTGCGTATTCAATGATTGAAGGTAGTGTTGTACCCCATGAGTGGATTGAAGCATTAAATCTTAAATTTGATGCAGTTGTTGTACCAGATTCTTGGCTTATTAATGTGTACAAAAAATCTGGCTTAAAAATCCCAATTTTTGTATTACCTTTGATTCTTAACATTGAAGATTTTTTAAAAGTTCCACCAAAAACAAACCCTAACAAACCTTTTGTATTTGGAAATACAATGGCCTTTATACAAAGAAAAAATCATATTAGGCTTGTTCAAGCATTTGCAAAAGTTTTTAAAAATTTATCCAATGTAAAATTATATATAAGTGGAAGGATGACTGAAGGCTCATTAAAATTATTAAAAGATAAAATAAAAGAACTTGATTTAAAAAATGTAATATTAAAATTACAACTTATATCCCAAAAAAAATATATATTGATTTAATGCGATCATTTGATTGCTATGTCTCATTAAGCACAGGTGAAGGTTTTGCAATTGGACCAAGAGAATCATTAGCTTTAGGTATTCCAGTAATTATTACAAATAACACTGCTCATAAAACTATCTGTCAAGAAGGATTTGTAAAATCAGTTCCATCAAATATTATTATCCCTGGCACTTATTATGACTTTGAGAATGATCAAAAAGGCTATGGTTTTGATTGTTCGATAGATGATGCCGCAAGAGCATTAAAAGAAATATATGATAATTATGATTTTTATCTAAATAAAGCTCAAAAAGGAAGGGAATGGGTCAAACAATATCTAAAAGAAAATATGACTAAAAAATATTTAAATTTAATTAAACCAACAAAAATTTTACTAGGAAATAAAAATATAATAACAGATGATTATCTTATGACTAATTCCATTTCTTTGTATCAAAAATATTTAAAAATAATCTACAAAAATTACTGTCATTACAAATTAAGCAAATTAAGCAATTGTAATATTTTTTTTAAACATTATAAACTTGGTTATTACAATCATTTAATTCATAAACCTTAACTAATTATTATCTATCCCCCCGATTCCTACTACGACCCCATTCATGTCTACGATGCCAGCCTCCTTTTTTTCCTTTACCCCAACCACCTTCATTGCCTGAACTGTACTCTGGTTTTTCATCTTTTTTTCTTTTTTGCGCTTGATGCCCTTTGCTCCCTTTTTTTCCTTTACCCCAATCACCTTTTTTGCCTGAGCTGTACTCTGGTTTTTCATCTCTTTTTCTTTTTTCCCATTGATGGTGTCTTCGTCCTCCTCGACCGTCAGGATCTGAAAAAATGGTTAAATTAATGATTAAACATAAAATAATTAATAAAAACCTCATATTAACCTCCAAAATTAATTTAAACAATATTTAGCATAATATTATCCTTTTCAAATTCGCAAAATCAATAATTGAATATATTTTTGTAATTAATAATATGCCGAAATGATTTTTCAGATTTTATAAGCCTAAAAATTATAATTCAAAAAAAATTTTTTTTCGTTTTCTTCTAATTTGTTAAAATCAATTCCTATATTTGTAATTTTTAGCAAGCTCTTCTTAGGCAATATAAATAACACATTGTTCTATATCTTGGATTTACCCCTCTCCACCATGGATATTGCATTCTTCTCCATCTATTAAATGCTGCTTGTCGACGAGCTTTTTCGAATTCTCTCCATCTTCTAGCGTCTCTACGTATTTTATCATCTAGTCGAAACTTATCTTCTTTTCCAGGTTTAGTCCAACCTTTACCTTTTCCTGAACTATATTCAGCCTTTTCAGCCTTAAGTTTTTTTGCTACAGCGGCTTTTTTCTTTTCCTCATATCCAAATACTCCTGAATATAATCCTAGACATAAAAGTGTTAATAATAATTTCTTCATACGACTTCCTTTTTGTAAATATTTTAATAATATTCCTATTTTAATATTACTACTTGAATACATCGAAAGTCAATAGTTGAAAAATTTTATTGTTAAGGTCTATGATTCGATAATTTCAAAATAAATGAACTATGATTCACCTAAAACTCAGAGATTTATGATGATTCAATTATCTACTACTATTGGTTAATTACAAATTTTCTTCTTAAAAAAATAATAATTTACAAGCTTTGATTCTCGAATTGAAAATAACCACTTTTTTGGGTGGAACATATTTTGGCTTTCTTGATAATGCAAAAGGATTGTGCCTTCGATTGCAATATCAAGGATGCTAATTATTACATTCAATATAAATATGTGAAAATTATCAGTTTTCATCTAAATTAAGTCCCAAAAAGAATGGGCAAAAAAATACATTTAATAAAATCTTAAAAAAAAGAACTTGACTTTTATTAAATCAAAAAATTAATTTAAAAAGGTAATATTATAGAGAGAAAGAAAATGTTTAATGAAATCATAAAAAAAGCATTTCATGAAAAAATGGTTTTATTTGTTTATTTTATTTTGTAATTTTAATTTTTTAAAAAGTAATGAAAATTTTGATTTGACTGTAATCGGTCATCCCTTATTTATTCATTCATGGTACAGATTACCAATTATTTTAATTGATACTTTGGATAAAGATTTAAAGATTAATTTTATTAATAATAAACCTTGGGCAATAAATCCATACAATATTCCCGATCCAGTTTTAAATATTATAAGAGAAAATAGCGGAATCAATCAACCAGGTAAAGTAATATTTTCATATGAAAGTGTACATACTTGTTCAAATTATTTAGATGTGTTGCCAAAAAAAAGTTTAAGAATCTCATATTCATTATTTGATACGTCATCAATACCTAAAGCTTGGGTAGATATGTTGAATTTATTTGATGCAGTTGTGGTACCAGATCAATTTTTTGTAAGAATGTATAAACAAAAAGGAGTAACGGTACCTATATTTGTATTACCAATTGGTCTTTATCTTGATGAGTTTTTATCAAATGATATTAAAAAAAAAGCAAACAAAATATTTACATTTGGCTCATTAGTTTATTTTGAACCTAAAAAAAATCAAAAATTATTATTTCAGGCTTTTACAAAAGAATTCAAAAATTCTGAAAAAGTCCAACTTCTATTGAATAGCTGGGGCTCAGATGAATATTTTGAAGAATTAATGCAAGAAATAGAAAACCTGAAAGCTACAAATATTCGATTAACACTTTCTAGTTTAACCTGGCCCGATTATATAAAATTTATGAAATCATTTGATTGTTATGTAAATATTTCTAAAGGAGAAGGATTTTCTATGACGCCAAGAGAAGCCCTTGCTTTAGGCATTCCTTGTATAGTTTCAAACAATATGGCGCAAAAAACCATTTGCAATACTGGATTTGTTAGAGCAGTTCCATCTAAAATTTTAGAGCCCGCGACCAATAATTATAACCCACAAATATATGGAAAAAATGTACCTTTAGGATATTGGTTTAATTGTAATATAAAAGATGTAAGAAAATCTTTAAGAGCTGTTTATAATAATTATAAACTGTATTTAATGAAAGCTAGAAAAGGGCGTGAATGGGTTAAACAATATAGATGGCAAAATTTAAAACAAAAGTATTTAAATTTAATTAAACCCAAAAAAGTTATTTTTGGAAAACAAAATCTTATTACAAATGAGTACTTAATGACTAATTCCATTACATTGTATAAAAAATATAAATTATTAAGCCAATGAAAAAGTTTAATTTGTTTTGCTTATTCATTATCATTTTTTTACCAATAAATTCAAATTCTAATAAAAAAAAATATATAGAATTAATGAAAAGTTGTTTAACTGGTTTAATTTATCAGGATGATGGATTTCAAACAAAATTTAATTCAGAAACTAGAGAGGAAGGATTAGATCGGCCAAGTATTGCTCATACAATGATTGGGCTTAAAAGAATTAATAATATTCAATTCTGCATAGAAAAAATTCTTAAAAATAAGATTCCTGGGGATTTAATTGAAACTGGTGTTTGGCGTGGAGGAGCAGTTATATTTATGAAAGCAATGCTTGCTGCAAATAATGTAAATGATAGAATTGTTTGGGTGGCAGATTCTTTTGAAGGGCTCCCTGCTGCAAATGTTCAAAAATATCCAGAAGATAAAGAATTCAATTTTTTACATGAAGCAAAGGAACTTAAAATATCATTAAAAACCGTAAAAAATAATTTTAGAAAATATAATTTACTTGATAATAAAGTCAAATTTTTAAAAGGCTGGTTTAAAGATACTTTGCCAAAAGCACCTATAAAAAAGTTAGCTTTATTACGTTTAGATGGAGATTTGTATGAATCTACTATGGATGCATTAGTCAATCTTTATCCAAAGTTATCAGTTGGTGGATATATAATTATTGATGATTATGGAGTATCTACTGCTTGCGCAAAAGCAGTACACGATTATCGAAAAATTCATAAAATAAATAATAAAATGATAACGATTGATTCATCTGGAGCAGTTTATTGGAAAAAGAAAATATGATTGAGCGTTCAAATCATATTTTTATTTCTAATTCCTCAATTAATTATTTATTATTATTATATGTCATTAAATCGAATTTAGATTTATTTCTTATAATATAATAATAATTATATTAATAACAATTTTTCGTAGTTTTATGCATAAAATAAGATCTCTTCGATTTTTCTTCAAAACAAATCAAGAGATCTTATTTACTTTTAAACGATTCTTTCTACTTTAGAAATAGGCTCTTATTCAAATTCAATTAATTTTAATTATTAAATTATGAATCTAATATCTTTTATATTCAGACCCATGTCTTTCATACTCAGAGCCTGGCCTATATTCAGACCAGCGTCTTTCATGCTCAGAGCCTGGTCCATATTCAGAACCATATCTTCTTCCATATTCAGATCCAGCTGCTCTACCTCCATACTCAGATCCTGATCTATATTCAGAGCCTGCTCTGCCAGCTGCTCCTCCTGCACCACCACCATATTCAGAACCATGTCTTCTTCCATATTCAGAGCCAGCTGCTCTACCTCTATACTCAGAGCCTGGTCTATATTCAGACCCGCGTCTTTCATACTCAGAGCCTGGTCTATATTCAGACCCGCGTCTTTCATACTCAGAGCCTGATCTATATTCAGAGCCTGCTCTGCCAGCTGCTCCTCCTGCACCACCACCATATTCAGAACCATGTCTTCTTCCATATTCAGAAGCAAAAGCAGATTTTAATAATGAACATATAATTAGAAATAATAGCTTTTTCATATTTCCCTCCATTTTTAAATACTATTATAATTAATATTACTATTTGAAGGAAAACAAAGTCAATAAAATTGAAAGATTTTTTAACTTAAATCATTCTATAATAGTATTTTTTCAATTATTTTAATTTATTGCCCAATTGCTCTAATATTCTCTTCAAGAATTTTACTAGAGTTGCGAAATTTTTTTGATTAAATTATCTCTTGTTGATGCTATTATTTCTCGATTTTTTATTTAACATATTTTCATTACTTACTTTTATTTATTATTTTGTCTCAATACAGAAAAGAATTTGTTGAAATCCAAGAGAAGCATTGGTTTTATTATTCAATATCTTGGCCTTTTTTAAAAATGAAAAAAGCTATGCCTTCGATTGCAATATCGATGCCTAATATTTGAATGAGATATATTAAAATCATCAATTTCATTTAAACAAAAACCAAAAATTAAGAGAATAGCCAAAAGCCATATCAAAATAATTTAAAAAATTTGCTAAGCTTTTAGATATTAAAGATGTTTCAAATTACTTCTTTCTATTTTTTTGTTTTTAAAAATATTGCATTACCAAACCAACATTTAATTCCATCTAATGTTTCATATGCATCCGTAAAATCCTTAGCGATAAGAATAAAACCTTGTTTTTCTAACCATTTTTTGACATCGCAATAAAGGGGCTGCCCAGTATAAAGTTCTATAAATTCAACTTCTGTATAAATTATTTTTACAGTTTTGAGCAATCTTGATGCACTTTTAAGTGCAAAGAGTTCAAAGCCTTGCATGTCTAACCATAAAAAATCTATTTTATGAATATTATATTTTTTTGCCCAATCATTTAAGGTAATAGTATTAACCCTAATTTCATCGTTAAAAATAATATTCGGCATAACAATTACATGTTCTTTAGGTTTTAATAATGATCCAGATGGCCATATTTTTCCAGATTTTTCTGATGTATAAAATTTAGAAATTCCATTTTTATTTCCTAATGCCAACTTATACAATCTAATATTTTTATAATTCTTAGTATTTTTTTTTAATAATTCAAAACCTTCTGGTAATGGTTCAAATGCATGAATAATTGCATCAGGAAACTTCTCAATCATTCTCAATGTATCTGTTCCATCAAAAGCTCCCGCTTCAACTATTATTGGGTTCTTATCCGGAAAATACTGTTGTATAAATGAAAGAGCAGCTTGATTGTCTATATATGGAAGAATAACAATATCATTTGCATTCAGATTTAAAATAAAAAAAATAAAAATATTGATTAACTGATAAAAAATTAAATTTTGTCTCATTTAATCTCCATTAAGAATTATTTCTTCAATAAAATTCTTTATTAAAGCAGTTTTCTTTTCTGCAAATTCAATAGGAAATTTTTTCCAGCTTGCACCTCTATAATTTAAAAATGACTTGTCTATGAATCCGCTTGTATCTAAATTAAAATATTTAAAATATTCCTGATTCTCTTCAAATAAATTTAAGTAATTCCTTATTAAATTTATTTGTTCTTCAGAGAAACCCATTTTTATTAATTGATCATCAGTTTGATTGTAAGCTTGTTTCATATCATAAATATCATTAATAAATTTACATTTAATTTCTGGATGATTATAAAGATAAAATTGTAAAAAACCGAATGTAACAACATATTTATTTCCAATAACACCAAAATTAAAATTCATTGATCTAGCTCTTGGTAACTTTGGCATATTAAATATTGTTAATTCAGAGCAAGGACATTTTATGATATTGGGTTGCATGCCTTTATGTGCTGGGTTTATGAAACCACAAATTTCATAACCTTCTAAAAATTTTCTTATGTTTAATTCTTTTATTAAAAAAATGTCTGAATCAATTACCATCACTATATCATCATGATTAAATCCCAATGTTTCAAAAGCATACTGAACAACTTGCCCATGTCTTACAGCTGCAACAATAGTTATATCGGAATGTTTAAAAGGATCAGGGAAGAATGCTGGAAAAATGCTTTCATGAATCTGTTGAGGTATACGAATGCACCTTAAATCCAATCTATCACATTTATTTATTATTTGTTCTGACATTTTATCATCTGATGCATCATTAAAAATAATAAATTCATATTCATTTTTTTAAAAATTTTTTAAAAGTTTTATGTTGAAGTTCAATAAAATCAGGTCTATTAAAAGCTGTTGTGTAAATATGAATTATTGATTTTATTTCTTGAAACAACAAGTTAATTATAAGTATCAAATATATTAAACTTTTTTTTGAATAAATCATATTTTCCAATAATCAATATTTTTTATACAATTTAATTATCTAATATAAATATTAATATGATTTAATACTAAAACACAAGCTTAATATTAACTATTGCAATAAGAGCCTTTTATAAATAAAATTTAATAGAAATGGAAGATATTTAAAAAATGAAAAAAGTATTTTTTTTAATTTCATTCCTTCTTAATGCATATGTAAATTGTATTGAAAACAATGTTGACTTGAGCATTGTTGGATTTATTGACTCAGCTGATGGTATAGGAAGAATACCGATTACAATCATTGATTGTTTAAAAAACAAGCTAAATATTAATTTTGTATCAACTAGATGTATAAATCCTCATACTTTGGAAACTTCAAATGAGATAAAAAAAATAATAAACAAAAAAAATGAAATAGCTGGAAATGTTGCATTATTTTCCGATATTCTTAATTTTCCCGATGCTGATCATTATAAAGCTATTCCAGCAAATTCAATTATAAAAATTGCCTATTCTATGATTGAAGGAACAACTTTTCCAAATGAATGGGTAGAGATTTTAAACAGTAAATTTGATGCTGTTGTTGTTCCAGATTCATGGCTTATAGATATTTATAGAAACTCTGGTGTTAATATTCCTATTTTTTGTTTGCCAATAATTCTTTATCTTGAAGATTTTTTAAAATTACCACCAAAAAAAAGAGCTAATAATCCATTTATTTTTGGAAATACAAATGCATTTGTTTTGAGGAAAAATCATATTAAACTTATTCAGGCATTTGCAAAGGCTTTTAAAAATAGACCCGATGTTGAATTATATTTAAGTGGCCGAGTTTCTCGACAAGACTCTTTGCAATTAGTTCAAGATAAAATAAAAGAACTCAATTTAAAAAATGTAATACTAAAATTACAAATATTATCTCAAAAAGAATATGTTAATCTAATGAGTTCATTTGATTGCTTTGTTTCTTTAAGTACGGGAGAAGGTTTTGCGGTTCCACCAAGAGAAGCATTAGCTTCAGGCTTACCTCTTATTATTACCAATAATACTGTTCATAAAACAATTTGCAAAAATGATTTTGTAAAATGCATTCCTGCCAATATTATTATTCCTGGAACTTATTTTGGCTTTCCTGATAATGAAAAAGGATATGCTTTCGATTGCGATATCGATGATGCTACTAATGCTTTAAATGAAATATATAAAAATTATCAACTTCATCTAAATAAGGCCCAAAAAGGAAGAGAATGGACAAAGCAATATCTTAAAGAAAATCTTAAAGAAAAATATTTAAATTTAATTAAACCAATAAGAATTTTTTTAGGTCCAGACAATATTGTAACAGATGATTATCTTATGACTAATTCTATATCTTTATATCAAAAATATTTAAAACTAATTTATAAGAATTATATTGATCACGTTAATAATAATTATGTTAAAAATAATAATTATTGTAACTATTATAACTATTTATTTTTGAATCATTATTTAAATTTTAATTTTAAAATATAAGTTTTTATTTATAAAAATAATTCGAACAAATTTGTTCGAATTATTTTTATCAGTTTATTTAATTGTAAGTATTTAAATTATTTATTCTAAATCTTAAGATCTTATCCAGGGTTTTTAACTTACTTGTATATTTATCCAGAGCCTGAATTCCAATTTATCCTGCTACTTTTTTATATCCTATTCAAATTCAGATCCAGCTGCTCCTATTGCTTCTGCTTCTGGGTCTCGTGCCGGTGTTGTTGAAGGTTTTTTATGCCTATATTCAAATGCTGAAGGTAAGCCATAATATATTCCATACTCAGATCCTTTAGGTATCTTAGTCTCGAATATTGAAGGTGCTTTGTACGCAGGTGGTGAAGGCACTCTAGAGTCCGAAGGTGCTCTAAACGGTTCCCACCTTCTATACTCAGATCCTGCTCGCATAGCTCTCTGATGTCTTTCAAATGCTTGATGTCTTTCAAGTGCTTCTTGTTGTCTTCTTGCATGTTCAGCAGATGCATATTCAGATCCCGATCTATATTCAGATGCAAAAACAGAATTTAATAATGAACATAAAACTAGAAATAATAGCTTTTTCATACTTCCTCCATTTTTTTAAAATATTGCTATTATAATAATATTACCATTTGAAAGAATATAAAGTCAATAGTTGAAAGATTTACCTTAAATTCTTTTATAATAGTTCTTTCAATTGTTTTAACCGATTGCGTAGTTGTCTAATATTTTCTTCAAGAATTGTATCAAGTTTAGGTAATTCTTTTTGAATGAAATCTGTCCTTTGAGAAGGTATTATTTCTTGATTCTTTTTAATTTCCGGATTGAATATATTTTTTAACTCCTTCTTTGCTCCTTCTAAAGTAAATTTCTTCTCATAAAGTAATTCTTTTATCAATCTAAATTTTTCCACATCTTGTTTGCTATAAAATCTCTGTTTGCCTTCTGATCTATTACATTTTATATCAAATTCTTTTTCCCAAAAACGAATAACAAATTGCTTAACATCTAAACTTTTAGCAAGTTCTCCTATTCTAAATTTTCTTTTTTCCATTTTCATGAATTACCTCCCTTAATATAATTTTTATTAGTCTTAGCAAAAAAATTTTTTAAAAAGCTAGAGATTGTAGAATAAGCTGTTTTGTGATATAACTTATAATTATTTAAGAAATTCTATATATAATAAACACAATTTTTAATTATTATATTCAAAAAAGGCTAATTAATGGATTTAAAATTTAAAGATTATATTATACCTATCGCTCTTGGCTTTTGTATCACGTTTTTGTTTCAATATTTATTTTTAAATAATAGTTCTAAAGAAAATGTTGAAAAGTTAGAATCTGGACGTAGCTATGTTGCACCAAGAGTTCAAGAAGTTCATCGTGTTTTAGATTTAAATATTGATTTTGATGCTTCAAAACCTAAAGTTGAAATTGAAAACACTATCATAGAAACAGATTATGCAAAATATACATTCTCAAATGAAGGTGCTGCAATTGAGCAACTAGAATTCAAACATCATGTTAATGGGAAATATCTTTTATTAAAAACAGTTGACGTTAAAGGA
>Ga0207023_10238_pt1 | contig 14068 bp, 10 predicted proteins | sample Alteio_BWMinCont_47_FD_153464 | JGI IMG/M metagenome (GOLD analysis project Ga0207023, IMG submission 153464) | Enriched cells from forest soil in Barre Woods Harvard Forest LTER site, Petersham, Massachusetts, United States -... | ecosystem: Environmental > Terrestrial > Soil > Temperate forest >... | reverse complement strand
AAGAAGGGGTGCACCCCCAAAAAGTTGTAGGTCACGCCGCTAACCGTTCGGATCTGCGCTCCCAAAAATCCTGAAAGCGGCCACTCAGCTTTGAACAGCGCAGGGCAATAATGGCGTTGGCACCGCGAACTGTCCAATGCATGCCCGATCGTTTGAGTCGGGTGCCGATGGCCACTTTACATGCCGCTTCGACCACGCCGGTGGAAGTACACAAGCCCTGGGCGTGGAACTTGGGATAGCGCATTCGCTTTCGATTGATCCAGAAATAGCGCAGGCAGCGGCGAGCCTCATCGCAGTGCGTCACATGGGGGCGAATCGCCGCGACTAGGACTCGGAGCTTTCCTTCATCGAGTTCCTCATGCCGTTGGGTGGCCCATTCGGAAGCTCGCGGATCGCTGGAACCATAGAGAACTTTCCCCAGATCACTCAAGTGCTGCTTGGCGTGGAAGCGATCGACAATCTGGATGGTCCCGGGAAATTGTTCTTCGACCACATTCCAGATCCAAGGGGCTCCATCTCCCAGCGCCGCCGTACGCGCCGCCTGCGTGAATCGGCGGCGCTGCGTCTCGCGCCACACGCGCTGAGCAAAAGCAGAAGGTTGCTGGGCCGTGTCCGGTGTGGAGGCGCTCTCGATGGCCGCAGAATAGCTGACCGATCCCTCATCGCGGATGGGAGTGCCTTCTTCATCGAGCGATTCCGCGCTCCAAATGGTGCAAAGTTTTACCTCCCTGGTCTTCGCCGATCCGTCCGGTTGTTTGCCGGTGCGGCCCTCGAGCTCCTCGGCACGTAACGGAATTCCGGTTCCATCCATGCCGAGATATAGGGTCCGCGGCAGAGCAAGGGCATCGGAAGGTTCCGTGCAATGGCGTTCGTCTTCGGCGATTTCTTCGCCCAAAGCTTCTGCTGTTCTCTCTACCTGCTTGGCATCCACGGCCACACCGGCCAGTTCGGTCAACAGTTCGCTCCCTTCCTGGAAGCTGACCATGGCGCCCACGGTGCCCACCATGCGCGTGAGGGCTGGAGAGAGCGAGGTGTATTCTATGCCCAGATGCCCATCGCGAGGACAGAAGCCGTGGCCGCAGGAAAAGCAGTAATAGTAGGCGCGCTCGAGTTGTAGGGGACCGAGGACGCTGTTCACCTGCTTGCTTCGGCGTCCGACCAAGCGCGCTTCCTGCCCACAACTACAACGAATTCGCGAGCCTTGCTCATCGCTGGTGTCGGCGTTGAGACGTTGCTCGACTGCGGCTCCCGCCAGTTGCAAGACCCGTTGCCGCACGGCCAGCTCCAGCGCTTCCAGATCCAGGTCTTCCACCGCCTGACGACCAAGGAGCGTCTCAATCTCCTGAACGACGTCGGTGGCCAGTAGATCGGCGAAGAAGTTTTTTTTTACTCTCCTCGGCAACCATGGCTTCCGGCTGCTGCAATTGGGCGTTGCAGAGCTGTTCGCTGACGGCAATCAGTTCTTGCACCAGCTTGCGAAAACGACGGTATTCGGCGATCTGCTCTCGGGTACGATCAACGGCCGGTCCTTGGGGGATGACTTGGGTGATGGTCTTTCCACCGCTGGCATGAGTCAGCGAGTAGGAGGGGCCGTGTCCCGGGGAGTCATTCTGTGCACAGTGGCAGTTCGGCTTGCCACACTTGCGGAATCGCGCGGTGAGAGAGCCACGACGAAGATCACTGATCTGAGCCAGACCGGCCTTGAGTTGCTCGCGTTTCTCGTGAAGAGCCTTTAAGGAAATGGTCATCGGGTGCCTCCTGTCTGACAACATAATACGCTGTCAGACTAAGAAAGAAAACCCCACCACACCTTATCAAACTCCGCCTTGAACTCTCGGGTCGTGCACCCGAAAAGAAGCAAGGATTTGACAGCGTGAGAGTGGCTCGCTACCGTTGCTATCTTAACTTTTGGCGGATTTTGCATGCGTGCCTGGCAAACAAAACCAGAGTGGATGAGGGCCGATGAAAGTGATTGTTGCGGACAAAATTAGCGAACGCGGCGTGGAGCTGTTGCAGAAGGCGGGATGGAATATCGTCCTGACGACGAAAGACAACTTGAACGCGGAGATAGCCGATGCGGACGCGCTGATCGTTAGGAGCGCGACGAAAGTTACTGCGGAATTGCTGGATAAAGCGCCGCGACTGCGGGCGGTGGGGCGCGCGGGCGTCGGCGTGGACAACATCGACCTGGACGCGGCCACTACGCGCGGAGTGCTGGTGATGAGCACGCCGGGCGGAAATGCCATCAGCGTGGCGGAACATACGTTTGCGCTGCTGCTGGCGCTGGCGAGGCAGGTGCCGAGGCTGGATAAGGCGATGCACGAGGGAAAGTGGGAAAAATCTTCCGCGGCTGGAACGGAGGTGCGGGGGAAAACGCTTGGATTGATTGGACTCGGGCGCATAGGGAGCGAGGTGGCCATCCGCGCGGACGCGTTTGACATGCGCGTGCTGGGGTATGACCCGTACATCAGTGAGGCGGCGGCCCGGGAGGTGCAGGTTGAGCTGGTGCCGTTGGATAAACTGCTGGCGGAGAGCGATTTCGTTTCGCTGCACACGGCGCTGAGCCCTGCAACGCAGAACCTGATCAATGCGGAGACACTGGCGAAGATGAAGAAGGGCGCGCGGATCGTGAATGCGGCGCGCGGTGAACTGATTGATGAAGCTGCACTTGCAGGCGCATTGAAAAGCGGGCAGCTGGCTGGGGCGGCGCTGGACGTGTTTGTGCACGAACCGCCGAAGGATTCGCCGCTCCTGGGAATGGCCAACGTGATTGCCACGCCGCATGTGGCGGGGTCAACGGCCGAGGCTCAGGAGGAGGTAGGAACACAAGTGGCGGTTCAGGTGAAGGATTACCTGGCGGAGGGGCTGATTCGCAATGCGGTGAACCTGCCGGCGCTTTCGGCGGACCAGTACCGCCGCGTGCGGCCGTACTTGGCGCTGGCGGAACGGCTGGGGTCGCTGGTGTCGCAAGCGGTGGCTGTCAGACCCGCGCGGATACGGATTCGCTACGCCGGCGAGGTGGCCGAGGTGGGGACGCACCTCCTGCGTAGCGCGGTGCTGGCGGGAATACTGAACGCCGTGCTGGATGAGAAGGTGAACGTGGTGAATGCGCCTGCAGTGGCGGCCGCGCGGGGGCTGTCTGTCGAAGAAGAGACGCGGCGGCGGGAGCGCGGTTTCCCTAACACGCTGGAAGTGGCGGCTTTACCGGAGAAGACGGGGTCTGCAAAGGGCTTTTCGGCAGAGGGCACGGTCTTGCATGATGGTTCGCCGCGCGTGCTGCAGATTGATGACATCCCCCTGGAGGCGGAGCTGGCGGGTACCATGCTTTATTTGCGGAACCGTGATGAGCCCGGAGTCATCGGGCAGGTTGGCTCGACGCTGGGAAACCTGGGAGTCAACATCGCGACGTTTGCATTAGGACGGCGCGAAGCTCACAAGGGCGCGGAGGCGGTGTCGCTGGTGCGGCTGGACGGCGTGGTTTCGGACTCGATCCTGGGAGCGATACGGGGGATTCCGGCTATCACCGTGGCCAGGCTGCTGAACTTGGGCTAATGACCAAATGCTGTTCGGGGTTGGTTCCGACGGGGGTAATAGTCGGGCTCAGTACGAGTAATAGCTGAGCTCTTGCCGCAGTTAAGGTCGAGCCAAGCCGTAGTGATAGCAGGGCGGCCAATTCCACAGTTGATTCCTCAAGAATCTAAAATCCAGATAACTCAGAACCGAAAGATTATCCACAGAACTTTCCTTGACACCGCAGGGCGAATTGACCTAAAAGCTAAGTCAAAGTTCAGCGAGTCGAGTGGTGGGAAAGGTTGCCTGAGGTCGAATTCTTCCTCCAGGTTGAGACCCGGCAAAGCGCCGCAGTGTTTTCTTGTCAGCTAGGTGCTACCCGCCAGCGTACTACACAAATTTAAGTTGGGGTGCGAGAAAGGGGCGGTCCATGAAGTCTTCCATCGTGAGGCGCAATATTCTGATTTCATCTTTGGCATTTCTCTTTGCGGTTGTCTGCGCATGGGGGCAGACGGGAACGACGTCTTTGCGGGGCGCCGTGACCGATAAGACTGGTGCGGCGATTGCCAATGCCAGGGTCACGCTGAATAATATTGACCAAGGGCTGAAGCGCGAAACGACCACAGACAACACCGGGGAATACGAGTTTATCGCGCTGCCTCCAGGCGCCTATTCGCTGACCGTGGAGCTCACGGGATTTCGCAGGTTCGAGCAGAAGAATTTGCAACTGCAGGTGAACCTGCCGGCTACACAAAACGTGGGGCTCGAGGTCGGGGCCACCACGGAGACCGTCGAAGTGTCAGCGCAGGCGGTAACGCTGAACACTACGGACGCGTCGCTTGGGAATGCTTTCAATGAAAACCAGATGAAGGAATTGCCGCTCGAAGGACGCAACGTGCCTGACCTTCTCAGTCTGCAGCCGGGTGTGGCGTTCCCGAACAACCGGGATGACGATCCCACGTTCGATACGCGAAAAGGCGCGGTGAACGGCGCGCGAAGCGATCAAAGCAATGTCACTGTGGACGGCGTGCAGGTGAATGATGAAGGCGGGCACGCGTTCACATCGGTGCTGCCGGTTACGCTGGATTCCGTACAAGAGTTCCGGGTTACCACCTCGAATTACAATGCCGACCAGGGCAGTACATCCGGCGGGCAGGTAGCCATGGTGACCAAGAGCGGCACCAATGCACTTCACGGGTCCGCATACGAATACAACCGGAACACATATACGAGTGCCAATGATTTTTTTGTAAAGAACAGTGAGATCCAAAATTGCCTGAACAGCGGCACACCTCTGAGTGATCCGTCCTGTAACAAGGCTCCGAAACTGATCCGCAACATCTTCGGCGGATCGCTGGGAGGACCGATCAAGAAGGACCGACTGTATTTGTTTGCGAACTACGAAGGAACACGCCGCGCGGAAGCGACGAGTGAGACGAACGCAGTACCCTCGGCTTCGATGAAAGATGGAGTGATTCAGTATGCCTGTGCTGATCCGACGCTCTGCCCCGGCGGCTCGGTTAGTGTGCCTAACTTTAACACCCCGAGTCAGACGGATACATTTGCGATTCAGCCGGGTTATAACGCGCTGACCCCAACGCAGATCGCAAATATGGATCCGCTACATATTGGACCGAGCCAGGTTATGCTGAAATACCTTAACACCTTTCCAACGCCCAATTGCAACAACGCGGGAGACGGATTTAACTACAGCTGCTTCAATTTCAGCGCTCCGATTTCCGACACGTCAAACGTGTACATCTCTAAGCTGGACTACAACATCACCCGGGATGCCAGGCACCGGCTGTCGGTGACGGGGGCCTTGCGGAACGAGAGCACTGCGGGCACGCCGTTCCTGCCAGGCGAAGCGCCCTCGCAAACGACGGTCAACTACAACAAAGGCCTGATCTTTAATTACAGCGGGGTTCTGACCAGCACGTTAGTAAACAACTTCCGGTACGGGTTTGTGCGGGAGAGTGTTGGAATCATCGGCAACTCAAGCCAGGACTGGAATTTCTTCCGAGGACTGAATGACCAGACGGGGGCGGTCACGCGAACGCACAGTTTTCAGCGGCCCATCAACAGCTTCGCGGATGATTTGTCGTGGATTCATGGAAAGCATACCTGGCAGTTCGGAACGCAGATTGCCATTATCAGGAATCCGAGTGTCAGTTACCTAGCGTCTTTCAGTGATGGCAGCGCCAACGCCTCTTGGACAACGCTTTCCGGGTATGCCCAGAAGAAGTCGCCACTGAATCCCGCATACAACTGTGCTAATTCGAGCGTGAATTCTTGCTCGCCCAATGGAATGCCGTTTGTCGATCCGAGCTTTGCCAACTCTTATGATTTCCCGCTGCAAGCGCTCATGGGAATGATCACGGAGGTGGATGCACAGTACAACTTCAATCGGGACGGAAGCGCGCTACCCGATGGCGCGGCGCTTCGCCGGCGCTACGGGATCGACGGGTACGAATTCTACGGCCAGGACACCTGGAAGGTTACGCCGACATTTACCGTTACGCTGGGGCTGCGGTGGTCGCTGTTCTCTCCACCGTGGGAGACCAACAAGCTTCAAGTGTCCCCCACAACCAATCTAGACCAGTGGTATCAGCTGCGGGCCACGGAGGCCAACAACGGTCTGCCCTCGAACGGCGACCCGCCAGTAGCGTTTGACTGGTCAGGTCCGGCAAACGGAAAGGCCGGTTACTACGGCTGGGACAAGAAAGACTTCGGCCCACGGGTCGCGTTGGCGTGGGCCCCGAGGCCATCTGGGGGACTATTCCACAGTCTGTTCGGAGAGGGCCGAACATCTATCCGCGCCGGGTTCGGCATCGTCTATGATCGGTTCGGACAAGGCATTGCGGACGACTTCAGCCAAAACGGTTCGTTCGGGCTTTCCAGCTTGCTATCGAATCCAGCGGGATTTCTGTCACCTTATAACGCCCCACGCCTTACGAGTGTCAACACCATTCCGACGACGGATCTTAACGGCAACCAGATCTTCCTGCAGGCACCGCCGGCGGTCTTCCCGCAGACGTATCCCAGCGGGAATTTTGCGATTGCACATAGTATCGACTCCAACCTCAAAACTCCATACGCCTATACCATCGATTTATCGGTGGCCAGAGAACTACGCGGCGGATTCAGCCTAGAGGTTGCTTACGTAGGCAGACTTGCCCACCGTCTGCTGACACAATTGGATGTCGCTACACCTCTGGATGTGAAAGACCCGAAGACCGGACTGGACTATTTCACAGCGCTTACGGCGTTGGCCAAAATCTATCGCACCGGGGAGCAGACGCAGAATTTTAGTGCGTCGCAGGTGAGCCCGCAGGTTGCGCAGTACTGGGCAGACATAATTTCCCCCCTGCAGCCCGGAGGAAGCTATGCAGTTGGGTCATGCGTCGGGACGGACTCTATGCATAACCCGCTCGAAAGTTCAACCACCAGTCCGGTTGTGGCCGCCTACGACCTGTTCTGTGGCAACAACCTGAACGAGACAACCGGCCTTCTCAACCTGGATTTCGGCGGGATTCCAGATGCCGGAAATGATCCCAAGTGCGGCACGACGGGTCACCCCGATTGTGTGAGCTATCTGCCGCGCGGAGGCCAATATACATTCTACAATCCGCAGTACGCGACGCTGTATGTTTGGAAGTCGATGGGGGCTTCCAACTACAACGCCCTTCAGGCGGATCTCAAACACAAATTAACGCATGGCGTACAATTCGACTTCAACTACACCTACTCTAAGTCTATCGATCTGTCTTCCGACGCGGAGCGCGTGGGCACGATTGGGGGGACGGGAGCCCAGGTGCAAAATGCCTGGAACCCGTTCCAGTTCCGCGCGGTGTCCGACTTCGATGCCACCCATCAAATCACAGCAAACTGGATCGCGGATCTGCCGTTCGGGCGGAATCGAGCCATCGGGAGAAATGTGAATAAGGGTGTCGACGCATTCATTGGCGGCTGGGAGCTTTCTGGACTCGGTCGCTGGACAAGCGGCTTTCCATTCAGCGTGGGCAATGGATTCCAATGGCCAACGGATTGGGACCTGTCGGGTAACGGGATAAAGACCGGTCCGGCTAAAACTGGCACGTTCTACGATCCCAGCAACGAAGGCGCCGTCAACATCTTTTCAAACCTGGCAGCGGCAGCTGGGTCCTTCCGTGAGCCGTTTCCGGGAGAAGCGGGGCAACGCAACAATCTGCGCGGTCCGGGTTTTTTCACGGTGGACATGGATCTTGCAAAACGCTGGAAAATGCCATGGTCCGAGGCTCACAGCATTCAGCTGCGTTGGGGCGTTTACAACGTAACGAATTCCAAACGGTTTGATCCACTGAGCGTCAATAGCTCGCTGGACGTGTTTGGCTCGACGTTCGGGGATTTCACCCGGCTCTCGACCAAGCCTCGCGTGATGGAGTTCGCATTGCGCTACGAATTCTGAGTCCAAATAACAACCTTCAAAAGCCGCCGGGGAGCAGAAGCTGCCCGACGGCTTTGTTTTTGCTTCCAGTCTCTAATGGTTGCGGAGGCGCGCAATCCCGCGTAAACTGTTGGGAAGTATGGAATAAGATTCGGGGCGTAGCGCAGCCTGGCTAGCGCGCCTGGTTCGGGACCAGGAGGTCGAAGGTTCAAATCCTTTCGCCCCGACCATTTATCCCTCTCGATTCAATAGCTTAAGTTGGCGGTCGCCACGGCGGGTGTTTGTGAACTCGATGAGTGACCTGTTCCATGATGGCGTGTCGGGAAGTCACGGATTTCAGAGATTAATTCATCCGCTCTTGGAGAAAATCGTGGGATTTTCCAGTGGTGATATCTGTCTGCGGATATCTGCGGATGATCGCCTTTCTTGCCATTTGCCATGTTTTCTTCCAGTTCTTGGTGGCTATGAAGCGAACACCTAAATCACGACTGAATGGCTGCACCGTTTTCGTTCAGCATCTTTGCCGGACGCATAGACCCGATTTCACTGGAGCCACTTGCATTCCCTGATTACCGCACGTTCGTCACTGAGCACCGCATACCCGGTTTTGTCGGTTGCGCCTTCCAATAAGATGTCGTAACCCTGACCGTCTGTGTGCACGTTCAACCGCAAATTAAATCCACGCAAGATTTCCGGCGCATCCCCGAAACCTTGGCTGGCTTCCTGCTGGTAAAATCTTGCGAGCCACTCATTTAGATATTCTGACTGGTGCGCCAGAAGAGTCTGCCACGACCCGTACGAGCCGTACTTATTGAGTTCCCCTGCTTCAGCTGTATTGATTGTCCTCAGGAGGCCGAGTATGCGTACGTGTCTTTCGAGGTCTGGGTTTGGAAGATTGGTGAAAGTATCTTGCGCGAATTGAGGAACTAGAACTCCAAAGAACAATACGAGCAACAAAACGCTCGAAATCACTGGATGTTTCTTCATGGTGGATTGTCCTTTCGGTTTGCGGTCCAGCCTAGTATCAGCATACCGACCGAATTCATTTATTCGCCATCATCCGGGCGGATGACTTCCTTGGGCGACGCAAGGAAAGGGAGTCGGCAATGGAGACAAGGAAGTAGTAGTAGACCCAGAGAAGCACAAATTCGGGAGCGAACGGATTGAAGCTCCCAACATGCAAGTACACGCCGAACTTGGCAAGCAGCGACCCTAATAGGAAAACAGGCCAAGACAAAAGGTACGACAGGGCGATTCTTGTCGGGGAATATGCAGGGCAATTGGTCTCAGCGGCCCACGCGCAATGACTGAAACTGTAGAGGGCCGGGCCAACAATCCAGCCCAAAATGAAGGCTGGAACCAACGACAAAACCACTCTTGGCCATGTCGGTCTTATGGCGTCTGCAACTTTCAAGTGACTTTCACCGCCTGCGGCAACGACCAGGACCGATTGGATTCGTTCGTAAAGCCACCCGGTGTCACCATTTTGCGCGTAGCCGGTAGCCCTCCTCTACGTCCCCCCTTGTATCATCCTCTTTGCCTGCGGGAATGATCGCGGAATGCCCGTAGTCGTTGTGGTAAGACAAACACCGCCAAGTGCTCGATAAACGGGTTGGTGCTGAATCGGAGGCGCGTTTTTGCGAATACGTGAAGGCAGGCACGGCGCTCTGCGCGCGTCCGGTAAAGGCGTTGGAGCGTCAGGCACGAACAGCGGTTTCTCATTCAACGTGTGAAGCGTTCAAACGCAACGTACATGCTTGCAGTCGGCCAGCCACAAACCACTGCACTGAATGCAGGACTACAGGGTCAGAGAGGACGTCCTCAGTGTCGTCCAGAGTGTGTGTTGGGTGACCGTGCCTATGACGCCGAGAAGCTCCGGCGAGGGTTTCGTGCCCGCCACATCTTGCCCTTGCTGGCCATGCGCAATACGAAACACGGCAGCGGTTCGGGACGATGGCGGTGGGTTGTGGAACGGACCTTCGCGTGGCTGAATCAGTTTCGTCGCCTGCGCGTACGATACGAAAAACGTGCTGACATCCATGAGGCATTCCTGTACCTCGGGTGTGCTTTGATCTGCTGGCACTTCGTGCAAGCGCATTAGAGCGGTGTGAACAAATGTGGCCGGGCCTCAGTTCCTCTCGTTGTTCCCAGGCCTTGAGTTTCCTCGCTACAATGCGCGTCACCACTTGGGGTGAGTGGTCCGATGTGGTCTGTGTACTGGGACCCAACTAGGGCCCTGTGAAATCCTCTCCGTTGTTGGTGTGGGAGGGATGGGGTGGTCTACAGCCCCACAGCACATACAAGATACTTTCTCGCTCCTGTGGGCGGATCGGCAATCGGTCGCGGGTTGACAACCCGCCTCACAGAATTGGTAAGACTCCGCGAATGGCGGTTACTGACCGGCGTTCGGTAGTGATAAAGTTCCCTCGACGAAGTAGAACGCCATCCCGGCCATGCTGAAGGGGCTCGGTGGGCCCGGAAATGCCGTGGCGGTGAAGCTAGGACCTGAAGCGGCCGTAAAAGCAGCACTCCCGTGCGCGTTTGCGAATTTTCCCGTTCCCCGCGTGATGGTTAACGTGCCACTGAAAGGACCGAAGGTGTAGAAGTCTCCCCCATTGTCGTTTTGCCCTGAATAGGCCCAAGTCAGGGAATCTTTTTTGTTGGGAGCGGTCGTCGTTAAAGTCCCTGCATAAGTACCAAAGTGTTGCAGCCCCCCCACCGGGTTGAAACATTTTAGGACTTCAACAAACAGCGGGCCCATTGATGTATTGGCAATACCCTGCGCCTCGACATAAAAGCTGGAGTTGTCGACACACGCGGTGCAATTCGTATCGCCGCTCGCGCACACTTGACTCCCCGTGTATTGGACTGAAAGAGTTCCCCTGAATGGAACTCCCTCATCGGCCTGGGCCGCCCTAGGCCTCAGAGCAACGGTCATTACTGCTAGTGCGATCAGCAGACCCAGGGAAATCAAGGTGAGGCTTCTCTTAGAAACCTGGTTTCGCGACATTGTTATATCCTCCGTGAAGAGATTTTGGAGCAAGCGGAAGCCGGTGCTAGAATCAGCTCAGTGCCCGGTCTTCCGGCTGTTCTCTGCGCAAAGTAGCCCACGGCAGTCCTGGAAGTCCTCTTGGTGCGCTCACAGAATTCTCTAAGAGTTCTCACAAGGGATTGGGAAAGTATCATGAGCGAGGAAATGGGCCAGCGACGTGATCCAAGAGATACCCGCGATTCTCTCTCCGTTGCCAGAGATACAGTGAACCGGGATACGCCGCAGCTTTACGAATTTGGTCCCTTCCGCATGGAACCCAACGAGCGCAAGTTATTACGTGGCAATGAGATAGTGGAGCTCACGCCGAAAGCATTCGACACCCTGCTACTCTTGGTCCGAAATAGCGGACACCTGCTGGAGAAGGACGAGCTCATCAGCATGCTTTGGCCCGAGACATTCGTCGAAGAGGGCAGCCTATCCAACAACATCTTTCTCCTGCGGAAGGCTTTGGGTGAGAATCCAGCGTTCATTGAGACGGTTCCCCGGCGGGGTTACCGCTTCGTTGGTGCAGTTCGACAGTTCCCGCCTGCAGCGCCGACACACCCAGAAAAGCCACCCGAGATGGGCGCCCGTGGGTTCGCTTCCCTTCCTGTGAAAGCCCTACGGCCGTGGCGCAGTTGGGCAGGGCTAGGGATCGCCGCAGTTGCCCTGCTGGCCTTGCTGGCGTCTGCGGGCTGGTTCTACAGGCGGGCTGGGCGAGGCGGAGAAAGGATAGATTCGCTGGCGGTCTTGCCTTTCGTGAACGCCAATGCTGATCCAAACACCGAATACTTGAGCGACGGCCTCACCGAGAGCCTCATCAACAGCCTGTCGCAGTTGCCCAATCTGAAGGTGATGTCACGAGACTCTGCCTTTCGCTTCAAGGGAAAAGAAACGGATCCTCAAACGGTTGGTCGCGAGCTGAACGTGCGCGCGATCTTCAAGGGCAAAGTCACGCAGCGAGGGGACACGCTGAACATCAGCGCCGAGCTGATCAATGCCCGCGACGGCAGCCAGATCTGGGGACAGCAGTACGACCGGAAGCTCGCGGATATGGTTACTCTCCGGGAAGAGATCGCCAGGGAAATGGCAAGCGCGCTGCGTATGCGTTTAACGGGCGCGGAAGAGAAGAGCTTGACCAAGAGCTACACCGCGAATCCCGACGCCTATCAGGACTATCTGAAAGGCCGCTATTGGTGGAACAAGAGCACCGAGGAGGGATTTAATAAGGGCATCGATTACTTTCAGCAGGCGATCACAAAAGATCCCGGTTACGCGCTGGCCTATTCCGGCTTGGCCGATTGTTACAGCTCGCTTGCAGACTTTGGCCTTGTTCCCGCGAAGGAGGGTTATCTGAGAGCCAAGGATGCCGCGCTGAAGGCACTGGAGCTGGATGACACCCTCGCCGAAGCTCACGGTTCGCTGGCGTTAATCAAATCAAGCTATGACTGGGATTGGTCCGGCGCCGACAAGGAGATTCGACGAGCCATCGAACTCAGTCCGAGTTATGCGGACGCCCACCGATTGCATGCCGAAGTTTTGTGGCAGACGGGACGGCTTAACGAAGCCATCGCGGAGAGCAAAGGAAACTTGGAACTTGATCCAATCTCGCTAGGTAATAACGTCGATTTGGGTGTGGAATACTTTCTGGCACGGCAGTATGACCAAGTAGTAGCGCAAGAGCGAAAGGTACTAGAGTTGGATCCAAACTACATTGATGCCTACTACTTCCGGGGCATCGCCTATCTCAAAAAATCCATGTACAAGGAAGGTAAGGCGGACTTGGAAAGGGGGGTGGCGATCGCCCCAGCCAGCGAAGTGGCACTAACTGGGCTCGGATACGGCTATGCTGTCACGGGTAGAAGGGCAGAGGCGCATGGGGTACTGGACAAATTGAACGAGCTCTCGAAGCAGAAATATGTTTCACCGATCTGGAGAGTCAAAATCTATGCGGGCCTCGTGGAGAAGGACAAAGCCTTCGAGTGGCTGGAAAAAGCTTATGAGGATCACTCCATAGTAAGTGTCGGATACATAAAAACGAACCCCATGTTCGATCCGCTGCGCTCCGACTCGCGCTTCGCAGACCTTCTGCGACGCACGAACCTCCAGCCCTGAAAAACGTAAGTTGCTCCTACCTTCTTTAGAGTGCAATTGCCTCGTGCTCTGCAGTACTTAAAACTTGTCCAACTTGTCCAACAACTTGTCCAACGATGTGTGGTTGCTCTTTCGGAATAGAAAGTGTGAAGCCGAGACCTACCCTTGCCGCACACTCTTGCCGCCACATAACGTTTTCGAGCAACTGCTTGCCGTAACGCCCTGACATTTCTCCGTTGGCGTGTCCCATCCAATAGTCAATGAGCAAAGTGCGCGCCTCGCTCCTTTGAAGGATGGACTGGCGGAATCGGCGGAACGGATGAAACCCTGCCGACTCGCGGCCCATCTCTTTCAGGATGGGATGCAGGCTGTCCCGCGTTACATTGCGCGGGGACAGAGGCAGGCCGTTGACGGTCTCAAATAGCAAGCCGCTTTCGACGGCCCTCACACCACAGGGCTCCGTTCAAGCTTAAAAGTCCTCCGGCCAATGCTGGGCGCCGTGGTACACAGCGAGGACCACGATATCGGCTTTCTCGATGGCATATGCAACGATGAACGGCGTATTCGAAATGACCAACTCCCGGGTCCCCGGAACCCGGCCTCCTGTTCCCAACATCGGGTAGACGGCAAGTTGTTGAACGCTGGTGACGATTCGCATTGTGATCCGGGCGGCAACCTCCTCATTGTTGGATAGGGCGATGTAATCGTGAGCCTGATCCAGCTGCCGAGTCGCCTGCTCGGTCCATTCGATCATTGACGCGCGCGTCCCGTCCTCTTGAGCCTCTTTACGACCTCCTCATGGCTTAGGAGGCGGCCTTTTCGCTTCTCTTCCAGCCCCTTGCGAACCAACGCGTCCTGATAGGCGTGCAGTTCGATGTAGTTGGTGATCGCCTCGTTAATTAGATAGCTGCGCGAACGGTCCTGCGCGGCGGCCAGCGAATCAAGTGCGTCGATCTTTTCAGTGACGGCCCGGAAACTGATGGTTTTCTCATTGCTTCCCATAATGC
>Ga0207023_10231_pt1 | contig 14546 bp, 16 predicted proteins | sample Alteio_BWMinCont_47_FD_153464 | JGI IMG/M metagenome (GOLD analysis project Ga0207023, IMG submission 153464) | Enriched cells from forest soil in Barre Woods Harvard Forest LTER site, Petersham, Massachusetts, United States -... | ecosystem: Environmental > Terrestrial > Soil > Temperate forest >... | reverse complement strand
TGCCACAAAGAAACCTAGCATTTGAGGTTTTGAAGAAATTGCTAAGTGACGAGATCAAGACTCGTTCAAAGAAGAATCTGGTCCGATCCCGCCTGTTTTCTCAAATGCTCGAAGACGCGATCCGCAAGTATCAGAACCGTTCCATCGAGACGGCTCAAGTAATCCAAGAGTTGATTGATCTCGCGAAGGACATGCGCGAAGCCAACAAGCGCGGTGAAGAGCTTGGTTTTACAGACGAAGAATTGGCCTTCTACGACGCCCTGGAAGTGAACGATAGCGCCGTCAAAGTGTTGGGAGACGATACCTTAAAGACCATTGCTCGCGAATTGGTTGATACAGTCCGCAAGAACACAACGATCGATTGGACCGTCAGAGAAGCTGTACGCGCGAAGCTGCGCACGATGGTCAAGCGCATCCTTCGCAAGTACGGCTACCCGCCGGACATGCAGGAAAAGGCGACTCAAACGGTTCTGGAACAGGCCGAATTGCTTTGCAAAGACTGGGCAGCCTAGCCCAGAGCGGTCAGTCTCTGCTGTCTATATGAGGTTGAAAAATGTAGGGAGCCACGAATGCAGGTTTTGGTGGACTATGACAATATTCCTCAGCTAATTCGAAGGAACGGGCCACGATACGTGGCGGACCGGCTATGTTCAGCACTTTGGCAGCGCGCAAAGAGCGCGGTGCTGCAAGATCGGCGAATAGAGTTGCGCCTATACGGTGGCTGGTATGCAGGCAATAGTCTAAGCTCAGCAGGACAAAGATTGTCTGCGGATATTCAAAGCGATTTTCCCCTTGTTCTGAAACCTGATCCAACAGATCCCACTGTTTCCATGACAGTTGCCGCGTTTCTTGCGCATTCTCTCGTAAGCTTGCCTAGACATACCCTGTTCAGCACCTTTAGAACACGCCCCGGCTTGGAAAAAGTGATTTGTACTCATCCCAGTAAGTTTGGATGCCGAGAGCCTCTATGCCCTCTCATTGCTGTCTTCGATTATTTCGATACCGATTCCTGCTCCCACCCTGGCTGCCAGGTAAAAGCGGGGCTTCTTGTAAATCGAAGAGGCGAGCAAAAGCTTGTTGACACTATGCTTGTAGCAGACCTGATATATCTCTCCCACAACCGAGAGCCTTATGTAGTGGTCGTGACTTCCGATGATGATGTCTGGCCGGGCATTATCGTTGGGATGCAGTTGGGGACACACGTGATTCACGTCCGTACCAAGTATGATGGGAGGCCTTCTTCCTACTTGGCTGGGGTTCCCGGGAAATATAGTGGTGTCACTTTATGAAGGAGCGATCCAGTGGACATTAGCCGCCTAAAGCTTGCCCTCTCGACATTCACAGATCAATCCGGAAGCCTCATTTTAGAAAAGGGTGATCTCGTTGTCCAAGTTGGAGAAGAACTGATTAGCGCTAGAACGACCATTCGCGATGGGCAAGTAATGGTAATTGAAGAGGGAGTTGAGGAGCGCGCCGAGCACTGGTTAGTGCACCGAATTGCGCATCTCGATGTGCTTGCGGACAGGCTCTTAGCGACATTTGCTCAGACGGCGTTCGTGACACCAACGGGGGAACTGGTGGATCAGGTCGAGCAGTCTCCAACAGAAGCTTCTGTCGCGGTGACTGACGCTCTCGGTGCCGCGCGAGACTTTCTCGGCAGAAGACCAGCTGGAACATGTTCCGTGCTCTATTTAACATCAGATGCGGGCGAAGGTAAAACTACCTTAATAGGTCAACTTGCCCGCGACCAGGCAGCCCTATTCAAACAGAAAAAGTCTGACTGGCTGCTTGTCCCCATCAGCCTCGGGGGACGTCCTTTTCTTCGCTTTGATGACGTCGTCGCAGCAGCCTTGCTCAATCAGCTTCGCTTTCGCCGATTGTACTTTGAATCATTCGTGCAGCTGGTCAGGCTGGGTTACATCATTCCTGCGCTCGATGGATTTGAAGAAGTGTTTATCGAAACAGCCGAGGGAGATGCAGTTTCTAGTTTGGGCAACTTGATTCGACAGATGGAAGGCGAAGGGTCGCTCCTTATTGCTGCTAGGAAGGCATATTTCGAGTTTAGGGGGTTGGATCGGCAAGCGAAGCTTCTCGACGCTCTGCCGAATGCGGATGTCGCGTTTGGACAGTTGAAATTGAAGCGATGGGCAAGAGAGGAATTTCTGCAATATTGTGTCTATCACCAAGTGAGACAGCCGGAGCACCTTTATGAAAACCTCGTTAACCGCATCGGAGTCAATCATCCTCTATTGACGCGCGCTGTCTTTGTGAGACGGCTTGCCGAGATAGCGAACAGCACAGATAACCAAACGTTTCTCGATAACCTGCGTCCGGGAGAGGACTATTTCTTGCCATTTATTGACAAGATTCTAGACCGCGAGATAACAGAAAAGTGGATCAATAAGTACGGAGAACCGCCAGAACCCCTACTAGGTCTGAATGAGCATCATCAGCTGTTGCGCCTTCTTGCTGAAGAGATGTGGATCAGTAAGACCGGCTCTCTTAGTCTTGAAATGTGCAATTCGCTCGCCGAGTTATTCTGTGAAACAAAACATCTTAATCCGGCGATAGCCCGCCAAGTTCGGGAGCGAATTCCCCAGCATGCGTTGTTGACTTCAGTCGGTTCTGCAAGAAATCAAGTCATGTTTGACCACGATCATTTCCGGGAGTTCTTTTTGGGCGAACAATTGGGAATGTATCTTGCCGAAGGCGCAAAGTCCGATTTAAGGAAGATGCTGAGAGTAGATATTGTACCAGGCTGGGCTTTGGATACCGCCGTGTCTGTGGCGCTGCGGCTAAACGCGTCAGCGCCTGGACTCCTGCGGATTGTGATCGAAACGGCGCAGTCGGAGAGTCCGGCCTCATTTGTCAGAGAGAATTCAGGTGCGCTATGTGCGAGGTTGCTTGATGGGATTGGCGAAGCACAGATCGTGATTGAAGATATGACCTTCCCTGGTGATGCCATGCGTGGGCGAAGGATTGCGAACACCAACTTTAAGGGATGCTACTTCAGGCCATCTGCGTTGGATGGCTCTCAACTGGAGAAACTAAGTTTTCATGCGTGCGAATTCGAACTCCTTTCAGTGAATGAGGAATTCAGATTTAATCAAGTCAAGCTAACTAACTGTACGATTTATGGTTTAAGCCTTCGCAAGGGGACAGAGGACATCGATATTTATGATCCGGCCAAGATCAACAGATACTGCGAGATGATTGGTGCCACCGTTGAGGGTGGTGAGACATCTGGGGCAAAATCAATTGCGGAAATCATAAAGACGGATACCGAACTCCAAATCATTAGAAAGCTATTGATGGTCTTTATGCGCAGTACCCAAGTGAGCGAACGCGTATTGGATTTGCGTATGGGCGTCCATAGCCACAAATTCTTTTCGGATATGCTAAGTGACTTATTAGAAGCAGGAGTGCTCGAACGGATCAAGCATACAGGCTCGGGCTCTGTTCATCGATATCGTCTAGGGAAATTCGTCAGCGTCATTGAAGAGGCATTGACGGCTTCTAATGGCTCATACTCCAAGTTCCTTGTCGCTATCAAGTCACAGCCCTAACAAACTGCAAAACATTCTGTATTTGGCTAAACGAGTCTCATCGAAAGAATGTGGCCGAAATGCTCATTTGACTTAGAAGGTCGCCCAAACGGTTCTAGAGGAAGCTGAATTGCTGTGCAAAGATTGGGCTGCATAGAGGCGGATTACTTTGGCGGGAGGCAAAACAGAAGATGGCATTAGGGAATGTTATAGAACAAGCCGAACGGCTGTTCAAAATGCCAGCTAAGACCGCAATGCCTGCCATGCTAGGGTGTGAGCGAATTGGTTGACTCTCCCTTGGGATCGGGGTGCTAGACTTTGCGAGCCTTGCTTCCTGCAACGTGTTCCGCTGCAAGGGGTTCCGCTACAAGGGGTTGCCTGCGGGGACAACCTCGGGTGTCTTCCTGATTGACGGTTTCTGCCCATGGGGCAAGCATAGACTGTACTAGCTAGGCACCTCGGGTCGTGGGAGTCGCGTCTAATAGATAGGAGCCAACTAGGCTACGTTGCTAAAACGGGCTTGAGTTTAACGTAGACCTTGTGTTAATACCATGATTAGAAAGAGGCTTAGAAACGGTCACGCCTCGCAAAGGAAAGTGAAGGTTTTGTCGAAGGCTGCAACGGCGCGATCTCCAATTGTACTTGCAGAAAGGGAAGCATCGAAGCCCATTGGCGTTCGATCCGATACGGGCGCTTTTGTGACCCTCGGTGAGTACGTGACAGAGCCAAGGCTTGCCGCAAGAATGGCATCCCTGTCTTCACTCGGATATGAGAGACTGGCCGAGTTTACAGTGGCTCGGCTTGAAAAAGAGCCTAGCGAGCTTCGCGTTGGCATTCTAGGGCGCGATGAGTTATCGCGAGATGAGATCATAAGTGAAGTTAGGCAAGGCAGTGCCATTGGTAAGCAATTTGTGCAGATTGAACGGGCCTGGGTTGAGCGATTGAAAGAGAAACTGAGCCGAGGAGAATACAAGCTCCGTGCCCAAGCCCCGGAAGCCTCTAAAGCCTCAGCCAGCTCCCACTAACCCCGTACTAGCCATCGATTCGAGTTGGGACGGAACGACGAAGAAAGTCTTCTTATACCGGCAAGAGCACGTATACCCATACATATCAAAACGAAGACTAGGTATCACAAATCTTAGCGAAACGATGGCCCGTCGGTGTTTCTTTGAGGCTGAGGTTCAGCGGGCCGGAGTGAAGCTAATTACCGGGATGGGCCACGGGGACTATGATCAATTCACAGGTCATCTAGGCGACGTCATTTGGGAAATTGGGAAGTACCGTGCAAATGAAGTCAAGAATAAGATCGTTCATCTACTGAGCTGCAGAACAGCAAGCAAGTTGGGACCCGACATTGTCGTGAACGGGGCGCTTGCTTTCTTCGGATATTTGGAAGACTTCGTTTTTCATGTCGATCATGAATCCGTCTTTTTTCAATGTGCTTCGGAAATTGACCTCGCACTTGCCGATGGTTTGAGCGTTTCGGACGTTCATACGAGAGTGAAAGACGTATTTGAGAGTAACATTGACGAATTGGCAGGCCTGGATGGCCAAGCCGCTGCTCTTCTCAACGCCAACTTGCAATACCTCTGTACGCCCGTCGTCGATGGGCGATTCGGAGATCGCAGTGTCGCTCTGAGGTAGTTACCATCAAAGGCCAGCACCACGTCTGCTTCTCGGACGATGCCTCCACTACGTTTTTCAAAGCCATTTCCTAAGCCAATAGAGCACGTCCTTTCTCGCCTAGATACCACCGCGTCTTGAGTTCCCCGTGAGTCATTATCTTAACCTTGCGCACGAAGCCGAGCGCTGCAAGTTCACGCAAGACCTTATCCAATCTTTCCGCTTCGATTCCTGTGTCTTGACCAATTCCGGTTCGGGTACGAAGTGTGTACCTTCCTGTCGACAAAGCCTTTAGTACTAGTCTGGCGTCGTTTCCAGCGGGAGAATCATCGGGCACCGGGACCGATAGCGAACGAGTGTCCTGAGGTTCCTTTTCAGTTTCTTTGTCAATGAGCGGTTCAACCTCGCTTTTCATTTGCCTAACTTCCTGGCGAGTTGCCTTCGCTTCCCTGAGTATGCGGTCTGACAGAGTACTTATAAAGTGTTTCGAGGAAACAGATGCAACCAAACAAAATCCAGCCAAGATAAAAAGCTTGGACAAGTCTCCAACGTTGCCGGGCGTTCCTCTGATGGCATCAAGGAGGTTACTCGAAATCATGTTGAGAAAAAGAGGAACTAGGAAAGAAGCAACGATGCCGCCGAGGACGCTTTGCGAAAAGGTAGTGTTTTCCGGTTCCTCGCGTCGGCTGCGGACGTAGTTCAGTCCACCGCCCACGAGACCAGCAACCAACATGACAACAAAAAGCCACACATTGGGACGATCCACTGGGTTTCTCCCTCCTCTGGATGTCGGCGGGCAGTATACGCCCGGAGCGCTGCGAGACAAGTGACTCTTGACTAGCTAGAAGGTCAGACTTGGGAACGTTAAGGGAACAAGACCTGTCAAAAAGACCCCATTCCAAGGGCTATGACAATTTGTAAGGGCAAGACAAGCCACAGCTTACGAAATTGATTTCACCAACTACGAACCAGAAGGTCGGGGGTTCGACTCCCTCCGGGCGCGCCACTTTCCGCTTATAGCTTAGGCATTTGAGAAACTATCCGTCAGTTCTGTCCCCAATTGCGTGTTTGTCGTCGTGCCCAATTTTTTGCCGACGCAGCTTTGACGAATCAATACGAGTTAGTTGACGGCGAAGCAGTAGAACGCGCCCTGGCCGCCGGTACGGATCAGCGCCTGCTGGCTGCAGCCCGCGCTGGCGTGCGCCGAATTCCAGGAGGTGTTGCCGCCGCCGTTGCGGTCGGTATGTCCGAGTTGCACGGTGACGCCCGGTTCATCGGCGCTGCTGGTGTAATTCTTGCAAGTGTGGTCCATGCCGTCGGTGTACGCGCGGCCGTCGGGCATCGAGCCGGTCAACATGTCGTGCTGCGTCGGCATGTCTCCCACCCCGTTGACGAGCGCGCCTTTTTCGGTCAGCGCGGTCTGCTTTCCGAGATTGCTTCCGAGGCGTGCCTGGTCGAGCGTATCGCCATGCAAATCGGCGACGTTCTGCGCGATGCGCTGGCCTTTCTGGTTGTACCAGGGGCCGTTGCCGATGCGGTCGCGCGCGTTCACTCCGCCGGGTCCCTGCGTGCTCATGTACGCGTGCCAGGTAACGCCGTCGCCTCGACCAACCGATGCCGCCAGGCTCTGGCAAATGGCGTCGGCGCCGGCCAGTCCGCCGAGATCGGCGCCCTTACCGGAGCCCGCGCTGGCGCTGAAAAAAGTCATTGGCTGAGGTGGACCGCCACGCCCGCCACCGCCGCCCTGCCCGCCGCCGCCGCCCGCCGCACCGCCACGACCGCCGGCTGGTGGCGCGCCTCCCTGGCCGCCCGGGTTCTGTGCCAACGCCAGGTACGAGCCAAGCAAACAGATTGCTACTACCGCGATCCATGATCCCTTCGTCGTCATTGAGTCTCCTGTTTTCGGGTGTTGGACGCCGCCAACACCAACTTCATCCGGGCTGCAAGCGTAACACAACGATTCCTCTGCGTTCTACCAGGCGGCCTTCACGCTACTTCCACGCGGCGTAGACCGGTTTGCTTACGAGATACGCCGGATTTGCGCCGGGGCGCGGGCGGAATTTTTGCACGCGTCCGTTGGCTACTTCCGCGACGTACAGATTGCCTTCCTGATCGACGCTGGCGCCGTGCATATTGAAGAGGCCGCCGGGATAATCGCCGAGCGCGCCCCAGGCGTAGAGGAGATGGCCGTCCTGGTCATACTTCACGATTTTGGAGGTGGTGTCGTCAAATGCCCAGACGGCCCGGTCGGCGCCGATGTAGACGAAATTCACCGAAGAGGGCTGCGCGAAGGGCCACTGCTTGACGAATTTGCCGTTCTCATCGAACACCTGCATCCGGCGGTTGCCGCGGTCACTGACGTACACGTAATGCGTCTGCGGGTCGGAAGCGATCCCGTGCACGACGTTGAAGTAGCTGGGCCGCGTATCGGGCGGCGTGCCCTTCTGTCCCCAGGTGAGCAGGTACTTGCCGTCCTTATCAAATTTTGCGACGCGCGTGCCGTTGTATCCGTCGGCCACGAACATGGTGCTGTCCGGCAGCCAGGTCAGGAACGTCGGCCGGTTGAAATGGGAAGAGTCCTCTCCGGCGACGCCGCGCGTGCCGATGGTCTGCACCAGAGTTTTCCCGTCGTTGGTGAACTTATAGATGCACATGTTGTGGTCGTCCACGATCCAGACGTGTTTCTCGGCATCGTAGGGATTGATGTAGACGGCGTGCGGCCGTCGCACCAGCGTATCGAGCTTCGTCCACGCATCGCGCTCGATGATGTCACCGGTGGCGTTCACCACCACCATGAGGTGCTCCCAGCGCGCGTCAATTCCCATCCGGCCTTTCCATGCCTGCGCGGGATCGAAAGGATCGCCACCGGGACCGCCGGCGCCAGGCGGGCTGGAAGCGATGCCCTGCGAAGCGTTTCTCCACGGCACTTGAGCGACAGGATACGTGATGCTCGGTCCGATCTCAGGAAATGTCTTTTGCGGCGGGCGCTTTATGTCGGGCAGTTCGCCGCGCTGGAAAATAAACACGCGATTGGGACTCTCGGCGTAGACGCCCTCGACCGAGCCCCAGGTCCAACCCTGGTGGCCCGGCAACTGCGAAAGAGGCTTGGGCCAGTTCGCGTCAGGAGTGTACGGGCCCGTCAAGTCGTAGCCGCCAATTTCTCCGGGTACGGCGGCAAATCCGTTGGCGCCGCCCTGGCCGAGTACCGACGTCTGTCGGCCGGCGATCACGTAACCGGTGGCAAAGGCCATCAGAATAGCTGTGACTGTCAGCAGCGTTCTGCGCATGAGTTTCCTCCTGGACTTCCATGCAAACTGCGAATGACGATACGCTTGGCGCCGTTTTCCGTCAACATTTCGGGTTCGCTCCCCAGGGCTGAAGCCCTGACTACTCGTGCGCTCATTTCACCGGCCTAAAGGCCGGTGCTCCCACCGAAACTTCACAACTTTGCCGCTCGGAGGACGCGTTTCGCCGTACTTTCGCCAAATTGGGTACCCCCCACCCCCCTTTTCTGTAAGTGTTGATTCTAAAGGGACTTTAAGGGTGAATATGTACTTGACAAAGTAGGCCACTTGCGGTAGTCTCTTGCTTGTAGGGAGGCTGCCATGCACCTGATAGAAGTTACCAAAAAGTTCGCCACCAAGGAAGCTTGCCAAGATTATCTAGCCGCGATGCGCTGGCCCGATGGAATCACCTGCCCGAAGTGCGGCGTGATCGGGAACGAACAATTCCGTCAGTTCACCACGAACGAAACTGAGCGTAAACGCTTCAGCAAAAAGAAACAGGCCACGGTAACGGTTAAGGTTCCTTCGCGTCGTCTGTACGACTGCAAGGGTTGCGGCTATCAATTCTCCGTAACTACTGGCACTGTGTTTCACAATTCGCACCTGTCGCTAGAAAAATGGTTTGAGGCCGTTGCCATGATTCTAGAGGCCAAGAAAGGCATGAGCGCCCTACAGGTCTGCCGACACCTGGGCATCCCGAAGGAAAACTACAAGTCCATTTGGTATCTCTGCCATCGCATCCGCGAAGCTACAAAAGAAACGGGAACATTGAGTGGCGAAGTTGAAACCGATGAGACGTTTTTCAATCCCAAGAGGCCACGCAAGGGCCGTCCTTTCGTAAAGAAACAAAATCCAGACATCGTGCTCGGCATGAGAGAGCGCGGCGGCAACCTTCGCCTAGTTCCTATCAAAGACACGAAGATGGCAATAATCGGCCCCGTTCTGAAGGAGAATATCAGCCCCGAAGTGAACACGATTTACACGGACGACACCGCTACATATGCGATATTCCTTGGCCGTCATTTTCCCGGAAAGCACAAGGTTATTAATCACAGCCGTGAGTATGTGCGGGGAGACGTTCACACTCAGACGATTGAGAGCGCATTTTCCTTGCTGAAGCGCGGTGTCTATGGCACCTATCACAAGGTTTCGATAAAGCACCTTGCGCGCTACTGCAATGAGTTCTCATACCGATTCAATCGGCGGCACTCTCAATTACAAATGTTTGACGAAACGCTTAAAGGCTTGCTGCGTGGGAAGCCGCTAACCTACAAGGCGCTCACGGCTTCGGGAACAGAGGACTTTTAGAACCGCTCCGTCCACGAGTCTTTAGCTTCTCACGCGGCATCGGCTTACTGTTTAGAAGCCGCGTGAGCACCGCATCAAACTTCGCCTTTTCTACGACTATCTTCTTTTTCACAAAGAATGGACTTGCAGTGAACGTATAGTTTCTGCTTAAGTATCAGCGATGACGGCTGACTTCGAATCAGCCGCCACCGCCGTTCCCGTAGTTCAGTACGGGAAGAAGCTTCTACTACTTTGTAGCAGCCAACCTTCCAGTAGTCAACTCCGGGCTTTTGATCTGTTTTGTGGAAGTGGAAGAGACAGTCGCGTGAGGGGGCGTAGCTCCAAAGGCCACGAGCCAAGGTAGAGCTGCCGACTATTAATCGGCGGGTTGGGAGTTCGAATCTCCCCGCCCCCACTCACACGACTTTTAACGGGGAGCTATCGCCTAACTGGTAAGGCTACCGGCCTATACCCGGTCGCGTCGCAAGGCGCTTGCGAGTTCGAGCCTCGCGCTCCCCGTCAAAATCAAATTGTCACCCTCCCCAATCGGCTTGCGCTTGTCAAGGGCTATTACAGCCCACACGAATTACCTTGTCAAGTTTAATAGGAGCGTGTGAATCCCATATGAGAATCGAGGCTGTGAATCGTAGTAATGAACTGTCGCGCTGCCTTGTCACGGACCCTTTATCCTCACTCCTTATGTCGTACTTTGTCAACGCCATATTCACCACTTTAAGTCCTTTGTTTTTGTAAGTGTTCATTCTAAAGATAGTTATGGGTGAAATTGCACAATTTTCGGGCAGGCGAAATGGGGTGGCGAAGTGGCGCAGTGGCGAAGTGACCCTCAACGGCCGCATGCTACTAAGTGACGGAAACGGAGTCGGTGTTACAGGCTTTTTGGCAAATTTGTGTCGCCCCGGGGCTCCAAAGACAATTGCTGACCCTTTCCCACCGCTGCCGCGGTGGGCTACGCTGTTCCGTCCCGGCAGGGCCGGGACGCCGAAGACGCGTCCCTACGGGACTTCCGAGGATGCCGCGAATCATACTGGAGACAGGGAATTGTGCGCGACGCGCCTGGTCGGTCGTTGTTCTGTTGGCGGTGTTGTGCGCCTTGATTTTCGTGCCTGGAGTTGCGGCGCAGGAGACGGGGAAGTACGAGCTGAGCGCGGGCTATGCGTACATGCGAGCGGACACGAGCGCGGGCGGTCTGTCATTGAACGCCGGCGTGGATTTTTCGCTGGCGAGGAATGTGAATCGGTGGGTGGCGGTTGTGGGCGACGGGGGCGGCTATCACGCGGAAGGATTTCGTCTGGGCACGTACATGGCAGGTCCGCGATTTACGGAGCGCGCGAAGCGTATTTCGCTGTTTGGGCAGGGCTTATTTGGCGGGGCGCATGCGAATGCCGGCGCGCACGGATTTCCCACTTACCAGGATTCTGTGGCTTGGGCGTTGGGCGGCGGCGTGGACTACCGCGTCAGTTCGCGGATCGCTCTGCGTCTCGGCGAAGTGGATTATTTGCAGACGCGGTTGGGAAGTTCGGTGCAGAACAATCTGCGCGTGGGCGCGGGGATTGTTTTTCAATTCGGCGGGAAGTGAGCAGCACGAAGTGCGAATTTTGTTTACAATCGGATTACTGTATCCGGCACTAAATCATTGTTGCTGGTCTTGATCCTCGCTTCGTTAGGCGTCAAGAAGGTGACAGCATGGCACGCCTCCGTTCGCCGGCCGGACAAGATAAACTTCCTGAAGGTGCCGGCTTGTATCGATTCGTGGCGGTGTTTGCCGCTAAGGACAATGATGCCTGGATGTGTACATATTTTGAACTTGACGTGATTTATCCCCGTTTCGGTGGTGACGACAATTCTATTTTCCTTGTTTGCATAGTCCATAACTTCAGAGTCGGACGCTGCGCTCATGCCTATTTCACGAACGTATTCAATGTTGAGGGCCGCTGAAGACTCTTTGAGCATCTCGGCCAATGGATTAGTAATGCATTCATCCAATAGGAGTCTGAGATTTGTTGTCAAGAGGTTGCTCCAACACCTCGGCGGCAAAGGACATCGCTTCCTTTACCTGCTCCTTGGACAGATGAGGGTATGACTTCAAAGCTCCTTCGATGTTGCCATAATACTCAATCGCGTCGAGGATCATGTAGACCGGGATCCGTGTATTAGCAAGCCTTGGTGTGCCGCCCAAGATGTCCTCGTCTATGGCAATGCCTTTGTGATGCTCGGCGGCTCTCGCGAGTACCGAGGAGAACAGGATGTCGAAGTTCTTCGCTGTTGAGACGAACCGCTCTCTGTACCATCGCGGCGCGTGAGGGCTAAAAGGGATGTCGGGGAACGCGATTTCATCGCAGCGGGCCGTCGCTCTCGATTTCATTGTGTTTTCTCCTCCACCAGGGTCTTGAGGACAAGAGCAAGGGCACTGATATCAACATACGGCGTGAAATTCGCAAAAGTCAATTGCCTGTCGGCGAAAAGCTGGACTGCTAATAACTTCCTGCCGAGGTGAATCCATAGATCTTTAATCCCCTCGGGTTCAGATAGCAAGGCAATCGACAACCCATCGATAAGGGCACCTTTGTCCCCGTAAGGGACTTTGAGCGGCAATGCCATGATCTTGCTCTGCCAACGTTCAATCGGATACTCAAACTCGCCGTGAATGTGAGCCGTAACGGTTTTTTCCCGAAAGAACCCTCCAACCCACTCGAAGAATGCCTCCGCACTTGGTGCTGGCCGCTTGTCGTCAGCTTCCTCGGAGCCAGTATAATAGTCGACCTGTAGTTGAGTCTTTTCAGGGTCGTCCCGATGGCGCCTCCAGTAAACATGCAAGTGGTACCCGGTTGACTGGGGATCCCGGGCTGCTAGAATTACTGAGTCCCATTCAGATAGCTTTGTAGAATTGCCAATTGCCTCCGCAAATCGCTGGACTTCGAACTTGCTGGACTCCACCGTAATGCGGTATGAGAGTCGGCTGCAGTGCCACGTTTCGAAAGTCTGAGGACCACTCGGATTGGTCACCATTGTGACTTCATCCCTCTGCGTACGGCCCCTCTTATATCCCTTGTTGCCTTTCCTACAGGTAGCACTCCCGCTAGTTTACCAGCCATGACCTCGTATACCGAAGCCAAAGATATGTCACGCTGCGTGAATACTATAGTTCGGTGCCGACTGTCTAGCGCGCAGAACCTGTTCCCCCCGGGGTGACGCTATGTGGGTGCGGAAAATGGCGCGCCAGATTTTAGGTGGCGCGGCAGGCGTAGACGAATGCGGGGGGCAGATTGGGCCAGACAATCGTGCGAGCTACATCGCGGAAATACTCACGCAGCATGCGACCGCCGGCGAACAGTCCCGGCCGGCCACCGCGCCACAGGATGCCGTGCAGGTAAAGGTACTGCGTGAAGACGCCGCCAGGGCGCAGGATACCCGCCGACTCGGTCAGAATGTCGTGCTTCAACTGGTCGGACATGAGCGTCAGCGCCAGCGAGGACGCCACCGCGTCGACATGCTGGTAGCCCCGGCGCACGACCTCTGCGCGCACGGTCTCGGCGCTGGCGTTAACGAGCACCAGGCGAGGGTCATGGATTTGCTCCCGCAGGTAACGGGAAAAGCGGGGATTGATCTCGAAGGCCAGAAGAACCGATTTGCGGGGCATCGCACTGAGCAGCATGCGGGTGACGGCGCCGGTTCCGGAGCCAAGTTCCACTACCACTTGCGCGTCTCGCAAGGGCAGAGGATCCACCATGGCTCTTGTCAGGAAGCGGGAACTCGGGGCGACGGCGCCGACGGTGCGGAAGTCGTGCAGGGCTTCCATGGCGAACGTGATGGGATGCACCGTTCCCCCCTTTTTTTTCGGACTCAGCCCAAGCTCGGCTTCCCGAGAACCTGGGGAGCGCTCTCTTTTTCAGTGTACTCCGACTGCCGGAGCGTATCCTAAATTCTGGCCGGGCTGCAAGTACAGCCCGGACCCGTTCCTTATTGCTTCGTCCAGCAGCGTCTCGCGCGGGTAGTAGTCACGTTGTCTCACGGGCGGAAACCGCAAGCGAAGAGAGATTCCTCGACTGCGCGGCCAGACGTGCCACACGGCGGCACGAAGAAAGAAGTCCGGCCGCTCCGCTCGGAATGACAGATTGAAGCTGGAGCCCAAACTGAGTCACCGCGCTCGCGCGGTACGGCCTGCGATTTGTACCGGTACGGCTATTCGAGGCGGCCGCCCAGCAATTTTTTCTCGATCAATTCTTTGTGCTGCTCATCGTCGTGACTAATTACGATGACCAGATTCTTTTCGGTGCGGCTGAGCTCGTTGAGCCACTTCAATTGCGCCAGGACCTGGTCTTTGTCTTCGGTGACCCAGGGCGCGTCTTTGCCTTTCATCTCGCGGACGCCATCCATGTGCCAGGCGGCGTCTCCGGCGAAAAGATACTCGCGTCCGGATTCCAGCACGACATAAATCATTTGCGAGCCGGGGGTGTGCCCAGGGGCCTTAATCAGCGCGAAGCCGGGGCCGTAGGGCATGTACTTGTCGTAATCGACCACGATGTAGCGGGCGGCCATGGCGGGCGTGAGCTTGATCTCCGGCATCTGCGGGGCGTTGATCAGCGTGTCGACTTGCGTGCGGGTGAGGATGGTCTTCGGAGCGAGCTGTTCGGCGAGGGGCGTATGAATGACGCCAGCGACGTGGTCGCCATGCTCGTGGGTCATCACAATGGATTTGGCGCCGAGGAGCGCTTTTTCGACCTGCTTGGCGGCGTCCGGAAAATACGGCTCCACGACGCCGCGCCCGAAGAATTTGTGCACCTGCTCG
>Ga0207023_10051_pt2 | contig 14737 bp, 13 predicted proteins | sample Alteio_BWMinCont_47_FD_153464 | JGI IMG/M metagenome (GOLD analysis project Ga0207023, IMG submission 153464) | Enriched cells from forest soil in Barre Woods Harvard Forest LTER site, Petersham, Massachusetts, United States -... | ecosystem: Environmental > Terrestrial > Soil > Temperate forest >... | reverse complement strand
TAGACATAAAAAAGAGGGTGGATTATTTGGCGGAGCTGTTGGTAAGCAAAAAGCAATTCTTAAAAAAGCATTTGATTTAGGGTTTACTTATATTGATATAGCAGATGATAATTCTATTTTAAAAGAATTAGGTGCTAAAGAAAAAAAGCACCTCCTAATATCCTGGCATAATCATGATGAGACGCCTTCTATAGAGGAGCTTGAAAATATTCTAACTAAAATGCGTACGCACAAACCGGCAGTTATGAAATTTGCAGCGTTTGTAAATCATAAGAATGATATACCTGTTTTAGAAGCTCTTTTGAAGAAAAAGAAAAAAACTGAAAAGCTTGTTGTAATTGGCATGGGCAAAAAAGGCGAAGTAACCCGGTTAAACTTTCCAAAAGTAGGTAGTTATATAGCTTATGTGGTTATGAAAGGAGAAAAAGATATTGCCCCGGGAATATTGACAGCAGAGGATTTTAAGAAATAAAATTGTTATTTTCCTTCCCTTCTTTTCCCTTCAAAAAAAGTCTTTACCAGTTGAGAACACTCTTGTTCTAAAATCCCTTTAGATATTTTTGTGCGAGGATGGAGTAGGTGGGTCCCTATCATGGAGAATCCTCTTTTAGAATCGCCTGCACCATATACTATTCTGCCAATTTGTGACCAAAATAAGGCCCCGGCACACATTACACAGGGTTCAATGGTTACATATAAGGTACATTCCTGTAAATACTTTCCACCTATATTATTTGCGGCAGAGGTTATGGCCTGCATTTCGGCATGGGCAGTTACATCGTTTAAATGTTCGGTATAGTTATATGCACGTGCAATAATTGTTCCATCGCAAACAATTACGCAACCAATGGGTACTTCATCTAGTTCAAAGGCTCTTTTTGCTTCTTTCAAAGCCTCGCCCATAAAGCGTTCGTCTTCTTTAGTTACTTTCATTAAACGTAATATTTTTCACCTTCTTGAGCCAGAGATGTTGGTGGAAAGATGCTGCGGGCTTCCTCTAATAATGGGTTCAAGTCTTTATACCGTGCTGAAAAATGGCCCAATAAAAGCCTTTTAATATTGGCTTCTTTTGCAATACTGGCAGCATCTTTAGCCGTGGAATGCAGGGTTTGGTCTGCCCTTGCACGCATAGCTTCCATAAAGGTAGCTTCATGATAGATCAAGTCTGCCTTTTGCAATTGGGGTAACAAATCCTGATTATAAATAGTATCGGAGCAATAAGCATATTTGCGTGCTGGCAAGGGATCAGTTGTAAGTTCTTCATTAGGAATTACAGCACCTTCCGGTGAAATAAAATCATTCCCTATTTTTAAATCTTCATAAGATGCGATGGGTATTTGCAGCTCTTCTATTTTTTCTTTAATGAGTTTTCTGGGTCTTTCTTTTTCCTCAAAAACAAAACCACAACAGGGTATGGAATGTTTTAAAATAAGGCTGGATATTTTTACTTTTTCATCTTCAAACAACAAAGCCGGCTCTGAAAAGTTATGCGGATGAAAATGAATAGGATATTTTAAAAATGAATGCGAATACTTGTTATTAATCTCAAGAATTTGTTGAAGTCCCTCATCGGCATATAGGTGCAGTGGTTCAGTCCTTCCCAGCAGGTGCATGCTTGCCAATAGGCCCGGTAATCCTAAGTAATGATCGCCATGTAAATGGCTGATAAAAATGTGATTAATACGTTGAAACTTTAATCCGAATCTTCGCAGTTGCATTTGAGCGCCTTCTCCACAATCCACCAAAAAGTAACGCCCTGCTACATGAACAAGCTGTGAACTTGGATGGCGTCCAAAAGCTGGAAGTGCCGAACTACAACCAAGGATTGTTACATCAAAGGCATCCACAATTATTTGCTTGTCTCCAGTTCGCTCAGGAGTTTCATTGCATCTTCAACTGAAGGGGTAGAATTAAGTATACTATCTAACTGCGAAATAATGATTAGCTTTTTTATGGGTTCTTTTATTCCAGTAATGATTAGTTTGCCGCCTGCATTTTTGCATAAGCGGTTACCTACAAGTATGGCACTTAAGCCGGACGAATCGCAATAACGAGCTTCCGATAAATCAAGTATTATATTTTTTGCCCCTTCAGCGTTAACGGTAACTAATTGGGCTTTAAGATCAGGCGAAATAATGGCATCCAATTTTTCGAATTGAATTTTAATGACCACACAGTTTTTATGCTTTTCGAGTATTAGTGCCATGGCATTTTTTTTACAAATTTAAGAAAATATCTGAGCTATGGCTATTCTGTCAGTTTTTGCTTTTGTCTTTCAGTTCTCTCAGGAACTTGGATACATAGATAAAGTCCTGTAATTCTTTATTATCCGTATTCAGAATGGTTTTATTACTGCCTTCCCACCATTTTTGGTTCTTGCAAATAAATATCACTTTTTCGCCTATTTCCATTACCGAATTCATATCGTGGGTAATAACAATAGTGGTCATTTGAAACTCTTCGGTAATTTCTTTTATCAGCATATCAATGAGGATAGAAGTTTTCGGATCTAACCCCGAGTTAGGTTCATCACAAAAAAGATATTTAGGATTAGGGGCTATGGCCCTGGCTATGGCTACTCTCTTCTTCATACCCCCACTCAGTTCTGATGGATAAAGTTGTCCGGCATCTTTCAGGTTCACTTTGGAGAGGCAAAATTGGGCACGTTCTTTTTGCTCTTTTTCATTCATGTCGGTAAACATGGCAAGTGGAAATGTAATGTTCTCTTCCACTGTTTTTGAATCGAACAAGGCTCCCCCCTGAAAAAGCATTCCTATTTCTTTACGTAAATTCTGTTTTTCGTTTGCTCCCATTTTCAGAAAGTCACGCCCATCAAATAATACTTCACCCGAATCTACCTGAGTAAGTCCGACAATACATTTTAGCAGTACTGTTTTCCCCGAACCGCTTTCTCCAATAATAAGGTTGGTTTTGCCTTTCTCAAATTTACAGGCAAAGTCTTTAGTAATGTGTCTTCCATTAAAACTTTTGTTGATATTTTTCAGTTCTATCATAAATTTTAAGAAAGCAAAAGTTGTGTTAGCACAAAGTTAAATATCAATATAAGTACGCTGCAATATACTACTGCTCTAGTGCTCGATTTTCCGACTTCCAATGCTCCACCTTCGGTGTAATAGCCATGGTAAGCCGAAACAGACGCAATAATAAATGCAAACACCACCGTTTTGATAAGTGCATACGTAATGTTAAATGAATTGAATTGGTATTGTATTCCATACACATATTGATAAGTAGATACTACTCCCGCAAGAGTACCTAAAAACCAACCACCTGCAATACCCAGAAACATGCTTATTATAATAAGGAATGGATTAATAAGCATACACGCCGCTATTTTGGGCATAATTAAAAATGAACGGGAATTAACTCCCATAATTTCAAGCGCGTCTACCTGTTCGGTTATGCGCATGGTACCTATTTCCGAAGCTATGTTGGAACCTACCTTTCCGGCAAGTATAAGGCTGATGATAGTAGGCGAAAATTCAAGTATTACTGAATCGCGGGTGGTGTAACCAATGGCATAAAGTGGAACCCAGGCGCTGGTGAAGCCAAAAGCCGCTTGTATGGTAATAACGGCCCCCATAAACAAAGAAATAATGGCAACAATAGGCAATGAGGTTATTCCAAGGTTATCTATTTCATGAAAGAATTCTTTCTTGTATACGTTCCACTTTTCGGGAACAGCAAATACCCGCTGAAGCATTGCAAAGTACCTACCTATATGGAAAAATAAGCTATTCAGCATACGATGCAGCAATAATCAGGTGTTTTAAAAAGGTCTCTTTTTTAGGGTGGATATGTAATTCCATATTATATTTGCAAATATGGCAAAAAAATCAAGAAGGCTCGCACTGTTTATTATTGTATTGACTTCTATGCAGGTATTATCGGGCTGTTTTATTTTCCACCCGAAACACAAATGTGATACATGCCCCCATTTTAGTAATGTCAATCACGCTACAACCAAAGAGGTATAGCCCATATCTAAAATAGATCATGAAAAAAGTAGGGCTTTTTTTCGGTTCCTTTAATCCCATTCATATCGGTCATTTAGTGATTGCCGAATATATGGTGGAGTTTACCGACATAGAGCAGATATGGTTTGTTGTTTCGCCCTGCAATCCATTGAAGAAAAAAGAAACCCTGCTGAATGAAAAAAACCGGATAAGCATGGTAAGGCTTGCCATTGAATACGATACCCGCTTTAAAGCCAGTTCCATTGAATTTGATTTGCCTCGCCCTTCATACACAATTAATACGCTTGCACATTTAAATGAAAAGCATCCTAAGGTTGATTTTTCATTAATACTTGGGTTAGATAATTTGGCTACGCTGCATAAATGGAAAAACTATGAGCAGTTGCTTGAAAACTATAAACTATACATATATCCCCGTGTATATGGAAATACTGCACCTATAGCTCTTGCAAATCATCCCTCGGTAGTGATTACCGAAGCGCCCATTGTGGAATTATCCTCCACCTTTATACGCAAAGCAGTAAGCGAAGGAAAAAAAATCAAGCACATGGTGCCGCCGCAGGTAGGTGATTACATAAAGGAAATGAATTTTTATAAAAAACTAGAGGAGTAAAACCTCAAAATTTCCTGCATTTTAAAATTTTTGAAATGCAACACTTTTATGCGGTTTTAAAAATTGTATATATCGATGTATGTCTCTTTTCCATGGCAGAAATTAGCCCAGGCAACATTCATTTTTTTCGGTGTTGCATTTCACTTGTTGTAGCAAATGCCACGCATTTGTATCGCAATTAAAATAGCTATTTTAATTCGTATCTATCCTTGCAACTTTAATAACCCCATCTACCTTTTGAATTTTTTTAATGAGATCGGTTAAGTGGGTAGTATCGTGTACAAACACAATGATGGTGCCTTCAAAAGTGCCGTCATTCGTATCGAAACTAATGGAACGCATATTTACATTCAGCTCCTTGGAAATAATTTGAGTGAGCTTATTTACCAATCCAATTTTATCAATGCCTGTAATTTTTAATCCCGCCAAAAAGGAAAGAAGTTTTTGGCTGGTCCATTTTGCTTTCACTATACGATAAGCATGGTTCGACATAAGGGTGATGGCATTAGGACAGTTTACCCGGTGGATTTTTATGCCTTCATGCACGGTAATAAACCCAAAAACATCATCGCCCGGAATAGGGCTGCAACAGGGCGAAAGTTTGTATTCGAGGTTATCCATGCTATCGCCAATCATAAGCGTATCTTGCTTACCACGGGCTTTTGAAACCAATTCTTCGAGCGATGCAACTTGGGTTGGCCCAACAGGAGGAAGGTCTTTTGCTTCCAAATATTCTTTCAATTCTTTATTTGTAACCCGCTCTAGTGCCGCACGGTAAAAGAGTTCCTGTGAGTCCTGCAATTTAAAAAATGCAGTTATTTTATTAATATTTTCGTCGGTAAAGTCTATCTTCAAATGGCTCATCTTTCGATGGAGTATCTCTTTACCCTCAGCTGCTTGCCTATTTCTTTCTTCTTTTAATAAAGCCTTAATAGCAGTTTTAGCTTTGGCTGTAACAACATAATTTATCCAATCGGCTTTAGGTGCTTGTTTGTTAGAGGTAAGTATCTCCACCTGGTCGCCGCTATCCAATTTATGGCTCAGTGGAACTAATTTATGATTGACTTTTGCGCCAATACATTTTGCACCTATTTGCGAATGGATTTCAAAAGCGAAATCAAGCGCGGTGGAGTTTACCGGTAACGAGCGCATTTCACCTTTCGGTGTAAATACAAATATTTCTTCGGCAAAAAGGTTCAGCTTAAAATCGTCAATAAAATCGAGTGCATTAGCGTCGGTGTTTTCCAGCGATGCCCTTATCTTCCGCAACCATTCTTCTAAAGGATCTTCTTCTGTATGTCCTTCCTTATATTTCCAATGGGCCGCATAACCTTTTTCAGCTATTTCATTCATGCGTTCGCTTCGTATCTGCACTTCCACCCATTGTCCACCGGGACCCATAACGGTTGTATGTAAAGCCTCGTAGCCATTGGCTTTGGAGGTAGAGATCCAATCACGCAAACGTTCGGAGTTAGGATAATAATGATCGGTAACCAACGAATAAACCCTCCAACAATTAGCTTTTTCCTCTTCGGGGGTAGAATCAATAAGGATGCGGATGGCAAAGAGGTCATACACTTCCTCAAAAGGCACACCTTTGTTTTTTATTTTATTCCAAATAGAATAAACCGATTTGGGCCGCCCGAAAATCCGGAACTTGAATTTTTGTTCCGTAAGCGCCTCCTTTAGCGGAGTAATAAAACGTTGTATATAGCGTGTACGTTCGGCCTGTGTGTCTTTTAGTTTTTGTTGTATTTCAGCAAATAAGGCAGGCTCAGTATATTTCAACGACAAGTCCTCCATTTCCGACTTAATGGTATTCAGCCCAAGCCGATGAGCCAAAGGGGCATACAGGTAAAGTGTTTCAGAAGCTATTTTAAGCTGCTTGGTACGTTCCATAGAATCGAGCGTACGCATATTATGCAGACGGTCTGCCAACTTAATAAGTATTACCCGCACGTCTTCGGCAAGCGTAAGCAGCATCTTTCTAAAGTTCTCAGCCTGTAAGGAAGAAGAGGCATCAAACACCCCGGAAATTTTGGTGAGCCCATCAATAATAGATGCTACCTTTTTACCAAACATACCCTCAATATCCTTGAGTGTTATGTCGGTATCTTCCACCGTATCGTGGAGCAAAGCGCAGGCAATGGCTATAGAGCCAAGCCCAATTTCTTCCGCCACAATGCGGGCTACAGCTATAGGGTGGTATATATAAGGCTCTCCCGATTTACGGCGGGCATTTTTGTGAGCTTCGAGGGCAATATTAAAGGCTTTGCGAATAAGTTTTTTATCCGCATCATCCAACTTAGTCCGGCAAGAACGCAGCAAACCTCGGTAACGGTTAAGTATCTCTTTCTTCTCTAATTCAGCTTCGTGTGTAGTTACAATTGTTTCCATATTTGTAAAGACAAAGTTAAAGTTTTTATACGGAATTTCTATAAAGAGGTTTGAGAAAATACTCATCATGCCCCAATTACATATATCCCCTGAATCGTACATTTTAAATAAGTTTGCACCATGAAAAATGATTTATTGCTTAGAGCAGCCAAAGGAGAAGGAACAGAAAGAGTGCCTGTTTGGGTAATGCGCCAGGCCGGAAGGATTTTACCGGGATACCGCAAAATACGCGAGCAGGTGAAAGATTTTAAGGAGTTTGTAAAGACTCCGGCACTGGCATGCGAAGCTACCCTTGAGCCTGTAGAGGTACTTGGGGTTGATGCTGCCATTATTTTCTCTGATATTTTAGTAGTGCCCGAAGCCATGGGGCTTGATTATGAAATGGTGGAAAGCAGAGGCCCTTTGTTTGAAAAAACCATTAAAAGCCAAAAAGATATTGATGCCTTGCGAGTAGGTTCTATTGAAAATTGGAACTATGTGACCGATGCCATAAAGCTAACCAGAAAGGAATTAAATGACAGAGTACCCTTGATAGGTTTTGCAGGCAGCCCCTGGACCATATTTGCGTATATGACTGAAGGCAAAGGATCTAAAACATTTTCCATTGCGAAGCGGATGATATATAGTGACCCGAAGATGGCTCATGCGCTGCTTGATAAAATCACCCAGACTACCATAAAATACTTGAAAGATCAGGTTAATGCCGGCGCCCAGATTGTTCAGATTTTTGATTCATGGGGTGGAATACTTTCACCTGAATCGTATGAGGAATTTTCATTGCCCTATATCGCTAAAATATGCGATGAGCTAAGCATTCATGCCCCTGTAATTGCCTTCCCAAAAGGAGCGTTCTTCTCCGCTAAAAAAATAGCTCAACTCAATTGTAATGCAATAGGATTAGACTGGACCGTAGATGCAGCAGATGCAAGAGAGATGCTTAAAGGCAAAGTATTACAAGGTAATCTTGACCCTTGTGTGCTATACGCAGACCATTCTGTTATCAAAAACAAAACCATTGAAATGATAAAACAGTTTGGCAGTAAAGAATATATAGCCAATCTGGGGCATGGGGTTTATCCCGATATCCCGATGGATAATGTGCGCTACTTTATTGATACGGTAAAAGAATATTCAGCCAAATAATTCTACTGAAGTAGTAGTAGGCTATAATACTATACCCATTTTTATTAACTTTGTAGTTCACATTCAATGTTAATGAGTTTCTGCACTAAAAAATATTTGGGCTTAAGTATCTTTTTATTCCTATTAGGGGGATTTATGGAAGTTAAAGCTCAAGCTACTGTAAGTTCACCTAAAATAACATGTGTGTCGGTTGATTCGGTGGGAGATATTACCGTTACTTGGACATTGCCCCCTAATATGAATGGCACTTGGCAAAATTTCACCATAGATACCTCAACCACCCATATGCCAGGTTCTTATGGTCCAATAGCTGTTATAACGAATCCTACCCAAACCTCTATTACAATACCTTTTACCTCTTTCCCTGTCTCGGCTAATTCTACCTCCGTTGATTTTTTTATTATTACCAATACCACGAAAGGTAGCCCACCTAATTCAGATACTGCTTCAAGTATATTTCTTTCTGTTTTTAATGCAAGTAGTATTGCAGAATTACGCTGGAATATCTCTACTCCTCTCCCACCGACTTCAATAGGTTGGTTTAAAATTTACAGGGAGTTTCCTGCATACGTATGGACTTTTGTTGATTCTGTAAAAAGCAGAGGTTTGGCTATGCAATATAATGATACCAATACTATTTGTGGTCCTGTCAATTTAACTTATAGAATTGAAATTGCCGATTCCTCTGGTTGCATATCAACTTCTAATCGCTCTACGGCAAATGGTTTTAATGATGTTTCCATTCTGCCTGCACCTATTATGGATAGTACGAGTGTAACCTCTTCCAATACGGTTGATATTACTTGGTCAGCAAGCCCAAAAAAGAATGTAAGAGGATATATTGTATATAAACCCCGGGGTGCAGGATGGGTTCCTATTGATACGATAGGAAAAGGGTGTACTGTAAAAGGAATTAATTCTATATTCTATAATTATGTTGGCATGAATCCCGATAGTGCATCATTAAGCTTTGCAGTTGCGGCAATTGATACTTGTGGCAATGCCGGCCCATTAAGTAATCAGCAAAATACCATATACGTAACGGCAAAACCAAATTCTTGCGAACAAACCAATACTCTTACTTGGAATCCGTATGGTGACTTTAATAATGCAGGAGATAAAAGCTCAGTTGGTGTTGGCGGATATAAAATTTATGTAAGCGTTAACAGCAGCCCTTATAAATTATTGGGAAGCACTGCAAATGGAATTACAACCTATACCGATAGTAATTTAAGTAAACCACAGTTGAGGTGTTATTATGTACAGGTTTACGATTCTTTACACCCCGATACAACTGCTTCATCGAATATAGTATGCTCACAAATACAGCCTCCCACGCAGCCCATTCATAATTACCTAAGAACAGCCACTGTTATTTTTAATACCAATGAAATAAATGTGGTAGGGTATGTCGATTCTTTATCGGGGGCAGAATATTATGAATTTCAACGTGCTTTAGATACAGGAAGTTATACAACAATTGCTATCATAAAAGATACACACCATACCGATTCTATCAATTATATTGATAATGCTGTAACACCTACCTCCCAAACTTATCGCTACCAAATAATACTGCTAGACGCTTGTAGTAAATCTATGGATACCACCAATATTGGGCAAACTATGCTACTTAAAGCGGTTGGACATCCTGACAGGATCAATACCATTACCTGGAATAATTATGCAAACTGGCTTGCAGGACCGTCCTACTATTTAATATACCGGTCGGAAGATGGCGTTAACTATGCCTTAATAGACACTTCGCATTATTCTAAGTTAGCCGACTCTCTTGTATATACTGATAATGTTATGAATATACTCACCGGGCAGGGATTTTTCTATTATTACATTAAGGCAGTAGAGGGCCCCAATGGAGTGTACCCTTTTATAGATACCAGCCTGTCTAACATTGCAATAGCCTATCAGGATCCTACAGTATATGTACCCGATGCTTTCTGCCCTGATGGGGTAAATAAAATATTTAAGCCGGTTGGCCGTTTTGTTGACTTACAGGGGTATGACTTGTCTATATTAAACCGATGGGGTGTTCTTGTATTTGAAAGCAATGAGCCCACCGTTGGTTGGGACGGCACCTATAAAGGGGGCAAACAGGCCGAGGAGGGAGCGTATGTTTATATATTGACATACACCTCAAGCAAAGGTCAGTATTTCCAAAAAAAGGGTTCGGTAACCCTGCTGCGATAATCTTTTTCTTAGCACAAAGAAAAATCATGTATTTTTACAGCATACAATAAATAACTTTTATACATGAACAAAAGTCTTAAGCTACTTATTTTTTCAGCGGTAATAATCATGGTTGTTAATGGTTGCAAAACTACAAAACCGTCAACCCAAAACATGAATGTAGAAACAAAAGTTAAAATACATACTACTAAGGGCGATATAGTGGTGAAGCTTTATAACGAAACACCCTTAACAAGAGATAACTTTATTAAATTAGTAAAGAATAAATTTTACGACAGTATTCTTTTTCATAGAGTGATACAAGGCTTTATGATACAAGCCGGAGATCCTAAATCAAAACATCCAGCTCCCGGTGTAATGCTAGGTAATGGGGACGTAGGCTACACTGTGCCTGCTGAAATTAAGCCCGATCTTTATCATAAAAAAGGGGCGCTTGCCTGTGCACGCACAGGTGATGATGTAAACCCATCCAAGGCTTCATCGGGTTGCCAGTTTTATATAGCACAGGGCAAAGTATATAGCGATGCAGAGCTTACACAGATGGAAGATAGGGTGAATTTTGGAATAAAGCAACAAATATTTACCGGCATCATCAATAAACCGGAGAACGCTGAGTTGAAAAATAAATTTATGCGATATCAAGAGAAAAGTAATATTGACAGCTTAAGAGCATTGGCTGCAACTCTTGAACCACGCATTGATTCTATTTATGCCAAGTCTACCAAGTTTGCTTATACACCGGAGCAAAGAAAAACATACACCACCATAGGCGGAGTTCCGCATTTGGATGGACAATACACCGTTTTTGGGGAAGTAATAAAAGGCTTGAATATTGTAGATTCCATTGCCGCTGTAAAAACAGGTGCAGGCGATCGCCCTGTTCAAGATGTTAGAATTTTGAGCATGGAAATTGTAAAATAATATATGGAAGATAAGATAAAATCTTTTCTTGAAGAAATTAATGGCTTCACACTAACGAGTGAAGAAGATGCAGAAAATTTCAGGTTAAAGTATTTAAGCAAAAGAGGGTTAATTACTTCTCTTTTCGAAGAATTTAAAACCCTTCCACCCGAGCAACGAAAGTCTACCGGAAAAATACTGAATGAGCTAAAACAAGCTGCTGAACAAAAATTAGCAGAAGCTAAAGCCAATAGTCAACAGCCATCGGCTAATAGCCATCAGCAACTTGACCTTTCATTGCCTCCCGCTCCTTTTACACTTGGTTCCAGGCATCCTATTTCTATAGTAAAAAAGCAGATGACGGATATTTTTACCCGCTTAGGTTTTGTGATTTCTGAAGGACCTGAGATCGAAGATGACTGGCACAACTTTGGCGCGCTTAACTTTCCGCCAGACCACCCGGCACGCGATATGCAGGACACCTTTTTTGTGGAAACGGAAGGAGCGGATAAATTCCTTTTACGCACCCATACTTCATCGGTGCAGGTAAGGGTAATGGAAAATCAAAAACCACCTATCCGTACTATTTCTCCGGGTAGGGTATATCGGAATGAAACCATTTCTGCCCGTGCCCATTGCCAGTTTCATCAGGTAGAAGGTTTATATATTGACGAAGGTGTGTCCTTTGCTGATTTAAAACAAACACTCTATTATTTCGTTCAGGAAATGTTTGGCGAAAAAATTGAAATACGTTTCCGTCCTTCCTTTTTCCCATTTACTGAACCAAGCGCTGAAATGGATATAACCTGCCTTATATGCGAAGGCAAAGGATGCCCTGTTTGTAAACATAGCGGTTGGGTAGAAATTTTAGGTTGTGGAATGGTTCATCCGAATGTACTTGATAATTGCAAAATAGACAGTACTAAATACACAGGCTTTGCTTTTGGCATGGGCGTTGAACGTATCGCCATGCTAAAATTCCGCATAAATGACCTTAGGTTGTTTTTTGAAAATGATATGCGGTTTTTATCGCAGTTTAAGTCCGTATTATAAAAAAATATTTCTATGAAAATAATAGAATGTCCTAGAGATGCCATGCAGGGAATAGACGAATTTATTCCTACCGATAAAAAAGTAAACTATATCAATTCATTGCTTAAGGTGGGCTTTGATACTATTGACGTGGGTAGCTTTGTATCTCCAAAAGCTATTCCGCAAATGCGCGATACAGCTGAAATACTAAAAAAAATTGATCTTACAAATACTAAAAGTAAATTACTTGCCATTATTGCTAACCTTCGCGGAGCGCAGGATGCCGTTCAGTTTGATGAAATAAATTATTTAGGTTTTCCGTTTTCTATTTCAGAGACATTTCAAAAAAGAAATGCCAATTCTACCATTGCAGAATCATTGATAAGGGTGGAAGAAATACAAAAGGAATGTATTCAACATAAAAAAGAATTGGTGGTATATCTTTCTATGGCATTTGGTAACCCTTATGGTGATGAATGGAGCAGCGATATTGCCATTCATTGGTCGCATAAATTACACGAAATGGGTATTCGTATAATTGCCCTTTCTGATACCATTGGAGTATCTAACCCTGAAAATATTACAACCCTTTTCTCTGCCCTTATACCCGAATTAAAAGATGTAGAGTTTGGAGCACACCTACATACTACTCCCGATAAATGGGAAGAAAAAGTAAATGCTGCCTATAATAGCGGATGCAGACGTTTTGATGCTGCCATTAAAGGCTTTGGCGGATGCCCCATGGCAAGCGATAAGCTAACAGGCAATATGCCAACCGAAAACTTGCTAAGTTATTTCCAAAACAAAAACATTCCCGTTTCCATAGATATGAAAGCTTTTGCAGAGTCTATGTTGATTGCGGGAGAGGTGTTTCCGCAGCATTGATAACGAATTACTCTACGGAACAATAGAGCACTGTTTCACTTGCGTATATTGTATAGTGCCCCAGATAAAATTTATAGCCCAATCTTAGTTCATTTACTTGGCGGATAATTCCAGTGAAATCATCCATACTATGATAAATCGAAATAGCTAATTTAGGCTTGAACCTTGTTAAGGTTTTAATTGCACCTTTTAAGGCCATTGGTTCAGCCCCTTCAATATCAGTCTTTATGAAATCTAACTTTTGAATATTATATCTTTCTACAAAATCATCAACAGTAAGTGTTGTTGATTCACCCTCATACCCTTCAAATTTCTCAAAACTTATTTGACTTGCTGCCCCTGCATCTTTGTAGTATATCTTCTTATCTGAACTATCCCATACCGGATGTTGAACTATTTCTACCCTATCGTTTCCAATATTATTTATTGCAAGGTTTTTCTTATAAATTTCCACATTGCCGGATATAAATTCAAAAGAATAAACCTTTCCTTTATCGCCAATTAAATAACTAAAGAAAATTCCAGTATCCCCATAACAACCTCCTAAATCAAGAACCACATCATCTTTTGCAGGTCCTAAGTTCTTGCCGTCAACATTTTTAACATACTGTTGTAGTATAAATGTTGTATAGCCCCCTTTAGGGCTTATGTACATTTTAAAGGGAAATCCAAATTTATTAATATCCAGTAAATATAATTTCCAAGGAAAAGATTTGACAGCTACAAAATCATTTTCATTTTTAGCTTGTTCGAATTCTTGAATACCTTTCCAATATTGAGGATTGCTCAATGGAAGTTTAACCTTTACATATCCAAGCACCCTAAAAGTAACTAATCGCAAGAAAAGATATTTAGATTCTTCCGTTGCAAGATTGACATAGAAGTATTCCAGAGGCTCAATATATTTCCCAAATTTCAATAAACGCCCAAGAAAAAACTTTTTATAAAGTGTATCATTACTCAGAATAATTGAAATAACAGGCTTGTTAAAAAATAACCTTTTCAATTGATTTATGACAACCTTTTTTAAAGGTCGTTTTGTTCCAAAAGTATAGTGATCAAGATTATCCGTATAGTAATTTACGCTTTCCTTTAAAATCTCTTTTTTTAGTAATTCAATAAACATTGCTGGTTCTATCTTTATAAGTTAGGTTATCTGAGAAGTATCAAAAATACAACTTATTATTATAATCAAAATCAACACAATCGAATTTCATACTAATATTATAGATTAGATAAATCAAAAAATGAGCATGCGTCCATTATTTTACATTGATAATCAACGTACTATAGTATTTATTATAAAATTCAGCAAATTAAAGATGATAGTCTTATAAATATTTTATACTTTTGATTATTCAAACCAAGTAAATTATATATAAATTATGAAAAGAATTTCAATAAGTAAGTTATTTCTAATAGGAATTAGCATATTCTTATCTTCAAACTCAGAGGCGCAATACTCATGGACACAAAAAGCTAATTTTCCCGGGGCAGCTAGATATTATGATGCTAGTTTTTCAATAGGACATTATGGTTTTATTGGTTGTGGCACTGGTGC
>Ga0207023_10033_pt3 | contig 14768 bp, 10 predicted proteins | sample Alteio_BWMinCont_47_FD_153464 | JGI IMG/M metagenome (GOLD analysis project Ga0207023, IMG submission 153464) | Enriched cells from forest soil in Barre Woods Harvard Forest LTER site, Petersham, Massachusetts, United States -... | ecosystem: Environmental > Terrestrial > Soil > Temperate forest >... | reverse complement strand
TGCGACGTTGGCCTGCCACCAGGTGTCGGCGACGATGGCCACGCCGGGAAGCAACCCGGCAAGGTCGGTACCGCCTTCGACCACAAAAGCGTGCTTCACGCCCGGCATCGACTTAATCTCATCGAGATTGGCATTCGCTACTTTGCCGCCGTACACCGGACACTTCTGGTACACGGCGAACAGCATCCCCGGCACGGTGAAATCGATGCTGTAGGTCGGCTTGCCGGTGACGATCCGGGCGTTGTCCACGCCCTTGGTCGGCTTGCCGATGATCTTGTAATCCTTCGGATCCTTCGGCTTCACGGCGTCGAGACTCGGCGGCGCCATCGTCGCGGCTTTCGCGGCGAGTTGGCCATAGCTCATCGAGCGATTCGACGCGCTGTGCATCACGCGTCCCGACCCCGTGGTCAACTGCGCTTCCGGCACGTTCCACGTCTGCGCAGCAGCGGCGATGAACAGTTGCCGGCCGGCCGCGCCCACCTTGCGCAGCGGATCCCAGTTGGTCGGCGTGGCTGTGCTGCCGCCGGCGCGCTGCGGGCCGAACTTGGTCTCGTCCAGATCGGCCTGTTCGAGCTTCACGTCTTTCCAATCAACGTCCAGTTCATCCGCGATAATCATGGGCAGATGGGTCTTCACGCCCTGGCCGACCTCGGGATTCTTGGCCATGATGGTGATGACGCCATTGGCGTCCACGCGAATGAACGCCGTCGGTGCATAGCCGGCCGCGGGCCCTTGTCCTTGCGGCCCTTGTGCCAGCAGGTCCGCCACCGGGCGCGTGTACAGCGCCAGCAGCATGCCGCCTCCGCCCAGCGCGGTCACCCGGAGAAAACTGCGACGAGTAAGCTGTGTAGTCTCCATGGCTTCTCCTTAGTTCTGACCGGGCTGCAAGTTCAGCCCGGACCCTACCGGCTCGGGGCCAGAATTTCGGCCGACTGGCTGGGTTTAGCAACGGAACTGGAAGCGATCGCCGCTGCCCGGTGAATGGCTTGGCGAATTCGCAGATAGGTGCCGCAGCGGCAGAGGTTGCCGTTCATCGCGGCGTCAATATCCGCGTCGCTGGGGTTGCGCTTTTTCGTGAGCAACGCCGCCGCCGACATGATCTGTCCGGCCTGGCAGTAGCCGCACTGCGGCACGTCCAACTCCTGCCAGGCAAGCTGGCAGGGGTGCGTACCGTCGGCCGACAGACCCTCGAGAGTAGTCACTTCCTTATTGGCGGCAAATGCCACCGGAGTCTGGCAAGCGCGCACGGCTTCTCCGCCGAGGTGAATCGTGCAGGCGCCGCACTGGCCGATACCGCAACCGTACTTGGTTCCCTTAAGGCTGAGGACGTCCCGCAGCACCCAGAGCATGGGCGTGTCCGCGGGCACATCCACACTAGTCGAACGGCCGTTGACTTTGAGCGTGTATGCCATGGTGGCAACTCCTGTTTACCCTGAGCCGGCGCTTGACGGGCGAACGGCCGGGGCGGCGTGCAAAAATCCGACTGACGCGAAGAGTAGCACCGGCTTTCTCAGGTTGTCAACGAAAGTAAGAATGCGGCGGCGGACCACTTTCCGAGAAGCGGACTTGGGCTCGCCAGAGGTACACCGTATGCAAGGTCCTTTAACAAAGGCTGACTGAATCTGCTGCACTTAAGAAGGGTGACGGTGGCACGAATCTAAAGAGAACCTCGCAAGAAAAGCGGCAGCGCAAACCTAATTTCATATGACGTTATTGTGGTCCCCGTTTGAGGGCTTTTCAGATTGCCGAGCAGCAGGGTTTCAGCGTCTGTACCTCAGAATTACACGTCAGAGACTATTCGAAGCCGGTGTTTTGACGGACCTCAAATAAGCTACGCCGTGGCTGTAAAACCCGCCGGACAATTCCTGTTGATAGGCAATTTGTCCACTTACGAATATGTTGAAGTTGCCTTTCGCGTATGGTACCGCGGCCTCGATCATCGTCTCTTCCCGATACGCCTTGCTGCTCTTAAAGCGAAACCCACCGCGAGACACATCTTCACACTCTACGACTACTTCTTCACCGTAGCATCGAATGCAAGCAACGGCTTTCATAGCCGTGCGTCTTTCTTTTCGTCTTTCCTGAGCGGCTCGTGTGGTCGGTTCAACCGCAGGAGGGATGGTTTGCGGATCTGTGCCTCCGCCTTCTACGGCCCCTTGTTCCGCCACCCTTCGATCCGTCGGCTTCCAGATTGTCGAGGAATTGTCACACGCGCAGTGCCGCCTTAGCGCTTTCCGCGATTCAACGATCTTCCTTTCAATTTCGCTAAGCAGCACGGCGTCAACGACGTAACAACGGCTACATTCCATAAGAGTTGTCTCTTTGGCCTGTACTACTGGGAAATCGATATGCCACAGATTCACTGACGGATCGATGAAAGTTATGCCGTACGTGCGAACGACATCGGCGTCTTGAATAAGATCTATCACGCGAGCGACCGCTTCTTCGTTGGTCACCGGATTGCGAACAATCACCTCGGATTCAGGAGCTAGTTTGTTCTCCGAAACGACGGTCACGCCATCTCGATCTCTGACGATTACCCGAGTTTGTTCGACGAATTGGCGTCCATCAAGGTCGGCTCCGAACAATTCAATGTCGAACCCCCGGTTGAAAGAGGTTGGTGACAGCTCCAGCCGGTGTTCCACAGATTCGATTTGGACGCCTCTCCCAACGACCGCATCGCTGGATTCCCCGACTGTCGTTGTCGATCCCATGTTAGGCTCCCTTCGCTCTCCCGTCGTTTCGAACGCCACTTACTTGTCCTAGAGGGCCACGAATCAGGAGCGCGTCTGCAGCAACTGGTCGAGCATGGCCTTGCCTTTCTCGTTAGACAACAGGCCCCCACGCATGAGTTCGATCAGCAGGGTGCTTAGGACGTAGGAAGGATCGTGGTTCGGCCCTTTCGAACCTGCGGCCTGCTGGCGGGGCTCGGAGTCGCTGAGTTCGACTGTCAGTTCGCCGCTCAATTCTCCTAGCCACCTGGTCAACACCTCCATTTGCGCGGCGGTGGCGCTTGTGAATGCCAGCCCCATGCCCATCCCCGGCAGGGAGTACGCGACTCTGGCTTCTGCCTCGAAGGACCGGTTTTCTTGCGTCAATCGCATCTTGACGGCGCTCTCGACAGGAAGAGGGTTGGTTGTATCGACGTAGCAACCACCTCGGCTCAGATCGGATGTGCGCGCCTGCACCCTCGTTCGCGACTTCAAATCCACCAACTCAATTGTGGCCGTGAACTGGTACCGCGGCCCCAGCCGGCGTTCCACGAATTCGGTTTGTACGGCGCCCCCAACGAGTGCTTCACCGGATTCCACGACTGTCGTTGCCGATCCCATGTTAGGCTCCCTCCCTTCGCTCCGGCTAGTGAAATAGCACGCGGGTGGCCGTTTCCAGTAGCCCGTATGTTACTTATTTAAAGACAGTTAGCCAGGGTATGTGGTGGAGCGGCTGCGCCGATGTTCACGTGGCACACGGAGTGTACGCGGTGACTACAGGTAGAACCTATCCACTCTTTGAGCCCGAACCGTGCGGTTGAAATAGCTCCTCGTCGGAATCCGGTGGTTCCTCCTGCCCAACTTCCTTGAGAAGTTGGTAGAGGTAAGTGCGGCTGATGCCTAGTATTTGCGCCGCTCGCGCCTTGTTACCGCCCACATGGTCCAAGACGCGCCGGGCGTGCAATCGCTGGACCTGGTCCATCGATAGGAGAGATTCGCTTTGCCGGGATCCGGCTGGGGCAGAATTGCAGAGCCGCTCGGGAAGGTCTCGGATATCAATCACGTCGGATTCCGTCATCATGCAGGTGTGTCCGAAGACGTTCTCGAGTTCCCGAACATTGCCCGGCCATGAATAGCGCGCCAGCGCGGCCTGCGCACGCCGAGTTAGCCCCGTGAAGGGCTTGTTGTACTGTGCCGCGAAGTGCTTCAGGAAATGACGCTCGAGCAGCGGCAGATCTTCCAGTCGTTCCGCCAGAGAAGGTATCTTCAGTTCGACCATACACAGGCGGAAATACAGATCTTCCCGGAACTTGCGTTGTGCGACCATCTCGGAAAGGTCGCGGTTAGTGGCGGCCACCACGCGAACGTCCGCCTTGCGGACGGCCGGGGATCCCACACGCTGGAACTCCTGATTCTGGAGAACGCGCAGCAACTTCGCTTGCATCGCCAAGGGCATGTCGCCTATCTCATCCAACATTGCCGTTCCACCATCGGCGTACTCGAAGACACCGGCCTTTTCCTGCTGGGCGCCGGTGAACGCTCCCTTGACGTGGCCGAACAGTTCACTTTCCGCCAAATTCTCGGAGATGGCTGAGCAGTTCAAAGCGACAAAAGGTCCCGCGTGGAACGGACTGGCCTGGTGCAGAGCTTTAGCAACCAGTTCTTTACCCACTCCGGTGGGGCCCGTGACCAGAACCGTTCGGAAATGCGGACCGATACGCCGGATCTTCGAGAAAAGGTCCAGCATCAAGGGGCTGCGGCCCACCATGCCTTCGAACTCGAAGTTCTGCAGGAGGTCATCTTCGAGCTTCGAACCTCGCTGCCGCCGGCGGGCATCCTCGACCAGCTGTCGAATTCTCTGTTGCAGCTTTTCAGCGGAGAATGGTTTTGGGAAGTAGTCGGACGCTCCCTTTTGAATCGCTTCCACAGCGGATTCGGTCGAGTAGTGGCCCGTGATCAGAATCACGTCGATGGCAGAATCGAATTCGACGATTCCCTCCAGCATCTCCATTCCTTGCACGCCCGGCATCACCAGGTCCAGGAGAACGATCTCCGGGCGCAAGCGACGGATCAATTCCATGCCGGCCTGTGGAGCGGAGGCCGTGTGAATCTCCAGTCCCTCGTTCGCGAGGACGAATTCCACGAGTTTCAGGTTCTTGGGATCGTCATCAATGACTACGAGTCTCATGGTCGAATTCGTACTCCTCCCCTGTCCGCCTTGTCTCTAGCGGTCGTGCCCCACCGCAATCCCGGTAAGGACTTCCTCTGCTTGGCGCAAGAGTTGATCTCGTGTGAAAGGCTTGCGAAGAATCGACGTCCCCGCTTCCAGCACTCCGTGCGGGGCGATTTCTCCGTCGGTATACCCGGACATGTAGAGCACTTTCATTTCCGGCCGCAAGGGTGACAAAGTTCTGGCAAGAGATGGCCCGCTCATTCCCGGCATGACCACATCGGTCAGCAGCAGGTCGATCACAGTTTCACTTCGCTTGGCAATCTCGAGTGCTTCGAGCGCGTCTTGGGCTTCACAGACAGCGTAGCCAATTTCCTTGAGCGTTCTCGCGGTCAACTTACGAAGAGAGTGCTCGTCTTCGACGAGCAGAATTGTCCGTTGCTCCCGGCCGCGGTCGGCCAAGGGCTTGCTTTCCGAAGGGGCTTCCAGACTCTCGTCCACACGAGGAAGGTATATTTCAAAGGTGCTGCCGCTGCCCACCTCGCTATCCACCACGATGTAGCCGCCGCTTTGCTTGATCACGCCGTACACTGTAGCTAGGCCGAGCCCGGTGCCCTTGCCCTTTCCTTTGGTTGTAAAAAATGGCTCAAATATGTGCGCTTGCAGCGCAGCATCCATTCCGCATCCTGTGTCGGTGACTCTCAGCAAGACGTATCGCCCTGGAACAAGGTATGGCCGGCGCCGGGCGGCGGTCTCATCGAGTGCGACATTGGCCGTTTCGATGACCAACTTCCCCCCCTGCGGCATGGCATCCCTGGCATTTACAGCGAGATTCAAGAGCACCTGCTCGATTTGACTTCGATCCGCTTTCACCTTGGCGAGGTCGGAGGACAAGACGAGTTTCAAACTGATGTCTTCGCCGATCAGCCGAGCTAGCATCTTTTCGACCTCGGAAGCAATCGTGTTCAGATCCAGGACCTTCGGTTCGAGAACCTGCTTGCGGCTAAACGCCAGAAGTTGTTGGGTTAAGGAAGCCGCCCGCTGACCGGCGTTTCGAATCTCATCGATGGCCTCACGATACGGATCGTCCGGACTCATACGCTGTTGTAAGGCTTCGCTGTAGCCGATGATGACTCCCAGTAGGTTGTTGAAATCATGGGCGACTCCGCCGGAAAGCCTGCCGATGGCCTCGATCCGCTGGGACAGAGAAAGCTGTGTCTCCAGTTGCCGGCGCTCCGTGATGTCTCGATTGACGATGACAAGTTTTTCGGATTCGCCGTTGCCGCCCTTGGCGACGCTGGCCGTCGATTCCAATATCAGCCAGTGTCCGTCTTTGTGGCGGAATCGGTACTCGACCCGGCGGCCGACGCCGGATTGCCGAGCATCCCTGGCGGCGTCGGCGACCTTTTGGCGGTCGTCGGGATGAATCTGTTCAAACGAGGAGGTGCTGCCCAACTCTTCGGCTGAATAACCCAGAAGCTTTTGGTACGACGGGCTGTTGTACAATCGGCGGCCGTTTACGTCCACAACCGCAATCATGTCAGCGGCACTCTCTCCAATGAGGCCGAAAAGCTCTTCGCGCTCGGCGATTTGTCTGCGAAATCTGTAAATCTCGACTTGCTGAAATATGGCATAGACGTCGAACAGCAACACCAAGCCGATCAGCATTCGCACGGCCCAATGCGGGTCAATATTGCTGTAGAGCTGCTGCCCCGGCGCGATTGCAAGAAGGAGGAAGGACGCCAGTCCAAACGTCAGCACAAGGGAGACTATTATCCCGGAAGATGCCAGCCACCATTGCCGGTGTTCGACGCGGCGCCAGCCGTGGCGGACAGCCTCTTGCGCGCTTCGGCGATGGAAGGGGGATAGTTTCACCGAAAATGCCGTCCGCAAATGATTGAGAATACCTGCGTTCTATCTCATCCATCTTGCATTAGATCCTCCCGTAGCACTATCGACATCCGTCGGAGCGTGCCCTCGAAGTTATCGAGCATGCGCACACATCTGCTCTATGCGGAGCATCGCAGATGCTTAGGGACTCGTCCGACGGAGGTGGGCAGGGCGTTCGCTCTTACGATGGGAAATGTAGAGTCTGCGTCTTGCTTGCTGGGCATGTCCCTTTCAAAGACAACCGTGAACACGCCAGGTCCTGAGACATATTCTCGGAAACCGGCGCTAAGGCTGGCCCATCTTCCGATAATTTGAATTTACCGAGGGGCGCGATTATTTGGCGGTATTGATAGCCTTGATTCGCTCCCGGGAATCGCCGTCGCCTTCCGAACGGCGGTCGCGCTCAGCGCGGGTACGCTTCTCTTCCCAATAACCCGGAAAGTATCGGTGACCGTCGTGGTGAGGCGGCACCCAAGCGGCTCCAGGATGCGGAGGCCGAGTCCAATGACCATCACGCCATACGTAATGCCCCTCCACTGGATACCAGTAGCCTGCGATCCACACGAACGCTGGGCCGGGACTTACCTGCCCGGCGGTACTAACGATACGGGGAAAGGGCGGCGGGCCAATCTCGATTCCAGCGGAACTTTGAGCGCGCATGACTGGCGCTCCCAACAAAAGCACGCCCGCAAGGAGTGCGGTTTTCGCGGCCCTTCTCATGGAATGGGGCATGGCTCTCCTCCGTCGATACAGCTATAAGGAGCAAGTCATAGACCCAATGCTTAGTTACCTATTTCCAGCTACTTAGAACTGTTTTGCGCGATGGCGCCGGCTTCTTTCAGGTGTAGGAATGTGACCGATGCGGAACGCTCAGACGGGTAATTGTACCCACTCACAGCTCGTATCGGCTGCCGGTCGAGGCCTTCTCGGTTTGCGATTATCCGCCCAGACGGTTGAGGCCGTTAAACGCGGCGGTCTTGTAACATTCGGCCAGCGTAGGATAGTTGAAGACTGTGTCGATGAAATAAGTGATCTTGCCCTTGAGCTTGAAGACCGCCTGGCCGATGTGCAGAAGTTCGGCGGCGTTTTCCCCGAAGATATGCACGCCCAGCAATTCCAACGTTTCGCGATGGAAAAGGATTTTGAGGCGGCCTTCCGTGTGACCGGAGATCTGACCGCGGGCGATTTCGCGGTAGTAAGCCACGCCGACCTCATAGGGAGCATCGATGTCGGTGAGCTGCTCCTCGCTCTTCCCAATGAAGGAAATCTGCGGGATCGTGTAAATCCCGTAAGGGTAGCTCTCAGGATCGGTCTGCACTGGCAGACCGAAGGCGCGTGCGGCGGCGATGCGCCCTTGCTCCATCGAGACAGACGCCAGGCTGGGAAAACCGATGACGTCGCCCACTGCGAAGATGTGTGGTTGATTGGTGCGGAAATCGCCGTCGACCTTAATACGGCCCCGAGCGTCGGACTCGATGCCGGCTGCAGCCAGATTCAGCCGATTCACGTTGCCCTGGCGGCCGACGGCATAGAGCAAGGCATCCCCGTTGATACGTTTCTTGCTTACAAGGTTGGCGGCCACTTTCCCGTCGGGTAGCTCTTCCACGCTTTCGACTTCCTCGTTTAGGCGCATGGTGGCGCGGTGATCGCGCATCTGGTAACTGAGCGCTTCGACCATCTCCCCATCGGCAAATTCGAGCAAGCGCGGCCGCTTTTCGACAATGATGACGCGCACGCCGAGCGTGGCAAACATGCAGGCGTACTCGACGCCGATCACGCCGCCGCCCACGACGATCAGCGTCCTCGGAATCTGCGGCATGCTCAGGATTTGGTCGGTATTAATGATGGTGCGGCCGTTGATGGGCACCTTGGCATTCACCGCCGGCTTGGTACCGGTGGCGATCACGATGTATTCGCCTTCAAAATCGGCGAAGGCGTGGCCGTTCTCCACGCGCAGGTGGTGCGCGTCTACAAACGTTCCGACCCCGTGGATGACCTCGACGCCGTTGCGCTTGAGCTGATCTTGGGTGACGGCTACCTCGTTCTCGACCACGCGTTGCACACGGAAATTAAGGTCCGCCATGGTGACGTTTTCCGTAGTGGCGTGGTTGGCTCCGAAGAAATTCTTGGAATAGAAGCCGGATAGATGCAGAACGGCTTCCCGCATGGTCTTGCTCGGGATGGTTCCGGTATTGACGCACACGCCGCCGATGGCGCTCTGCCTTTCGATGATCGCGACGCGCTTCCCCGCCTTCGCTCCCTGGATGGCGGCGCGCTGGCCTCCCGGCCCGGAGCCAATAACGATCAGGTCATAGGGCTGCATCGGAATAGTCCTGGATCTCCGGCTCGTTCGAGGCGCTCGCTAGGATTGGCAGCCACGTAGAATGGATTTCCGGTTTGGAGTCTCTGAGTCACGCATAGTACGGTACTCCTACCCGTTGACACAATGAATTTGCCGCGAGTCCCTGCTCTGGCGCCGGCGATGGGCTAATTGTGTGTTGCTGTGAGTCCCGGAGGGACGCCACAATGTAGCCCAGCGCGGAAGCGCTGGGAATCGTTGCAATGGGAAGGAAAGCCCCGAAGGGGCGACACAGTCTCAAACAGAGCAACACAGAGTTGGTCCACCACCTCGCCGAATTCGTTGTTTCGAGGACAGGAGAAGCATACGATGCGGGAGACAGCGGCCCAAATCAGAAATTTCGATTGCAAATTCTTAGGAGAGGACATCCCCATGACTGGTTCCCCCATGACGCGCAGAAGCTTTACGCTGGGCCTGGCCGCAGCCGGCGGAATGTTCCTGGCCACGGGGCGCGCTTTCGCAGTCGACTTCCCCATGCGCCAGTACCACAATCAGCCCACCGATAGTTCACTGCACAAGCGCTTGGTGCAGATGTGGGACGCGGTCAAAGCAGAAACACGCGGCCGCGTCCAGGTCGAAATATTTCCCGAGAATAATCACTTCAAGGACGGCGACCCCGACCCGCTCGATCTGCTGGTCCGCGGAGAATTGGAATTCTTCGCGCTCAGCGGTAACGGTCTGGCAGCGATCGTGCCCGCAGCCAACGTGCAAGCCACGCCGTTCGCCTTTCGCACACAGGCGCAGGTCTACCGGGCGATGGACGGCGATATCGGCGATTACCTCGGCCAAGAATTGAGCGCCAAAGGCGTCTACTGTGTCCCGCGCGCCTGCTTCGAAAACGGATTTCACCAGATCTCCTGCACCACCCGGCCGGTCCGCAACGCCGATGATTTGCGGGGCCTGAAGATTCGCGCACCCGGCACCGACATCTACCTGGAATTCTGGAAAACGCTCGGGGCCCTGCCCATGGGCATGAACATCAACAACATGTACAACGCGCTGAAAACCGGCGTAGTCGAAGCACAGGAGGACCCGCTGGACATCGCCGAACTCTTTCATCTCTACGAGATACAGAAATACATGAGCATGACCAATCACTCCTGGTCGGGCCACAACTTCCTTGCCAACCTCAAGGTCTGGCAAGGGCTCCCTGCCGACGTACGCCAATCCATCGAACGCAACGCGGCCAAGTTTGCCCGCCTGCAGCGCGCCGACGCTGCCTCGCTCAATACAGAACTGCACGCCCGCCTCACCCAGCAAGAGATGCTCTTCAACGACGCCGACGTGGCCTCGTTCCGGGCCAAACTGGCGCCGTTCTACGCCCATTGGAAACAATCGATTGGCGACCGCGCCTGGTCGCTGCTGGAAGCCCACGTCGGCAAATTGGCCTGAGCGGTGGACGATCTGTTGGGACTTGGGCACAGTGTGGGTCTGTGCTTTAATCAATTCCAATGACGAGAGCAAGGTTGGTTTTCAGCGGGCTATTTTCGCTACTAATCGCAATTGGCCTGCTAATAATGCTCGTTATGTTGGTGTGGTCATTCCGTCTCGACAAGGATTTTTCGGGGCAATATGAGGCAGACTCCTTCCGTCGGCATTTCTGGAGTATTTTCTTCGTCGGTGCTTATGTTTGCCTAGCGGGCTGTTTCGGGCTGGCCGCAAACCTTAAATCAAGAGCCGACGTGAGAATAGGGATCGTGACCTTCGCGTCTGGTTTGGCGCTGACAATCTTTCTGATGCCATTTGTGGATTTTGAAGGTTGGACTGGCGCATCCGCGTACACCTTAATAGGAATTGTCTTGGCGGGAGCAATTGTCTTTCTGGTCTCAGGTGGAGTTCGATGGCTTTGGCAGAAATTCTCGACATCAAGCCACATCAATCACTCATAGCACGAATGGCCGATATCTGCTTAGACTGCATTGGGCCTGAGAAACGGGATTACCGGACACTGGGAGCTGTATTCCGATAATGCGCCTTTGGCAATAATCCTCGCTGCGACGCAGAGACTGCGCTCACTTGAACAGCGCCAAATCGACCGCGTCGCCCATCGTTTGGTAGCCGAGGTCGCTCGGGTGCAGATGGTCCCCGCAGTCGTATTTGGGCAGCAGGCTCGTGGGATGACTGGGATCGCGCAACGCCTTTTCAAAGTCGATCACGGCATCGAAGGCGCCGCTGGTGCGTATCCATTCGTTGACGGCCTCACGCTTGGCTTCGCCCTCCGGGGTGTAGGCTCCCGGCGTAAATGTTTCGTTCTCAAACGGGAGCAGCGTGCCGCCGAAAATCTTGATTCCGCGCGCGTGCGCGCGCAGGATCATCTGCTTGTATCCGGCGATCATGTCCTCGGCGGTCGCCGCAATGGGATTGCGATTGCGCAGGTCGTTAATGCCCAGGAGCACGATCACGTAGGCCACTCCCGGCTGGGACAGAACGTCGCGGTCGAAGCGATGCAATCCACTTTCGCCGACGACATCCTGCAGAATCCGGTTGCCGGCGGTTCCTTCGTTCAACACGCCGATCTGGCGATGTGCGGCGGAAAGCCGGCGCGCCAACTCATCAGGCCAGCGATGATTCATATCCGGCGTCGACACGTTCGCATCGGTAATCGAATCGCCCAGCGTGACAATGGCCCCAACTTGCTCCGGGGCCATCACCTCCACGCCCGTCAGAAAGTACCAGGATAGCTTTGTCGTGCCGATGGGCATGTCCGCAGATGCCGTGAAGTCGCCTGCGGGCGATATGTAGGTGGTCTGTCTCGAAACCGGGTGGCCCGTGACCAGAAACGTCGCCGGGACGTCTCCAGACAAATAGAAGCTCACCGCCAGGTCTCCAAGGGCAGGTACATCGAGCTCCACCGCGTCGCTGACCATCAGCGCGCCCGGCCAGATTGTAGTGGACTTAGCCCCGCCGAAAGTGAGCGTTCGATCCGAGCCCGGCACGGTCGCCGCGCCGGCGCCGCGCAGGGCGATGTGCGCCGAACCGATGGCCAGCGGCTGAGTCCCAAAAGCGTTCGACAATCGCACGCGAACCATGCGGCCGCCAATGCTGATGTGGACAATCTGCCGCAGCGTCTGGTTGTTAAAGGCAATGTTCGGATCCCCAACGGGAGCCTGCGCCACCGCCACCGGCGGCGTGGCCCACGTGCCCACCCAATGGTCCTTCGCGGGAGCAGCCGGGCTAGCAGCGTGAACGACGAAGGTGAGCGTCAGCGCCAAAACAATCGTGAACGACTTGCGGCGAAACCTGAAACCGGTCGTGGATTTCATCGCTCGTATCCCTCCCGTGCCTCGTCGTTTCCCGAAACGCCGGTTGTACGACTTGCAGCGTAGGCTAGTGCGGAGGTTCTCGTATTGTCAACACGCGGCGAATCCGCTAGCAGGCTAGAATCTCCCAGTCCCGAGAAGCGGGATCGCCGGAAGCTAGCTCACCTGCTATAGCCTCGAAGCCCACATTCGGATAATGCGGACTTATCGAGACCAATCAGAAACTTATCGGGAGTTAGCCACGTAGCCGGGTAGATGAGACTTTGCGGGTAGCGAGCGTGTACCGCACGGGCGCCTACAGACCTGGCCCGGCAAGAACTTCCGGGTTGGCGACGATATCCCCGGAATGTCCCTGTCTCGACTGGTAGGATCGTATGATCGCCGCCGCCGCCCGATAGCGAACTTCCTTGTGCGCGTCATCCAGCAGCGGTGCAAGCGTCGCGACATCGTTCGCGGCACCGTGAACCCCTAGAGCCTGAGCTGCCGCCGCGCGCACGATCCAGTTCTTATCTTGCAGCGCTTCGCGCAAAACCTCGCGCCCATTATCACTCGTGTCGTCCGCAAGCAGCCGGGCGGATATCGCGCGTGCCGGCGCTGCCTTGTCCTTGCCCTTCGCCAGATCTATCGCCGCCGTAACTCCGAACCCTGCCGGCCCCAGGAAGGTTCCCGCTAACTGCTCTGACCCCAATTCGGCGAGCGCCTTAGGGTCGTGCAGCTCTTCATGAGCCTGGTGTAACCCTCCGCTAACCAGTCCCGTTGAAGAAACCTTGTGATCGCCCTCCAGAACCTCCACGAAAAGATCCTGGCCGCTTCGGTCCCCCATGGTCCACAGCGCCCGCGCTGCGGCAAACCTGACCAGGACGGAATTGTCGTCGAGGGCAGCCTGCAGCTTCGGTATCGAGCCGCGCGATTGCATAGTGCCGAGGACCTCGACCGCTGCTTGCCGAACCGGGGCGTCCTTATCGTTGAGGCTGCCCTCAATCCGCGAAACGGCGTCCCCCTGTAAACCGATTGTGCCCAATGCCAGGATGGTCTGCGCACGACGGTCATAGTTCTTTTCCGCCAGGCCATCGCTCAGCCGCTCCCATGCTTTCCGGTTCACCGCGGCAGGGGATAATACCGGCGTACCCGATGAAATGGCCGCCGCAACAGAAGGTGCTGAGCCGGCTTTGGCCGGCGCGGAAGCCCGCGTCGAAACGGCCTTCGGTTGTGCCGCCGGAGAAAGTGACCCTTCGGGTTGCTGTTGCGCGCCCGCCCAGCCACCGAAGGCCAGCAACACAAGCATTCCCGTGCCTGCCGCAAGTCTGAAGCCCGTACGCACCGAGACTCTCCATATCCTGGCGGCTTCTCGATCCGTCGCAGGGCTGTGTCTCTCGACCCTTAGTGGGGCGGATTCGGCGATGCGAGGGCCTGTCAGTTCTTCAGTCAAGCCGGCAGGTTCTGCTGAATAAGATTTTCTTCCGGCTACGTTGTTAGACATGCCAGGAATGATGTCATGTCCGCAAGAGCGATACAGTCCCATTCAGCACACCTTCATCTTGCCCGGCACGACTTATCAGGAGTTACGGGCCTACGTTGAGGGTCACTACAGTGCTGGACACCCCGCTGAAACTGTTGCTCACCGATACCACGTACGTCGTCCCGTTATCAGCCAGCGTAGCCGGCGGAGTGGTGTAGCTGGCCGACGTGGCTCCGGCGATGGATTCGTTGTTCTTCCTCCAGTCATAGATGAGCGGAGTGGTCCCCGCTCCCACTACCGTGAACGTCGCGGTTTGCCCAACGCTCACCGTCTGGCTTACCGGCTGCGTGGTGATCGACGTCGGTGTGTGGGGAACTGAGAGGGTCACGGTATTACTCATCACCGCCCCCAGGTTGTTGCTGATGTACACCCGGAAGGTCGCCCCGTCGTTGCTGATCGTGGCCGGCGGCGTGGTGTAGCTAGCCGAGTTGGCCCCGGGAATGGAATTGCCGTTCTTCTGCCACCGATAGGCCAGGGTGCCGTCTCCACTGGCCACTACCGTGAACGTGGCCGCTTGCCCGATGCCCACCGACTGACTTACCGGCTGTGTCGTGATCCCGGGCGGCGTCGTCGCCGCACCCGCTACATTGAGGGTCACTACAGTGCTGGACACCCCGCTGAAACTGTTGCTCACCGATACCACGTACGTCGTCCCGTTATCAGCCAGCGTAGCCGGCGGAGTGGTGTAGCTGGCCGACGTGGCTCCGGCGATGGATTCGTTGTTCTTCCTCCAGTCATAGATGAGCGGAGTGGTCCCCGCTCCCACTACCGTGAACGTCGCGGTTTGCCCAACGCTCACCGTCTGGCTTACCGGCTGCGTGGTGATCGACGTCGGTGTGTGGGGAACTGAGAGGGTCAC
>Ga0207023_10217_pt2 | contig 14952 bp, 9 predicted proteins | sample Alteio_BWMinCont_47_FD_153464 | JGI IMG/M metagenome (GOLD analysis project Ga0207023, IMG submission 153464) | Enriched cells from forest soil in Barre Woods Harvard Forest LTER site, Petersham, Massachusetts, United States -... | ecosystem: Environmental > Terrestrial > Soil > Temperate forest >... | reverse complement strand
GGTGAGGAAGGATCGGAAGCGCAAGAAAAACTAGGCGATAAAAATACTGTTCGGGCAAACTTTAAAGAAACAATAGGATTAGTAAAAAATTATTTCACAACAGAAAAGCAGGATTTAGAGGCAATATCAAAACCATCTGGAGCACCAACACCACCCTCAACTTCAGCACCAGCATTTCCATCAGGTCCACCACCACCGCTCCCAACAAGTCCATTTCCATCAGCAACTACTACACCGCCATCAGCTACGACAATTACACCAGGTAAAACAGAAACAACAGCCGCAGCAACAGGGGCTAAATCCCCAAAAACAGAGCCTGCAAAAGCAAAATATACTGCACCATCAGTAAGTAGCACTGGAGCAGCTAAAGTTGGAACAGCAACAGGAGCAGGAACAGAAGTCGAAAAAGACAGCCCAAAAGATTTATTAAATAGAATCAATGCACTTGAGAAAAACCTAGTTCCTCAAAACCTTAACCATTTACCTGATATTATGACGATGTTAAATGATGACAAGTTCGCAAAAGATGAACACAATTCTGTAGTTTTAAAAAGAATAGTTAGGGCATATGAAGCATATGTAAAAGAAGCCAATACGAAAACAAAGAAAAATATTGCTAGCGCAATACAAAGTGATTATTCATATTTAGACAAACGATTTTGATAATTTAAAAACATAGATAAATTGTTAAATAATTTAGAGTAAATCGGCACAAACTTAGAATCCTGAGTTTGTGCCGATTTTACAAAAAAACTTAGATTAAAAATTTTAAATAAATCGATTTTAAAAAACTTAATATAAAGCAAATTTCAATATAAATATTCAATTTTAATAATTTTATCAAAATTTAAACCTAAAAATTCTGTTTTTATATTTAAACCATTGATTTTTTATCAGAAATCCTTTATGATTTATTATAATATGAATAATATTTAAAAAAAGAGAAATTATGATTTTCAAAAAGCGTTTTTTAGTGATAATAATTTTTGCATTTCAAGGGAATCAGGTTCACGGAATGCTATTTGGACCAAACGGGATTCGAAATAAATTGATCAAATTAATCAAAATGCAGATTGCAACAAGCGAAAAATTCGAACCTAATGATGTCCCATATATAAAAGATAGAATTAATAAACTTAATGAGGCAATTGCTATTATAAAAGATTTTCAAGACAAAGATGTAGCCTCACAACTTGAAAAAAATGCACCTTTAAGAAATTTTTTTCTAAGACATTTAGGATTTGATTCTAAATCCGATGATTATGCTAAATTAAATGACAAAGATACTGCTAAAGAATTCTCTAAAGAATTCATGGAAAATTTTAAAAAAGAGTTCGAAAATAGATTAACAGGAGCAAAAGAACTACTAGAGACACCAGCTTTGCCACCGCCAGATGAACCAGAACCACCACTTCCTGAAATACCCGGTGAAGTTAAAATTGAGGAAATTAAAGCAAAAATTGATGATTTTAAAGCCCGAGTTGCAAAAATTCAGGCAAATCCCGAACTACAAGCAAAAGAGTTTCAAGATATTTTAAAAAGCATTGATACAATGTTAAAAAATGATGACTTTGTAAGAGATCATGAAAGCAATATTGAGGCTTTACAAAAAATAATTGAGGGCTGTGAAAGTTATATAAAAGCTGGAGCAGGTCAAAAAAATAAATTGAAAGCTGATGCTATAATGACTTGGGTATTTCTAGATACAGATTTTCAAGAATATATTAAGCCTAAAGCCGATTAACATAATGTTAACTCAATTTATTTAACTACTTTGGATATTTGTTATTTTGCGCAAGAATCATATCAATTTTTTATTATTTTATTTTGCCCTCTGCGGGCAGCACAAAGCGATTTGTTCGTAGATCCCAAATGATCAAACAATTTTTATTTTAATTAGAATTGTTTGCATGTTATTATGCACAAGAATCTATCAATTTTTTTATATTTTATTTTGCCCTTTGCGGGCAGCACAAAGGGGCTTGCATAAAGCCCCTTTGAACCCCATATGACAAGGGGTACCCTTGTAACCCATACGCTCGTAAAGCTAGCCATTCGCCTTCGGCTCAGACTAGAGACTCGCTTAAATGTATTATTTTATCTTTCCCTAAGCGAGTTGTAGCCTTCGGGCTACGTGTTTGAGCGTGGGGTCCAGGGCCCTCCCTGGTTTAGGATTCCAAAGGTGTTAAACCACACCTTTGGCGCTTGGGGTGCGTAACCCCGATCCTTTCGCCTTGGGATGCGTAACCCCGATCCTTTCGCCTTGGGGTGCGTAACCCCATCTTTTGACGCTTGGGTGCGTAACCCCGATCCTTTGGCGCTTGTGGGGTGCGTAACCCCATCTTTTGGCGCTTGGGGTGCGTAACCCCGATCCTTTCACCTTGGTGTGCGTAACCCCTAAGTGGTACCCATTTATAACCTAAATTCAAATTTAGAATAAAAATATTCAATTTTAATAAATTTATCAAAAATTTACCCTTAAAATTCTATTTTTATATTTAAATCATTGATTTTTATTAGAAAATTGTTTATAATTTATTATTAATATGAATTAATATTTAAAAAAAAGGAAATTATGATTTACAAAAAGCATTTTTTAATAATTCTAATTTTAACATTTCAAGGAAATTATATTCTAGGAAAGCTATTTGGACCGGACGGTATTCGAATTAAACTTGATAAGCTTCTGAGCGTAATGGGCGAAAAGTTCAATTCACTTGATGATCCCGAGAAAATAAAAAAAAGAAAAACTGACCTACAAGATGCAGTAGTTATTGCAGATTATTTTGAAAACAATGTAGCTGCTCAACTTGAAAAAAATACATCTTTAAGAAACTTTTTTATAAGACGTTTTGGTCTTGAAGACGAAGATGCTGCTAAATTTGATAAAGATGTTGTTCAAGTGAATTTTAAAAACGGTATGCAAAAATTTATAACTCAATTAAAGCATAAAATTTCGGCATTATCAGGACCACCAATACTAGAGCCGGTACCATATTTTTATCCAGATATTCCACCAGATATTCCACCAGCGGCTATTGGACCAGGTTTACCATTGCCACTTCCTATGCCCCTTCCTGCAGCAGTTGTTCCACCACCAGTTCCACCTCTACTAGATGAACCACCGCTACCACCATTACCTACTGCAAAAGTGACGGCTAAAGCAGGTGCAGAAGTACCAGCAGCTAAAGCGGGCGCAGAAGCACCAGCAGCTAAAGCAGGAGTAGAAGTACCAGCAGCTAAAGCTGTTGCAGGAGCAGAAGCCCCTAAAGCAGGCGTAGCAGCACCTGCAGCTAAAGCAGATGAAATTAAAGCAAAAATTAATGATTTTAAAACGCGAATAAAAAAACTTCAGGACAATGCCGGACTTCCAGAAGAACTAAAATATATTTTAAATAACCTTGATGGAATATTAAAAAATGAAGACTTTATAAGAGATCATGAAGGCAATATTAAGGCTTTAGATAACATAATTGGCGCCTGCGAAACATATACAAAAGGTGGTTCTGAGGTAGACAAAGCTAATTGGATAACAGTTGCTACTTTTAACTATCAAAATTTAAAAACTTGGATTAGTGAATTTACTAAGCAAAAAGTGGATTAAAAACCTCATAATTTAGTTAAAACTTCTTAATTAAAATAAATAAGACAAACTTAAATTAATTCCATTATTAAGTTTGTCTTATTTTATTTAGAGCCTATACTAAACATCTAGAAAATAATAATAAAACCTCTCATTTTTAATTAGGAATAATTTTTAAACTGGAGATTGAGGTTTATAAATGGGGTTACGCACCCCAAGCGCCAAAGGTGTGGTTTAACACCTTTGGAATCCTAAACCAGGGAGGGCCCTGGACCCCACGCTCAAACACGTAGCCCGAAGGCTACAACTCGCTTAGGGAAAGATAAAATAATACATTTAAGCGAGTCTCTAGTCTGAGCCGAAGGCGAATGGCTAGCATTACGAGCGTATGGGTTACAAGGGTACCCCTTGTCATACGGGGTTCAAAGGGGCTTTATGCAAGCCCCTTTGTGCTGCCTGCATAGGGCAACAGTAAATTATAAAATTAAAAATATGCTTCTTGCGCAAAATAACCAAGGTAGTTAAAAATAAAAATTGTTTGATCATTTTGGATCTAGGAAAAAATCCCTTTGTGCTGCCTGCATAGGGCAAAATAAAATAATAAAAAAAATTATGATTCTTGCGCAAAATAACCAACAAAATAAACAGTAATTAAAATAAAAAAAGTTTGATCATTTGGGATCAAAAATCTATTTCAATTTTAATAAATTTAATAATATTTAAACCTGAAAATTTTATGTTTTAATTTAAATCATTGATTTTTATTAGAAATTTGTTTATAATTTATTAGTAAGTATAAATATTTCAAGGAAAAGGAAGCTATATGGTTTTCAAGAAGCATTTTTTATTAATACTAATTTTAGCATTTCAAAATCATATTTTTGGCGCAATATTTGGTCCTAATGGCTATCAAAAGCTCATTTTAAATTATGAACAAAATTCCAAAATTGCAGAGCAAAAAAAAGAAGCAAACCAAGATAATGATAATTTTATAAAAAATGCAAGATTAATATTAACTCAAATCAAAACCAAAGCAACAGATGAAGAACTTTCTAAATTAACTTCCTTAAGAAACTTCTTTGCAAGGCATGGTTTTTATATAGGTAATCCTGCAGATAATAAAGATGCTTTGCAATTCTTACACGCTGGATTGACTAAAAAAAATAAAGATTTATACAATCTTGAACTTGAACCTCACCCAACAGGTGGAATGGATATCCCAGAACCAGTAATGCCAACTTTTATATCAATGGAAGAAAAAAATAAAGCAATAGAAGAAAGAAATAAAGTAGCTGAAACAAAGGCAAAAGCAGAATTAATTAAATTAAAATCAAATTTGGAAAAGAATATAGCTATTAAAGACATTATGGATAATGATTTAAATATACTTTCTAAACAATTGATGTGGTACAGTGCCTCGCCAGTCAGCGCAATTGCCCCTTTTGTTGAGATTTTAAAAAATAAATATGAATTTTTAGAAAATAATAAATCAAATTTACCAAAGGCAATCGCAACAGCAGAATATAAAAATTTTAATAAAAAATTTAATGAGATTGCAGAAAAATATCTAGAAATTACAAAAATGCTGGATAAAATAGCAGTCTTAAAAAATAAACCAAAATTTAAAACTAAAAATACTAAAACTGCATTAGAAGCGCTTAATAAAGCATTATTAGAAGAAATAAAAAAATCGCTCGAAGAAAAAATAAATACGGCTGAAAATACCGAAAGATATAAAGAGTTAGTTGAACTATATAACATGTTCTTGGAACTTGAAATAGGAGCATTTTTTGAAAGTCCTATTAAAACAAAAATTAGAAAAAAAGCTGAAAAGTTAAATTTAGTTGCAAAAAAAGGATAAATTAAATTTGATTTAACAATTTAATTACAGGAGTCAATTCTACAAAAAAAGGATCTGCGTCAGTTCTGAAGCAGAAATTCAAAAAAAAAGAGAGATAGTTTAAAGAAGCAAACAGACCACCGAAATCTAAAAAAGGATTGTTTAAACAGTTAATGAAGCATTGAAATTACAAAATTTAAGAAAAGGTGGCTAGCTTGATTAAAGGTTTAATCGCTTGTCATGGCATTTCTAATACAAAATTTAAAATAATTTAAATATTTTTATTTAGATTATTACCTAAATTTTTATTAGAAATTATGTATTATATTGATTTGTTTAATTAAATAGAGGGAAAAACAATGATTTCGAGAAAATATTTTATATATATAATTCTAGGCTTAATGCTTCAAGTTAATACAAGCTTTGGAATGATATTTGGGCCAAATGGCTTACATGAAAAAGTTCAAAATTATAAAATGGCTTTTATAGAAGCCCAAAAAACAAAAAATGAATCAAAAGACAATAGTGATATTATAAAAAAAACCAGGGAAATCTTAGATCAAATAAGTTCATCCATAACATCGCCAAAACATTTTGAATTAACGACTTTAAGAAATTTTTTAATAAGACATGGGTTTTTAGATGGTAATGTTGCAAATGCTACGGATGCAAAAACCAGCTTTGATCTTAAAGTAAAGCATGAGAATAATAAATTAGATCAAATTACATTGAAATTAATATTAGAAGACAAAAAAGATGAAGAAGAAAATGAAGGAAATGAAGGAGAAGGAGACGAAGGCGATGAACATAGCGAAACTACATCAGAAGTAGATGAAAAAAAAGAAAACGAAGGAGACACGGAAACTGAGACAGAAGGGGACGAAGAAACTGAGTCAGAAGGAGATGAAGATAAAGGCGATGCTAAATCTGAATCTAAAGCTACGGCAGATTTAAAAGAAGAAAAGAAAGAACACAAAGTAGAAAATTCGCAAGAAAGAGAAGCTATTATAGCATCTGCTCAAAAATTACTGCCTGATTTAAATGCTTTGAGTAAAAATGCGATTTTTTCAACCACAAAATTAAAAGAAGTAAAAGAGTTATTAGAAACTTCTAAAAAAGCATTAGAAAATGCAAACATTACAAAAAATGCAATGGAATTAATAATTCAACTATATAAAAATTTAGACGAATTTTTACGCGAAGCAAATCCACTTATCAAACAAATGCAAATCAAATATATATTAAATAAATTAGGTAAACCATTAATGACGGAATTAGCAAATATTAATTCAATTGATCAAGGTGGACCATCTTCATCAGTATCAGCAACTTCTTTGACATCAGCAGGATCAGGATCCATTCCAGCGGCTTCATTAGCATCCTCTTTAACATCAGCAAGTACAGGATCCACTCCGGTAGCTTCATCAGCATCCTCAATAGCAGTAGCAAATTTAGCTAATGCATCAGCAACTAGCACGTCAGCAGCAAAATCCACACCAGCATCAATAGCATCTGCACCTGCAGTTCCATCAATGCCAAAAACACCAATTCCTACATTGGCATCGGGATCCACTTCAGCGACAGCAGCACCGGCAGCCTCATCAACGTCCTCAATAGCACCAGGATCCACTTCAGCGACAGCAGTACAGACAGTTGCATCAACATCCTCAATAGCACCAGGATCCACTTCAGCGACACCAGTACCGACAGTTGCATCAACATCCTCAATGGCGAAAGCAAATTTAGTTAGCACATCAGAAACTAGCACTTCAGCAGCAAAATCTTCATCTGCACCCGCTGCAACATCTGCATCTACATCTGCACCGGCAGTAGCACCATTGCCAAAAACACCAATGCCAACACCACCACCATTGCCAGTTCCAACAGCAGCAAAAGCAGCTTCATCAGTGGTGGCAGCCGCAAATTTAGCTAGTACACCATCAGCATCAACATCTACATTTACAGGTACACCACCCCCAATTCCACCACACCCAACCAAGGCAGGAAAAACAAGATCTGCACCAGAATCATCAATGCCAGCGGCAGCAAATTTAGCTAGTGCATCAGCAGCAGCAGCAAAATCTGCATCCACCACTTCATCCGCAGTTCCGCCACAATTACCAAGAGCAAAGTCAGACTCGACAACTGCTGGAGAGGCAGCTAGTACTACATCCAGTGCAGGAGGATCGACAGGAGCTAGTAAATCAGGAAAAACAGCTTTTTTAGCCAAGCAGTTATCAAGTAGTTTTAGAATTCCTAAACCTGGAGATGCTTTACCAAAACCAAAAAAAGCATCAACAGATGAAAATAAAAGTGAAGAAGAGGCCGGGAAAATTGAACATGCCCATCGTCCTCGCAAAACCAAAGGAGAAGGAACATCAAGAATAAAGACTTTTCCAAAATTTTTATCTAATGCAAAAGCTTCAAATGTAGCTTCAGCAGCAATAGATGCTGATACAAATTTGGCTTCAAGCTCAAGCGATTCAAGTTCAGCTTCAACTTCATCAGCAGTACCAGCAGTTCCAGTTTCAACGACAGCAGCGATGCCAGAAACATCAGTTTCAACTACTGCAGCAATACCAGAAACATCAGTTTCAATGACAGCAGCAACTACAGAAACATCAGTTTCAATGACAGTAGCAATGCCAGAAACATCAGCTTCAATGACAGCAGCAACGCCAGAAACATCAGTTTCAATGACAGCAGCAACGCCAGAAACATCAGTTTCAATGACAGCAGCAACGCCAGAAACATCAGTTGCCAGCAGCAAAAGCGGTGCATTCAGCAGTAGCACAGTAGTGGGAAGTAAAAATTAGAACTTGATAAAGATAAGTGGGAAGAAAAAAGGAAAATAAGATAAAAGTATAAGTTTAACAACTTTGAAAAATTCACAAAATATTATGCTTATTTGAAATATTGCTTTTTGCTTGAAATGTTTTTTATACTATTAGTATAAAGATAAGGTTATTAATTTATTTTAGTAGAAAGAGAGGATAACTTATGATATTTAAAAAGTATTTTTTATATATAATTTTTGGATTAATGCTTCAAAATAGTAATGTATTTGGAATTATATTTGGACCAGGTAAATTACACCAACAAGTTCGAGCATATAAAGCAGCTCTAGCAAAAGCCGATGAAGCAAGTTTTGAGGAAGCAGAAAAAATCTTAAATCTAATAAAAACCAAAGTAGAAACATCAGGCCAGCTAGATAAATCAGAACCATTAAGAAATTTTCTAACAAGACACGGTTTTTTAAAACCGCCATCTTCCTCCTCAGTTCCAATGCCACCATTGCAAATTTTTAAAAGCCAAATTGCAGAACAAAAACTATTGCTCAATGATTTAAAAATGACAAACAAATTAGAAGAATATTTAGATTTGGCAAGTCCAGCTTATAAAACTCAACCGATAAGTTTAGGAATTTTTAAGGAGGATTTAATTCATTTAAAGGAATATTTATCTAAATCTAATTTTAGTAAAGAAGCTAAGAAGGTTGTAAAAGATGTACTTTCGAAATTTAAAAATTATCAAGAAGGAACAACAGCAGTAAGAATTCAAATTAAAAATGAAATTGCAGACGAAATAGAGAAAATAACGAAAAAAAGAGGTAGTATTACAAAACCACCATCAGGCAAACTTACAGAACCTGCGAAAGACGAAGAACCATGGGAAGATTAGACAAATTAATTAATGAAAAAGGGAAAAAATAGCTAAATAAAAGCATATTATTGAAAAAAGGCTTGTTTTTTTTATGGAATCCCATTTAAATCAAGCCTTTTATTGTCCATTTCTTAATTTCAATAAGAAATGGAAACCGATAATTAAATTGCTATAAACTTTAAATTGAAAAATTGGAATTTGACAAATCTCTTGATTTCATTTTAAGAGATGCGGTAAATTATTATTATAGAGTGTTGTGATATTGATATAATTTAAAAATTGAGGATATAAAGATGAATTACAAAAAGTATATTTTATTTAGTTTTCTGCTATTAGTTTTTCAAATGAAATGTAAATATGATACATTATTTGGAAAGTACAGTGTTCGAAGCTATGTGAAATGGTATGGGGAACTTGCAAAAGAAATCGACGAATCAAAAAAGGTCGATGAACACAGTATAAAAGATGAACACAGTATAAAAATAGCAATAGGTCTTCTTAAGACTATAAGAGACAATACCGGACCTAAACTCAAAGGAAATACTTCTTTAAGAAACTATTTCATAAGACGTGGAGAAAAAGTTTTTGGCAATTTGAACGATAAAGATAGTGCCGAAGCCAATTTCAAAGCTGCAATTAATAAAGAAATGGAAAGATTAGAAAAATTGAAGCCACCACCACCTCTGCCACCCCCAGATGAACCGGTAGCAGGAAAGGGACCTGCAGAGCCACCATCAGATGAACCACCACCTCCGCCACCCCCAGATGAACCAATAGAAGAGAAGGGACCTGCAGTAGAGCCACCGTCAGATGTACCACCTGAGCCACCATCATATCCTGAAGGAGCACCTAAAGCAGAAGGACCTAAAGCAGGAGCACCTAAAGTGGAAGGCGCTAAAGCTGAAGAAGAAGAAGCCGAAGAAAATGAAGAAGAAGAAGCTGAAGAAGAAGAATAAAAATAAGACGCAATATAAAAAGGGAAAATGATAATACTTTATAAAGCAAAATGAAAAAGCTTTAAAGTTTGTCATTTTTTCTGTATAAAAAATGAATAAATTTTATATATAAATTTTTTATTTTTTTTATAATAGAAACCCCTAAAAATCAAATGCTTATTTGAAATAAAATCTTCATTCTCTTGCTTTTAACTTATGGATTTTATTATGCTTATAACTAGGAAAAATAAAAATTTATTAAACAAATAAAGGAAGCATATGATTTACAAAAAGTATTTATTATATACTATGCTAGCTTTATCATTTCAAGTTAGTAATATCTTTGGGATGATATTTGGGCCAGGGGGTTTACAACAAGAAGTTCGAGCATATGAATTAGCTCGAACAAAAGCTGATAAAGAAGAAGCAAAAACAATCTTAGATCGAATATTAGCAAAAATAATGGCAAAAGGCACTCTTATTGCTCGATCAAAGCCTTTAAGAAATTTTTTAAGCCGTCACAAGCTTTATGGCGGCGATGTAAATGTTAATACTCTTCCTGATGTTATGAAAAATTTAAATACGGGGATTAATGGGCAAAAAACTTTGCTTACTCCATATGTTCCACCAGTTGCCCCAGCAAATACAGATCCTAGAATTGCAAAAAATAGGACTATAGTAACCAATTTAGCAAAAGCTGGCGCGCCGGCTAAGGCAGGTGGTAAGGCAGTAGCTGCAATATTAAATGCAACTAATAAAATAACTGTGAATGAGGCTTTGGATAAAATAAGTGCTTTACCTGCTGCTAGTATCACTAAGGACCAAAAATCAGCAATAGATGATATTTTTACAGCTATTGCAGGATTAGCCGTATTAAACCCTAAAGCAGGCCCCATAGGAGCTATTAAATCAACTCTTCTAAATGACATAACTGTCGCAGCTAAAAAATTACCAGACGTTCCTGCTGGATTCGTACCAGGAGCTCCATCAACTGGAACTGGCGGCACAGGTGGAGGCACAGGCACAGCACCTGCAACGGGCACAGGCACAGCACCTGCAACGGGCACAAGCACAGCACCTGCAACGGGCACAGGCACAGCACCTGCAACAGATACAGGTGGCGGAGCAGGCACAGGTGCAGGCGGAGGCGGAGGAAAGCCTAAACCACCACCAAAAGTATGGATTAAAAAAACTTTGGAAGAGCTTAAAGCTGCTGCTAAACCTAAAATAGATCTTTTAAAAGCAAATGCTGCACTATTGAAATTACCTGCTGATAATTATATAAAACAGCTTTTAGATAAACTAGATGATGCTTTAGCCAAAGGAGATGAAGATAAAGTTAATGCAATAGAAGGAATGATTTTTCAAATTAACAGATATGCAAATGGCGAGACAGTAGACGCAGAGAAAAAATTAAAAGCTCTTGTGATGAGATCTCCAATTTAGATTAAATGGCAGATTTAAAAGGCACAGTATTAAATTTGATAATACTGTGCCAACAATTATTCTAGTTAATATTTTATTTTAGGCATCACAAAGGGATTTTTTCCTAGATCCCAAATGATCAAACAATTTTTATTTTAATTAGAATTGTTTGCATGTCATTATGCACAAGAATCTATCAATTTTTTTATATTTTATTTTGCCCTATGCAGGCAGCACAAAGGGGCTTGCATAAAGCCCCTTTGAACCCCATATGCCAAGGGATACCCTTGTAACCCATACGCTCGTAATGCTAGCCATTCGCCTTCGGCTCAGGCTAGAGACTCGCTTCAATGTATTATTTTATCTTTTCCTAAGCGAGTTGTAGCCTTCGGGCTACGTGTTTGAGGGTGGGGTCCAGGGCCCTCCCGGGTTTAGGATTCCAAAGGTGTTAAACCACACCTTTGGCGCTTGGGGTGCGTAACCCCACTATGATTTCCAATTGCCCTAGGATATATTTATTAAATGTATTTTTTTAAAATTTTTATTAAAAAACAATTTCGGATGGTATTTCTTGAGTTTAATTAAAAAATAGATTAAACTATTATTTAGAAGCTTAAAAATGGATTTAATTAAGTTTTTTAGCTTAATGACAATGTTCCTAAACAGTATTTTTAATATATCATTAGTATTATAAACATTTCAGAATGGCAATATTCATACAATGTGTGATTTAGAGATGAATAAAATAGGGGTCACATTAGAATTTGCCAATTTTTATTCAGGGCTTTTAATATTCATTACAAGAATTATTGCACAAAAATCTTGAATTTTGCATATTAAATAATTTAAACTGTAAATTAGGGTGAATTTTAATGGTATAAAAATTTTTGATTGAAATATTTAATTGAAATAATAGGAAAAAAATGATTTTTAAACGTTTTATTTTAGTTTTAACTTGTGGTCTGATATTGCAATTTAATAATATTTTTGGATTGATATTTGGACCTAATGGCTTTCGCCAAAAAATCATTAAATATAACCAAAATATTAATACAGCTGCAGTAGACAAAGCAAATAATATTTTGATTGAAATTAATAATTCTGTTACACAAAAGCAACTTGAAGAACTAACGCAATTGAGAAACTTTTTTGCAAGACATAGGTTTTATTTAGGCAATCCATCTGAAAAAACGGATGCTCTGAAAAAATTTCACGATGGCATTAAATTTCAAAAATCAGAATTAGCTAAATTAAAGAAAATTCCAATAAAAGATTCTGAAAGCATATCAGAACTGTTGGCTAACTTTCAAAACCCCGAATTCTCTGCAAAAATTAATGAACCACAAACAAAAAATGATATAGCTAAAATGACAACTCTCATCTTATCAGAACCAGATATGCCTATCGGAAAAGCTAAACAAATTTTAGAACTTGGAAAAATTTATGAGCAAATTTCTAGAGCAAGTTTAGCCGAATTTGGGACTATTATGCTAACCAAAGGTACCAAAATCAACCAATTAAGAAAAGAATTAAAATTATATGAAGAAATTAAAGCTGAAGAACCACCTGCAGAAACAATTAAAAAAATGCGTGATAATGTTTTAAAAATTACAACTCATCCTGATGAAACTAAAAAATTTATTGAATATTTAAATGACACTTTAGATAGCATAACTAAAGATAATCCAATTATTGTTAAATCAAAAATTGAACATTTGAAGAATGCTCTAGAGTTTTTAAACAAACCTCACCTTATTAAAGCCGCATATGATGCGAGCATAGCAAATTATCTTAAATATTCTCCTAGGATCAAATTAAATGAAATTTCTAAAAAATTTAATCAAATATTATTAGATGGAGGCCTGCTTGTAAATCCATTCAGAACAAGTGTTAACAAAGCCCTGGAAATTATAAATGAAGAATTAAAGAAAAGCGTTCCTAATCCAGACAAACTTTCTGAAAAAGGGGCTTTTGATAAACAACAAGCAACAATCAAAGATCTAGAAACAATGATAAATAGAATTATTAGTGTAAAAAATGGAAAAGTATTTAATGAAGATGATTATAAAGAATATAACGAAATTACAAAAAAAATAGGGATAGAAATAGTTACAAAAGGGTCTTAATTAAGAGATAAATAAATGAAAAGAAAAAATTGTCTATATTACATGATACTAATACTTGGAATCTCTCAATTTACTGAACTTAATTGCACATTATTTGGACCAAATGGCTTACAAAAAAAGGTAAGTGAATTTAAAAAGGTCTGTGATGAAGCAATTGAAAAACAAAATAAATATATCGATAATAATGAATTAATTGAAAAAGATATAAAGCCAAAATTTGAAGAAATAAAAGGGATAATTTTAAAAGAAACCGCATTAGAGCAAATAAAAAAATCAGCTCCTTTAAAAAATTTTTTGAGGCGACATCGATTTTATGATGATGGTTCAGCAAGTATAATAGAAGGTTTAACTAAAGCATTAAATAAACAAGAAACAGAAATAAAAAATCTTATCTCACTTAGCTTAGAAAAACCACCACCAGCACCACCTTTAGACGAACCACTACCGGCAACATTAGCAGCAGCCAAAGCTCCAGCTAAGGCATCAGTAGCACCGGCACCGGCACCCAAAGCTCCTTTTACAGTTGTACTTTCACCATCTTCCTTGCCGGCCCCTATCGAAGGTTTAACAGCCGAAGATATTAAAAAAATAAGTGAAATTGAAAATGGCTCGTTAAGTGTTCGAATACTTCATTTAATTGAAAAAATAAATAATTTAAATTCAAAGGTAAAAGAAGAAAATAAAAAAGCAGCGGCTGAACATAGAAGATCCAGATATGAAGATCTTTTGAAATATCATACAATTGAAAAACTTACTAATTATACTGTAGAATTTATTAAAATATTACTTAAAGATCCTGAAATAATTAACGATGCCTCACAATTAGATATAGTAAAAAGAAAATTTATTGCTTTAGAAAAAATTACTGATGACCTTTTTAACCCTTTCCCTTTAGTTGTGCTGCGCGCAAGTAAGGATCTTATTTTTAGCGACTTTCTGAACATAGGAACGCCTGAAGATAAAGAAAAAGAACTTATAACTAAAACCTTATTAAATGCAGCAGTCAATTTAACAAAGATTAAACGCAATTTAATTGAAAAAAATTTAAAGCAAGGACTAAAGTCGCTAGATGATGAAGCAAAAAAAATAATAGAAAATCAATACTTTAAAGATGTTGAAGGACTTATAGATAGAGCAAAAAAAGTAAACGAAAGAGAAAGGTCAAATAAAAAATTTGAAGCTTTAGCAAATGAATTAAGAGGAATTAATACTCTGCTAACTGATATAGCGATAGGTAATGTAGCTGCTGCTATTTTTAACTATAGAACAAATTATTTTGGTAAGAATAAAAAAAGCATATTTGCAAAATATGATGAGTTGTTAAAAGAAATAGAAACTGAAGAAGAAGAGGTATAAATCAATAATTGAAATTTATAAAAA
>Ga0207023_10221_pt1 | contig 15035 bp, 13 predicted proteins | sample Alteio_BWMinCont_47_FD_153464 | JGI IMG/M metagenome (GOLD analysis project Ga0207023, IMG submission 153464) | Enriched cells from forest soil in Barre Woods Harvard Forest LTER site, Petersham, Massachusetts, United States -... | ecosystem: Environmental > Terrestrial > Soil > Temperate forest >... | reverse complement strand
TCCCATGGAATCGGCCATTGAAAAGGCACGTTCGGTAGCTCGATCAGCCTGGTGCGCATCCCGGATCTGGCGGGCAATCACTAAAACCAGCGTTTTTCGATGCAATCCTCTCCGAATTTTGGGGTCTAACTCTGATTTTTAGTGCTTCCAGTCTCGATCTTCCGGGAGAAGGGGTTCGGATGGCCGGGGGCCATCGAACAATTTTCTCAGGGTGATGGTTTTTTTCTTCTTGACTATGAACCACTGCGTGCTATATAGCATAGTGCGTTTAGAGTATAGGCCAATTTGTAATCCCCAGTGGGGAACTCGGTTTGAGGAGGCATTTAATGGCGGAATTGACGTGTGGAAGACGTGGAGACTCAACCGAAAAGAATGATCGCGGATTTGTCCGGAAGCATTCTTTATATCTGGCAGTCTGCGTAGTTGTCCTAACCTTGTCCGCAGTAGGCGTGGGACAAGAGTTGGCGGCGACACTCACCGGGACGGTAAGCGATTCCAGCGGAGCCGTTGTACCTCGAGCGACTGTCGTCGTGCACAGCGAGGAAACCGGCGCGGACGTCCGTTCCGTGACCACCAGCGACACTGGCAGCTTCAATATTACGAACCTGCCGGCAGGTCGATACACCGTGACCGTTACGGACGCTGGATTTCAAAAATTCGTGGCAAAAGAAGTAATTCTCAACGTTGCGGAAAAGCATACGCTCGATGTGACGATGACGACCGGAAAAGCCAGCGAAACCATCGAGGTGACAGCGGAAAATATCGCGATACAGACAACCACAGCGGAGGAATCAGGGACGGTCACAGGCGACCAGGTTCGAGAGTTGGCGCTGAACAACCGCAACTTCGAACAGCTGATCCTCTTGCAACCCGGCGTTGCCAATCAATTACCCGATAAGGTCGGCTTTGGCTTGGCGAACAACACCTCAATTTCTGTGAACGGCGCGCGCACGGGAGCTAACAATTATACGGTGGACGGCGCCGACATCAACGACAGTGGTTCGAACGGGACCTTGCTGAATACCCCGAGCATCGACGCCATTCAGGAGTTCACGCTGGAGCGCAGCAACTATGATGCGGCGTTCGGGCGCAGTGGCGGCGGTCAAATCGTGGTTGCAACCAAGTCGGGAACGAACACATTCCACGGCAGTGCTTATGAGTTCAACCGCAATAACTTCTACAATGCGAATACCTTCGGAGGCCGAGCCTCCATTGCGGCTGGGAATCCCCTTTCCGCGAACAACACGGTCCCGATCGAGCGCTACAACGACTATGGCTTCACGCTCGGCGGTCCACTGTTCATTCCGAAGATATTCCACCCGGAGAAGGACAGGACATACTTTTTCTGGTCGGAGGAGTGGCGCAAAGCCAGCACGCCCGGCACGAATCAAATCAATGTGCCAACCAATGCGGAGCTTGCCGGTTCGTTCACGGGTCCGATTCCGGTTGCTCCCGCGGGCTGTGTTACTACTGCCGGCGGCGTCTCTACCATCAACCCCTCGTGCTACAGCAAGAATGCCACTGCTTACCTGAACGCATTCATGGTGCCCAACCCTGCCAACGATCCAACGGGGACGCAGTTGATTACCAACTACGGCCAACTCAATAATTTTCGCCAGGATATTATTCGCCTCGACCAGAACGTCGGGGAAAAGGTGCGTATCTTCGCCCGTTATATGGAGGACGTTGTTCCACAAAACGAGCCTTTCTCATTATGGGGCGGCGGAAACTACCCTGGAGTAGAAAACACATCGGTGAACGCGCCTGGTCGCAACCTGGTCATAAATGCGAGTGTTACGATCTCACCGAAGGTAGTGAACGAAATAGAATATGTGGACGCGTGGGGCGCGATCAATTCCACTCTCAGCGGAATTGCAAACTCGCCGGCTTTTCTCAGCCAACTCACCAACAACACTGCATACAAAGATCCGAACGGTCGAGCCCCTAATGTAGGCTTTACCGGAGGAACTCAGGCGGTCCCGGCGCTGACTGGTTTGGGCAATGGAAGCGCGCCCTACTTCGAGCGCAACATCGACAAGAACATATTCGACAATCTGTCGATCCAGCACGGAAATCACACCATCCGCGCCGGCTTTACGGCGATGTGGATGCAGAAGACCGAGAATGCTTCCTCTGGTTTCGCGACGTTCACGTTCAGCCCCACGAATGGTAATCCGGCTTTCGCTAATTTCCTCCTGGGGCAAGCGGATAGCTATAACCAACCTAGTAAGGACACCATCCCGCACCTTAACTACACTAACTTTGAACTCTACGTGCAAGATGACTGGAAGGTAACTCGGCGCCTGACCATAAACGCGGGGGTGCGATGGAGCTACTTCCCCTCACCAACCGACAGTAATAACACGCTGAACAGCTTCGATCCCCTTCTGTTCAACCCGACCAATGCCGCGCTCATCGATCCCGCATCTGGAAATATGACCGGACTCACGGTTGGCGGCGCCGCGACAAATGCGGCAATCTATGCTAATGGACTCATCTTTCCTCGGGGCGCCGCTTGCACGGCCGCTCAAGCTATCGCGCCGCAGGTGTCATGCTCACCGTTCGGCGCCCGGGTTAATCCCAACTCGAACAACAATTGGGGACCGCGTCTGGGCTTGGCGTGGGATCCGCGCGGAGATGGCAAGATGGCTGTCCGCGCTGGGTTCGGCATCTTCTATGACCGCACTCTGAATGGCATCTGGGAGCAGAATGCATTCACCGATCCACCGCTGGTCCAAAGTGTGACGGTGAATAACCCAGGTAGCGCTTTGAATCTATTCGATAATCCGCTTGGTGGACAGGTGGCTGGTCCGTCGCTTGGTCCAAACGGTTTGATCGCAACTGGGACACCAGCCTTCAAGGTTCCGAGCTATATGGACTACAACCTCTCCGTGCAACGCGAAATAATGCCTAACACCGTTCTCGAAGTTGGGTATGTGGGTACGAAGGGAACGCATCTGCTCGGCGATGTTGATATCAATCAGCCCACCCTAGCTGCGCGCCTGGCGAATCCTGGCGTCGACGTAAACGCGATCCGTCCCTATCCCGGATACGGAGTAATCACCGATCGCTTGCCAGTCTTTACGAGCAATTACAACTCGCTGCAAGCTTCGTTAAACCGTCGCTTCAGCAAAGGACTAACGGTGCAACTTGGTTACACCTGGTCGAGGCTTCTCACGACGAATCCACAGGACCGGTCCTTGGGCACCTATAACACCTACGATCTGAAGCAGAGCTATGGGCCATCTACCCTGAACACTCCGCAGATGTTCGTCGCCAGCTACGTGTACGATCTGCCGTTCTATAGAAACCAGAACGGCTTCGTCGGCAAACTGCTTGGTGGGTGGGAAATTTCTGGGATCACCACGATCCAGACCGGTCAGTCGCTTACGATCACACAAGGTTCAGATCCCTTTGCAGCGGTGTCAGTTCCCAATTCGGTGGGTAGTTGCGTAATCTCCGCCACAGTTACTTCTTGTCCGCTCTATCCCGGCGGTCTGGGCATGACGCGTTCTGGCAGCACGATTCAAGTTCGTGCCGACCAGATCGGCAGTGTCGGTGGGCCCAAGACCGCAGCCCAATTCTTCAATACAGCTGGCTTCACGGACGCTGTGGGGCACTTCGGCTCATCCCGTCCAGGCGCAATTTATGGACCCGGATTACAAGTTTGGGATATGTCGCTCATCAAGAACATACGATTCGCGGAACGGGTTTCCTTGCAACTCCGGCTTGAGACTTTCAACACGTTCAATCACGGCAACCCAAGTTCGATCGACACGGGCGTGGACGACGGGGCAAGCTTCGGTACCGTCAACGCATGGCATGATCCGCGCAACGTGCAGATCGGCGCCAAGGTTAACTTCTAACCGCGTCTAACAGCTACCCAGAGCGCACGTCTCGGCGTGCGCTCTTTTATTTTCCCTAACAAATCCGCCACGATCACATACTCTTGCGCGGCGCTTTCACTGGCTCTCGCTCCTTTTAATGGCTTCCTCTCTGCCCTTCTCCTGAATGGCTAGCGCCGTCTTTTGTTCGTTTGCCGCTTCGGAAGTTTGTCCTAGCTGCCGCAATGCCGTACCGAGAACGAAGTGGGCCTCGACGTAGTTGGGATTAATCCGGATGGCCTTGCGCAACGGCTCAACCGCTGCGGTGGGATGATGCAGAGTGAGTTGTGCCTTTCCCAGACCGAACAGAGCCTCAGCGTAACGAGGATTCGCAACCAATGCTGCTCGAAAATGAGGCTCGGCTTCTGCTGGCAGGGAATTACCCAGAAGGATTAGACCGAGGATACAGTTTGAGACTGGATCGTTGGGGAAATGCTGTAATTCCGTCCGAAACTCCTTCTCGGCAAGTTCATTCTCGCCTTCTCGCCAATACAGGAAGCCCAGGCCGGAATGCGCGCCCGCGAAGTTTGGATCCGCTTCGACAGCGGCTTGATATTCCTTGATAGCCTGCGCTCGATTCGACATTTGGTCATAGGCCGTCCCCATCATGATATGGGCGGATGCCGAATTTGGATTGACCTGCATGATTCGAGCGAACACGCTAGTTAGCGCCTTGTAATCCTTCATCCGCAGGTACGCTTTGCCGAGCATATCGAGAGTCTCTAAATCGGATGGCTCGATGTGGTTCGCCCGTTCCAGATATTCGGTGGCTTCCGGATAACGATCAAGAGCAAAGAGCGTGAGGCCGGTCAAGTCGAGAATCTGAAAATCGGTTGGGTACCTCGCCGCCATTGGCCGAAGAGATCGCCACGCCGGCAAGTAGCGTTGAGCTTTAAAGTAAGCGATGGCCAGATTGCGTTCTGTCGAAGGGTCGTCAGGATGGAGTTTTAGCGCGGATTCGTACAACGGGATCGCGTCGGCAGGTCTCCCCATCCGGGCCAGCACAATTCCAAGGTTGTTGAGCGCGACCAGTGAATGCGGATCGATTTTCAATGCGCTCCTGAGAGCTTCCGCCGCGGCCGCGTTGTCGCCTTTATGCATCGATTCCGCGGCATGTTCGAGATAGGTGTGTAGCTGTATTTCTGCGCCATTTGGGAGCGGTAGGTTCGATGGCGCTTGAGCCGCCACACAATTCACGAGCAGCAGCCACATTGCATAGTTTATCGCGATCCGCCCGGCGAACATTCGCACTCGCATACGCCAAATTTTAACGCACTGGCACGAGAACGCAGCAAGGATGGCGTCGGCTCGCCGTTGAGAGCTACCAAACCTACTGAAACTGAAGCATTACAATCTCTGGATTCGATCCCAACCGCAAAGGTGGTCCCCACGTTCCTGCTCCGCTGGAAGTGAATACCTGCATCTTCCCAATCCTGCTTAAGCCATACACAAACTGACGGTAAATCCGCCGCGCCATCCAACTCCAGGGAACGAACTGCCCAAGATGCGTATGCCCGGATAGCTGTAGGGAAATGCCCGCGGCCTCGGCGATCTCGGGATGATCGGGCGCATGCGTCAACAGAATGCTGGCGCGATCGCGATCCAATCGGATGCTGCTCAGCACGGACGCTAACTGTCCCTCCTGCACCGCATTCCGGTATTGCACGCCAATAATCTGCAGCCCGTCTACCTCCAATTTCTCATTACTAAGGACCCGCACACCGGCCGCCGCGATGGCATGCAGGTATTTGCTGTCGTCCCCGAATTGCTCATGATTTCCAGCCACGAAATACACGCCGTGTGGCGCCACCAGTCGGCTCAACGGCTCCGCTGCTTGCCGGGCATCAATCGCGGTACCGTCATACAAATCTCCAGCGATAAAAATCGCATCCGGCTCTTCTTCTAAAATCTTTGCGACCATGCGTCGGAGAAAATTGCCGTTTCGTACATGTCCCAAATGCACATCGCTGATCAGCGCCGCTCTTCGCCCCTGCCAGGCTGCCGGCAAGTTCGCAAGCCGCACTGTCGTCCGCGTGATTCGCGTCCAATTTGCGTTGAAGACACCGTAGAGTCCGGTTAATATCGCAGCCCCGAACAGCAATTCCGCAGTCCTGTGGAAGTTTGTATCTAGGCCGGCTAGCCGTGCAACTCCAAAGATAATCCAGCAGAAAATCGCAGCGAGCAAGAGGAAGCTGAGCAGGCCCATCCAAACCGCAGCAACCCGGTAAAAGGCGCGCAAAGCAGAATTGGTGTACCGAAAGGCGAGTAGCGAAGAGTTTGATCCAGAACGCCCCGTGGATTTCTCCTCCCTCGGGCGAAAATGTCCACGTCTTATAAAGAAGATAATGGGTTAAAAAAAGGACGGACTGAATAACTGCGATGAAAACGACTAAATCTCTTCGTGCACGCATGGTGCATTAGATTCCTCAACCCACCATTCGGATTGTTTGGCATGCCTCAAAGCCAAAATATCGATGCCCGGACGTGATCGAAGTAGCGGAATCCGTGGATCGGGCGATCGGATCCCCTATTAGCTTTCTCTAGTAGTCTGACGTAAATAGTGTGGAAAGAGCGACTTAGACTTCCCGAAGTACAACACTGGGTCGGTCGTTTACGAAAAGCGGGGACAGCGGAAGTTCCACGCGGAAACTGCTCCCTCGGCCTTCCTGGCTCGAGACTTTGATTTCGCCGTTGTGTGCGGCACAGATGGCTTTCACGATGGAGAGTCCTAATCCGGCTCCGCCAGTGGCGCGCGAGCGCGCTTTGTCGGCGCGATAGAAGCGCTCAAAGACATGGGGCAGGGCATGCGCCGGAATGCCAAGGCCGTTGTCGGAGACTATGAGGATTGCGCTGTTTCCCTCCCGGTCAACGCGCACCTCGATCATACCGCCTACCTGTGTGTATTTGATGGAGTTATCGACGAGGTTCACGATTATCTGTTGGAGGCGAACCCGGTCCCCCAACACATGAACTCCATTTTCCGCACGGATGCGTAGCCCGATCGATCTCTCCTCCGCCAACAGCTTCATTTCGCCTGCTGTCGACGCCGCCAGTTCTCCCAAGTCCAAACGCGACTTCTCCATTTTCACTTCCCCGGCGTCCAGACGCGAGATGGTCAACAGGCTTTCGACGATTCGAGACATCCTGTGAGTTTCTTCCAAGGCGCTGCCAATCTGATCTCCCAGAGCTGCATCCCTGCGATGGTTCTGCGCAATCCCTTCAAGTTCGAGTTGCAGGATGGTTAAGGGTGTACGCAACTCGTGAGAAGCGTCGGCGGAAAAGCGGTTGATCTGTTCGAATGCGTTATCCAGCCTCTCGATCATCCGGTTCAGGGACATCGAGAGCCGCTCCAACTCATCGCCCGACCGTATCACCGGCAGGCGCTCGCTCAAATTCGTGGAAGTTATGCCCTCCGCCCTCTTCGTGATCTCGTCCACTGGTTGCAGCGATCGCCTCATCAGCCAGTAGCCGCCTGCCACCGCAAGCGAGACGACGAAGGGCATGTAAATCGCAAGCGTCAGCAGCAGTCCATGTAGCACGACCTCGATTTGATGGTATGGGGCGCCGCTCTCGACGATGAAGCGAGTTCCGGCGGCCGTGGTCACGGTTATCGAATTGATCAGCAGCCGATTGCCGGATTCGAATTGAAGTTTCCGGGAACCATCCATTTCTTTGTCGCGGGGAAACGGAATTCTCCGTGGGTCGAAGGTTCCGTCTTTCGGCGCGCCCGAAAGGTAGAGGACCTCCCCCTCCTGATGCACGACGCGAATAAAGAGGCCGTTGACCTCCGGCGCATACGCCTCGGTGATTTCACGCGTCAGCCAGGTAACGTCTTTGTCTGGCAATTGCGAAAGCAATTGCGTGCCGATAGCCCGGCACTCCCCTGCCAGCGTCCTCTGCAGATTCCAATCCAGGTATCGCTCTAGCCCCAGATATACCGAAGCACCGAACACCAACAGTGTTCCTGCCAGCAGGCCGGCATACCATGCCGTGATTCGAAAACGCAGAGAGCGGGTATTCATCATGGCTGCGCCCCGTGACCGATACTGTAGCCTACTCCGCGCACCGTGCGAATTAACTTCGGATCGAAAGCATCGTCCACCTTGCTGCGCAGGTGCCGGACATACACGTCGACGATGTTGGTGATGCCATCGAAGCTGTGGTCCCACACGTGTTCGATAATCATGGTCCGCGACAAAACTCGGCCGGCATTCGACATAAGATATTCCAGCAGGGAAAATTCCTTAGCCGTCAGGTCGATCCGCTTGCCCGCGCGCCTGACCTGCTGTGCCAGGCGATCAAGCTCGAGATCAGCCACGCGCACCACACTGCTACGGCTGACCGGCCCGCGCCGCAGCAAAGCCTTCACCCGCACTAGTAGCTCGGCAAAGGCGAACGGCTTGGTCAGGTAATCATCGGCGCCCGCTTCGAAATTGCCAACTTTGTCCGCCACCGCATCGCGGGCGGTTAAGATCAGAACCGGAACCTGGACGTTCTCGCTGCGCAGCCTGCGAAGGACCTGACTGCCATCCAGTACGGGCAGCATGAGATCGAGAATCACCAGATCGTAGTGATAGGTTGTCGCGAGATCGAGGCCTGACTTACCGTCCGCGGCAACATCGACCGCAAACCTCTCCTCAGTCAATCCACGCGCCACAAAACTCGATACCTTGGTCTCGTCCTCTACCAGCAGAATACGCATGCGATTCTCGCCCAGTAAGTATATTGCGGTTTTACCAAAACCGTTAGAGAAGTCAGATGAAAATTCATTCAGAAATGCGCATTCGCCTCACACGGATTCTTTGCCCGTCCGGATCTCGCGATCATGAATAACGTTTCATCAGGCCTTCACGGAATGTTAATGTGGACCCGCCACGATGATTCCCGCCATGCTAAAAAAATATGGTGCCGGGCTCCTGCTATTCGTCTGGGCGCTCGCTCCTTTTTCTGCCCCTGCCCAATCGACCTCTTCGACAGAACATGCAATTGCAGATCATTGGATTGCAGTCCGCGCCGGCCGACTATTCGACGGTACCGAGAAGCTGGCCGCCAATCAGGTGATATTGATCAAAGGGAATCGCATCGTTAAGGTTGGCTCGGCGGAGCAACTGCAGGTGCCCGCGGAGGCTGAAGTAGTGGACCTGAGTCACGCCACCGTCTTGCCCGGGCTGATTGACGCTCACACTCACGTCTTCGGTAACGGACCCGATTTCGATAACCAAATCCTGCGCGAGTCTTATCAGTACCGTACGCTGACGGCGCTGGCCAATGCGCAGAAAGACCTGATGGTCGGATTCACCACGCTGCGCGATCTGAAGACGCTGGGCGCAATGTATAGCGACGTAGACTTGCGTAACGCGATTGACCGCGGCATCGTCCCCGGCCCTCGCATGCAGGTGGCGACCAGGGGACTTCAAACCACCGGCGGGTTCATTATGCGCGGCTACTCTTCCGACGTTCCGCTGCCCAGTGCCCTTCAGGTTGTCGACTCTCCGTGGGCGGCCCGTGAAGCGGTCCGCGACCAGGTCGCGCATGATGCCGACCTGATTAAGTTGTACGCGGCCTACGACTTTCATTTCTCCAGCGACGGCAAAATCGTAAGTCCGCCGACCTTCACCCCGGAAGAAGTAAACGCCATCGTGGACGAGGCGCACAAGAAGGGACGCAAAGTTTCCTGCCACGCTTAAACGCAGGCGTCGAGTCGCTCGAACACGGCGCTGATCTCGATGATAGTGACCTCAAGCTGATGGTGCAAAAGGGGATTTATCTTGTGCCGACCCTTTACCATTACCAGCTTGATCGTGAGCACGACATGAAGAAGTATGGAGGGCACAATGTCGCGGATGTTTCCGAACGGAGCTTTCGCAGGGCCGTAGCGGCGGGTGTTAAAGTCGCATTTGGTTCCGGCGTTGGACCTTTCCCGCACGGTACGCAGAACAAGGAATTCGAATACATGGTGAAGTTTGGCATGACTCCCGTGCAGGCAATTCGGGCTGCAACCACGGAAGCGGCCCAGCTGATGGGATGGCAAGACCGGATAGGCTCGGTGCAAGCAGGCAAGTTCGCGGATCTAGTCGCGGTCGCGGGTGATCCGATCGCCGACATTACCGAGCTTGAGCGCGTACAGTTCGTTATGAAAGACGGTCACGTATTTAAGAACGAATTCAAGTGAATAGTGACACCATCAGGAGCAAAAGAATAATGCAGAGGCGCGCGTTCTTGAGAAATGCAGCCGGGGTTGGAGCATCGCTAGGACTGTTCGGAGCTGCCGAGTCAAGGCTTGCGGGAGCGCAGACCGCGCCTTCCGCCGCTAAGGAGTCGGCGGGTGCGACCTTCCCGCAAGTTCCAAATTTGACGAAGTATACGTCTGAGTTTGTCGTGAACCTCAAACTTGCGGATATCCCTGCAGAGACGCAGGAACTCGGAAAGAAATCAATCCTGGATGGTCTTGGACTCGCTCTCAGCGGGTCCAAAGCCGAGACTTGGAAATTTATCCAAGAGTATCTAAGACCTTTTGGGTTTCCCCCAGGCGCTGGTGCGGCGGTGCTGGGATCCGCGGTTCGGCTTCCAGCCCGCTTCGCTGCTTTTGCTAACGGAGTGGCCATTCACGTCGACGATTACGACGACACACAGCTCGCCGTCGGCAAAGACCGCGTGTACGGTCTGCTGACTCATCCCACGGTCCCCGTACTGCCCGCGGCCCTGGCGACCGCCGAAGTGGAAGGCAAGAGTGGGAAGGAATTGCTCGTTGCTTACCACAGCGGGGTGGAAGTGGAGTGCAAGATCGCAGAAGCAATTTCTCCGCGCCACTATGAAGATGGATTTCACTCGACCGGCACTTGCGGAGTTTTCGGAGGAGCAGCGGCCTGCGCCAAACTAAAAGGCTTCGACGTGGTTCATACGTCTCGCGCCTTTGGGATTGCCGCCAGTCACGCAGCCGGCCTGCGCGAAAACTTCGGCACGATGATGAAGGCGTTTCAGGCTGGGCATGCCGCTGAGTCCGGTGTGGTAGCGGCGGATTTCGCCGCGATCGGCTGGACCGCAGCGGAACAGATTCTGGAAGCGCAGCGCGGCTTCTTCCATGCCTACGGTGGCACGTACGATCCCGCCTCAATCGTCGATAAATTAGGCAAGCCCTGGACGTTGCAGAACCCCGGCGTCTCCATCAAGCCGTTTCCCTCAGGTTCATTAACTCATCCCGGCATGACCGAGCTCATGCGCCTGATTCATGCTAACTCCATCCAAGCGGCGAATGTCGAACATGTTGACGTTGGCACCAATCGCAACATGCCAAACGCTCTGATTCACCACCATCCAACCACTGGATTGCAGGGGAAGTTCAGCATGGAGTTTTGCATGGCGATCCTTTTGCTCGACGGGAAAGCTGATCAGACAAAATACACGGACGCAGTGGTCAATCGCGACGATGTAAAGAAGATGATCGAGCGGGTCCGCTTCTACGTCGACCCCGAGGCCGAAAATGCGGGCTACGATAAGATGACCACGATCATCAAAATCACTCTAAAGGACGGCCGCACCATCTCCGGCCGGGCCGATTTTGGCAAGGGAAGTCCAAGCGATCCCATGAGCTACGACGACGTTGCGGAAAAGTTCCGTGGCTGCGCCGCGTTTGCGGAGTGGCCCAGTTCAAAGGCGAACCAGGTAATCGATATGGTGCGCCAGCTCGAAAACGTATCGGACGTCCGCACGCTGACGGCGCTCCTGCAGTAATTAGTTGTGGCCTGAACAAAATCTGGGATTGCGAGGGATCTTGAAGAACTACAAAATAGCGGTGATCGAAGGCGACGGGATCGGAAAAGAAGTGGTTTCCGAAGGCATTCGTGTGCTTGAGGCGGCGGGTCGCGGTTTTGATTTGTCGTTCTCGTGGGAGCGTTTCGATTGGAGTTGCGAGCGGTACGCCAAGACCGGCCGCATGATGCCGGAAGACGGTCTCGACCAGTTGCGTCCCTTTGACGCCATTTACCTGGGGGCAGTGGGTTATCCCGGAGTGCCCGACCATGTTTCGCTCTGGGGCTTACTGATTCCGATTCGCCGGGCATTTCAGCAGTACGTCTGTGTTCGCCCGGCGCGTTTGCTGAAGGGCATCACAAGTCCGCTCAGCGGCCGCAAGGCCGGGGATATCGACTTCATTATCGTCAGAGAAAACAACGAGGGAGAATACTCGGAGGTCGGCGGCCGCATGAACCGGGATACCGAGTTCGACATGGCGATACAACAGAGTATCTTCACCCGCCGCGGCTGCGACCGCATCATTACGTGGGCCTTCGAACTGGCTCGCACCCGCAAAAAGCATGTCACATCGGCCACGAAGTCCAACGGCATTGTTTACTCCATGCCCTTCTGGGATGAGCGCTTTGCCGCGATTGCAAAGAAGTATCCCGACGTAAAGACCGATCAGTACCATATCGACATTCTGACCGCGCACTTTGTCGCTCATCCTGACTGGTTCGATGTTGTCGTTGGATCGAATCTTTTCGGCGATATTCTTTCCGACCTGGGGGCAGCGGTTGTAGGATCGATGGGCCTTGCGCCTTCGGCCAACATAAATCCTGAAAGGGAATTTCCCTCGACCTTCGAGCCGGTACATGGGTCCGCTCCCGATATCGCAGGGAAGGGAATCGCAAATCCTATTGCCCAGATCTGGTCGGGAGCGATGATGTTGGAACATCTCGGCGAGAAACAGGCGGCTCGTGCCATTGAACAGGCTATTTTCAAAGTGCTGGCGCACTCCGATATTCGAACCCGCGACATTGGGGGCCGCGCCAGCACGAGGGACGTAGGAGAGGTGATCGCCGCCGAGGTTTCGTCGGTAGCCTAGCTCTGTGTAGCCTCTCCCAGTCCGCTCGTGCTAAATCGCGGAACAACTTACCGCTACTGTGTAACTTCGTACACCCGTAATTCTGCTACCTGTTTTTCGTGATGCGGAACCGCGAGGTAATACTGGTTCAACTCAGGAACCAGAACACCCGTCTTTGCCCGGAACGCGGTCGCAACATGTCCGACGCGATCGAAGTGGTCAGAATCCTTTTCCTGGAACACGTCGAGGAATTCGGTTCCGGCGTAGTAGATGCGCTTGCTCTGGCTGTCATATGCCATGTCATCGACCATGGCTGCGGCCGGATAACTGGTGACAATCTTGCCCGTGTCAGAATCCAGCACGACCAATTTTGCGGGAACACGAGTACCCAGAAACAGGCGATGCGCATCCTCGTCGAAGGCCATCGACGTTGGATTCTTTCCCGCTTCCGCAGTCGACCACGTGTTCAGCAACTTGCGGGTCTTGCGGTCATACACTTCCACTGCGCTCTTTCCGCGGACGTTGACGAACATCCGTGGCCCTGATTTTTCGAAGGCTACGCCTTCCACATCGTCGGAGTCGATCTTGATATCGCCGACACTTTTGCCGGCGTCCACATCAAGAATGGTAATGTAGGCGTTGGGCAGCTTCGCATCCTTGCCCCCGTTGACGACGTAATACAACTTTGCGGCAGAATCGTAAGCGCTGGCATCAGCCCCATCGCGAACTTTAATGCTTCCCACGGGCTTATACGATTCAGTCTCATAGACCTTTACCGCGCCCAGGTCGCTATCGGCGATGAAAAGCTTTTTTTAAGTCTTCCCGATAGAGCATGGAATGCGGCGCCTTAAGATCGGCGATGGTGTGGATGAGCTTGTTAGTTTTGAGATCGAAGACCAGAACTTTCGAATTTTCTTCCGCCGTGACGAATAGCCGGTTGCCGGCAACGTCGGCGGTCAAGTGATCGAAATCACCGTCTTTAAGTTCTGGTATGGGCGTCGAGGTCAACAGTTTTAAGGGAGCTTTGTCCTGCGCCGAGGCGCCTATGGCAAAGGCCAGAAATGCTGTCGACAAAAGCGTTGCTTTCGATAAATTCAAGTGGATCCTCCATTTTTACGTTCTCAGACAAACCTGAAGCTGTCATTAAAAGGACATTAAAAATAATTCAGCGTAATTTGCCACGAGCGACAGGTGCCGCGGCGGCCGCGGGAGCGATCGCAACCACCAGCCGTTTCGGCACTTTGCCTACCTTCACGCGTGCGGCTTCGCGCCGACTTTTTACGTCGACCACAGAGACTTCGTCGCTGTCGTTATCGCTGATGCATGCGTACTTGCCGTCGGGACTGAATACGATCCAGTTTGGCCCTGGGCCGGTGTTTACGCGTCCGGTCACTTTCTTTGCCTTGACGTCGTAAATGTAGGTAGCATCATCGAGCAAGCTCGAGACCCAAAGCTCACTGCCATCTGGAGTAAGCGCCATTCCGTGGGTGAGGGTGTCCTGGCTTTCGTATTGCAGCTTTCGCAGCGTTTTGTTCTCCGAGGGAATTTCCACCCGCTCAAGAACTTTGTTCCCCGGAATATCCACGATCACGAATCCGTGCAGATCGGACACCGCGACGTACATCGTATTTCCATCCGGTGAAAACACATAAGGCCGAGGTTTGCCACCCGTGGGAATGTGCGCGACGAAGTCCATCTTCTCCAGATCAATCAGGTCGATCTCGTGCGATCCCATTGAACTCACGTAGAGGTAGCGGTTGCTGCCGGTGTTCAGCCCATTGTGCGGTTCCTTGATGGGAAGGCTCTTCACAATCTTTTGCGCTTGTACATCAATGATGTCCGCGCTGTCTTTATCGCGGATCGGAACCACGACATATTTTCCGTCCGGAGTCGCAGCGCATTGGTTCGGACGCCCCGAAACTTTTACGGTTCCGATCGTCTGCTGACTCGCAGTATCAATGATTCTCAGAGTCTGGTCCGACTCGACGGTTGCGAATAGGCGCTTACCATCGGCCTGAACGCATACTCCGTGCACGCGCTCGCCCGCTTTAAGTTGTCCAGTCACCTTCAGAGAGGTCAGATCAACCACGCTGATGTCGTCGCCTCGACTATTAGCGACGTAAAGTCTGAAGCCATGACCTGTGGGATTCTCCACCCCTAAACCCAGGAGGCCAGTGCAAACAAATCCCGCGAATAAATAAAATCTCAATCGCAACATAAAGCCCTATCATTCTTTCTTTTCAGCTTGGATTTACGTACCCTGCCGAAGCCTGCCTTCCCACCGCAAGCATCAAACCGCCTGACACAAATAAACTCGCCACCAGATACAGCAG
>Ga0207023_10220_pt1 | contig 15044 bp, 13 predicted proteins | sample Alteio_BWMinCont_47_FD_153464 | JGI IMG/M metagenome (GOLD analysis project Ga0207023, IMG submission 153464) | Enriched cells from forest soil in Barre Woods Harvard Forest LTER site, Petersham, Massachusetts, United States -... | ecosystem: Environmental > Terrestrial > Soil > Temperate forest >... | reverse complement strand
AGAAGAAGAAGTATGATTTTATTAGACGGTAAAAAGGTTTCAGAACAGATTTTAGAAGAGATTAAAGTTGAGGTTGACAGACTGAAATCAGAGAATAAAAAGGTTCCACATTTGGCTGTGATATTGGTTGGTAACAATCCTGCCAGTGAGACTTATGTCGGAAGTAAAGTAAAAACCTGCGAAAGAATCGGGTTTAAATCTACTCTTATTCATTTGCCTGATACCATTGAAGAATCTGCCTTATTGAAAAAGGTTGATGAACTAAATAACGATCCGGATATTGATGGCTTTATAGTACAATCTCCTTTGCCAAAGCATATTTCCGATGATAAGGTAATCAATGCCATATCACCTGCCAAAGATGTAGATGGGTTTCATCCTGAAAATTTGGGAAGAGTAGCGCTAAATATGCCTGCATTCCTTCCTGCTACACCTTATGGCATAGTGGAGCTTTTAGCCAGATATGATATTCCTACTTCAGGAAAACATTGCGTGGTAGTTGGCCGGAGTCATATTGTTGGTTTACCGGTGAGTCTTTTGATGGTGCGTAACTCAAAGCCCGGAAACTGCACCGTTACTATTTGCCATAGCAAAACAGTGGATTTAAAAAGTTATACGCTTCAAGCGGATATATTAATTGTTGCTACCGGACAAACAGAAAGCGTTACTGCCGATATGGTAAAAGATGGAGTAATAGTGGTGGATGTAGGCATCTCCCGTGTTCCTGATTCAACCAGGAAGAGCGGTTATAGAATTGCCGGTGACGTTAAATTTGATGAAATAGCGCCTAAGTGTAGCTACATCACACCAGTACCTGGTGGAGTAGGTCCTATGACTATTGCATCTCTCCTGAAAAATACGCTGGAGGGAGTTAAGCGCAAAGGAAAATAATTAATCTTTTTTCTTTTTTCTGTTCAATTCATAGTCATAAATGGCATGTCCCATATCACTCATGAAAGGCATTCCTATGGACTTGTATTGATAATCGCCGGTATTCAGAATATCTTTTTCATTGACATAGATTAAAATAGAAAGAAAAAATTCCGTACCTGTTTTTGAATCTTTAAGATACGAACAATCAGCTAAAAAACCATAAGCTTGCCCTACAATGTTATAGGAACGCACAGTTGTATCTGGAATGCATGACATCGTTCCGAAATAAATATACTTTTTATAATTATCATGATATTGGGTTGTATCATAAGTAGGATAGGTGCTTTCGCAAGGCAGCATACTCATATATTTTTTCAGAAAAGAATAATCTCCCGCCATTAAATCAAATCGCTTGGCGGGGGGGACCGCATGAGGGTATATCAGTGAAAGCAGCACTTCATTTTCATCTTCAAATGGAATATAATTATTACGGATGAAATTTTTGGGAGGTAATAATTTATCGCCATTCTGAAAAGCCTTTCCTATAATAGTATGCGCTGCGTGATTTTTAATTTCACCTGCATTATATGCTGGTGGCTGATCATAAATAATACTGGAGTTTTCATCCACAAAGAAAAAATGGTTGGTGTATCGGTTGGCTGTACTATCGCACCTTGGCGTGAAACGCTGATTTATGGTGGTATTCACATAACCCATTTCGTGGAGTCTTTTGTTTATATATTCGGGCGATAAGAACTCATAAATTCGTGAATAGGCCCCATTATCGCTTACCAACAACATACGTTTAATATATTGAGCAATACTAGGATATCCTGAAACGGATGTAGTATCGAAATACTCTTTTGTCTCACATGGGTGTGAGCTATCAATATAAAGGCGAGTGTCTTTTGTAAGGTTTTCGATCTTTAACCTATTTATTTTTTCAAGCGCTAAGGCTACAAGCGGTAGTTTAACAAGGCTTGCAGGGTAATAATATCTTTTTGTTGGTGGCTCAAGTAGATATTTTTTCAGAGTTACCCTGTTTTTTTTATCCCGATTTACCTGTGTATAAATTACCTGTAAATGATATTTTTCAGGATGCTGAAAAACCTCTTTATACTTTTCATATAGAGAGTCTTTGTGTATAATATCAGTTAATACATTCTGCCCCTGACAAAGGAAGGACAGGGGCGTAATGATGACTAATAGTATGTTTTTTATTTTCACTTAACCGAATCCTTGAGTTGTGCTTTTATAAGGTTCTGCTCATTTGTACCCCAATGATATCCCAAAGAGAAAGGAAGCTTTTTGGGCTGAGTAGTGGTGGTATCATGATATGCTTTTAATAGGTCATCTTGAAAGACTCCGGAGAAATCGCTCACCGGTTTAACATATACTCCATATAAGGTAACATCCCATTTTGTTTTTGGAAGATATTTGTAGGGGATACCGGTATCATCCTCCAAGATAGCTTTGCTTTTACTTAAAATAAGATTTCTGAATAGCGAGAAAAAAGCATAGTGAAGCAAGTAAGATGCTGATTTCAGGTAGGTGGTAGATTGAGGCATGTTAGCAAAATAGTTCTTAAGGGCGCTATTTTTCTGGTAAGCATTATCAGATAAATCGCATTTCATATAGCTCACCATTTGAATGGACGTATTCTTATTGTTTTTGAAATAAACTTGTACAAGGTCATTATGATGAGTACCTAAACTGTCCTTATTTAATGCAGCTTCAGTGCCGTCATCATTCAAATGAAAATAACGAACATTAATAATTTCATGTCCGGTTCTAACTAAAAAGATACAGATAAGTGGAAGTGTACCGTTTACTTTATTGGTAGTTAATGCTGTCATCATTTCGTGCGTAATAAAATAACTCCGCTTAAAAACATCTTCTAATGAAACATTAACATCACTTAGATAGCCTTTAATTTCTTTAGTTTTCATGTGACTTAAGTCTGGCAGTGCGCCATTTCTTTCCAATGCGTACAAGTGATATCTTTTTGCATTAGGGAAAAAAGTATTCGCATGTAAGATATCAGGTCCGCTTAGTGGATAAAAAATATCGAGGTTTGATTTTCGTTCTGCTGCGAGTTCAGTTGCAGCCCAAGCATCCATTATATTTAATCGCTTAGTTATTAATTCTTTCCAGGAATCATCGAAGCTTTTATGGAATTTTATCCAAGTAGAATCATTTTCCATGTTAGTATATGGGCTTCCGTCCAATCCTTTCATTCCGGCTATGTAGCGGGTAATGTCGTTGTATTTTCGGTCGACCGGTATTTTACTAAAGGTTGTATCTGGTATGCTGTCTTTAGTAGTTTTACTAATAGGCGTTTCCTTCATGGCTGCTGAACTGCCTCCGCTTTGTCTGTTTCCACAGGAAGCAATAAAAAAAGTCAGGGTGGTAAAAAGCAAAAATGAACTATTCTTTTTCAGTAGTGATGGTGTTTTCATGTGTTGGGGTTATAGGTTTTTTAATAAAATAGAATATGCTTCCTGCAAAAATTGTTCCCAGTCCGAGCAACGATTCCAATGGACGTTCTTTGATGGCAAAAAATAACATCCATGCAGTTACTGCAAGAAATATAATAGGAGTTACAGGGTAACCAAAAGTTTTATATCCTTCTATTTTTCCTTTATTTCGATATCTCAGGACAAACAATCCCAAAACAGTCATAAAGGTTGAAAGGCTGAGCAGGAAGCCTACATATAAGAGTACTTTACCAAAGGAAGAAGTGAATATTAATAAAAGTGCAATAGTACCCTGTATAATAATAGCCACGTAAGGCACGCCCTGTTTATTTTTAGTAGAAAAGAAGGATAGTAGCGGAAAGTCTTCGCCCATTACCTGAACTACTCTTGGCCCTGCGAGAATTAAGGAGCTTATAGATGCGAGAAGAAGAAACGCAATCATCATACCCATAAAATTGCCAAGCTTTATGCCTAATATATGAATGGCAGAGATTAAGCCTATTTCTACCTGGCCCTGCATTTCCTGTATAGGTGTAGTATACAAGAAAATATAATTCAACAGCAGGTATAAACCCATTACACTAATGGTTCCATAAAATAATGCTTTTGGTACATTGCGCCTCGGATTTTCTATATCGCTTGATATATATGCCGCAGTATTCCAACCTGAATAGGCATACGAAACATAAATAAGCGAGACGGCAAATGAGGATGAAAAAATAGCATGCCAGTCGTCAGTTGCCATATTGCTATGTGTTGGGAAGATGGAAATAGGTTGTGAGGTATCTACCATAAATCCCGCTATAATAAAAAACAGTATCAAGGCAATTTCAAGCATGGTAAATGCTTTTTGAAACAGGGCACTTTGATGAAGGCTAAAAGAGTGAATAAAGGTGACACTAACAATAACTATTACTCCAAGTACTTCAGGGTTAACAGAAGGGAATACTTTATTTATATAAGCGCCTAAAGCCATTGCAGCCAATGCTGTTGGAACTGCAAAGCCTACAATAGCCGAAATCCAACCGGATAAAAAACCAATAAACGGATGATATATTTTGGAGAGATAATGATATTCTCCGCCCGAACGAGGCATAGCAGAAGCAAGTTCACCATAACATAATGCCCCGCATAATGCAATAATTCCTCCTACCAGCCATAGCATCATAATGCCAAAACCGGAATGTATTCCAGGCAACTGAAAGCCCAAACTGGTAAATACCCCCGTACCAATCATACTAGACACTACGATCAAGGCGGCGGTAAAGACTGTTATTTTCCTTCCGGACATAATTTGTGTTAAAATGAGTATACAATAGTACTTGTTTAATGCGTGGGTATTTACTATCTTACATATAAGTAATTCACAAACATATTAACCGTCATCAATGCCAAAACTTGTATCTCATTGCAACTGAAATTCAGTACGATAGAATGGATTGTCTCTTTTTTGTGGTTTTTTCGCTCTATTTGGCACTAAATTTATTTGGTACGCTTTTTGAAGCTAACAATGTAGATATCGTTTAAAGCAAAAAATAATATGAGGCGTCTTAACAATAAAAACAGCGACATGGTAGCTATTGAAGTTTCACAAGAAAGCAAAGTAGATGTTATACAAGCCGTAAAAGACTATGGCAGCCGTCTATTTGGTTTTATACGTAACCGGGTTAAGAGTGATGAAGATGCACAGGACATTTTACAGGATGTGTGGTTCAGGCTTAGTAACGTACATGACGGCGAACCAATTGAACAAATAGGTTCGTGGTTATTTACGGTTGCCCGTAACAGGATAACAGACATGTATCGTAAACAAAAAACAGCCTCGTTAGATGATTTTATCTATGAAGACGAGGATGGGGAAATAAGCTACAAAGATATATTGCTTGCGGATTTTAAAAATCCGGAAGATGAAGAGTTGAAAAAAGTATTTTGGGATGAATTTTTCAAGGCGTTGGATGAACTGCCCAAAGAACAAAAGGAGGCTTTTGTTCAAAATGAACTGGAAGATAGAACCTTCCGTGAAATTGCGGAAGAAAATGGCGAAAGTATAAAGACATTAATATCGCGCAAACGTTATGCAGTGTTGCATTTGCGTAAAAAACTAGACTCACTATACACTGAATTATTAACACGTTAAATATAACAAAGTCATGAACGAAGAAACAGAAACAAAAAAGGGAAAATGGTGCGGATGCTGCGGAGGCAAACGTTGGTTTTTCATCCCACTATTTGTAATTGCCGCAGTATTTATTGTAGGGGCGGTGGTAATGTATTTATGGAATGCAGTAATTCCTCAGGTATTTACCTCGGTTGGAACAATAACTTATTGCCAAGCTATAGTTATTCTAATTCTATCTAAAATTCTTTTCGGAGGATTCCGTAAAGGTGGATGTGGAGGCAAAAGAGCTTTTTATGGCCGCCAATGTAAAGAAAAATGGATGAATATGTCGGAAGAAGAAAAAGCCAAGTTTAAAGAAGAATGGAAAAACAGAGGCGGTTCTTGCGGCTGCTAATAGCTATTGCTAATTAAGTAAAAAGGGGAAGATTTATCTTTCCCTTTTTTGTTGTGATTATGTAATCTCTCCTCGTTTCCCCAACTGAATTACATCCATATTTTTTATATCGCTTCCATCTATTGTAAAGCGGATTATAGTACGCACGGAGTGAAGCCCGTGCTTTCCGGCTGCGCCAGGATTTATGTGTAACAGGTTAAGGTTCTTATCAAAAATTACTTTTAAAATATGCGAATGCCCGCAAATAAAAATGTCGGGTTTTATTTCCTGTAAGGTTCTTTTTAATTGTGGTGTATAATTGGGTGGATAGCCGCCAATATGGGTTATCCATATTTTTTTCTTTTCGCAATTAAAGATTTCGTTTTCGGTGCAAATGGTTTTAATTTCTCTGCCATCAATATTGCCATATACAGCCCTTATTGGTTTTATTTTAGCAAGCGTATCGTAAACAGTTACACTGCCAATATCACCCGCGTGCCATATTTCGTCAGCCTCAGCAGCATGTCGGCATATAGCTTCATCAATATACCCATGCGTATCGGAAAGAAGTAAAATTTTGCGCATATTATTTATACGTCAGTGTGCAATTCTTCGGTTAATTGCATTTCATACATTTCCCGGTAATGCTTGTTGGCAGCTATCAGTTCCGTATGTGTACCATATTCGGCAACATTGCCATTTTCAAGTACCAATATTTTATCGCACATTTTTACCGATGAAACCCGGTGACTGATAATAATTGTTGTCCGTCCGTCCATATAGCGTTGCAGGTTGAAAAGGATTTCCTGTTCCGTATTTGTATCCACCGCAGAAAGGCAATCATCTAAAACCAGTATTTGTGGCGACTTTAGCATAGCCCGTGCTATAGAAACCCTTTGTTTTTGTCCACCCGAAAGGGTAACACCCCTTTCTCCAACATACGTATCGAAGCCATCTTTAAATTCCATAATATTATCATATATGGCAGCATCCTTGGCCGATTGTTCCACTCTTTTTCTTAAATCTTCAGCATCTCCATCTGTGGAAAAAGAAATGTTGGAAGCAATGGTATCAGAAAAAAGGAAAACCTCTTGCGGTACATATCCCACCTTGCTTCGCAAGGAAGAAAGCGGAATTTTTCGAATATCATGTCCATCTGCCCAAATAGTGCCTGAAGTAGGGTCATAAAGCCTGCAAATAAGTTGCGCTATGGTTGACTTACCACTACCAGTCCTGCCCACAATACCCAATGATTCTTGCTTGTTTACTTTAAAGGAAACATCCGTCAATGCTTTTGTTCCCGTGTCGGGATAAACAAAACTAACATTCAAAAATTCCAATTCGCCTTCCACCTCCACTTCGTGGTTGTTTTCACTTTTAACGGTTGGTTCAGTCCTCAAAAACTCATTAATACGAGTTTGGGATACCGCTGCTTTTTGCACTAACGATGTAATCCACCCCACACTGGCTACAGGCATCGTAAGTTTATTTACATATATCACAAAAGCCAAAACTTCTCCACTGGTTACTATGCCCTTTAGCATATCTTTTCCTCCTATGTATATAATAAGTAGTAGGCTTAACCCGATAAGAAACATTAAAAAAGGTTGGAAAAGCGCATCCACATTAACCAGATACATGTTTTTCTTTTTGTAATCGAGGCATTGCTTTTCAAAATCGTTCGATAGGTTGTTTTCAAGCATGTACGATTTTATTACCCGTATGCCTGAAAAGCTTTCCTGCGCTTTTGAAAACAATACCGACAGTTGTTGTCGTACTACCATATCTCTGTTATTTATTAGGTTACTGATATAATAGACTGATAAATATAAGATGGGTAATGGCGAAAAAACCCAGAGGGTATAAACCAAGTTGATTTTTACCATATATATAAGCGTAAATGTAACAATGGTGATGGTGTTGGTGGTGTACATTATAGCGGGTCCTACATAGTTTCTTACCTGACTTACATCTTCACTAATGCGGTTCATCAAATCGCCTGTGTTGTTGCGCTTGTAGAAGGCTAAATCTAGTTTTTGGTAATGTTCAAACACTTCGTTTTTAAGGTCGAATTCTATTAAGCGAGAGGTTACAATAATTGTCTGGCGGGTTAGGAAAAGAAAAATACCGCTGGCTAAAGTCACCCCGAAAAACAAGATGGCCAGTTTAGAGAGATGGCTTACTGCAGCGGGCAAAAAGCCAGAAGATTGGGAAATATTTTTACCAACCCAATCTATACTTTCCGAGATAAAGCCCACAGAATATACGGCTAACCATGCGGAAAGAGATACAAATACCAAGCCCGATAATAATCGTACGCGATATTTATACAGGTATTTATTAAGATGAAGGAGTGATTTCATACGTTATTATTTAAGAAATATAAGATATATTACATTATGTCATTTTCATGAATTATATCTTTGTCGGGTTGTTTTAATATTTAATATCTTTGCCCGCTTTCAAAACACAATCATTTCGTTCCGTTACAAAATTAAGGATAATCTAACTACTAATTATTATTAATCATGATAGAAACCGCCGAAGCTAAAAAAACAACTACTAAGGTAGAAGAGGGAGTTACAACCCAAATGATGACATTTAATCATGAAGAGGTTTTATTCTGCAATGATAATGCTACAGGCCTTAAAGCCATAATCGCCATACACAACACAGTATTAGGCCCGGGCCTTGGTGGTTGTCGTATATGGAAATATACCAAAGAAGAAGAAGCGTTTAATGACGTTATGCGCCTTTCAAGAGGTATGACGTATAAGGCTTCTGTTGCCGGATTGAACTTAGGCGGAGCTAAGGCAGTTATAATTGGCGATGCTAAAACTATGAAGACAGAGGCTTTAATGAGACGTTTCGGACGTTTTATTGATGACCTTGGTGGAAAATATATTACTGCTGAAGACGTAAACTCTAATAGCCGCGATATGGAATATATCCGCATGGAAACCCGACATGTAACAGGGCTTCCAAAGCATATGGGCGGCAGTGGAGATCCTTCTCCTGTAACAGCATACGGAGTATGGTTAGGTATGAAAGCTGCAGCTAATGAAAAATGGGGAAGCGATAGCCTTTCCGGAAAAAAAGTAGCTGTGCAAGGTATCGGTAATGTGGGCGAAAGCTTAGTAAAACATTTGACTGAAGAAGGCGCTAAGGTTTATATTTCCGACATTAATCAAGATAAGTTGAAAGAAGTGGCGAATAATTATAAAGCGGAAGTGGTAGATGCTGATAAAATGTTTGACTTGGATATTGACATTTATGCACCTTGCGCTTTAGGCGCTACTCTTAACACGGAGAATATTAATCGCCTTAAATGCTCTGTTATTGCAGGTGCTGCTAATAACCAACTTGCAGAGGAAAAAATACACGGTGAAATGTTATTGAAAAAGGGAGTATTGTACGCTCCTGATTTTGTAATTAATGCTGGTGGACTTATCAATGTATATTCTGAACTTTCGGGTAATTATAACCGCGAATATGCTATTTCAAAAGCGGATACAATTTACCAAATTACAAAGGAAATATTCCATATATCCGCAACTGAAAAGATACCTACGTATTTAGCTGCTAACCGTTTAGCAGAAAGACGTATTGAGGCTATAGGAAAAATGAAACTAAACCACTAGTAAGAGAATTCTGAATTATGGGTTATGAATTATTGCGAGTTACCACTTGCGTTTTTATTCATAACTCATAATTCATACTTTATAATTGAAACTAATCGTTCTTTAAATTATGCTTAATCGTCGTTATTTGCGCATAAAAGTGCTACAAGCCCTGTATTCATTTTACCGGGATGACCGCTTTGACTTACAAGTTAAGGAAAAAGAACTTAAGAATAGCGTAGATAAAATATACGACCTTTATCTCTATCTCATTCTCACCTTAAAGGAACTGCGAATGATTGCCGAAAGAACATTAGAGGAACGCAAAAAGAAAATGCTTCCTACGGCCGAAGACCTTAATCCCAACACCCGTTTTATTACCGATCCTGTATTAATGAAAATTGATACTTCCTCCCTGCTTGCCAACCTTAAAAAGGAAAGGGTAATTATGTGGACGATTGAGGAAGAGCCTGTTTTAAAGAAAATCTATGCCGAAATTATGGCTTCTGCCGATTATGAAACATATAGGAATGCTCCGGTCGTTTCATTTGAAGAAAGCAAGCAATTTATACATAGTATGTACAAAAAATTCATCTCGGATAATGAGATGATAAAGCAACACCTTTTTGAAAAGAACATTCATTGGGCAGGAGACTATACGTTGGCTACTTTGTCTGTCTTTAAAACTATAAAAGGTTTTAAAGAAGATGAGAATATTGAACTATTACCATTGTATAAAGCCGATGATGATTTTGATTACATGATTACGCTTTTCCGCCATACTATATTAGATGATGTGAATGTTTCTGCCATACTGAAAGATAAAATAGCGAATTGGGAGCCTGAACGTATTGCCGCTATTGATATGCTACTTATGAAAATGGCAATAACCGAAATACTTCAATTCCCAGGAATACCAGTGAAGGTAACCCTGAACGAATACATTGAAATATCAAAACTATATAGTTCACCAAAGAGCAATACCTTTATAAATGGCATTTTAGATGCGGTGGTGAAAGACCTTCGCGCCCAAAACAAACTTGCTAAAACCGGCAGAGGGCTTATTGAGTAGATATGAACTAATAGCTTATCGTTCATTTTCTCTTTTCCCGCAAAATTTAGTGCATTTTAAATTTTTTGAAATGTTACACTTTTATACTGTTTTTAAGAGTATGTCTTTAGGTTTGTACCTCTTTCCTATGGCTTAAATTAGCCAATACAACATGTTTTTGTTCTGTGTAACATTTCACATATTCAGGCAAATGCCACGCATTTGTGTGGCATTTGTAAATCATGCAGATTTTACTTTTTCTTGTTCTTTTCTTCAAAGCCTTTGATGATCTCATCGTAGCTTTTGCCAAGTATGGAAATAGCCGCACGTGCTTGTTCTGCCAATGGCGTGTTAGGATATTTATCTATTACCTGTTGGTACATAACCCGGGCTTTTGCGGTATCTTTTAATTTGTCATCATAAATAAACCCACGTATGAAAACGCAATCGGGCGCTTTTCTGAAAGTAGGGTATTTTACAGTAATGGTATCATATAAGTTAATAGACCTCTGATATTGAGTTAGGCTCATGGCAATATTAGCAGCATTAAAAAGGTATACAGGCGCCAAGGTATCATGTGGGAAGTTATCGGCAAACTTTAAGTAGGAGGTTATGGCTGTATTGTAAAGCTCGGCATCCGGTGTCATGGTTTGTTTAAGTTTCGCTTCTGCTGAATCGATAGAATTGATGCAAGATTGACGGGATACAGTAGAATTATTGTTGCTTCCTCCTCCACAACTATAGATAAATAGTATAATTGAACCTGCAATAAAAAGTTTAGCTAATAACCAATTGGTGTTTGTTTTCATAGTTTATTTTTTTAATGGAAATTTCATTTTATAGTTTACATCTATATTGCCTTTGGAGATGTCGGTAAGTTTTCTTTTTAGCAATTGTTTACGTAAAGGGTTTATCCGGTCTGTAAATAATACTCCTTCAATATGGTCGTATTCATGTTGTATTATTCTGGCACGCACTCCATCATATTTTTCATCGTGTTCCACAAAGTTTTCATCTAGGTATTTAATGCGTAATTTTGGTTTTCTTTCCACATCTTCGCGGATATTGGGAATACTCAGGCAGCCTTCGTTAAACTTCCAATTGTTGCCATTTTCATCCACTATCTGTGCGTTTATAAATACCTTTCTAAAGTTGGTTAGGTTTTCTTTATCCTCTTCACCTTCATCCAGATATGGCGCGGCATCAATAATAAATAAGCGGACAGATACCCCCACTTGTGGAGCGGCAAGGCCAACTCCTTTAGCGTTTTTCATAGTATCAAACATGTTTGCAATCAAATCTGCAAGCCCGGGATAGTCTTGTGTAATATCCACGGCCTTCTTTTTAAGGACAGGGGTGCCGTATGCAACAATAGGTAATATCATATAAGTTGCCAAAATTAATAACTAATTTGACTTGTTCCGCAATTTTATACGGAATCCCGCAGAATTGCGGGAAATGTTAAATAGCCGTTGGAAGATTGCCTGATTTTTTCATTTCCATGAAAGATTGAAGTATAATGGCAGCGCTCACCATATCTACAGTGGCCTTGTTTTGCCGATCCTTCTTTTTTAATCCGCCTGCTATCATCACCTGAAATGCCATTTTAGAGGTAAAGCGTTCATCTACCATGTAAATGGGTATGTCAGGATATTTTTTCTTCAATGTTTTTACAAATCCATGAATAGCCACAGCACTTTCCGAAGGGGTATTATCCATATTTTTGGGATTGCCAACTACCATACTCTCCACTTTTTCAGTTGTTATGTACTTAGCAAGAAATGGAAATATTTCGTGAGTATTGATGGTGGTTAAGCCTGATGCAATTATTTGTTCCGTATCGGTAACAGCAATGCCTGTGCGTTTAGTTCCGTAATCTATTGCGAGTATTCTTTGCATTTAGGTGCAAAGTTAATATAGGAGATGAGACGGTAGTAACTGATTTTCTATCTTTGTGGCAATAAATAAACATATATGAACAAAGAAATTGAACTAATAAATAAGGCTTGGGATAATAGGGAACTAATTAAGGATTCAGCAACAAAAAGCGCTATTCTTGCTACCATTGATAAGTTAGATAAGGGCGAAGTGCGTGTGGCTGAAAACAATGGAAAAGAGTGGATAGTTAATGAATGGGTTAAGAAAGCGATACTGCTTTATTTCCCTATTCAAACATCTAAAAAGATAATGGCCGGCGAGCTTGAGTTTTTCGATAAAATTCCATTAAAAGCAGGCTTTGAAGAAAAGGGTATACGGGTTGTACCACATGGTATAGCTCGTTATGGTTCTTATTTAGCTCCGGGAGTAATTATGATGCCATCGTATGTTAATATTGGTGCGTATGTAGAGGGTGGCACTATGATTGATACATGGGCCACTGTGGGCTCATGTGCTCAAATCGGAAAAAATGTGCATTTAAGTGGAGGTGTTGGAATAGGAGGGGTACTTGAACCTGCTCAGGCTGCACCTGTAATTATTGAAGATAACTGCTTTGTGGGTTCTCGCTGCATTGTGGTGGAAGGTGTTAGGGTTGAAAAAGAAGCTGTGTTAGGCGCTAATGTGGTGTTAACTCAATCTACCAAAATAATTGATGTGAGTGGAGAAAAACCTATAGAATATAAAGGTGTGGTTCCACCTCGTTCTGTTGTAATACCGGGTTCTTATGAAAAGAAGTTTCCGGCAGGAAACTATCATGTTAATTGTGCATTGATTATTGGTAAGCGCAAAGAAAGTACGGACATGAAAACTTCCTTAAATGATGTTTTGCGCGACTATCATATTTCAGTGTAGATAACCATTCCGCAATTATGCGGGATTAGCCCATAGAATATGTCGGGAACGATAAAAAAATATACTAAAGCTTTATTGTGGGCATTGCCTGTAGTTGTAGCTTTAGTTGTTTTTTTATGTTATCATTATTCGCTCCATAATGAGTTTACAAGTTGGGATGATGTTCGGTTTATCACTCAAAATATTTTTATTAAATCATTCTCAGGTACCAACCTGGAAATGATGCTTTTTCATGATGTAACCGGAGATTACTATAATCCGCTCACCATTATTTCGTATGCTGTCAATTATCACTTTTCAGGATTGAAGCCCGAAGCCTATTATCTCACCAACATCCTTATCCATATTCTGAACGCTTGTTTGATGTTCTTTTTTGTGCTGATGCTTTTAAAGGCCATGGAAAAAAGCGGGTATGGTATTTTTAAGTGGAAGGAATGGCTGGCGTTTTTTTGCACAATGGCCTATGCTATCCACCCTATGCATGTGGAGTCAGTCGCTTGGGCTGCAGAACGAAAAGATGTGTTGTATGCGTTCTTTTATTTCTTAGGGATGATAGCATATTTAAAAGACACAGCTATACGTGGAAAGACAAATCTCCCATCTCATAGCTCATATCTTATATCTTATATCTTAACTTTTGTTTGTTTCCTGCTTTCTCTTCTTTCTAAGCCTATGGCGGTGGTATTCCCATTTTCATTACTGGCGATAGACGTTTTATTAAAGCGGGATATAACAACATCCATAAAAAATATCATCCTTGAAAAGATACCTTTTGTACTGATTTCAATTGCATCGCTTCTTTTAACCTATCACCTGCAAAGGCTTGCTGGGGCTATTCAAGAACAATCTACCCATAATTTATTTCAACGTATACTTTTTGCTTCGTATGGATTTTACGTTTATGTATTCAAGGCATTTGTTCCTATTGCACTATGCTCGTATTATCCCTATCCTGGATCTGGCAGCCTGCCCTTTATTTTTTACGTATCTCCTCTAATTGCTTTGCTAGTAGTTGCTATGCCATTATATTTTTCATATCGATCCGGGAAAAATAATTTTAGAGTGGTTCTTTTTGGTGTTGGATTTTACTTTTTCAATATCATACTCGTCTCTCAAATTATTGGCTCCGGACCGACCATGATGGCAGACCGATATAGCTATGTGTGTTATTTCGGAATATTTTTCCCCATTACTTGTTTTGTTTATCAACTGCTTCAAAAAAGTGATTTCATAAAAAAGGTAACAATAGCAATTGCTTCAGTATATATCGCAGTTTTAGCTATCCTTTGTTACCAAAGAACATTGGTGTGGCATAATTCAGAAACCCTTTGGACAGATGTAGCTGAAAAATATCCGCACCGTATAATGGAAGCATATAATAGTTTGGGTAATTATTATTTCGCCCATCGCGACATAATTAAGGCGTATGATAACTATCAGGAGGCAATAAATTTAGGCATTGCAGATGCTAAGGTGTATTGTAATATGGGTATTCTTATGCGGGCTAAACGGCAATATAAAGCTGCGCTTGATTATTACACCACTGCGTTAAAGATAGATAGTAACGATGCGGTTACTTATGCCGACAGGGCCATTGTCTATTCCATTTTAGGCAAGTATGATTTTGCTGAAAAAGATTACAAGCACTCTTTAGCTTTAAATCCTTATTCAGAGGGGCTATTAAGCAATATGGCATTCAGCTATCTGAATGCGCAAAAGTTTGATAGCGCTATAAGCTATT
>Ga0207023_10218_pt1 | contig 15125 bp, 14 predicted proteins | sample Alteio_BWMinCont_47_FD_153464 | JGI IMG/M metagenome (GOLD analysis project Ga0207023, IMG submission 153464) | Enriched cells from forest soil in Barre Woods Harvard Forest LTER site, Petersham, Massachusetts, United States -... | ecosystem: Environmental > Terrestrial > Soil > Temperate forest >... | reverse complement strand
ACACGTGGAAGACACACTGAGCTTTGGAGCCGATATTTTATGGATTGGAGCCCGCAGCACCGTTAACCCATTCAGCGTGCAGGATATTGCAGATGCACTGAAAGGAACCAAACAAACCGTATTAATTAAAAACCCCGTAAATCCGGATATTAAACTATGGATTGGAGCCATTGAACGCCTGCAAAAAGTGGGAATTGAAAACATTGGGCTTATTCATAGAGGTTTCACATCGTATGGAAACACCGAGTACAGAAATGTACCTATGTGGCAAATACCTATTGAAATGAAGCGTCTTTTCCCTTCTTTGTGTAGTTCAATGGCTGTTTGCAGCAGTTGTTCTTCCGTTTCTGCGCTACATGGGCCTGCAATAACCAAGCCGCGCTTTTTAATTAGTTCAGACATTTCCATACTTTTCATTTTAGTTGATTCCATTTTAAATTAAATTTTTATGAAGATCAGATTTTACTTGTATTTCTGTCTCCGGTGTTTGTTTTTTATATTGGCCCAGTATTTTTAGCAATTTTGTAATCTTTTCAAGTTCCTGAATTGTTTTTTTGAACGAATTGAAATCATCAAATTCGATATCTAAATGAAATGCATATACATTATTCTTATCAGGAACTGGAACGCTTTGAATTTTAGTAAGATTCAATTTATTCGATTTAATTATAACTAACGCATCGCTCAAAAGCCCCGGCTCATTATAGGTTTCTATCATAACAGAGGCTTTGTCCGGGTGCTCTACATAATTATCGCCTTTGCTAAGTATGTAAAACCGGGTGTAATTATGCTTTACATCACAAACATTATCAACCAAAACTTCCAACCCGTATTGTTTACCGACAGCCGGTCCACCAATAACAGCCATCGTTTTACTCTTTCCTTCTACCAATAGTTTAGCAGATGTGGCTGTATCTTTGTATTCAGTAACCGTTACCGCTTCCATTCCCGATAAAAACAGTTGGCTTTGGCCCAATGCCATAGGGTGTGAAATAATCTCTCTAATATCCGTTAATTGAACTCCAGGGTTAGCAAGTAACTGTAGTTCTATAGGCAAATAAACCTCACCAATTACCCGAAGGTTATATTGTTGAATTAATTGATAGTTAAGCAGAATGCTTCCTGCTACTCTATTCTCAATTGCAATAACTCCATAGTCAGCTTTATTGTGTGCAATTTTATCGCATACTTCTCTAAAAGAACCGCATTCCAATGTTGTTACTTCTTGTCCGAAATATTTTTTTGCAGCCAGGTCATGAAAGGAGGCGGCCGCGCCTTGTATTGCTATTGTATGGTTTCTCATATTTTTTATGTTATCTATTTATGCGTTTGTGAATTAAAAAGCCCTACTTCTTGTTAGAGGCAGGGCTTCGGAAAATGTTTATAAAAGCCATGCCTCAAAGAGTGTAAAAGTAAAAGCCGGAACAGAAATCGTGTGTTCCGCTAATCACACTAAAGTAACTTTCGAGGTTATATTTTAAACTCATACGAGTTTCTGTATTATATTTTTCTAACATTTTCATAGTTCTCTTAATCATCACTTACGTTATCGATTAAATATTTAACCCCATTTCTTTATTGCTTTGGCTAGTAAATATTTAAATCATCCTGCAAAGTTACATAATATAGAATATTTATTTGCGTTATAAACTAAATTAGGTAAATCATCCTTATGTTATAGCAATACAAAGATAATTTACCTAAAGAAGTTGTTATAAAACAGCCTGGCAGAAAAAAATACTCTGCGTCAGGCTGTTATTATCACTGTTACACAAATTGTTCGGTCTCTGTGCTTTCTTTCATTGCTACTGTAGAAGCTCCGCTTTGTACTGTATTTTGAACATAGTCAAAATAGCCGGTACCAACAAAGCTTTGGTGTTTAACAGCTTTGAATCCGTCAGTTTGTAAAGCAAATTCTTTTTCTTGCAATTCTGAGAAGCCAGCCATACCACGTTGTTTGTAAGCTCTGCTTAATTCAAACATAGAAGTGTTAAGCGCGTGGAATCCGGCAAGGGTAATGAATTGGAACTTATATCCCAATGCAGCTAGCTCTTCGCGGAATGATTCCATTTGTTTTACGGTCAAATATTTTGCCCAGTTAAACGATGGAGAACAGTTGTAAGCAAGCATTTGGTTAGGGTATACCGCTTTAATAGCTTGTGCAAATTCGCGGGCAATACCTAAATCAGGTTTAGAGGTTTCCATCCATAATAAATCAGCATAGGGTGCATAAGAAAGTCCGCGTGAAATACATTGTTCAACACCATTTTTCACGTGGTAAAATCCTTCAGAGGTTCTTTGTCCTGTAATGAAAGATGTATCTCTTGTGTCAATATCGCTTGTAATAAGGTTTGCAGCTTCAGCATCGGTACGTGCTATAACAACGGTAGGCACATTGCAAACGTCGGTAGCTAAACGAGCTGCCACTAATTTACCAATGGCTTCTTGTGTTGGAACCAATACCTTTCCACCTAAGTGTCCGCATTTTTTAGCGCTCGATAATTGGTCTTCAAAGTGAACACCTGCAGCACCTGCTTCAATCATCATTTTCATCAACTCAAATGCATTCAGGTTACCACCAAAACCGGCTTCGGCATCAGCAATAATAGGTTGCATCCAATCTTTTGTATTATCTCCGCTTATGCTGTCAATTTGTTCGCAACGTAATAGTGCATTGTTTATGCGCTTAACTACATCAGGCACAGAATTTACTGGATAAAGTGATTGATCTGGATACATTTGACCTGCTGAGTTAGCATCAGCAGCAACTTGCCAGCCGCTTAAATAAATAGCTTCCAATCCGGCAGCTATTTCTTGCACTGCTTGGTTTCCTGTAAGAGCACCCAAAGCCGCCACGTATGGTTGGCTATTTAATCGCTTCCATAACTTTTCAGCACCCAGGCGGGCAATACTGTGTTCAATGGTTACTTTACCACGAAGTTTTAATACTTCTTCGGCGGTGTAAGGGCGTGTAACACCTTCCCAACGTGGATTTGAACTCCACTCTTTTTTTAATTGCTCTGCTTGAGTCATCTTTAAGGTTTGATTTTGGTTGATTTATAGTTGCTTGTTAAGTTACTCGTTAATTAATGTATTCGTAGGCCGGAAGAGTAAGGAACTCTTCAAAATTTTTATTTAGAACCAATTGATTGAATATCTCTATGGCCTTTGGAAATTTTCCTGCTGCGTATGCTGTAGCACCCACATATTCTTGAATGTGAATAATTTCATCGTCTCTCAATGCTTCATATAGTTCCCTGGTAATGGTTCTGCCATCGGCCAACTTGGCACCTGTGCTTAACCATTGCCATACTTGGGTTCTTGATATTTCTGCGGTAGCCGCATCCTCCATCAGGTTATGGATAGCCGCAGCTCCATTGCCTCTCAGCCAGCTTTCTAAGTATAAAATACCTACATTAATATTCATGCGAAGACCCACTTCTGTAATAGTACCTTCTGGTAAGCGTAGTAAATCCTCTCCGGTGCAATTAAAGTCTTCTCTCTTTTTGGTATTTATTTGATTTGGGGTTGGCATATTGGCATTAAATATGTCCATTGCCACAGATACCAATGCAGGATGGGCCACCCAAGTACCATCGTGCCCGTCTGTTACTTCACGCAACTTATCAGCACTTACTCTTTCTAAAGCAGCTTCATTAGCTGCAGGGTTGTTTTTAATAGGAATTTGAGCCGCCATTCCACCAATAGCATGTATGCCGCGTTTGTGGCAGGTTTTTATAACCAATTGGGTGTAAGCTCTGATAAAAGGCGAGGTCATAGTAACCTGGCTTCTGTCAGGAAACACATAACCTGGCAGGTTTCTGAATTTTTTAATAAATGAAAAGATATAATCCCAACGGCCGCAATTAAGGCCGGCGCTATGTTCGCGCAATTCCCACAATATTTCATGTAGTTGAAAAGATGCCAATATGGTTTCTACCAATACGGTAGCCTTAATGGTGCCTTGTGGTACACCGCAATATTCCTGAGCAAATACAAATACATCGTTCCATAAACGAGCCTCTACATGGCTTTCGAGTTTAGGTAAATAGAAGTAAGGGCCGCTGCCATTGGCTATGAGTTGCTTTGCGTTATGAAAGAAATATAAACCAAAATCGAAGAAACTGCCACTAAATACTTTGCCATCAATGGTTAAGTGCTTTTCTTCTAAATGAAAACCTCTTGGGCGCACTAATAAGGTAGCCACTTGTGAATTTAGTGTATATGCTTTTCCGTTTTCGTTAGTAAAGGATATGGTTCTTCTAATAGCATCTCTCAGGTTTATTTGCCCTTGAATATTATTATCCCAACTAGGTGAATTACTATCTTCAAAATCGGCCATGAACATTTTAGCGCCCGAGTTAAGGGCGTTAATAACCATTTTCCGGTCTACCGGGCCAGTTATCTCTACGCGCCTGTCTTGCAAGTCAGCAGGAATAGAAGCCACCTGCCATTCTCCATCGCGGATACTTTTCGTTTCGCTTAAAAAATCTGGTAATATTCCATTATCAATATTTTTTTGTACTTGCTTTCTTGTTTCAAGAAGCGCCAACCTCCGCTCATTAAACTTTTCATGCAACAGGCCCAAAAATGTGATGGCTTCGGGTGTTAAAATTTCTTTGTAAGCAGCACTTAATTCTCCCTTAATAACTAGGCCTTTTGGTAAAGCAAGGGCGTCTACCGTATTATTTGATGTTTGGTACATAATTAATTATAATAGTGCTTTTTGATTAAAACAATTACTTTAATAATTCCTTTACTTATAGGTAATATTTACAACTTTACCGTGCAAAGCTAGGCATTAAAAGAATAATTCATTAGCCTACATGCGGAATTAGGTAAATTATTCTTATATTTGTCGGATAAAAGAATGTTTAACCTTAATAGTCTGATTAAACAAAAAAATATACGCTATGGAGTTGGATGCAATAGATAAACGTATTCTGAATATTTTACAGAAAAACGCATTACAAAGTGTGAAAGAGGTTGCTGATAAAGTAGGGCTCTCTGGTTCGCCCACGCATGAGCGGATTAAGCGCTTAGAGCGAACAGGCGTAATAACTAAATATGTTGCTTTATTGGATAAGGAAAAAATTGGAAAGGAATTTGTTGCTGTCTGTAACATTAGGTTAAAAGAACATAACCATGCCATGTTGTTAAATTTTGAAAAAGCAATTGTTAAGTTTGATGAGGTAATGGAAGTGCAGAGCTTAACAGGCGATACAGATTATTCACTAAAAGTAGTAACCACAGATATGAAGGGCTATCAGGATTTTGTAATGAACAAACTTTCGGTTATTGAAAATGTGACTAACGTGCAAAGCTTTTTTGTAATGAAACAAATAAAGTTGGAAACAGCTTTTAAGTTAGAATAGGTTAACCCTTCCTGATTATTGTTGTTTTTCCAGAAAATCTTTTTCCAATAATTCCACTTTAGGAATTGTATTGCGCAGCCATTGCAGGCGTAAGGCTTCTTTATCCGGTTCGGTAAGTTGCCATGCTATTCCTTCTTTTCTTAACCGGGTAGAGAGCGCATACATGCTAATTGCTGCCGCAACAGAGATATTAAAGCTTTCGGTAAAACCCAACATCGGTATTTTTACATACATGTCTGCTTTGCTCTCCAATTCTGAGGTTGCGCCCCGCATTTCTGTCCCAAAAAAGAGGGCTATTTTATTACCAATTGGCACTTCTTCAATCGTGTAGTTATCTTTATGTAAGGATGTAACGGCAATAGCATATCCCTGTTCTTTCAGGTTTCCTATGCAGTTATCAAGGCTTTTATTGCCATCGTTATATCTGTTTAGCGTCAGCCATTTTTCTGAACCCAGCGATATATCAGGATTGTAGGCATACTTATTTTCATTTTCAATAATATGCACATCTTGTATTCCAAAGCAATCGCAGGAACGAAGTACCGCACTCGCATTATGAGGTTGATAAATATTTTCGAGCCCAATGGCAATATGCTTGGTGCGATTTTTTATGACTTCTTCAAACCTTTTTAAGCGGTTTTCGGTTACGAAGCCTGAGAGGTAATTAATGAGTTCGAGTTGAGAAGATTTCATTAATGATAATGCTATGCAAACCTCGGCACCGACTTCTGCAGCTCCTCCGGAGAAAGCGATTTGAAGTATTCGTAGGTTATTTTTAATCCCTCTGCCCGTGATACCTTAGGTTCCCAACCTAATAGTTTTTTTGCAAGCGTAATATCGGGTTGACGCTGTTTAGGGTCATCTTTTGGTAGAGGCGTATGTATTATCTTTTGGTTGCTGCCGGTTAGTTTTAATATTTCTTCCCCAAACTGGTTAATGGTAATTTCAGCCGGATTGCCAATGTTTACAGGTAAACAATAATCGCTCATAAGCAAACGATATATCCCTTCTACCAAATCAGAAACATAGCAGAATGAACGGGTTTGGCTACCATCGCCAAAGGCGGTAAGTGGTTCACCACGTAAGGCTTGCCCAATAAAGGTAGGTAATACCCTGCCATCGTTCAAGCGCATTCTTGGGCCATACGTATTAAATATACGAATGATACGTGTATCCAGCTTATGGAAAGTATGATACGCCATAGTTATAGCCTCCTGAAATCGTTTTGCCTCATCATATACTCCTCTGGGCCCAACAGGATTTACATTACCCCAATATTCTTCTGTTTGTGGGTGCACAAGCGGATCTCCATAGACTTCAGATGTAGAAGCTACTAGTATGGTGGCATTTTTTGCTTTTGCCAATCCCAATAAATTATGAGTGCCTAAAGACCCTACTTTCAGTGTTTGAATAGGTATTTTTAAGTAATCGATAGGGCTTGCAGGCGATGCAAAATGCAGTATATAGTTCAGTTCTCCGGGTACATGAACAAATTTGGAAACATCGTGATGATAGAATTCAAACTGTTCGTGCGAAAAGAGGTGTTGTATATTACGTAGGTCGCCTGTAATCAGGTTATCCATGCCTAATACATGATAGCCTTCTTTAATAAACCGATCGCAAAGATGCGAACCTAAAAATCCTGCCGCGCCTGTAATTAATACTCTTTTCATTGTTTTTATTGAATAAGGTCTTTTCTGCCAATACTATAATAGCTAAATCCTTCTTGTTGCATTTGTTCTATGGAATAGAGATTTCGTCCATCAAAAATAACAGGATTATTCATGCGTTTTTTTATCTCCTCAAAATTAGGTGTGCGGAATTCGCTCCATTCTGTTGCTATTACCAACGCATCGGCGCCTTGCAAAGCTTCATATTCATTGCTTGCAAAATAAACTTTGCTACCATAAATTTTATTTACATTTTCCATTGCAGCTGGATCGTAAGCGCTTACTTCTGCCTTTTGTTTTAATAACTCATCAATAATAACTAAGGCCGGTGCTTCGCGAATGTCATCCGTATCTGGCTTGAAAGCAAGGCCCCAGATGGCTATTTTCAATCCTTCCAGTTTTTTGAAGTGCTTTTTCAGCTTATCTAATAAAACGTGTTTTTGGTTTTCGTTTACGTTCATTACTGACTTTAGAATACTAAAATCATAATTATACTCGCCCGATGACTGCACCAATGCCTTTACATCTTTTGGAAAACAACTGCCTCCATAACCTATACCCGGAAATAGAAACCGCTTTCCAATACGTTGGTCAGCACCGATTCCAATACGTACCATATCTACATCAGCACCCATTTTTTCGCAAATATTGGCTATTTCATTCATGAATGAAATTTTAGTCGCTAAAAACGAATTAGCTGCATATTTGGTAAGTTCGGCAGAGCGTTCATCCATTACATATACCGGATTTCCTTGTCTGACAAAAGGTTTGTAAAGGTCTTCCATCACTTTTTTAGCCCGTGCCGATGAGGTTCCAATCACAACCCTATCCGGCTTCATAAAATCATCCACGGCAAAACCTTCCCGTAAAAATTCGGGGTTGGATACCACATCAAAATCCACCTTGCAATTAGCTGCTATGGCTGCCTTCACTTTATCTGATGTTCCTACCGGAACTGTACTTTTATCTACAATAACTTTATACGAAGTAAGTATCTTACCTAATTCATCGGCTACTTTTAAAATGTAAGATAAATCAGCAGAGCCATCCTCATTGGGTGGAGTAGGTAAGGCCAGAAAAATAATATCGGTCTTTTCTACAGCTTCTTTCAGATGCGTAGTAAAGGTGAGTCTTTTGGCTTTAATATTTCTTTCGAAAAGTGTATCGAGGTCAGGTTCATAGATAGGCATTTTGCCGGCTTGCATGGCCTCTACCTTTGCCTTGTCAATATCTACACAAATAACATGATTGCCCGTTTCGGCAAAGCAAGTACCTGTTACTAAACCTACATACCCTGTGCCTATTATACTTATGTTCATAGTTTAAAAATTGCTGATTGCTGATAGCTAGTGGCTAATAGCTTTTTTTGAGCCGCAAAGATAGAAAAGTAACGATAAACGATGAACCGTAAACTAATAAGATATAAATGAATCTCCTTTTTGAATGTATTATCAGGTTGATTTTTTTACAAAAAATCGAGTACTTACAAAAAAATTGAGATGCTACACTTTTACCTTGTTTTTAAAAATGTAATATTAGGCCTGTATCCCTTTGTTATGGCATAAACAAGCCTGTACTGCATCTTTTTTTTAAGTGTCGCATTTCACCTGTTCACACAAATGCCACGCACCTGTGTGGTAATCGTAAATAGGGTATTTCTAATAATTTACATTGTAAATGCCAGATAAATAGAGTATCTTTGCACCTTAATCAATTTATATTAATTTTTATGGTAAACATTTTTGTGTCTAATTTAAGTTTTAAGTTCAACGAAGATTCTTTGAACCAATTGTTTCAAAACTATGGCACAGTTAACTCAAGCAAAATCATTACAGATAAATTTACAGGTAAGTCGAGAGGATTTGGATTTGTAGAAATGGCAAATGATGACGAAGCCAACACCGCTATCGAAGCACTTAATGAAAGTGAACATGATGGCCGCAATATTTCAGTATCGGTTGCAAAGCCAAGAACTGAAGGCGGAGGCGGAAGAGACAGAAACTCAAGCTCACGCGGTGGTTACGGCGGAGGCGGAGAAAGAAGGAACTACGATAAAAAGTGGTAATTTTATACTCAGTCCTTTTTTAAAAGATTAAGATAGCATCCTTTATCCTCAGGATAGATGGATGCTATTTTTTTGTCATGTTATTTACAATAACATGGGGCAGTTAAAGTTTCTAATATTTACGGTAAAACAAAAAAAAAACAAATGAGTACACTTAAAGAGCAGTTAGACGCGGAGGCAGCCAATAGAAACAGGCCATTAGAATCAAAGAATGTTCTTCCGGAAAAAGCTCCACTTTTTGGAAACCCTTATAGGGTGGAATACATCAAGAATGCTGAGGTTATCCAAGAAAAACTTCTGAAAAGAGGTAAAACAGCAAGGCCTAGTAAAAGGTCAAAAGGAAGATAACATTGTTGTAATACTTAATAGCAATAAAGAGTGAGCTAAGGAAACTTAGTTTATTATTTATTGCTATTTTTCATTTTACTTACCCATAAGGAAACCGACCAAATTACGGTAATACCGAAAATGATAAGAACAGGAATAAAATAGGCATGAAAAAAGGCGTGGAAATAAGCCCCCACTAATACGTATGCTGAAGCCACGCAGAGTTTTAATACAATAAATTCTGCATTAGACCAACTTGTTTTGATTTTGAAAAAGTTCATTTTTTGGAGTTTTAGGTTGTTATATTGAATACTGTAGTAAGTTACACAAAAATAGCCACATAGGCAGCCTGTAAAATGATATTAATCAAAAAATGATTTGATGTTTATCATACTATGAATATAATTCAACCCCATTCAGGGTTGTTGTTGTTAGTTCGCTATGACCACCGATTTCATAGGCGGCTACTTATATTAAAGCTCTTTGGGCTTTAACTGATAAAATGTAAAGGCAAAAAATACAAATTATCAGGCAATGTTTACCGTGATGTATGAAAAAATGCCACAAATAGCTGATTATAAAAAACTTATAGGCATTAAATGCAATAACCCATGGGTTAACCCAAACATAACCCAAGTGAAGATGAAAATGAAGATGTAATTGTAAGTATAAATGATAATTAGGAATACCGAATAATTAGATATTGCTATTAGCCCACGGTTTAAACCGTGGGCTATAATAAACCCCCAATGTATTTGAATGGTTTTAACCATTTCCTATAAATTGTACTCCATGTGTTCCTTCTAAAAGCCTATCTTCGCAACTCCAAAATTAATACCCTATGATTACCGTTAATAACCTATCGCTGCGATATGGTAAAAGATTGCTGTTTGATGATGTGAATTTAAAATTCATGCATGGTAACTGTTATGGCGTTATAGGGGCTAATGGCGCAGGTAAATCCACCTTTTTAAAAATCCTTTCCGGAGAAATTGATGCCAATACCGGCACGGTGAGCATTACTCCCGGCGAGCGTATGAGCGTACTTAGCCAAAACCACTTTGCGTATGATGCCTTTCCGGTGCTGCAAACCGTGGTGATGGGCAATAAAAAGCTGTGGGATATAATTCAGGAAAAAGAAGCCATTTATGCCAAGCCCGATTTTAGCGATAAAGACGGAGAGAAAGTAGGGGAGTTGGAGACCTTATTTGCTGAGATGGAAGGCTGGAATGCTGAAAGCGATGCTGCTAACCTGCTTAGCGAGTTAGGTGTTAAGGAAGAACTCCATAATACCCTGATGAGCGACCTGAATCCAAAAGAAAAGGTGCGGGTGTTGCTAGCTCAGGCGTTATATGGCAATCCGGATATATTGCTGCTGGATGAGCCAACCAACGACTTGGACGTAGATACCATAACCTGGTTAGAAAACTTTTTGGCCGACTTTCCAAATATTGTAATTGTAGTATCTCACGATCGTCACTTTTTAGATTCGGTTTGTACCCACGTGGCCGATATTGATTTTAATAAGATTAAACTATACACCGGTAACTATACCTTTTGGTACGAAGCCAGTCAATTGGCTCTCCGCCAACGTGCCGACCAAAACAAAAAGACCGAAGACAAACGCAAGGAGTTACAATCTTTCATTGAACGGTTTAGCGCGAATGCTTCCAAATCACGTCAGGCAACAAGCCGTAAGAAGCTATTGGAAAAGCTGGTGGTGGACGATATTCAGGCATCTACCCGTAAATACCCGGGCATTATTTTTAAAGCTGATCGTGATTGTGGCGACCAAATATTGAGCGTTACTAAGCTGTCTAAATTATCCCCCGAAGGGATACCTTGGTTTTCCGATGTTACCTTTACGTTAGATAAAGGCGACAAGGTGGCTATCCTTTCCAAAGAACACTTAGCTATTACCGCTTTTTTTGAAATTATAACCGATGCTGCAAAGGCTGATTCGGGCGAGTTTTTATGGGGAAGCACCATTACCAAATCGTATTTGCCCAATGAAAATGCTTCCTTCTTTAAGAATAACGACAGCATGGTAGATTGGTTGCGAGAATACTCTACCGACAAGCTGGAAACCTATATCCGTGGCTTTTTGGGCCGGATGCTTTTTTCGGGAGAGGAGGCATTAAAGAAAGTAAATGTATTATCGGGTGGGGAAAAAGTGCGTTGTATGATATCGCGCATGATGCTTACCAATGCCAACTGCCTGATATTGGACGAACCTACCAATCACCTCGACTTGGAAACTATTACAGCATTCAATAATTCGTTAAAAGATTGGAAGCACGTTGCCCTCTTCACCTCGCACGATCATGAGTTTACTCAAACCATTGCCAACCGCATTATTGAACTTACCCCATCAGGCGTTATTGATAAGCGCATGACCTACGATGAATACATTGTAGATGCGAACATAAAAGCCTTACGTGAAAAGATGTGGGGCAAGGTGGTTTTAGCTTAACGAAAGACGGTAGCTTGCTGGAAATCAGGCTTGTTAATAATTTGGTGTAAACTTTTCAATTTTTTGAAAGGAAATAGTTTTATTTTTGAGTACCCCTGTAGTACTCTGCCTTTTTTATTATTTAGTGCATACGAACATTACAGCGATGACATTCCCTCTTAGCAAAAAAATTCGGATAGGTTTTAGCGGAGCTTCCATAATACTGCTTTTCGTAGCTTTATTCTCATTTCAAAATAACAAAAAAATTATTGAAGCTGATGAATGGGTAGAGCATACACAAAAAGTAGAGGTTCAACTTCAGCAGGTTTTGGTATCAAGTGTAGATGCCGAAACGGGTGTACGAGGCTACGCCATTGTTGGCACTAATAATTATTTGGAGCCATTTGAACGGGCTAAAAAGAAATTACCCTTTTATTTAGACAGCTTACGATCACTAACCGTTGATAATCCGACACAGCAAAAAACAATAGATACCCTTAATCAACTTATAGATAAGAGCATGCTTTATTTAGAGGCATGTGTCGAGATTCGAAAAAAAATAGCACCCGATAGTGAAGTAGCCTGTATTGCCAGCGGAGAAGGTAAAGACATTGAAGATGCTATAAGAAAGGTTATCGGAAATTCTAAACGAATAGAAGATACGCTGCTTTTTCACCGGAAAATAAGGAGTGAAGAAGCCACCCGGAATTTTAATATAATATTTATTAGTTTAATTTCAATTCTTATTCTTATCCTCATAATTGTATACATCATAATAAACAACAATTTAAAAACAAGAAGAAAGGCAGACGAACAAATACGGCAATTGAACGCCGACTTACAAAGCAATGTAACACAACTGGAACTCTTGAACAGAGACTTAGAATCTTTTGCGTATTCCATATCACATGACTTGAAAGCGCCCATACGAGCTATGACAAGTTTTGCTGAACTCTTAGTAGAACGCTATTCTAGTAAGCTTGGCGAGGAAGGAAACAGTTTTTTAAAGATAATTAGCGAAAATGGGGTGAAGATGAACCGCATGATAGATAAATTACTCGAATTTTCGAAATTAGGCAGCAAGGACATAGAAAAGGTAGACGTAAATATGAACTCTATTATAAATAGATGTATTACAGAACTAAATGCTACCATAAAACATCATGCCAAAATAAATGTACATTCCTTAGCGCCGGCAAAAGGAGATCCTTTTTTACTTGCGCATGTATGGAGCAATCTGATTTCAAATGCCATTAAATATTCTGATAAAACTACCAACCCACAAATTGATATTGGAGATATAGTTAGGAATGGAGAAGTTATTTATTATGTTAAAGATAATGGTATTGGATTCGATATGGCTTATGCCGATAGATTGTTTCAAGTCTTTCATCGGCTCCATTCTCAACAGGAATACGAGGGTGTTGGAATTGGTTTAGCCATTGTTCAAAAAATTGTAATAAAGCACGGAGGCCGTGTTTGGGCAGAAAGTGAGCCTTCTAAAGGAGCTACTTTTTATTTTACGTTAGGTTTTAATGGGGAAGGCCTATACAGTGCCTGATATTAATTTTATTTACATTTGTCCAATGCGGAAACGCAGATTTTGCAAGTAAAAATTAGTTCAGATATAATACTCCTAAAATTTTAAAAATGAAAATACGTTTATTGGTAGCTTTTTGCCTACTATTAGTAGGTTTTTCAAACACTATGTTAAAAGCACAAAGCGATACCGGAAAAATAAGGGAAGTAGGATTAGGGTTTTCAAATCTAAGCAGTTTTAACATAGCCTACCAATGGGGGACGCCAAAAACGCTTTATGGCTTTTCAGTTACATCTATTTCTTTTTCTGCACCCTCAGGCTCTTCCAATAGTTTAGTAAATGATACAAGTGGAATGGGGCGTTCTACCAGTAATGGAACAAGCGTAAGTTTCAATTTAGCATTCTATACAATAAAAGCAAAAAAGCTATCACCCAAGCTCGATTTTTTACATGGAGTAATACTTGGAATAGGTTTTAACTATACTCAGAATAGCGGGTCTGAGTATGTCTATAATGGAATAGCGTTAACGTCAAGTTCAACTCATGAGGATAAAACATATTCATAGACACCTTTTATTGGCCTTGTGCTTGGCCTACGATACTCTTTAAGCAATTCGTTTTATATCTATGCAGAAGTAAGTCCACGGATATATTATACTTATTCAACCTCTGCCTCAACAAATGTAAATAATATTCAACAGACCATTACCACGGAGCAGGGTATTGAAAAAACACCAGGCATAAGTAATTTGTCGAACACCGGAGCAGCTTTGATGGTTGTATATAGATTTTAACGCATTATTTATTCACCGAATTATTATTTGATTTTTCACGATCAGCTAATAATACGTATACTACAGTAATAAGAATGACGGTTATTAATAGATTCTCTATATTCATATTGTTTAAAAATTTAATTAATAATTGTAGATACTAAGGTTAATTGAAGTAGTATATTCTAATGTGCTGTATATCAGTTCTGAAAAAAAAGTTAAATAGATGTTAAAATAATTTTATATCTTTGCTCTGCTTCCTTTAACGAGGAGGGTGGATTGGGAGGACTTGCTTCCTCCCCCCATCCTCTATTTTACCCCTGCTCATGACCTGTGTTTGTTTTTATGAACGGGGTCTCTCCATTAAATAGGTTTTATACTAATATTTTAAACTGTCGTTTCCTGATAGGTTTCTATTTTTTCGTTTCTTAAGTGGAGAATGGACCGGAAGGACTTGCTCCCTTCCGCCACTCTCTAGTTATCCCTGTTCATGACTAAACTAGTAGGGGATACTGAGCACGAACATTATAAAAACTCCTCATCATTTGCTTCCTAACGAGGCAGGGTAGACGGTTACTTTTACTTCATATTATTTTTTTCTGTTAACGCACTCATCGATTCTATTACTTCCATTGCATAATTATCCTTTGCCTGCATATATGCTACAGATTCAATAGGGATGGCTCCAAATTTTCTTTTTTCAAACGATGCGGAATACCCCAGATAAACAACTTCCTTGCCGAGTTCTTTCGCACGAAATAGAGCCTGGTACATAGCTTGTCTATAGGGCATATATTCTTCCTGAAAGTTATAATCAATGCCAACCATCATATAATTGTAGGCCTTTTCTGTAACAAAACTGAGTGTTATAGCTATGGGCTTTCTTTCATCCCTGGTATCATATTCTGGTTTTAATGTAAGTG
>Ga0207023_10207_pt1 | contig 15563 bp, 12 predicted proteins | sample Alteio_BWMinCont_47_FD_153464 | JGI IMG/M metagenome (GOLD analysis project Ga0207023, IMG submission 153464) | Enriched cells from forest soil in Barre Woods Harvard Forest LTER site, Petersham, Massachusetts, United States -... | ecosystem: Environmental > Terrestrial > Soil > Temperate forest >... | reverse complement strand
TTTAAGAATTTGATAAACGAATCATTTTTTTGAGTTGAAAAACTTCATTTTCATAATTTTTGGCAAGTTCTATTGCTTCCATTGATGCCCCATTTTTCCAAGTATTAGCTTGTTTTATGCTAAATCTTAATTGAGAATATAAAAAGTCTTCAATTTCTTTAGTTACAATGGCGCCATTATTAAATAGTAATTCAAATAAAGGATAGTTTTCACAATGAACAGCCCAATAAAGCGGATATACATTACTTGGCATACATTTTTGATTAAGATCTATCTTTCCAGTTTCTAGAATGACAATTAAATTATTTATATTACTTCCATTTTTATCCCGTTTAATTAATAAATCAAATGCAGGTTTAACATCACCCATTTTAATTTTTTTTATTGACTCCTTATACCATTTTCTCATGTGTTCACCGATATAAGGATCTGTTAATGATTCTTGCATTAATGTTTTTACCTCATCCAGGATTTTTTGAACGTCTTCAGAATTTATTTTCTTTTTTATAACAAGATTAATTACAACTCTAACTTGATCATAATCTGCACTTTGGGAATCTGATTTTGATTCCTCTCTTGTTGAAAGACTAGCCATACTAGAACTAGCAGCTCCTGCTGCTGAAGAATCTGCGGACATTATGGTTTTTTTATAATTTGAGAAAAAAATAATTGTTATTAATATTAAATAATTTTTTATTTTCATTTTTCACTTACTTATTGCTTATTGATTTATTAGACTTCTTGCGAAACTTAGTAAATTAATCAACCCCCCTCGTCCGCCCTGAGTGATGCACGTAGTTTTGATAGTTCAACAATGTTATTATAATTTATTAAATATTATTACATATAAAAAAATGTTTCTCTAACATATTTTTAAGAATTTGATAAACGAATCATTTTTTTGAGTTGAAAAACTTCATTTTCATAATTTTTGGCAAGTTCTATTGCTTCCATTGATGCCCCATTTTTCCAAGTATTAGCTTGTTTTATGCTAAATCTTAATTGAGAATATAAAAAGTCTTCAATTTCTTTAGTTACAATGGCGCCATTATTAAATAGTAATTCAAATAAAGGATAGTTTTCACAATGAACAGCCCAATAAAGCGGATATACATTACTTGGCATACATTTTTGATTAAGATCTATCTTTCCAGTTTCTAGAATGACAATTAAATTATTTATATTACTTCCATTTTTATCCCGTTTAATTAATAAATCAAATGCAGGTTTAACATCACCCATTTTAATTTTTTTTATTGACTCCTTATACCATTTTCTCATGTGTTCACCGATATAAGGATCTGTTAATGATTCTTGCATTAATGTTTTTACCTCATCCAGGATTTTTTGAACGTCTTCAGAATTTATTTTCTTTTTTATAACAAGATTAATTACAACTCTAACTTGATCATAATCTGCACTTTGGGAATCTGATTTTGATTCCTCTCTTGTTGAAAGACTAGCCATACTAGAACTAGCAGCTCCTGCTGCTGAAGAATCTGCGGACATTATGGTTTTTTTATAATTTGAGAAAAAAATAATTGTTATTAATATTAAATAATTTTTTATTTTCATTTTTCACTTACTTATTGCTTATTGATTTATTAGACTTCTTGCGAAACTTAGTAAATTAATCAACCCCCCTCGTCCGCCCTGAGTGATGCACGTAGTTTTGATAGTTCAACAATGTTATTATAATTTATTAAATATTATTACATATAAAAAAATGTTTCTCTAACATATTTTTAAGAATTTGACAAAAGAATCATTTTTTTGAGTTGAATAACTTCATCTTCGTAATACTTGGCACATTCTATTGCTTCTATATTTTTCCATTTCTCAGCCTGTTCTGAACTAAATCTTAATCGAGAATTTAGAAAATCTTTAATTTTTTTAGTTAGAATGGCACCATTATTAAATAATAATTCAAATAAAGGATAGTTTTCACAATAAACAGCCCAATCAAGCGGATAAAAATTACTTGGCATACATTTTTGATTAAGATCTATCTTTCCAGTTTTTAGAATGACATTTATATTATTTATATTGCTTCCATTTTTATCCCGTTTAATTAATAAATCAAATACGGGTTTAACATCACCAAGTTTAATTTTTTTTATTGAATCCTCATACCAATTTCTCATGCCATCACCAATAGAAGTGTTAGTTAATAGTCCTTGCATTAATGTTTCTACCTCATCCATAATTTTTTGTAGTTCTTCAGAATCTATTATCTGTTTTATAACAAGATTAATTACAGCTCTAACTTGATCAGAATCTGCACTTTGGGAGTCGGATTTTGATTCCTCTCTTGTTGAAAGACTAGACATACTAGAACTGGCAGCCGCTCCTGCAGCTGCAGAATCTGCGGACATTATATTAGTTTTATAATCTGCAAAAAAAATAATACATATTAATATTAAATAATTTTTTATTTTCATTTTTCATTCGTCCTTTTACTTATTATCAAAAATTTTATTTGTTAAAAATATTTTTACAAGTTTTCAAGTTTATTTATATTTTGTAATCTCAAATTTCTTAGATGATAAAAATCAAGCATATTTTTAACAAGCTATAAAACATTATTTCAAATTATTATCAAGATTTTCAATATATAATCGAATTTGTGATATTTTTATTTCATTTCATCATTTGCAGAAATTGCATTAGAAGTTTTTACCGAGGGTGTCGTTTCTAATTTTGTAGTTTCAATTGAAATGGGGATGGTTTTTTTTGCAATTTCTTCTATTTTATTTTGATTATGTTTTTTACAATTACACGCAGAAAGACTTGCTAAAAAACACAATAAACTAACAAACATAAAACATTTCATATATTTCCTTGATGATTTTAATTTAAAATTATTATTTCTTTTTTGATTTTGATTTACTGGTTACTTTATTATTATTGTTTTTAAATGGATCATTTATCAAAGCATTTGTTAAGACTTCATCCATATTGGATACATAAATTAAATTTAATTCCTGACTTAAATCTTTTACAAATTCTTGAATGTCATCATAATTTTCCTTTGGCAAGATTATAGTATTTTTGTTATATTGCTTTGCTGCCAATAATTTTTCTTTTAACCCGCCTACTGAAAGAACTCTTCCGCGTAAAGTTATTTCTCCAGTCATTGCAATGTTAGGTTTGACTGGATTTTTTGTAAGCGCAGAAATCAAGGTAACACACATTGTAATTCCTGCAGAAGGACCATCTTTTGGCGTAGCACCTTCAGGAATATGCACGTGAATATCTTTACTTGTCAGAAAGGATTCTTTAAGCCCGAGTTCTTTTGATCGTGATCTTATATAGCTTAAGGCAGCTTGAGCTGATTCTTGCATAACATCACCAAGCTGTCCAGTAAGAGTTACAGAACCTTTTCCAGGAACAACTGTAGCCTCTATTTCTAAAACATCGCCACCAAATTCCGTCCATGCAAGTCCTGTAGCAAGTCCTATAGTATCTTTTTTTGAATCTAAAGATGTTTTTTTATATTTTGACTGGCCTAACCATTCTTTTATTAATAAAGGACTTATTTTGACTCCTTTAACTGATTTATCTTTTAATAATATTTGTATACTTTTTCGCATTAATTTTGCAATTAAACGCTCAAGCTGTCGAACTCCAGCTTCTTTGGTATATTCAGAAATTAAACTTTTTAATATTGAGTCATCGATAAAAAATTGTTTTGAAGTTAACCCATATTCTTTAAGTTTTTTATTTATAAGAAATTTTTTGGCTATTTCAAGTTTTTCATCTTCTGTATATCCGGACAAATTAATCATTTCCATTCGATCAAGCAATGGATACGGGATTCCTTCCATATGATTTGCTGTTGTAATAAACATAACATTTGAAAGGTCATATCCTACATCTAAAAAATGATCTACAAAACCTTTATTTTGTTCTGGATCCAAAACTTCAAGTAACGCAGCTGCAGGGTCACCATGTAAATCTCGAGACATTTTATCGATTTCATCTAATAAAATTACTGGATTTATTGTTTTTGCTTTTTTCATTGCCTGAATAATTTTGCCTGGAAGTGCTCCAATATAAGTTCTTCTATGCCCCCTAATTTCAGCTTCATCTCGAATACCTCCTAATGAAATTCTTACAAATTCTCTTCCAAGACTATCAGAAATTGCTTGGGCTAATGAAGTTTTACCAACACCAGGAGGCCCTACTAAGCAAATTATAGTAGCTTTTTCATTTGAGCCAGAAAATTTTTTTGCAGCTAAAAACTCTATAATACGCTCTTTTGCTTTGCTTAATTTTGCATGACTTTTATTTAATATTTTTTCGGCCTGAACAAGACTAATAGAATCTTTAGTTTTTTTGTTCCAGGGAAGAGATATTATCCAATCAAGATAATGTCTACTTACTGCCGCTTCAGAGGATAATGGGGGCATCTGTTCTAAGCGTTTTAATTCTTTTTCAGCTTTTTCTATTAGTTCTTCAGAAAGAGCAAGACTTTTAATTTTTTCTCTTAATTGATTTATTTCAGTATACTGATCTTCTCTGCCAAGCTCTTTTTGTATAGCTTTAATTTGTTCAGTAAGATAATATTCTTTTTGGTTCTTTTCCACTTGATTTTGAATATGTCCCCTAATTCTTTGCTCCGTTTTTAAAATTTCTATTTCTTTTTTTAGCAAAGAAGCGATTTTTAACATCCTATCTTTAAGATCGATTGTCTCTAAAATATCTTGTCTTTCATTAAAAGTTAGATTTGCTAAGTGCAAAGCTATCGTATCAGTTAAACAATCCATATCTTCAATTGTGCGAGCAGAAATTAGAAGATCAGCTGGAACATGTTCATTAAGTTTTGCATAGGAAGCGTAAATAGATTGAAGTTGACGCCAGATTGCTTCAATTTCAACAGTTTTTTCGAGATTAGTTGTTAGCAAATCTTGATAGTAAGTACCAATAAATTCTCCAGAAATATCCATTTTTATAGATTTTGCACGGTTTAAGCCTTCAACAAGTATCTTTAATGCGTTATTTGGCATTCTCATTACTTGTAATATTGTGGATTTAGTTCCATATGAAAATAAATCATTTTCAGTTGGATGTTCAACATCCGGCTTTATTTGTGCCGTTATAAAAATGGCTTTGTTATTTTTTAGAGCAAATTCTACTGACTTAATCGATGATTCTCTTCCTACTATTATAGGTATAATGCTTTTTGGAAGAATAACAACATTTTTAAGCGGCAGAAGCGCTAAGTAATTACTTTGATGTTCTAATGCTTCTTTATCTTCAATCATTTCCTTTTCCTGCCCAAAGTTTATTTTCTGATACATAAAATTAACCAGTTTTATAAATTTTTTTGATTTTATAGTAAAAATTAAATTACTTTATGAAATTAGTTTACCAAATACCCTAAAATTAGTAAAATTTAAAAGCCTTAATAAATATTATATTAAAAATAATAAAATAAGAGAAATTACTTAAATTTATAAATTTTTATAAAATATTAGGCTAAAATAGCTCCTAGTCTTATATATGAGGTATTGGTTTGTTTTTTTACAAACAATTATTTATATGATATCATAGGGTTAGAGCTTTTATTTTTAAATGGTTGTCATCATTTGATTTCATGGTCTTTCAATATAAGGGCAAATTTTTATGGGCAAATACTTATTTTCGATTGGTATTGTTTTAGTTTTAGTAACAGGGATTTTATGGCTATTTAAATCACAAGTAATTAATTTATTGAAACGATTTTATGGAGATTTTAATAAAGAGGAATTAAAAAAGTTTTGCTTATTAGCTGTCATTTTTGGTTTTACAATCGGTGTTTACTGGCTTTTGAGGCCCTTAAAAGATGGTGTTTTTTGTAAAATGGGTGGGTCAAGTAATATACCTGTAGCTAAATTTGTCTCTTTAGCATTTGTTATACCTTTAGTATTGATTTATTCTAAGCTTGTCGATAAATTTCCACGTCATAGGATATTTTACGCATTATGCACAATTTATGGTCTGATAGCATTTATCTTTGGTTATTTATTCTTTGATCCAATAATGGGATTAGCGAATGTTCAGAAATGTATTATTGCTGGTAAAGCTGAAACCCGACATGTACTCTTTGTTGGTAGGTTTATTGGTTGGGCTTGGTATGTTTTTATTGAAAGTTTTGGTTCTATAATGGTTGCTTTATTTTGGTCTTTTGCAGCTGATACTACTAGTCCTGAATCCGCAAAAAAAGGTTACAGTTTAATTGCTATGGGAGCGCAAGCTGGAGGAATTATTGGACCATTAATTATTGCAAAATATGCCGAATCTTATGGCCCCGCACCTATGGCTATAATATCAGGGGTGGGTATTTTTATAATAGCGATAATGATTTGGTATTTTATGCGTGTTATTCCTAAGGACCAATTAGTTGGCTATCATGCTACTGAAACAGTGGAACAAAAAAAGCATGAAAAGCCAGATACAGGATTTTGGGCCGGTCTTAAGTTGATGTTATCACAGCCTTATCTCTTAGCAATTTTTTTAGTTATATCGATTTACGAAATTATTGTTACAATTTTTGACTTTCATATGAAAACAATGGCAGACGCTTTGACGGAATCTGCTGGCGGATTATCAGCATATCTTGGTGAATATGGCGTTTGGGTTAATTCAATTTCATTATTATGTATAGTTTTTGGAATAAATAATATAGGTAGAAAGTTAGGTTTATCGGTTGCATTGATATTTACTCCCTTTTTAGTTGCATTTGGTGTGTTTGGTATTTGGATAAGTCCAACACTACAAATTGCTTGGTGGGTGATGGTGTTATCAAAAGCCATTAATTACGCACTTAATCAACCTTCAAAAGAACAACTGTACATTCCAACAACTAAAGATACTAAATATAAAGCAAAAGCATGGACTGAAATGTTTGGCTCGCGTTCATCAAAAGCTGGCGGCTCATTAATAAATTTAATTAAAAAATTTGTTACACCAGAATTATTTGTATCTATAAGTTCAATTTTATCTTTTGGATTAATTGGTGGATGGGTAATTCTTGCTCTTTATTTAGCCAGAACACATAAAAAGGCAGTAACTGAAAACAAAGTTGTATGTTAAAAAAATAAAAATATGAAAAGAAAGAAGGCCTTCTAGATTTAAAAATTAGAAGGTCTTTTTTTTTAATATTGGAGAATTTCATGTATAATTGGGATACAATCAATCTTCACATAAGAAAAGCCTTTGAATCTTTATTTAAAGTTGATCGTAATGAACGTTTAAAACTATTATTATTATCTGTTTCATTTTTTTTTATTATTGGTGGATATACAATAATTAAAGAATTAAAAGATTCAGTTTTTTTGAATATTGTTGGAGATGATTATGTTCCTGCAGCAAAAATAATCTCAATGATTGTTCTTATACCAGCCATTCTTTTTTATTCATTTCTGGTCGATAAAATCAGAAGATATCATTTGTTATATGTTTATAGCATTCTTTATGGCATTTTAGGTTTAATTTTTACATATTATTTAGGTGATCCAGTAATTGGTATAGCAAATACAGAAAGCAATCCATCTAGAATATTTGGGTGGCTATTTTATTTCTTTGTTGAGGGATTTTCCCCTTTTATAGTAAGCGTATTTTGGGCTTTTTCAAATTCAATAACTAGTCCGGAAGCTGCAAAAAAGAATTATGGATTTATGGTTTCTGGTTCAAAGTTGGGCGGAATGATTACATCTTTTTTTGCATGGAAACTATTCTCATGTGAAAAAGCTTATTCAAAGATTATATTTACACCTATATCAAAGCATCAAATACTTTTGGCATCAGCTTCTATTTTATTATTATTTATACCAATGTTAATTCATTTACTTATGAAGAAGGTTCCTGGAAGATTTCTTCATGGTTATGAAGCAGTTTATAGGGCAGAAAAGGAAAAAATAGTAGAGTTAAAAGAAGATAAAGAAAAAAAACAATTATCTTCTTCAGGTTTAATGGGATATATCCTAAGTAAACTACCCCCTGGATTACTAATGATTATACAGCAGCCGTATGTTTTAGGTATATACGGTATTATTTTTTTTTATGAATTAATAAATGTCGTATTAAGTTATCAAAGAATATTATTAGCAAAAAAAGCAAGTCAGAATATTTCTGAGCTTAATTGCCTTTTGTTTGAACAAGTTTTTATGATTCACTTTTTTGGTTTTGTTATATCTATTTTAGGAACAAATACTTTGTTACGTAAGTTTGGAGAAAGAAAATGTTTATTACTTGTTCCAACAATAACTGGTATATTTCTGTTTATTTTTTCGTTTTATAAAGCATTAAATATTGCAACAGTCTTTATTGTATTAAGAACTTTAAATTATGCCTTCGGATATCCATTGAGGGAAAGTTTGTATATCCCAACTATAAAAGACATTAAATTTAAATCAAAATCGTGGATTGATACATTTGGTTCCAAATTTGCAAGAGGACTCGGTTCAGTATATAACATTGGTGCAAAAATGACTTTTAATACTTTTGGTATTTCTATGTTTATAGGCTTACAATCATTATTTTTTAGCATAACAATCGGTTTTTGGATTTTTACAGCTTACATGCTTGGTAAAAGATATGATAAAGCTATAAAGAAAAATGAGGTAATTGGCTTAAATTAATCTATTTTAATTGAATTTTTTGATTTTTTAGATAAAATTATAATGTATGTATTTAATTTATTCTTACTTCTTTAAAATTGGGGTGGCTGATAAATAAAATTTATGCCCAAGAAGTAATTGTTGTAACCCTGAAAGGTGAAAAATGATTGATTTAAAGGAATTAATTAAAGCTGGTGTATATTTTGGACATCAGAAATCTCGTTGGTGTCCTAAGATGTTGCCATATATTTGGGGCCATAGAAGTGGTATTCATTTAATTGATGTTTCAAAAACGGCCTTAAATTTAGAAAAATCTGCAGAATTTTTAAAAAGTATAGCAGAACAAGGAAAACCGATTTTGTGGGTTGGAACTAAACATGCTGCTCAAAAAGCTGTTAATGATATTGCGGTTAGTCTTGAAATGCCTTATATAACTCATCGCTGGGTAGGTGGTTTAATAACTAATTTTTCTCAAGTTAAAAAATCAGTTACAAAATTTTTACATTTTGAAGATGTTCTTAACAAGAGCGAAGAATTTAATTATACAAAAAAAGAGCTTTCAAAATTACAAAAATCTGCAGAGAAATTAAAAAGGATTGTTGGTGGTATTAAAAATTTAACTTGGCCGATTGGTGCTATTGTTGTTGTGGACGCCAAAAAAGAAGAAACTGCTATTAAGGAAGCCACACAATCAGGAGTACCTATTGTTGCTATAGTTGATACAAACTCTGATCCATCACTAATTAATTATGTAATACCAGCTAATGATGATTCTCCAAAAAGTATAGAAATAATTCTGAATTATTTAGCAAAAACAATTGCCCAAGGTAAAGAAAAAATTAAACAAACAAAATTAGAAGAAGAAGAAAAAGAAGCTTTAGAAACCAAAGAGGGTATTTCTGGAATTCAAGAATTAGAACAAGAAGTAGAAACTCAGGAGACTGGCACTGGCTGGAAAAAACCTAAAAAAGTTAGATCAGTTGCTAAAAAAATTATAAAAAAAGATTCTGAGTAAATTATTAAATTAGACTATCCAATTGGAGAGATGTCTGAGAGGCCGAAGGAGCATGATTGGAAATCATGTATGTTTCGAAAGAGGCATCGTGGGTTCGAATCCCACTCTCTCCGCCAAATTTGAAATTTATGGGAAAGTCATAAGAAAAAAGTTACAGATTCTGTCAGATCTGAGAAGAAGCAGCAGGGGTAATAATTACTGTATGGCTTTCTCACCCGATAAATTAGCACCCGCATCTTCAAGAATTTTTGCAATCCTCCATTCACGAAGGCCAAAAGCATATCCTAACGCCGTGCACCCTTCATTTGATTTTGCATTAATATTTTCAATTATTTGTTTTTGTTTTAACAGAAGATCAATTATTTTCTCATTACCATGTCTGGCTGCAATCATCTTTTGAGGTAAATAAATATTGATCAATTAAATTCGTAAGAACTTTTGGCATACAATAAGATAAGTTTGAATCAATTTCAAAAAATCTTTTTGAATCTAAGTTTTCATAATATTGATTCAACTCTATTTCGTTTTCTAACAAACGGGTTTTTGCAGCATTCATTAAATTTTGAATGCAGAGCAATATAACAAAAAGAATATTATTTACTTTCATGGGCTATTGTGTAATAACAAAAATAAAATAACATTAATTTTGTTAAAAGACAATTTAACTAAAATATAAATGTAATATATTTCTGGAATCGGAAGCAAGATTTAAGGATTGTGGTCTAATTTATAATTTCCCATAAATTGGGTTTTAAAAAAAATTTGATTTTTTAATTAAGATTTAGTACGAAAATGAAAGTAGTAAAAATATAAAGATTAGGAGAAAGTATGTTCAAAAAAAAATATGGTAAATTTTTTTGGTTGTTAATATTTGTTTCAAATTTCATGTATTCAAATAAAAGTTTTGCTGCTAATGTTCAATTAAATGCATCATTTAATATTGTTAGTGATTGGGGAACGGGATATCAAGTTAATGTAAATTTAACAAATCCATCATCTTCGGCTACAACAAGTTGGTCTGGTCAATTTAATTTAGAAAGTAGTAAAGAAAATGTTAGTTCGTTTTGGTCTGCAAATTTTACCATAAATGGAGCTTTAGTTCAGTTTACTAATGTTTCATGGAATGGTGTTATTCCTCCGGGTGGATCGACTACATTTGGATTTGTGGTTAGTAATGCACAATCTATGACTCGCACTTTACCAAATTTGCAAGCGACAGGAGCTATAGGGCAATCTACTGTTCCAGTATCTCCAGTTTTAAATGGAATAACTGTAAATCCAGCAACACCAAATAATTATACTGTTTCTTGGAATGCTGTAGCTAATGCAACATCATATATATTACAACAATCTACAAATAGTGGTTTTACTAGTCCAACAACAGTAGCTCAAGGAAATGTTCTTTCTCAATCATTTGTTAATCAACCAAATGGAACATATTATTATAGAGTATTTGCATCCAATTCAAGTGGTAATAGTCCATTTAGCAATGTCCAAAGCGTTACTATTAATGCACAAACACCAGTATCTCCAGTTTTAAATGGAATAACTGTAAATCCAGCAACACCAAGTAATTATACAGTTTCTTGGAACGCAGTAGCTAATGCAACATCATATACATTACAACAATCTACAAATAGTAGTTTTACTAGTCCAACAACAGTAGCTCAAGGAAATGTTCTTTCTCAATCATTTGTTAATCAACCAAATGGAACATATTATTATAGAGTATTTGCATCAGATTCAAGTGGTAATAGTCCATTTAGCAATGTCCAAAGCGTTACAATTAATGTACCTATACCGCCTTCATCTGCATTTGTTGAAGGATATTGGGAATCTTGGAGCTCTGACCCAATAGAATCAATTATAAATATGAAAGTTGATATAATTGATGTTGCTTTCGCAACTTTTGCGCGAGTTAGTGGAAGTACATTTAATGTAATTGGTTTAGATGCTAGTCAAGCTACATTAACACAATTTATAACAGCTGCTCATGCTGCTGGAAAGAAAGTAAAAATATCAGTTGGAGGAGCAACTTATCCTCTTAGCACATTGTTACAATCAACACAAGATGCAATGGGATTAGCGCAAGCAATTACACAATTTGTACAAAGTAATTCATTGGATGGTGTCGATTATGATATAGAGGATTACCCTGCTGCTAATTTACAAATTGCTTTACTTCAATATACTCGTCAACTCTTAGGCAATAATGCAATTATAAGTTATACAGCAAAGACACCCGCATCTACAACAGCACCCTATACCCAAGTTATACAAGGCGGTTATCAATATTTTAGTTATGTGAGTATAATGGCGTATGATGCTTATCCACAATACAATTATCAACAAGATGTACAAGCATTGATAGCAATGGGTGTTCCGGCAGCTAAAATTGTAGTTGGTTTTATGCCTGGTTATGATGACACAGGCGTTTTAACTACCCTTGCACAAATTAGTAGTGCTTGCCAATATATTTTACAAAATAATCTTTCAGGTATTATGTTCTGGGCATTAAATAGGGATTATGAAAATCTAACTGGATTAGGAGTTGATGCTGCTACTAATACTGCATGGAGTATTATACATTAAAGATAAGAATTACTCATATTGCATCTAAATGACTCTTAGATGCAATATGAGTTTTAAATATAATAATTTGTAAGTTGAAAAAATAGCCTTAGCTAGTTGGCAAAAAGCAAGAAATGAATCTTTTGTTTTTGCCCAACAAGATTTAAGCCCTCGATTCCATTGTTGAATACCAAATGCTTAATTTATCTTGCTCGTCTTGTTCCTAGAGCTTGTCTTGAACCTGGTGGTGACCATCCTCCTAATTCTATTAATTCCGGTGCACCTGGCTCTTGATATGCAGGAATTTGTTGAGTTCTGGCTACTGCGTCCCTAAATCCTTTTATACCAATTTCAGGTAGAGATGTTGGATCAAATCGGCCTTTCATTCCACCGTGATACCATTTAATCCATAGGTTCCGCCATGCTTCTTTTTGTGCTTCAGTTAAATTGGGTACTATGTTAGTCATGACAATACCGGGAGGCAATGTCAATGCTTCTTTAGCTATTATTGCTCTATCTATTGCTGCTTTCACTCCTTCTTCACCAATTTTAGATACTTCCCTTGGATCCGTTATTCCTTTTTCTTTATTTGCATTGATCCAAGCCTCTTTTTGTGCTTCAGTTAAATTATTCACTATATCATCCAAAGTAATGCCTTCTGGCAATACTAATAGCGGCAATTTTGCATATTGATCAACTAGTTTTTGTCTAGCATTTTGATGCCAAAAATAAAATTATTGGATAGCCACAAGGAAGGTTCCAAAATCTGCAGATCTGAGAATAAGTAGCAAAAAGGTGAGTAATATTTACAGTATGGCTTTCTCGTTTTTAATGAGCACCTGCAATTGTTAAAAGTCTTGCAGTTTCTAATTGATTATAAGAATGAGCATATCGTAAGGCTGTGTATCCTTCATTTGATTTTGTATTAATATCAATTTTTTGTTTTAACAGAAGGTTAATGATTTTCTCCTTACCATATATGGCTGCAATCATTAAAGCTGTTTGGCCATATTTATTTCTTTCATCAATATTTGCTCCAGCTTCAATCAAATTAGTAAATGCCACAACATTTCCTGATTGTGCACAGCATAATAATGGAGTATTTCCAGCATTATTTTTGGCTTCAATGTCAGCATGAGATTGAATTAAATATTTTGTTGTATTGCTTGGCTCATTAGGCGATAATGCAGATCGATGTAAGGCCGTGAAATGATATTCATTTTTAGCATTGACATCGGCTCCGGCTTTAATTAAAATTTCAACAATATTTTCTTGCCAGAAAAATCTAGAAGCTAACATTAAAGGGGTTTCTTCATCAAGAAACAATGCATTTATTTTTTTATTTACATTAGCGCCAGAATCAATTAATAAATTAAAAATATTAATTTTTTCATTGGTGTGTACTCCAAGTATTATTTCTGCTAACGGTGTATAACCATATTTTGTTCCATTAACATTAGCATCATTTTCAATGGCAATTTTAGTTTTTTCAAAGTCATTGATTTTTATGGCAGTAAAAAGATCTTTTGTAGCTTGTTTTACTTTTTTTGAATATAAATAAAAAATGAAATTGTAGTATTTTTTAGTAATGGGATCTAAAGTGGAGTTAATTTCTGAAAATTTTTTTAATTTTAAATTTTCTAAATATTGATTCAACTCTTTTTCTTCCAAATCGGTTTCTGCCGCTGGTCCGCCTGCTGCTGCTAAGGCCGCTGCACTGCCAGGACCTGCTCCTGCTGAAGCTGCTATTGGTCTAATCCACAGCATGGACCCTAATTTTGCTGCTGCAAAAAGCTTATTATTTTCAAGAATCAATGGTAAAATAAACATTGTTAAGTATAAAACTAACTTTTTCATATGATCCCTATCTTAATGTATTAAAATTTATATATTTAAATTAAATTATAACAAGTTGTAAAAACGTGTCAAACAGGCCTAAATTTTATTACAGAAAGAATAGTTAATGATTGCATTTAAATTAAAAGCCTGGATTTGTCAATTTAACTAAAATATAATATCTTTATAGTACAAAATAAAATAATTCAAAAATTCAGAGATTGAGTATATTTCAAATAAAATTACTGATTAAATATTATTTTCAGAGAAAATCATTACTTATTACTTAAGTTTTGTTTTTTTGATTATAATTATTATAGATATATTTTTGTTAATATAATTTTTTTAAAAATGATTAATCAGAATCTTAATCTTGCAAGAAAATGGCGTTCAAAAAGCTTTGATCAAATTATTGGTCAGGATCTTTGTATTAGAATTTTAAAAAATGGATTATACCTTAATTCATTTTTTCCTGTTTATCTTTTTTCTGGTCAAAGAGGTTGTGGTAAAACAACAACAGCAAGGGTATTTGCAGCTGCAATTAATTGTCAACAATTAGAAAATTTTCAAAAAGATGCAAAAAATTTTATAGTTCCTTGTCTTGAATGTATATCTTGTAATGCAATAAGATTGGGTAAGCATCCTGATTTTATTGAGATTGATGCTGCATCACATACCGGTGTTGATAATGTTCGTAATATAATTGATGCTTCATCTTTACTACCTTTAATGGGTAAAAAAAAAATCTATTTGATTGATGAAGCTCATATGCTAAGTAAAGCAGCATTTAACGCATTTCTAAAGATTTTGGAAGAACCACCGTCATCTGTTTTATTTATTTTAGCAACTACTGATATTCAAAAAATAATTGATACTGTTCGATCTAGATCATTTCAGTTATTTTTTTCTTCAATTTCACGAGATATATTATTAAAACATCTTGAGGATATTTGTAAGATTGAATCTATTAAATATGATCTTAATGGTCTGAAAATTATTGTAAGAGAATCTGAAGGATCTGCACGTGATGCAATTAATTTACTTGAACAGGTTAGATTTTCAAATTTATGCGTTGATAAAACTGCTGTTTTAAATGCTCTGGGTCATATGAGCGATAATCATTTATTAATCTTTTTTGATCAATTAGTTAATAAAAAAAATATACAAGATTTTCTAAAATTATTAGATGAAATAAATTACTATTCATATTCTGCAGATTTTATATGGAATAGATTGCTTGAATTATTTAGAATATCAATTCGAATAAAATATGCTGTTGATTTTAAAATATTTTTTGATTATCAAAATGAATTGAAAAAAATAATATCTAATTGTTCGTTAAACTCAATTATATCGGCTTTAGATGAATTTTGTAAAAATGAACTTGCATTTTTTAAAGCTATTAATAAAAATCTTTTTTTAGAATTACTTTGTTTAAGAATTATAAATTCTAATTCTCCTAATAATGCATTATTGGAGAATTTTACAAAAGATAAAAATGTATCTATAAAAGAAGAAACTAATTCTAGTATACCTGT
>Ga0207023_10205_pt1 | contig 15897 bp, 19 predicted proteins | sample Alteio_BWMinCont_47_FD_153464 | JGI IMG/M metagenome (GOLD analysis project Ga0207023, IMG submission 153464) | Enriched cells from forest soil in Barre Woods Harvard Forest LTER site, Petersham, Massachusetts, United States -... | ecosystem: Environmental > Terrestrial > Soil > Temperate forest >... | reverse complement strand
GCTGAACGAAAGCGGTTAACAGCACGGGCTGCTCATCGATGGCAGCAACGAAGGTCAGAAAAAACACAATGGGAAAGACGACCACGCCAGGCGAAGTGGTTTGATAAACGGCGTAGACGATCATGAAGAAAATCATCGAAGCCAGACTGAACACGCTCGACGTGGTGCCTACCATTGTCTCGCTGCAGGATCATCTCGAAACCATCCGCCAGGCAGAAATTGATCGTGTACGCAGCCGCATGGGCCCGCTGACTCCAGACCAGGAAATGGCCGTCGAAGCCCTGACTCGCGGCATCATCAACAAGGTCATGCACACTCCCATCACCACGCTGAAAACCGCAGCCCGCGAGGCCGAGGCGACCACTGTGATCGATGTGGTGCGGCGGTTGTTTAATCTGCACGACAAAGAAAAAGGATAACGAGCGTGAAAACCACGACGTCAGTTCTGCTGGCAATAGTCCTGTCAAACATGGCCTCGGCGCAAAATCCGGCAAGCAGCACAAAGCCGGAACCCACAAAGTCGGAGTGTCACTCTGCTTACGAACAGAGTAATTCGCTTGCGGCAGCACAAAAGGCGTGGCTGGCCGGAGGAGCGAAGGGGGTTTCTCCTCTTTCCCACTACTCCATCCCAGAGCTTGATGCGACCGCCACTCTACTGTCGCACTGTTCGGCCATTGAGGCCTTTACCGCCGGCGATGCTGCGGTTCACATAAACAGTTCATTTATCGATCTGATGACACTGTTCCAAAGGGAATCTGACGATCGTGTTTTAAGATACATTTCAAGGCATCACTTATGGGATGACGTTGTTAAGGAGGACGGCGCGGGGATGGGGAGAGAATAAGGCAACTTTCTAGGTGACGTTGCGCTAGAGGATGGGACTTATCATGCCAAGAGTTTGGGCGGCGAAATGCAAATCCTGTGGTGAGATGTCTGGGGTTCGTCGTTCGGACACGCGCCGGGAAGTCATCGAGCTTCCGGTCGCCAGTCGCGTGACCAAAGTCGTGTGCCCACACTGCAAGGCTACAAACGAATTCTCAGACGGTGAGTTGACCGAGGTTAACGCGGAGGTCCTTCAGAAGTCGGACTTTATATGAATCAATCCCGCAGGAACTGCGCCATTCGAACCAAGCTCCGCATCGACTCCCGAGGCTCGCAGCTTGCACTCTGGCAAGCCAACCACATCTCCGCGCTGCTGTGCGCGCGTGCCCACGAGTAGACACTAATGCTTTTGCCCATATTGGAACGGAATTGTTTACGCTCCAAACGAATCCGAAAGATATGCTTTCGTGACCGTAGTATGCTGACCTTGCTCAAGTGGGGCTTCGGAGAGTACTACCAGTGTGGGTACCGGGCCGCGCTTGAGAACCGTGGGTCGCGGCTGTTCGCAGCCGCGAGGGGTTCCAATCCCTTACTCTCCGCCGCCTTGCGCGACCCATGGGACGTTAAAACCTGCTTAACCCGCGAATGGTTCTTGACGATCCCTTCGTCAGAAGGTACTCTTAAATTGGTTCTCAAGCGCGGTTCAGTATCAGTTTTTCAAGGCGGCCCAACCAGCCGCCTTTTGCTTTTGTGCGGTATCCTTCCCCGGATCGTCTACCATGTCTAAACTCCGCATCGGCTCTCGCGGTTCGCAACTCGCCCTCTGGCAGGCGAATCACATCTCCGCGCTTTTGCGTGCACGCGGACACGAAGTCGAAATTGAAATCATTCACACCACCGGCGACAAGATTACGGACGTTGCCCTCGCCAAGGTCGGCACCAAGGGCATGTTTACCAAAGAGATCGAAGAGGCCCTCGCCGCTGGACGCGTCGATCTCGCCGTCCACTCGTTGAAAGACCTGCCCACCGAACTTCCTCCGGGATTTGAAATCGCCGCTATCACGGAAAGGCAAGACGCGCGCGACGCCTTCTGCTCGCCGCTTTATTATAAAATCGAAGACTTGCCGCAACACGCGCGCGTGGGCACATCCAGCCTGCGCCGCCAGGCGCAACTGACAGCGATTCGTCCCGATCTCGACATTCATCCTCTGCGCGGCAACGTCGATACGCGTCTGCGCAAACTCGAACAAGGGGAATACGACGCAATCATTCTCGCCGCGGCCGGGCTGACGCGGCTGGGCAAAACAGAACTGATGAAGCAAATCATCCCCGCCGAAATCATGTGCCCGGCTGCTGGACAAGGTGCGCTCGGCATTGAAATACGCGAAGGCGACTCGGCCACCAGACAGCACCTGGAATTTCTAAACGACCCCGCCGCCCGCGCCGCCACCACCTGCGAGCGCGCTCTGCTTAACCGCCTCGGTGGAGGCTGCCAGGTCCCCATCGGCGCATTTGCGGAAATCCGCAATGGCAAACTGCATCTCGACGCGGTTGTCGCTGATCCCGACGGCTCAACGCTCCTCCGCGAATCACGCGACGGCAATCTCATCGATCCTGAAGCGCTCGGCAATGCCGTCGGCGAAACTCTTCTCAAGCGGGGCGGCGATAAAATCCTGGAAGCCGTCTATGGCCGCGGCCTGGCCGTCCCGCAGCAACCGTAATCGCTTAAATCGTCACCTCGCTGAAGCAGGAGACCCGCAGCATGTACATCCCGGAATTTAACCGCGTCCGCGACCATACCGAGATCATCTCTTTTATCCAGGCAAACCCATTTGCCATTCTGATTACGGCGTCCGACGCAGGTCCGTTCGCCACTCATCTCCCCATCCTGGCACGGGAAGCGGGCGATCAAATAATTCTGCACGGACATATGGCCAAGGCGAATCCGCACTGGGAACTTCTGCAGCGTGGAGAGGAGTCACTCACCATCTTTCACGGTCCCCATGCTTACATCTCACCCCGTCTCTACGAAAGCCGCGACAGTGTGCCCACATGGAATTACGCGACTGTCCACGCCTACGGCCGTGCTCGCCTGTTTTCCGAACCCGAGCAGTTGATGGAAGAGGTGCGCGAAATCATCAATGCGTTCGATCCTGACTACTTCGCCCAATGGATCAGCCTCAGCGACAAGTTTCGCGAGGGGATGCTGAAACATATCGTCGGCTTTGAAATTGTTACCACGCGCATCGAGGCTAAATTCAAGCTCAGCCAAAATCGAACCAAGCGAGACCAGGCCAACGTGATTACGGCTCTGGGAACCAGCAAAGATTCCGCCGCTTCGGAAATCGCCAAATTGATGAGGGAGCAAGGCTTGGGGGTCTGAGTGCAAAGCAAGAACCGTCGTCGCGCACAACTCGCAGGAAGATCGTCGCCGCCGCTTGCCGGCGTTCGTGTGCTGGTAGGCCGCGCGCGCCATCAGGCCGGCGCTCTCTCCACTGAGTTGCGCAAGTTGGGCGCGACCGTGATTGAAATTCCGTTCATCGAAATTCGTAAGCCGCACACTTTCGAGCCTCTGGATTTGGCGCTGATGAATCTCGACAACTACGACTGGCTGATCCTCACCAGCGTGAATGGCGTCGAGGCTATGTGGGAGCGGTTGAAGAAACTGCGACTCGATAATATAAATTTCAAACACCTGCGCATCGCGGCAATCGGTCCGGCAACTAAGAAAGCGATCGAGCAGCGCGGTGTGAAAGTGGATGTTGTTCCTAGGGAATACGTAGCCGAATCAGTGGTAAGAAGTTTGCAGAGGCGCGTTAAAAATAAGCGAGTGCTGCTGGTGCGCGCCAAAGTAGCTCGCGACGTGATTCCAAAGGAACTCCGAAAAGCGGGCGCAGACGTGGACGTAGTGGAAGCCTACGAAACCGTCATTCCGCAATCGTCCCGCACCCGCTTGCGCAGCGCATTGGCGAATCCGCGCCGGCGTCCGCACGTGATTACCTTTACCAGTTCCTCGACGGTGCGAAACTTCGTGGCACTGATCGGCTCACGCGGGAAGAAACTGGACGGAATACTACTTGCCTCCATCGGCCCAGTCACGTCGTCAACCCTGCAAGAGCTCAAGTTGCGGGTTGATATCAAAGCGAAAGAGTTCACCATCCCGGGGCTGGTCGAGGCGATTGTGCATACTCGCAACTGCTGATGCGAGGGTTTCCTCCGCGACCTCCGCGGCCGTTCTTCGCGATCTCTGCGATCAAAGTTTCGTCGGGAAGAAACTATTCCGTTAGCGAGCAACTGCAATCCGCCGGCGGCACGTGCGCCAGCAAAAAGTCAGCAACGCGTTTATAGGCGTCGATCTGGTTCTCCACGCGCGCGAACCCGTGCCCTTCATTTTCATAAATCTTGTAATCGATGGTCCCGCCTCGCTTCTTGATGGCATCGACCACCTGCTGCGTCTCCGACTTCGGGCAGCGCGGATCGTGTCCTCCAGCCAGCAGCAGCAGCGGCGCTTTGATCTGTTCAATGAAGTTGATCGGGGAGCGGTCCTCGTACAACGCTTTGTTCTTCACCACATCGCCCATGGTCGCGAGATCGGACTGCTGCAGCACCGGATCCTCATTCTCAATCTCGGTAAACCAGTTCACGAAGGGCACGATGGGGACACCCGCCGCCCAGACTTCGGGAGCTTTCGTCACTGACATCATGCTGAGATATCCGCCATAACTTCCGCCCATGACGGCGATTTTTTTGGGATCGAGATGGCCCGTCTGCTTGATCCAGTCCACGCCTGCCAGCACGTCCTGCAAATCGCCGCCGCCCATGTCGAATAGATTCGCCTGCTGAAATTCTTTTCCATATCCCGTCGAACCGCGATAGTTGGGCGCCAGCACCATGTATCCCTGATTCGCCGCATACTGCACGAAGCGGTTGAACGAATTCATAGTCTGCGCACTCGGGCCGCCGTGGATGTAGACGATGGCCGCGTTCTGGCCGTTGCGCGCCATGTTGAAGGGCACGTATAGAAACGCGGAGATGGTCCATCTCCCATCGCGGCTAGGATAGTGCACCAGGTAAGGCTCGACCATGTCTTCCGAGCGCACGCCGGCAACCAGCGAATGCGTCACTTGATGCGACTTGCCGGTCGCCAGCGTATACACCCATAGATCGCCGGGAGCCGTGGGACCGTTGTGGTAATAAAGGAGACGCGAGCCATCTTTTGTGAACGCGGAATGCCCGCCCGCTGGCTCGTTCAGGCCTTTCGGGACGGGCAACATCGTAGACTTGCCGGTCGCGAGATCGTGCAAATAAATATCTTCGTTGCCGTCGACGTTGGCGTTGAAAGTGAGGCGCTTTCCATCGGGCGAGAACTCGCCGCCGCGGATTTCCCATTTGTCGCGGGTGAGCCATGCAATCTTTTCAGTCGCGATCTCGAGCAGACCAATATTTTCGTAGCCATTCGCGGCGTTCGACGTAAACAGAACGCGCTTGCCGTCAGGCGATATGTCGTTTGCCGAGAAGCGTTGTTCGCCCTCATGCGGTGTGAGCGGCGTGCTTTTCGCGGTCGCGACATCCGCGATAAAAATATTCGAATCCGTCCCCTTGGCTTGCTCCTGCGTATAGACGATGTACTTGCCGTCCTTCGACCAGATGGGATTCGAGTTGCCCTTATCCTGCGGCGTGCCGGTGGTGACGTGCTTCACCTCGCGCATCACCATGTCGTAGACGTCAATTTCATGTGCTGCAGACGTTTTTGGTTTCACCGTATAAGCAAGGTAGCGACCGTCCGGTGACCATGTCGGATCCGTCTCCGCAATCTCGCGCGTGCTGGTGAGGTTGACGACTTTTCCAGTGGTGGGCGAAACCAGAAAAATATCCCACTGCTCGTCGCCATCGTAATCCGATTGGTAGGCGATCCATTTACCGTCGGGTGACCACGCGGGCGAAGTCTGGCGCTGGTCGCTGACTGTGAGCTGCACCGGCCATCCGCCTTCTGCGGGGACGAGCCAGAGGTTATTTCGTCCGCTCATGTTTGAGATGAACGCGATGCTTTTGCCGTCTGGCGACCAGGTGGGCCGTCCCACTTGGCGAGTCATGTAGAGCTTCTCAATCGTGAGGCCGCGCGGCTCGACCTGCGCGTTAGGCTTCGACGCAATCTGCTTGGGATCGGTGACGGCCTGAGGCGCGGGAAGAGTTTGGGCTGTGGTTTCGACGACAACTGTGCTCATGAGTATGACGATAGCAAACAGAATGAAAGCGCGCATGGAACAGGGGCCTCGATGTGAACTTCGATGAGAAACGCTGTTGAGTATATCAACGCTCGCGTCGGCGGTAAGGTTCAACCCGGCTTGTTCGCCACGACTCGAACTCACGAAGAACGGTTGTTTCAGGGATGCGCTTCTTCGCAAGCTGGCGGGCAATCTCTCGCGTCAAGATAGCAAACAATTCGCGTCTACAATTCAAGCTAAGCTCGCCGAGGTCGCACCTTCTTGCTCCCATACATGCCATTATGACAGGGAGACGGGGGGAGACGGTTTTCCCGGCGTAACCGAAAGAGATAGCCTCTCAACCTCAATAGTTCCAGAAACGCCATAAGCCGCCGAAAAAATCAGTTGGAATCCGCTTTCGGTTCTGTCCACTGCAAGGTCTAGAAGTATGCTTTTGTGCCAGAGATCGACAACGCTGGCGCTTCTTATGGACTCGAGTCCAAACTTGACGACGACATGCTTTGTTAATTCGTAGTATCCCTGCTCATCAATTTTATTGGTCATCTGCCAAGTGTGAAGGGCAAGCAAGGAGGAACCAGCAGTATCGAGACGAAATATGACGACTTCGGCATCATGAAAATCCGGCCAATAACCGAACCAGTCGTGTAGTTCCTGCGCTCCGGCAATTTGATTCTAGGCCCGTAGGAATGGACACCAATTCACCTCACGCTTTCGCGTTCTTGTGCATCTCCACCGTGCTCCAGGTCTTATCGGCAGCATGGCAGATATTTTCCAGCAGGCAATCGACGCACTTGGGTTTACGGGCGATGCACAATTTGCGTCCGTGCCAAATGATCTGGTGGGAGAACAAAATCCATCTCTCGCGCGGGATAACTCGCATCAAGTCCTGTTCAATTTTCTGCGGATCGTTGTTCGTCGTGAGTTCGAGCCGCCGCGAGATGCGGTGCACATGAGTATCGACGACCACGCCTTCCGCTATCTTGAACCAGGATCCCAGCACAACGTTCGCAGTTTTGCGTGCCACGCCCGGCAGCGTGAGCAGATCCTTCATGTTCCGCGGAACCTGGCCCCCGAAATCGGCCACCACCTTCTTGGCCGCACCCACCACGGATTTGGATTTGTTGCGAAAAAATCCCGTGGACCGCACGTCCGGCTCAAGTTGCTCTGGGCTGAGCGCGGCGAAATCTTCGACGGTGGGATATTTGCGAAACAGTTCGGGCGTGACGCGATTCACATTTACATCGGTCGATTGCGCCGAGAGAATCGTTGCGACCAGTAGTTCCCATGCACTCGTGTGAGTAAGCGCGCACTTCACATCAGGATAGAGCTGATCGAGACGCTTCAGAATTTCGGCGATGCGTTCGGGGGCCAGGGGATCGTAGCTTTTGTTTCTAGCGGGCTTGGCCTTCGCGGGCGACAGAGCTTTCTTTCGCCGCTCCCCGTCTGTCGCGGGCCGGAGATTAGCTTGTGCTTGACGAACAGGTGTACGCGCCACGCGGTCTTGACGGCCGGTGCGTGCTGGCTGACGGGGCGTGCGGCCGCGGGGCATGAGGGCAACATCTTAGCAGAGACCTTCGGTAACCACGCGCCCGATTGACGCGCACCACGCGCCCCGGTAGTCTGGAATCAACCTCAGAACATTCAAGGAAAGTTATCGTGGCCGTAAATTCCATTCAACTCGGGCAAGTCTGGCGCAACGATGCCGATGGTCAGGATTATCTGGTCACCAAGGTTTACAGCGAAGTATTTACGCAATATGCCATGTTGCGCCCAGCCGGAATTACCGCTCCCGATGTCCCGACCGTGCGCATCAAAGTCGCGAAGAGTCCGCAAGGTGCATCGCTGCCCGGCTACACTTTTACCCAAGACGGCTCATTCTAGCCGAAGTGTCCCTTTCAATTTTCCGATACACTAACCATTCTCAGTTAGGCCGTTGGGCCGTAGACAGCCGGCTGAGAACTGTTTTGTCCCATGACCGAAAAACTTCTTGCCGTCATCTTCGTATTCATTAACTCCGTAATCGCTACCACCGGTTACGCTGGCGTGCTTCTGCTGATGGCGATCGAGTCGGCGTGCATCCCTCTGCCTTCGGAACTAATCATGCCGTTTGCTGGCTACCTGGTTTTCCAGGGCAAGTTCAATCTGTTTTGGGTGGCGACGGCGGGCGCGATTGGCTGCAACCTGGGGTCGCTCGTAGCGTATGAGATCGGCTGCTATGGCGGACGTCCGCTGGTCGAGCGCTACGGCCGCTGGATTCTGATGGGCAAGCGCGAACTGGATTGGGCAGAGAAGTTCTTTGCCCGCTGGGGATATCTGGCGGTGTTCTTCGGGCGCCTGCTTCCCGTGATTCGAACTTTCATTGCGCTGCCCGCCGGTGTGGCCCGCATGCCCCGCGGAAGATTTCATCTCTATACTTTCCTGGGCTCATGGCCCTGGTGCCTCGGCCTGGCCTATCTCGGGATGAAGCTCGGGGAAAACTGGCGCGAGTTAGGAAAGTACTTTCACAAGTTCGACGCCGTGATTGGGGTGACCCTGCTGGCGGCCGTCGCTTGGTTTGTGTGGAGTCACTGGCAGCATCGGATGCGAACAGAAACTTAGCTCGATCCGTCAGCGCGCTTCAGCAGAACGTTGGTCTGTCGTATTCTTCGCCAGTTGTGATCCCACGATCTGCCACTTGCCCTTGCGCTTCACCACCACGTCCATATAGATATAGCGAACCGTGAAGCGCCTCCCGCGTTGCTCGACTTCGTCTTCTTCCGAGCCGTGCACGATCGCCATATCTTCACTCAGCATCCGAATTCGCCGACCGGTGGAGTTCATCGAGATGTATCGAATCGTTCCCGACTTTAGATTTTGGATCACGTCCTGCTTGCTGAAGGATTTGCCGGTCTCGTCGTATTGCACATAGTCATCGGCGAAGATGCGCGACAGTTCGGCGAGGTCGGCGGCGATTAGCGCCCGGTCGCCGTCTTCGAAGAGTTGTAGAATCTGTTTTTCGTCGTGGTCCACGATTTTGTTAGTCTACAGGCTCTCTACCTGGAGGATGACATGCTTCGAATGCTGCGCTTCAACGCGACGCTGATTTTCTTCGCCATTGCAATTCCAATTCTCTCCCGCGGCCAGACTGCTCTCGCAACCTCCGACAAGCCGTTTGTGGTTGAGTACTATTACAAAACCAAGTGGGGGCATGCCGACGAATTTCTAAAGCTGTTCAAGAAGAATCACTACCCTGTCCTCAGGAAAGAGATGGAGATGGGGCGGATTGCAAAGGTATGGGTCGATCAACCTCGCTATCACACAACGGAAGACGGACGCTGGGACTATCGCGTGACCATCATTTTCAAGAACGCAACTGTGGCCAACGAGCCCTTCGATGAAGCGGCGCTGCAAAAGGAAATATATCCCGATCAGGAAACATTCAAGCGCGAAGAGCAGCGGCGCTTCGAAATTCTCGACGGGCACTGGGATTTGCCGGTAAAAACAGTGGATGTGGAAAAATAGTAACAAGTACCGAGTACCGAGTACCAAGTACCAAGTACCAAGTTGCAGGTGCTTGTTGCTAGGTACTCGATACTAGTTACTATCGAGGCGATGCAACGGTTTCGGAAACGATGTTAAAGGATCGTAACAATCGTCCCGCAAATCCTTTCTCGCGCTGATTGAAATTTGGAATTAGACACAACCTTTTCCCGCCCCGTACTCTTAACCATGGACCCGCTATTATCTGTTGAGGAATCACATGTTGATTTGCTGCACGAAATTGGCAACCGTCTGGCATCCGCCGACGGTTTTCACGACGTGCTTACTCGTGTAGTTGAATTTGCCACCGCTCTGGTTAAGTGCGACTCTTGCCTGATTTATGTTCTCGAGGGCGATGAACTGGTGCTGCGCGCCTCGAAAAATCCTCATCCCGAAGTCGTGGACCGCCTGAAACTCCGCGTGGGGCAGGGGATTACAGGCTGGGTCGCGGAGCATCAGGAACCCGTCGCAGTAGCGGAAAAAGCGTCGCTCGATCCTCGCTTTCAGTTTTTTCACGAACTGCCCGAAGACAGTTACGAAGCCTTCTTGTCGGTCCCGCTGATGTGCAGGGGCCGGGTGGTTGGCGTAATCAACCTGCAGCATCGCCAGCATCATGTCTACCGCCGCCGCGAAATCCGTTTGATTTCGACGGTTGGATTTCTGGTGGGCGCGGAAATTGAAATGGCTCGTCTCGAAGATGCGAACTCCAACCTCTCGGAACAATTGCAAACCCGCAAAGTAGTGGAACGCGCCAAAGGGATTCTGCAGCGCGATCTCGGACTCAGCGAAGAACAAGCGTATTTGACACTGCAGCGGCAGAGCCGGCAAAAACGTAAGGCAATGAAAGAAATCGCGGAAGCGATTGTGCTCAGTGAGGAAGTAAGAGGAAGTTCGCTCTCTCCGAAACCCGCCTGAGATCAAATCCTGAAATCGCTCGCTAAAACCAAGCCCTGAAACCAAGCCAAGCGAAAATGGATTTCAACTGAGGAAGGCCCGAGGGGGATAGGGGTTATCCACCCTCGGGTACGGGCAGGGGAAGGCTAGCGGGCGGCGGACGCAGCCGTGGTTGCGGTTGCCAGCGCCACTTCGCGAGCTTCTTCCGGTACTACAAAGTGCAACGTCACCCCGAACTCAGGAAGCTGCATCTGTTTGACAAAGCTTCCACCCGGCCGGGAAACCATTACCAGACGGCTCGTGTCCGCTGGCTTCGACTCCTCCGTGTCACTCACCAACATTACAAACCCTGATCCGCTGCCGCTAAGCTTTCGCAGCGTGAGCCTGCTGGCAGGACCGTTCGATTCAATGAAGAACCGGTACTCTCCCGCTGGCACAACGATGTTCTGCCAGTGAACTTCGTGGCTCAGTTTGAACGTTCCCCCCGCTTCCTGCGCGGAGGCAAGGCTGGGCGAGAAGTTCAGAGCGCTCAAAGTTAAAACTGTGGCGTAGGCGAATTTCCGAATCGTGTTCATAGAGTCTCCTGTTCTGGTGTAAGTCTGAAGGGCACACACCCGGCGCAATGCCGAGTGCAGCGTTTCAGATTGAGTGGAGAACAACGGGGTCAGGAGAATTGCTATGCCGCATCAGGGCTGGCATGCAAACATCAGCTTCGCGGGACCGGCTGCCGAGCTGGTTTGCGAAGTGATTTCACTATGAAGCAAGTCGTGGATCGAGTCCAACGCAAAAAATCTATTGATTGCATCGCTCTGTGGTGGAGCGCCGCGCGGCTTCGCCTTCGCGGGACGGCCGAGCCAGCTGTCGCTACATGGTTCCGCTTGTCTCCACATGATCTCGCTTTTCTCCACATGGTCCCGCTTGATGTTGTCAGAATACCGTTGAGGCGATTTCCTGCGCGTTTAACCGCTCTCATTTGCAAAACCCTTCCCGGATGCGAGACCATACAAGGTTTGCACATCCCTATCGATTCTTACTGAGGAAGCGGCCAAAATATGGCGACACGGAAGAAGTCTGCGAAACCGGCGGCAAAAACTGCGCGGTTTGAAATTAATAATGGCATTGAAAATAATAAAGCGAAGAAGGAAATTAAATCCGCGGGAGCCACGAAGCCCGGCAGCTTCAGAGATAGCGGCACCATTGCGCCCGCGAAAGGCAAACTCGGAGTGATGATCCCCGGCATGGGCGCCGTGGCTACAACGTTCGTCGCCGGCGTCGAGGCCATTCGCAAAGGTCTTGCAAAACCGATTGGCTCGCTCACCCAGATGGGCACGGTTCGCCTGGGCAAGCGCACCGATGGCCGTTCGCCAAAGATCAAAGAGTTCGTTCCGCTGGCTGGCCTCGACGACTTGGTTTTCACCGGCTGGGATATTTTCGAAGACAACATGTATGAAGCTGCTTCTCACGCAGGCGTGCTCGAGCAGCGATTGTTGGACCAGTTGAAGCCGTTTCTCTCCACCATCACGCCGCGCGCCGCCGTCTTCGATCACAACTACGTCAAGAAGATTGACGGCCCGAATGTGAAAAAGGGCAAGACGAAAATGGATCTTGCCGAGCAGTTGCGCGACGACATCCGCGACTTCAAGAAGACGAGCGGCGCCAGCCGTCTGGTCACCATGTGGTGCGGCTCAACCGAATCCTACATCGAGGCGGGCGAAGCGCATCAGTCCGTTAAATCATTCGAGAAGGCGCTGCGCGATAACGACGAGATGATCGCGCCCTCAATGGTCTACGCCTACGCATCGCTGATGGAAGGTGTTCCTTTCGCCAACGGTGCGCCCAACCTTACCGTTGATTTGCCGGTGATGCTTGAACTCTCGCGAAAAAATGATGCGCCGATCTGCGGAAAAGATTTCAAGACCGGACAGACCCTGATGAAGACCATCCTCGCTCCCGGCTTCAAGGCCCGCATGCTAGGACTGAACGGATGGTTTTCCACTAACATCCTCGGCAATCGCGACGGCGAAGTGTTGGAGGATCCAGGATCGTTCAAAACCAAGGAAGAGTCGAAACTGTCGGTGCTGGAACATATTCTGCAACCGGAACTCTATCCTGAGCTGTATGGCAATATGTTTCACAAGGTTCGCATCAACTATTACCCGCCCCGGGGCGACAATAAAGAAGGATGGGACAACATCGATATCTTCGGATGGCTTGGCTATCCGATGCAGATCAAGGTGGATTTCCTCTGCCGCGACTCCATTCTCGCGGCCCCCATCGTGCTCGATCTGGTTCTCTTGATGGACCTTGCGAAACGATGCTCCGACCTGCGCGGCCGCGGAATTCAAGAGTGGCTAAGCTTTTACTTTAAGTCTCCAATGAGCGCACCCGGCCTGTATCCCGAACACGATCTGTTCATTCAGTTGATGAAGTTGAAAAACACGCTGCGGCATTTGAAGGGCGAGGAACTGATCACGCACCTGGGTCTGGAGTACTACGACTGAGGCGTGTGGAGTCTCGTTAGATCACCAAAGCGTTTTCAGTAAGGGGCTTCTGCGAATCTTCTCGTCGTGAGTGATCAGAGTGAGGCCCTCAGCGCGGGCCGTGCCGCCGATGAGGCGATCTGAAGGATCACGGGAATAGGCATCCGGAAACTGTGCAGCGAGAGCCGCGATCTCCGGAGTGATAGGCCGTACCGTGACATCTTCAATTAACAACTGCACAGCAGCCTCGACCGTGCCATAGGCCTGTATCTTCCCGCTCGTAAGGAGGGATGCTATTTCCCAAAGGCTGATGGCCGAGATGGCGAGGCCGCCATTGTGACGGGCACGCCGAATGGCCGACGCCGCGGTGCGGGAAAGCCGCTTTGAATCGTCCCGGGCCCAAATCAGCACGTGAGTGTCGAGCAGAATCACCGCGAAGTTTCCCAATCTTCAGGAGGCACAGCCGGAGATTCAATGTCGCCGACAATCCGGAAAACGCCTTTCAAACTGCCGATGAACTCTCGCTTCGGAGGTTCCGCGGGCACTAGCTTAGCGACCGGCTTACCACGCTTTGTGATTACCAGGGGCTCTCTGGTGGAGCGCACGTCTTCCATAAGCGTGAGACAGCGTGCCTTGAATTCCGCTGCTGCGATTGTCTTCATGGACACATTGTAACATACATGGTCATCTCAAAGTGACCACGTCTATGCCAACTTCCTCTCCCGCTTGTACTCGTCAAACTTTTCCAGAAACCGGTCGATCTCCTTCTTCTGCAGATAGTACGGCGTCGACAACCGCAGCTTGTTCGGCTCAGCCCCCCGAATTCGGATCTTGTAGGTCTTCCACATCCAGTTCTCCAAGTCCATACGCGGCACCGGCGGGACATTGACGGTGACGATGGCGCAACGCAGCGCGGTATCGGGCGACGTCCACGATTCGGCTCCGCGCTCCTTCATCTCATCCAGTATGTAGTCGGCAAGTTTGCGATGTCGGCGCTCGATGCGGTCCATGCCAATATCATTGGCGAGCTTGATGGAAGCGCGCAGTCCCCACAGCACCGGCACATTCGAGCTTCCGATCCGCTGAAAGCGCTCCGCACGAAGCTTGGGATCATCCCATCCTTCGGTGACGATCGTATTCCACAAGCGGTCGATCACTTCATCGCGCACGTAGAGAAATCCAGATCCCTTGGGCGCTTGCAGCCATTTGTGCGGGCTTGCAGAATACATGTCGCAACCGAGTTCCTTTATGTTCAGCCGCATCATTCCCGGCACGTGCGCCCCGTCGACGGCGGAAACAATCCCTTTCGAGCGCGCGAGTGCGCTCAATTCTTTTGCGGGCAGCACCACACCTGAGAAGGTGGTGATGTGGCTGAAAAAAATCACGCGCGTTCGCGGAGTGATTGCGTCGTTAAACAAGTTGAGCACTTGAGCCGCATCTTTCACGGGACGGGGCAGCGTCACTCTCTTCACCACGATTCCGTAACGCTTGGCCTTCAAGTTCCAGGGATGCTCGCCGCCAGGATGCTCCTGGTCCGTCATCAGCACCTCGTCGCCGGGCTTCAGGTCAATGCCATTGGCGATGTAGCTGTTGGCCTCCGTGGCATTGCGAAGGAGCGCAATTTCGTCGCGACGGCATCCCACGAACTCGGCCAGGGGATCGCGAAATTCGTTCCACGCGGCGTACCCCCAGATGGGATAGTCCTCGGGGTCCTGCTGATCCATCTTCTCCGTGGACGCGTAGCCGTCAAACACGGCGCGCAGCACGGGAGCCGGACTGGAGCCTACGGTCCCGTTATTCAGGTAAATCTCGTCCGCCGGGATAAGGAATTGTTTGCGTATCTCGGCCCAGTAGGCATCTTCGTTCTTGTCGAAGAGAGCAGGGTCCGGAAGGGTGGAGGGAGCTTTATCGAGTTGAGCGATCAGGTTGCCACGAAATGCCACGGTAGCGGCCAGGGCGGTGGAGGCGGTAAGGAAACGGCGGCGGTCGAGCAAGGGTTACCTCCAGGCGACTGGAAGATGGGACGCGCTATGTTACGGCTGGCCCGTGGAATCCTCAAGCGGGAATGCGAGGACCTCGCCAACTTTCCATTACCAAGCAGGTAACTTTGACGGGGAAGCATGCGTCTAACCAGCAGGAGAAGTTTCGGATTGGGCGTTTCCGATCGGGCGTATAATTCGAGTAAGAAGTACGGTTTCGGCCAAAAGGGGTATTTATGAAATCGCGATGGTTGGCACTTTCTCTGGTACTGGCGGGGTTCGGCACGGGTTCCTGGATGGTGGCACAGACGCAGGCTCCTACTCAGTATCCTGGTCAGTCGCAGACTCCCACTGATCAGCCGCCACCGGGTCAAAATCCCGGCCAATCCGATCCTACTAAGAGCCCGGCGCAGACACAAACCCAGACTCCCCGCGGCACGCAACCCCCGGCTCAAGACCCTGACAAAGACCAGCCAAAAGCCGCCGACGTTCAAAATGCGCCGAAGCAGGCTCCTGCGGCACTCCCCACCCAGGACGACAGCCAAATCAAGCACGACGGCACCAAGACTGATGTGGACGCTGTCGGCAACCGCAACGTAGGTTGCGGACGCGGCGTCGGAAACTGGTACACGGTCGAAGGCCAGGTCGCTCGAGGCCGAGTCTACGCGCAGCAAATCGAATCGCAAATCAAGCTCGTCAACGACCCCGTCGTCACCGAGTACGTCAACCGCATCGGCCAGAACCTGGTGCGGAACTCCGACGCTCAGGTTCCATTCACCATTAAGGTCATCGATTCCGACGTCGTAAATGCCATGGCGCTTCCCGGCGGATTCTTTTACGTGAACTCCGGCTTGATTTTGGCAGCCGACGAAGAAGCGGAAATGGCCGGCGTCATGGCTCACGAGATTGCCCACGTGGCCGCCTGCCATTACGGCCGCGAAATGACTCGCGCCAACCTGCTGCAGATGGCTTCCATCC
>Ga0207023_10204_pt1 | contig 16023 bp, 18 predicted proteins | sample Alteio_BWMinCont_47_FD_153464 | JGI IMG/M metagenome (GOLD analysis project Ga0207023, IMG submission 153464) | Enriched cells from forest soil in Barre Woods Harvard Forest LTER site, Petersham, Massachusetts, United States -... | ecosystem: Environmental > Terrestrial > Soil > Temperate forest >... | reverse complement strand
TCCAACACAACTCAACCGCACCCACTGCACGCTGCAGCAGGCCAGCGCGGCATTGGCCGAGAGCGCCGCTCGTTGCGTGGAGATGCTCGCCGAAGCGCTCGGCGATGGTAAGGGAGGTTCTAAGAACGAGACCCGCGTCACAAATTTTCGCAGAGACGCCTGGGCGCGGCCCTGGCCGGCCGGCGTGGAGATGCTGTGCTACATGCTTTCTCACGAAGCCCACCATCGCGGGCAGGTGTGCATGCTCGCGCATCAACTCGGATACCCGTTGCCGCCCAAGGTAACGTCCGCAATGTGGAATTGGGAGAAGCTCTGGAAAGAATGCGGTTTCCCCCGCGGCCCCGGCTACAACTCGTAAGCCCGCAAACGAAAAGGCCACGATTATAAAATCGTGGCTTCCTCGTTCGTTCTTAAGTTTTTATCCGCGTGAATGAAGCAAGCGAACAACAACGCGCGCAGCGCCACTTTTTCGCAAAACGAGCAGAACTCGTCGACTCTCTTTGCAAGCTGCGCGAATTTATTCTTTGGGGCCAACAGCTCACCTGCCCGATTTCCCCGCTGCTCAGGCGCTCACTGCGACCGAGACCGTGATTAGCTTGAACGCGATCAATTCGCGGAAAAGGTCGCTAACCTTCGCATCGAGTCTGTCTTTGTCGAATTCGATGTATCCGATATCTCGGAAGTTCGTTGGAAAGGTAACGCCGCTCTCCTTAAAGATGACGACCCGTGAACCATATAACGCGCTAGCAGCTCCCAGCTCAAAGACCGCGTTCTCACTCGGCCTGAAAATAGTTTGCCCGTTTAGATCCTTGAACTCCTCATCCGCGGTGAAAATGATGATTGCCGCGCCACATTCGTTCATGGAATCCGCCACCTTTTGCGAGATTGGCCTTCCCTTGTTCGCTTCGTCCACTACTACTCTGTGTGGAATCTTGTATTCTGACAAAAATTTCTCTAGCTGTTGCAGCGGGACTCTATTTTTTCCGTGGCCTAGGAATATCGCATTCTTGGTGAGAGGTACCGATGGTGCCCTTACTTCCGCTCGGACCTGGGGAGATGGCGGTTGCTCTACATTCGGATCGTACTGACTTTTTTCGCTCCCGCCTGCATCCACCGCTTCCACCTCATCGAGCGACGCAACGCCGACTGGTTCAGAAGCTAGCCACTTACCCGTCGTTGCTTGCCGAATAAGCCCCAAGTAATCCGCATTTTCGTAAAAGACCGTCGCGCATCGAGCCGCCTGATCCTTTGAAACTCCGAAGTCCCGCACAAGCGCGTTCTGAAAGAATTGCATGTCCGGTACCTTCTTCCCTTTGTAGGCGCCGAAGATGTTCTTGAAAAGCGGCGGCGTGAGCGCTGATTGAAACAGCGCCTTACTCTTGGCCTCATCGGAAGTCGGCGCAACTATGTCCCTTGCAAGCGTGGTCAACGCGACCTTCGACTGGTTGTAGCTCCCGGTCGACAAGCCGTATTTGATCGATGATGAGAGAAGCATTCGGAAGTCGGAGCTGCCGGGACTTTTGTCGATTGCAATTGCGATATCAGTGGGTGGCATCGGATTCCCACTGTTCTTCTCCTCCAGCGCTAGCGGAACGCGGAGGGCCGTTTTTAGCGAGTGCTTCGGGAATTCGGAACCGCCGTTTGCGGGCTGTTCCGCCTCTGTATTCACTTTCTTGTTAACCATTTGTACACCTCATAATAATACTCTTAAAATTATAAACATAGAGGAAGTAATAAGTCTAGATATGTTTCCTTACGCTGAATATAAGCACGACTCCTGAGATTGGTCGTGTCGGCTGCTTTGCACCTGCTCGGCGAGCAGCACCGCCTCGGAGCCGTCACAATTCGACCGAAGCGCAAGGAGGATGTCCTCGTGGGCGCAGCAGTTGAGGGTGGCGGATGTGAGAAACGCAGAAAATACCGGTAATTCGGTGGTTTTCGGTCGACCCTGACCCCTTGGCACGCAGGTGCATCTTTTCCAACCGTCGTCAGGTCGCCATCGTAGTTGAACAATTCTGGTCTCGATTTGTGGAAGCCGACCATGCAGAAACTCCTTTTGGGCGCGGATGTCTGCGTCCAACATGCTGTTAGGTAAACGAATGCTATGAAAATACCGCATAAATGCTGTGCTCTGTGGATGAATGGCCTGAGACCGTCCGACTTGAGGCGGTCCCGGATCATTTCACATTTGCACCTGCTCGGCGAGCAGCACCGCCCCGGAGCCGTCACAATTCGACCGAAGCGCAAGGAGGATGTCCTCGTGGGCGCAGCAGTTGAGGGTGGCGGATGTGAGAAACGCAGAAAATACCGGTAATTCGGTGGTTTTCGGTCGACCCTGACCCCTTGGCACGCAGGTGCATCTTTTCCAACCGTCGTCAGGTCGCCATTGTAGTTGAACAATTCTGGCCTCGATTTGTGGAAGCCGACCATGCAGAAACTGCACCCCTGTCGTTCGCGCCGCAGCAAGATAACACTTCCCGGTCGTGGGGGATCGTCCAATATCGAGTGGCGGCGGCAGAGAGGCTGCTGGGGGCTGAAGCCCGCTTGGATTGTGGGGCTTTTACGCGGCGCTGAAGGCGCCGCTCTTCCACGGTCGTGCACGATTTTCAGTTTCGTCAAGCCGAAGGTCAAAGTCAAAGGCAGCGGGCAGGAGTGCCCGCTCCACACCGGCAAACTCAAGGCAAGGCGTCCTTCTCCAAGTGCATTCATAATGCCGCAAACGGACAGCAGGCTTCTCACCGGGCTTGTCGCCCGGTTCGAAATGACAAATCTGAGTAGAGAGGGGCATTCCCTCAGCGGCTGAAGCCGCGTTCTTTTTGATGACGCTTTGCGGCACGGCTCGAAGCCGTGTCCTTCCCGGTCAAGATCAAAATCAAAGCCAAAGTCAAGGGCGAAGTCAAAGGCGACGGACAGAAGTGTCCGTCCCACGCGGATGGCGCTTCGTCAGAATCAAGGTCAAGGTCCAGATGAAAATCAAGCGGGCAAAATATGCTCGGTGCTGCAGTGGAAGATCCACTGTGCTTGAAGTGCGGGATACAGCGCGCTCTGTAGTGGCGGTGCAGGGGATTCCGTAGCTGCGGACCGAGTTTATTTTCTCAGTGACGATAAGGCTTGCAGATAGAACGATTCTGCGTCGAGCTGAATGTTGGCGGTCAAGCAGAAACGTTTGGCAAGGTGGTTGCTGAGACTGATCGGACGAGAAACTGCGTCTACCAATTTTTCGGGAGGATTTCATGAAGAAGCAAATTCAGTCCCTGTGGTTCGTCAGCGCTGTAGCTGTGGTTCTGAGCGTAGGCTCACTTAGCGCGCAAAGCACGGCTCCAACTCAAACTCCGGATGCACAATCGCAATCGACTCAGACCCCGGCGCCCGAAGCGCAGCCGACGCAGGAAGGCCGGTCGAGCCAGACGCCTGAGGCGCAGCAGAGTCAAACTCAGGCACCTGATACGCAATCTCAACCGGCGCCCTCGCAAGCGCAGCCGAGCCAGCGCCCGGACGCGAGCGAACAGGGAACTTCCAGTTCGTCTTCCGGTTCGTCCGCACAGTCGGCAGGCGCGCAGAGCTTTAGCGGAACCGTGGTGAAGTCCGGCGACAAGTATGTGCTCAAGGACGAAGCCAGCGGCAATACGTATGACATCGACCACCAGGACGAAGTGCAGAAATTCGAAGGCAAGCGAGTGAAAGTGCACGGCACGTTGGACGCCAACCGCAAGATGATCCACGTGCAATAAGCCGAGTTCAAGCCGCGCGAAGAGTGACGGGAATCTTTCGCGGTATTAATCACGCGGGCTGAAAGGAAAGGGCTGCGGCACAGGCTGCGGCCCTTTCGTGTTGATGCGAGTTCAGTGCGTGAATTTGCTGGTGCGGAATTTTAAGTTTTGGCGCAGCAACCGCAAGACCCGCGCAGGGCGAGGATAGGAGCAGCGAATGGGCTCAGCGCGCCCCTTCGGCAGACCAGACGCCTACGCAGTCGTCGTCCAGATCAAGGCCCCAGAAACAGAAGTCCCGGGCAACGAACTTGATGCCGATTTGGATTTCTCCTGGAGCGAGTTTGCGCGACCACATAACCCGGCAATGAACGCGAGTGTGTTTGCGTTGGAGAATGAGCGCGCTGCCGGGCTGCATACCTTCGCGCAGAGCGCCGATCCTGGCTCCGGAAGGGCTGATGTCCAGGGTGTGTACGAGAAGGCCGGCTGAGTGCGATGGTTCCTGCGGCGACGGTTCCTGAGGAACCCTGAGTCCAACCACCATTTTGGTTCTTTTGGAGCAGCGATTATCGAGCGCTTTTTTATCTGTTTTTCTTAGCATTCCTGCAGGCACCCATCTTGGCCATTCTGGAGACTAGCAGTTTGAGAATGGTGGGCGGAATGGCACTGCTTACTGGTTACTTCCGTTCAAGAGGCGTGTTTTGGGGAATGCTGTCGTCTAAAGCTTTATGGGCAGGCTGTAGTGCGAGGCAATGAGTTGCCATCCTGCGCTGTTCTTCATCCAGACATCGGTGAGCCGGTCGCGATAGTCGTAAGGCTTTCCGTGGGACTCGCCTCGTTCGTGATACGCCCCAGTCACAACCGCGATGTTGCCGTGCATGCGAATATTGAGTTCCGACGTTTCGGCGATTTCCACCTGCAACCCTCCTGCATTAAAGCTGATGAATCCGACCTTGCCGTAAGTGCTGCCGTCCTCAACGGTGATGACGAAGTCCTCCGCCAGCAGCGATGAGAGCGAGGCGATTTGGCGGTGCTTGTAGGCGTCTACCCATTTCGATTCCAGGGCGCGGACGGTCTCGGCGTCGGATTTTTCTTGGGCCATCGCACCAATGGGAAAGCAAGCAAGCAGGCAGAAAACCAGGGTCGAAAATATCCGAGCGCGCATAGTTTTATGTTGCATGGGCGATTGAGTTGGGACAAGTCCTTGTTCTGAGTCCCATTAAGTTTGTTCCGGATGAGTTGGCGGCAGTTCCGAAGCTGTGCGAGACGGTGACTACGCAGAAGAGTGCAATTGTGTGAGCCGGGATGGCGGAACTGGCAGACGCAGCGGACTCAAAATCCGCCGACCTTCGGGTCTTGGGGGTTCGACTCCCCCTCCCGGCACCAACCCCAAAAGCCCACAGAATACGCGGCTAGCTGGTGCTAGCTCCCGCATGAGATGCACTTCTGGAGCAGACACAGCGGATTTCGCGTCATATGTAGTTGCGAATGAAAATCTATCACATTGAAATGAGTAGATTTATGGGCACCTACGTAGTAGGTCTGACTTACACGTTAGTTACACATTTTCGGATTCGCGCCGCCTTTCAAGCGAATAAAGATGGTGGAACTACGAATCAACCTTGACTACAAGTCATTTCGATGAGGACGGGAGCCGCCGGTAGCGGTATCCCCGGGATTTGAGCTGCTGATTCACGTAGGTGCCTTTGGAATCGGCGGCGAGGAATGCGGTGTATTCCTCGGCGGGCACGTCGAAGTATTGATAGACCTCTCCCGATTGGCGAAACTCCAGTTCCAGAACGCGTTCCTGGGGAGCGTAGCCGATGCTGGCGATACTGCTGGACTCTATCGGAACTCTCTGCATTCTCGAATCGAGCGCTTTCCGGGCGCGCTCTCTCCTTGGATGCAAATGACGTCAAGGAAGGAACTCGCCCACTTGTCTAGACGGTCACAACCGGACGCTTACACCTTAATCCACTGCGCCCCAAGACCCGCGAAAATTCGAGTCACGCCCACAAGCAAGACATTGGCGCAGCAACAAGACGGTCGCCGAAGGGGACCGGTCTTCCGCCATCGTAGAGAACCACTCCCAGCTTGAAGTTATCGCCGCAGGCGTCCGCTAACTTTCGGAGTCCCTTGAAATCACCCGCATTCACGGTGGCGCTCGCCTTGACTTCGATACCGACCAATGCACCCCTCCCAGTTTCAATCACAAGATCCACCTCGTCCTGATCTTTGTCCCGGTAGTGATACAAAGCGCAGCTCTCACCAAACCAAGACGCCTGTTTCAACATCTCAGAGAAAACGAATGTCTCCAGCAGCGGCCCAAAGATCGAACGGTCTTTCACAACCCGCTCCGCGGTGACGCCCAAGAGTGCGCTGAGCAAGCCGGAATCAAGGAAATGCAGCTTGGGCGTTTTTACCAACCGCTTCAACTGGTTCCGAAACCACGGTTCCACCTTACGAACAAGAAACAACTGCTCCAGAATGGCGACGTACTTCCTGGTGGTCTTGTCGTCAAATCCAACTTGGCCGCCCACTTGCGTGAAATTGGTGAGTTGGCCAGAGTGATGGGCGAGAACCTGCAACAGCCTCGGCATTTGGTCAAGTTTTTCCACGTCGGCAACTTCACGTACATCTCGCTGCACAATGGCTCTTACGTAATCGCGTGCCCATGTCTGGCGTCGCTTTGGATCTCGGCGCCGCAGCATTTCGGGGTAGCCGCCAATCAGAACGGCTTTTATCAGATCATCGCCGATCATCGTTTCCGCGGGTTTGGCGAGTTTACCGTCGAACGCTGCTTTTAGGAAACCCGGCTTCTTACCTCGGATTTCAGCCCGTGAGAGGGGTAGAAGGCTCACGATCTCCATGCGGCCCGCTAGACTCTCTGAGACCTGAGGCAGAGTCAAAATATTGGCTGAGCCCGTCAACAGAAACCGGCCGGGCCGGCGATCGTCATCCACTGACTTCTTGATGGCCCGGAGAAGGTCGGGCACTCGCTGTACTTCGTCAATCGTAGTTCGATCAAGCCCGCGCACTAACCCAGTTGGATCGCTGCGTGCCGCAGCCAACACTGTGTCATCGTCCATGGTGATGAATTCGCGATTGCCCGCGACCAAATCGCGGACCAGCGTGGTCTTGCCGCACTGACGAGGCCCCGTAACCATGACGACCGGCGTGTCTGTGAGGGCGATGGTCACTATTCCGGCAGAAAAGCGGGGGAACAGCGCGTGATCAGTATCGTCCATGCCGGGTGGAGGCTCCGTCTAAGTCGGATTGAGGCTCCGTCTATTTCGGATTATAGACTCGTCTGATCCGGAACGGAAACTGAACGGTGCTTGGACTCATTCCGGCTCGTGGCGCGCTGGAGATTGGGAATTGACAACACATGGATAGGTGAGGTGAAAGGCAGTTCTTTGCCCCCGCTCACAGAGGTCAGATGAAAAGCGCTCGAAAAAGGCGCGTCGTCGCGAGGTTCTTGTTGCGACCTGACCAGTGGAAAACCTTCAAAACCGGCACATTTGCTTACACACTTTCACGTCTTGTACAATATAAACTGCTTATTATCATAGCTATACATCGATACGCAGCGGACTCAAAAACGGACATAACTGCCGACAAGTGTCGAGATGATTGAGAGGTACTACGCGGCGCACATCAAGACCTCAAGACATATTTTGAAGACCTCGCCCGACGCCACTGCGATCGACGTCATGCGGCCTAAGAAGAACAAGAAAGGCAAGAAGCGATCCGGAACACTCAGGCGTCGCCGCAACCTCCAGATGAGGAAACGGATGTGTAAAATCGGGCGAGGTGCTCTATCATGTGTAAGGCAGCCGCGCGCGGGCGTGGCGGAATGGCATACGCAGCGGACTTAAGGAAAACTTGAGTGCTCGCCTGGGAAACCGGCGATGCAGAACTGCTCAAAGTCGGGGAAACCTCAAAATGGCAATCCCGAGCCAAGCCCGGAGAAATCCCAGCCGGGAAGGTGTAGAGACTAGACGGGCAGCACCTAAGCTTCGGAGCCTCCGGGGGAGGGTGAAGGGATAGTCCAGACCGCAAACCTGGCGTGAGCTCAAAAGCCACGTCCGGGCGGTGAAAGCCGTAGACGGTATGAAAATCCGCAGGGCTTAAACGGCCCATGAGGGTTCAAGTCCCTCCGCCCGCACCATTATTTCTATCCGCAATAGCCTTCCAGCGAAGAGTTTTCTCAGCGCCTAAAAGACAACGTGAAACATAAAGGGATCAATCGAAGCCTGAACTTCACTCTTGGCATCTGCGCATAAAAGCACATGCTTAGTGAGATCTACATTTCGATCCGTTGGCGACCGATTTAGAACCGAGACCGGAACTCGTCTGCCGCAAGGTCTCAGTACCCTTAGCTAAAGTCCTGTGACGAACCGCCGATAATTAAGAGGAAGCGAACCTCAAGGAGAGGGGCATCGCTTCGCGGAGATCAATATAGCTTTATGTCTATACGTGCACTCATCGTAGACGATTCCTCGGTCATGCGAAAGATCGTGGAACGTTCCCTCCGGCAAGCCGGCATTGACTTGAGCGAAGTATTTCAGGCCGGCAACGGGGCCGAGGCGCTCGGGGTTCTTAAAGAGAGCACGGTCGATCTAATCCTTTGCGACATCAATATGCCGGTGATGGACGGGCTTGAATTCGTCAAGCAGCTTCCGGCAGTCGAGAACGCGAAGGGCGTTCCAGTCGTGATGATTACAACCGAGGGCAGCGAGGCTCATGTGGTGCAAGCGCTCTCCGCCGGCGCGCGGGGCTATATTCGCAAACCGTTCACGCCCGAGCAGGTGAAGGAGCATGTCCTCCCGGTCCTGGCAGGTAAATCATGAAGTCTGTAAGCGAACTGCTCGCTGCCGACGGCAGCCACGAGAACTGGATTCCCCTGCTGGACACAGCAGCGAAGGAAGTCTTCGAGCTCATGCTGGGTTGTCAATTGACCGCGGCGGCAACGACAGAAGAGATAAACATGGATGTTACTGCCATGGTTGGATTGGCGGGGCAACTGTGCGGCGTGCTCAGCGTCCGCTGTGACCAGAAGGCGGCTACGCTCATGACCTCCAAGATGCTGGGAGTAGCACTGGACAAGGTCGGTCGAGAGGTGGCGGACGCGCTTGGCGAAGTGTGCAACATGGTGGCCGGCAACTTTAAAAACAAAATCGCCGGCTTGGCGGAAGGCTGCCTGCTTTCTCCTCCCACCGTAATCACCGGTAGCGACTACAATCTACACTGCATGGCAGATTCTCCGGCGATTGAGATCAGGATGCTGTTTGAGAGCATGCCCATCGCCATCTCGCTCCAAATCCACAGTTAAGAACGGTCGTGCACAGCGCCGAGGCTGTTCAGTTGTCAAGCAGAATGGTTTCTGCCGTCCACCCCGGACAGATCAGTTCAGGCCATTCGGGGAAATTGGATTAGTGTCCGGCAGAGTCGGAGGAAGTCACGACACCTGCAGAGCACGTGATTGTCGAATGACAGCCGAGGAGTTCTCTCTGTCAAAATTCTTTCAAAACTTGCACAGTCTCTTGCACACTTTCGCTGCGACCGAAAATTAGTGCGTTTAAATACAATAGTTATTAGTTGGGAGATATCGACACGGTCTCACATCGAACATACGAGTGCCTGTTTCTCTGGTACGAAAGGAAGCTCACGTCCTCGGCAGCCACTAGAACGACATAATGCGCATTCTCATTGTCGACGACAACGAACGAGTTCGACGTGGCATCGCTGGAGTTATCTCCTACGAGAAAGATTGGCAGTTGTGTGGCGAAGCGAGAGATGGAGCGGAGGCAATGGAAATGACGCGGCTCTTGCTTCCTGATCTGGTGCTCCTGGACGTCAGTATGCCGGGTATGGATGGCTTGGAAACGGCGCGTCGCCTGCGGCACGAGCATCCATCCGTAAAAATCCTGATCTTGAGCCAACATGATCCCGAGCAGTTGTTACCACAAGCCCTGGATGCGGGTGCAAACGGATGCGTTGACAAGTCTCGCATAAGTAGCGATCTGGTGCGGATCATCAAGAGTGTTTTTCTTAGTTGAAAAAGCGGCCTGGAGAAATAGAACCTCCGGAAGACGGCTGGAATAGAAAGAAGATGGCTGGAAGAGAAAATGGAAGGCCGCCTTTGAGGGCGGCCTTTGCTTCAGGATATGCGGCGCTGGAGAAGTTACTTGACGACTATGACTCCGAAGAAGCCATCGGTGTCGCTGGGACCGGCAGTGAAGAAGAGCTGATTCTTGAACCCATTTGCGGAAGTTCCGCCGCCGAACTCAATGCCCCACAGTCCATTGATGGTGATCGGCGTGCCAGATGTATTCCTCAGCGTGCCCACGAATTTACCAGTGACATGATCGAAGGCGTTGATGGTGCCAGTGCTGGAGTTGTTAGAAATCAGAAGGGTGTTGCTGAGAGTTCCGAAATTTGACTGTGCCAGGGCGAAACCCCAGGGTTGGTTCAGAGGCACTCCGTGGGCGAAGTGTTTCAAGAGAGTGCCGTCTTCGCTGAAGACGTCGATGAAACCACCCTTACCGCCCGAGGTACTGGCAAATGATACGAATACTTTTCCTTTGATGTCGTGAATTCCGAAGGGGGCAAAACCGGCCGGCACGCTGGCGTCGGTGAAAGACTTTACCAGGCCAAAGTTTGCGTCGTAAACGTCCACTTTGTTGTTGGCGGAGTCGGCGGCGAAGAGGAAGTTTCCGGAGACTTTGTCGGTGATGGCCAGTCCGGTGTAGACCGAGCCAGGGCTTCTTACGCCGATCAGTGACGCGCTAGGGTTGAAGCTCGACCAGCCGCTGATCGTTCCATCCAGTGTGGCAAATAGAAATACTGAAGTCCAATTATCGATTTTGAATTCCGACGAGCCGTTGTAGACGATTCCCGTTGGCGTGCCCGGTCCGGTGCCGCTGGAAGATGGGACGATCACCTGCAGGCTTTGCGGGTTGCCTTTACCGTCGTAGAGAGTGGACCAGCCGCTGGCCTCGTCGCTGACCCAGAACGGGCCCCCCGGGGCGTAGACGAGTCCCCAGGCATTTTTGAGCAATGAATCCGTGTGCTGAGCTTTGCCGGAAATATCCGAATCCAGATAGAAGCCTTGATACTGCGCCAGGGCTGAGTTGCAAACGAACATCAGCAAGAGGCCCAGCACTGAGGCAAAGACGTGAGTACGACCGAGTACACGCTGCATGCGATTTCTCCTTCGTGTAGTTGCGAGCGGGTTGCAAAGATGGTCCAAGTCCTTGCCGGAGGCCATCAGCACCATGCTCTGTAACGTCGCAATACTAGGGTGTGCGGAGAGTGGGGTTGTCAGCGGCTTGTCAGGGATTTGTCATTGGTTTGTCATTGGTGTGTAGAATTCGTGTTTGTACAGTCGTCGAGTGGATCTCTCGCCGATGGGAACTGCGCAAATCAAGATGGCGTTCTGGTTGGGCCAGAACGCCATCTTAGTTACGGATTGTATCGAGTAATCGTCGCGATGGCTCCGCCAGCTATCGCGACTGTTTTCTACGCGCCCGCGCTGGCGGTTTTGGCCAGCGATGCGGTGCGTGGAGCGTCCGCCGCCTCCCGGAAGTACAACCGGTAAGAGCAGTGGACGCCATACATTACAGGAAAGATCACCAGGGCGGCCTGCCAGCCAAAATGATGGCTGACCAGGTTTACCATGGAAGTCATTCCTGCACTGAGGATGTAGTAGGGGAATGAGAGTTGCACGATCCCGAGCCAGATGCGGCGCATGGCCGCTCCCTCGGCGACTTTGATGATGCCAGCTACCGGCGCCGTCTGCCCCAGGAAGAAAGCAGCGGTCGCGGAAGCCAGCATCAACGGTTCCGAAGCCCAGGCAGCCCTCCCCAACCAGCCAGCGTTCCAGATTAAGTTCGCCATGCTGGTTGCGAATGCCATCATGCTGACGTTGAATAGCATCTGATCTGGCTTGAACTTGGCGTCCAGTTTGGGCCAGCATTGCACTAACGTTGAAATGCTTGCGATCACGACAGCTTCCAGTGCGCTCAGATTTACGACTGCCATGAGCAGGAATGGCAAGTTGACTGACATGTTTCCGTCAATGCCCGGCAGCTTAATCTTCATCCGCGACGTAGCCGCCGCCAGTGCCATTAGAGCCAGGGCATAGGATGTATGGAGCGTGTGGCTGGCTAGCCCGGCGTATACCGTGCTTGCCGTCGCTGCCAGGACCATCACTGCGATGAATGTTTGCGTTAGCCGTGTGCGATTCATGATCTTCTCCTCTCTCTGATTGTTATAACCACGGCTTACTGTTCATCGTCTCCAGCATCTGAGAACGCGCTGTTGCTGGCTAAGTCTGATGCACCCCATACCACGCTAGTGGCGGATGTGCCTATACTCGCACCCCAGACCACACTGAAGGCGCTCAGTTGGTTATCGTTCCAGGGAAGCGAACTGCCCCATACCACAGAGCTGCCATTTACGTTCGCGCCCCATACGACTGAGGTTCCCCAAACCACCGAACTGCCCCAAACCACGGAGTTTGGCAGAACCAGCGAGTTTCCGTTGCTCAACGAAACGGTATGAGTTACGGCGTTGTAGACTGCCGACGGTGAGAGAGCGGACCCGGTTGTGGCCGGGGCCAGATCGTTGTTGGCCAGAGCTGCCTGCACATCCAGGTAGCCGGCACCGATCGACAGAAGATCGTAGAACTCAGTGAAGGTTCGCCCTAAATGCGGCACCAAAGAGATGGACGACTGGGGAAAACGCTTGTATGCCGTCTTCATCAACCGTGCCTTCACTTGGTCCGGAGTCAAAGAGGTATTTTGCTGCAGCATCAAAGCCACAGCGCCGCTGACGGCCGGCGTCGCCATGCTGGTGCCGCTAAGCTTGAAATAGTCGTTGTTCCCGTCGGTGCCGACAACAAACTCAGTCGGATATGCAGCCTCCAGCGTTGCGCCAGGAGCCGCGAGCGAAACCACAGCATTTCCCGCAGCTACCAAATCGGGTTTCACCACGTGATCGTATGTGGTAGGCCCCTTGGAGCTGTAGCTGGCTTTTTGGTCATCAGTCCGCGAGTACGTGTCCATGGACTTCATGGCACCCACGGTCAGCACGAAGGGATCATTTCCTGGTGCGGTGATGGTTCCGAAGCCGTTGCTGCCGTTCACGCTCAATCGGCCATAGTTGCCTGCCGCCACCACCACAACGATGCCGCTTTGCCACGCGGCTTCCACTGCCTGGCATAGAGGATCCTGAGTGTAGCTGACAGGAATGCCGCGTCCGAGCGACAGGTTGATGACACGAATGTTATAACTATTTTTCAGTGCGATCGCCTGCTGGATAGCCGCGATCACGTTGCTATCGCTGCCGGAGCCATTGGCATCAAGCGCGCGCAAGTCGATTAAGTTGACCTTGGGGGCTACGCCCGTGAACCGCCCCGCCGAAAGGTAGCCATTGCCACCGATAATTCCGGCAACGTGAGTTCCGTGTCCGTATAAGTCATATTGCGCCCCATTCGCGTTGGAAGTGGCCGTACCAGTAAAGTCCTGGTGATAGACCACGCGCGAATATGACTCAGTTGAATCCAACAAGTCGGGGTGACTGTCGTTGATGCCGCTGTCAATCACGGCAACGCCGATTCCCGTGCCGGTGTAGCCGGCGTTCCAGGCTGCGCTAACGTTGGCTGCGGCGTCAGTGTAATCGTCCGCTCCGTTCAGCGGGTGATCGACGGTCACGGAAACAATCTCGGGGTCGGCTTCCAGTGCAGGCAGAGCATTCACTGGGATGGTGAAAGCAATCGCCTTCACTGTACCGAGCCTATGGTTCAGGTGACCGCCAAGATTCATCATTTGGCGCTCGTGCCTGGCTTGTGGGGTGTTCTTGTATTGCACGATGACTCTCACGGTTTCCGTGGAAGCGACGCCATGGTGAGCGCGCGCAACTGTCGGTGCCAGGTCCGGGGCGAATTTGCCAACCCAATTCTGGGCGAAGGCGGCCTCGGCGATCAGCACCAGTAACAGCGTAGCGACGCGCTTTCCCCAAGCTGCGCTGTGGCGCTGGCCCCGACCCGGGCTTTTTGGTTTAAGTGTTTGCGACATAAATGTCAGCCTTTCTCAGCTACGAAAACGAATGTGGAGCAAAAACTCGTGCTTAGACCCACTGACTCATATGCACGGGGACGACCAATCGTCTACCCGCAAGTGATTGGAACCATTGGAGATGGAGGCGGAACTGAATGGGGCGCTGGGCCAGTCTGTCCTGCCGGTTGGGGCGCGAGACAGTTTGTCCCGTTAATTTCTTACAGTTACTTTGGTGAGTTACCTGACAGGATGAGAGTGTGAGCCGCGTGCGTTTAGCGTGTAGCGGCAGCTTGGGTTTTGTGTTGGATCGACGGTCCCGCAGGCAGGATACGCGGCATGGCGGCCATTAGGCGTTGGGTGTATTCGTGTTGCGGGTTGGCGAAGATTTGTTCCGTTGTTCCGCACTCAACAACTTCTCCTTGATGAAGAATCGCGATGCGGTCGCAGATCCCCGCCACTGAGGCGAGATCGTGAGAGATGTAGAGAATAGCCATCCCGGTGGAACGGTTCAAGGCGCGAAAGAGCGCAAGAATCTCGGATTGAGTAATCACATCGAGAGCGCTGGTGGCCTCGTCAGCGATGAGCAGCACGGGACGATGCATCACCGCCATTGCAATCAGCACGCGCTGCGCTTGTCCAACGCTCATCTGCGAGGGATATTTGCGGAGGAATTCGTCGTCGGTGGGCAGAGAAACGCTCTCCAGGCATGTGCGGATTGCATTGCCGCAGTCGCTGTTCGTGCCCGATGCGTGCGCCCGCCACGCTTCCTTAAGTTGGGTTCGGATCCTGAGCGCGGGATTCAGCGAAGACAGAGGGCTTTGCAACACCAGGGAAATAGACCGTCCGCGCAGTGTGCGAAGCTCGCGTTCTGACAACTGCAGAAGGTCAGAATCTTGAAATTGGATGCTGCCTTCCGCGTGAGCGCGCTTCTTCTCGAGAAGGCCGAGGATTGTCATGGCCAGCGTGCTTTTTCCCGAGCCGCTTTGCCCCACCAGCCCCATCACTTCGCCGCGCTGGATTTCCAACCGCACACCGCGCAGGACAGGCTTGTCGGCATAGCGCAGCGAGAAGTGGGCCGATAGCAGCGTGTCGTTTTGCGGAGTATCGAAGGCCATGCTGGGTGTGCTTTCGTCGTTCTGCCTAATCAGTATCCGTGTGTATCCGTGCAAATCCGTGGCGAGATCTTCTCTATTATTTCGCCGGTACCGAGAGCCGCTCCGCGTTCCAGAATGTCTGTGGCGATAGAATCACCGGCGCAGCGCCGTGCACATTCGCTGACACCGCGGAAAGCGCATTCTTGTTAACCAGGAAGATGAACGGCTGCTGCTCGACAACGATTTCCTGCACGCGGTCGAACGCTTCTTTGCGTTTTTTCAGGTCGCTGGTCGAGGCTTGCGCGCGCATAAGACGGTCAATCTCCGCTTCCCACGGGGTTTCCGGAGTTTTCTGCTGCGGGTTCCACTGATGACTGTCGGAAGAACTCAACCACACGTTCATCTCGCCGTTCGGATCCAGATCGACGTTGGTCAGGCCGAGGATGATGGCCTCGTAGTCGAAACTCTGCGTCATGCGTTCGATCAGGGAAGGGAAGTCGAGCGTAACCACGTTCACGTGGATGCCGATTTTCTGCAGATCATCCTGGATGAGCACGGCCATGCGCTCCCGCGACTTGTTGCCGGCGTTCGTGATGATGGAAAACACAACCGTATTTCCGTCTTTATCCTTGAGCGTTCCGTTTTCCAGGCGGAAGCCTTCCGACTGCAACGACTTCATGGCTGCATCGGGACTATAGGTTTGGGGCTTCAGGATGGGGGTTGAACCAGAATTTATTGGCTGGCGAAAACGGTCCCATCGCAGGCTGGGCGTGCCCACGAAAGACAACCCGGCTCAAGTCCTCGCGATTGATCGCTTCTGAAATCGCGCGGCGGAAGTTGGCTGAACGGAACCAATTCTTCTTGTAGCCTGGAATCGGCGACTTGGCCACTTCGTTAAACCAAAGTTGTTCGCTATCGAGCGACGCGCCCGCATCATGCGCCAATTGCGGAGAAGTGGCGGCCAGCTTGTCGAAGTATTCGCTATCGAGAGAATTGATCAGGTCCAGTTCTCCGCGTTTGAAGCGCAGCATTTCAACGTCGCGATTAGGTTGGATGTCCAGCCGGATGGAATCAAGATAAGGGAGTTTGCGGCCCTGTTCATCGATCTTCCAGTAGTTTGGATTGCGTTTCAGAAGAACTTCCGATCCGGGTTTGTAA
>Ga0207023_10196_pt2 | contig 16273 bp, 12 predicted proteins | sample Alteio_BWMinCont_47_FD_153464 | JGI IMG/M metagenome (GOLD analysis project Ga0207023, IMG submission 153464) | Enriched cells from forest soil in Barre Woods Harvard Forest LTER site, Petersham, Massachusetts, United States -... | ecosystem: Environmental > Terrestrial > Soil > Temperate forest >... | reverse complement strand
GAGTTAAAAAACGCTCTGTTTTATATAACCCATTTTCTGTTGTATCCTTATCCGGTTCAGTATTTTGCAGCTGGTTTGCAGGATTGTTTTTATTACCAGGTAGCATGTTTTGTAGCTTTTTTTGACTAGGCTCATCCTGCATCATCTTTTTCAGGAAGGGGATTTTATCATACAGGGTAGTCATATTTAAACTTCCATTCAATTGCTTGGTATTGGAGTTTGATATAGTGGCTCCTAAGCTGTCATATCCAAAGGGGGCGTGAATCCATTCATAGCTGCTGGAGTAATGTGCCGTAACCGTCATAAAATCCAAGAAAGGGACTTTTTTAAGTGGCACCTCATAATTAATCCCGGCTGTTTGCCTAAAGTCAGTATTTATCTGATGGTTAAAGAAAGCAGTTCTTACACTGTCTCGTTGTTGTGCTGTATTAACCGGAAGGCCTTCCGGCTCCATTACCCGTGAGGCATTAGTTGCCATATAATCTAACCGGATTGATTTGGTAAGATTATAGGTAAGATTATAGGTCCGGGTTACATTAAATACTTTGTTAACAGCTATCGGCAATGTAATATTTTCACCCGGAACCACATCCCTTAACTGGAAAGAAGAGTATTCCCGATCAAGGCTTGTGTTTACCGAAAATTTATCAATCATCGGATAGAAATTAAAATCGCTTACTAAAGCCAGATATTTTCGTTTCCGAAAAAAGTCTACTTTTTTAAGTGGTTCCATTACTTTTGGGTGGAAAGAATATGCGTAAGTCAAACTTCCTTTATAGCTCTTACTGAAATTGGATATGTAGTCTACATTGTGACTTGACATATCGGTATATGCATAACTGCCTGTCCAATTTTCAATATCCCAAAAGTGAGATTTTTTGGAGTTTTTTCCTTTGCTTTTATGGATATTGGTGAAGTTTAAACTCCTTGCTACAGTTTGACTTATAACTATGCTCTTTATAGAATCTTGTCCTTGTTTGTTTAAAACAGCCAGAGTGCTACTTAAAAGAATGTCAGGGTCCAAGGGGTTATATTCCGGAAAAATCCACTGGTCGGAATAAGATAAATAGGTAGGCACACTTACTCCCCATGATGGTGGTAAAAACTTACCCATTTCCAAATTGGTGGCTACGGCATAGCCTATGTCTGTTTCACGGCTAAGGTTTCCTACATTGGCCTCCAACGTTCCAAATCCGGGTGTTGTTAAGTTACCCGATAACGAAAGTGTTCCTAAGTCAGCCAGCTTAACATTGGCTCTATTTATAGTTGCCACACCACCTTTTTCGTTAAATTCGGTCATACGGAGTTCATCAAACCACACTTGGGCGCATTTAGGTTTTCCATCATCAGTATTCTCAGTCAGGGCTGTTCTTTTTGGGTTTCTTACCCCCAACATCATTACCTGCACATTGCTAATGGTAGGGTTACCAACCACCGTAACATTATTCGGGCCATCTTTAACGGTATAGGGGGTTTGTAGGGTTATATTTTTATTCGATTCCATGGCAGCATCTCTTTTCAATTTTGCATTTTCAAGCGTGGTTAATGCTACGCCTATAGTGTTGGCTATGGGCCATACATTAGTTTGATCAGTATTATTGTTGGTATTATAATTACCTGAAGGGGTTACTTCCATAGGTACTTCATATTCATAGTAGTTCTGCGTATAGTCACTACCTAACCTTATAAAGGCTGTAACATCACCATTTTTAAGCGGTTGTGAAGCATCTTCCGATTCGCAGTGAACAAACATATTAAGGGTTTTATATGCCCTTAGGTCAAGTTGAATATTTTTATCAACTGCTCTTGCATCTCCATCCTGCAGGTCACATACTGTTAGGGCAAGCGAGCTTTCATTTTGCTGAACCAGATTAGCCGATTGAAGATTTAACTGGCGTTGTATTCCGGGCGGAATAACATAGTTTACCGGAGTGGTATTAGAGTTTTCCTGCAGACTAACGCCATATTCATCGAAAGTAGTAAAAGCCTGTTTAGGGATATAGTCGCCCGGCGCAAGTAATGAGCCGGTAAATTTGCGCCAAGCATCTTGCACCAGTTCCAATCGCCCAAAACGTAATATGACCTGCTTGTCAAATCCTTTAAAATACATTCTAACAAAGCGAATAGAATGGAAGTCGGATATTTGCCCCACTTTACGTGAAAACTCGTTGATAGGTATTTTAAACTGGTACCAGTTAACAGTATGGGTAGACCCATTTGCTACTTGGACTGACGGACTAATAGCGCTGGTCATAAAATTATTTCCTACGTTATTCGGGTTAACCGCGCTTGGGGTTATTTGCACTTCATATTCATAGTACGACTCATTCTGGCTAAGGGTATTATCTTGGTTTATATCCTCTGTGTTTGGCAGGGTAGTTTCATCGGTTGGGTAATTTCCTCCGTTAGGGTTCTCATTACCATATTGCAAGCTGGTTGGTGAGTTGCTTTCTAAGCCATTAAATTTCATGTAGCGCTGCACTACACCTAAATTGGCACCATCGTATTTATCGTCTCGGTAATAATTGTAGTCATCAGATGAAGGATCATTAATTGCTGCTGTTGCCCCTGGTGTTCCTTTAAGCGAACTATTGTTCCATGCGGTTATATAATTGGAGAAAAAAGTTCTTTCATCCGCATCCGATAAACCATCCAACCCAATATCCTGAAATGGACGCGTGGTATTATCATTGTCAAAAGCATTTACTAAAGATGGATTAACAGGCACTCGTCCCCATGCTGTAGTGTTGTAAGGGTTATTGGTATTAGCCGCATTTTCAGCATCTGTTGCATTGGTAGGTAATCCATTTTCAAAACTTTTTTGCCCGTCCTTCAACACATCTTCCGACACATCGCCCAAATCAAAGTATAATGTACCAGTGCTGTTAATAGAGTTGGCTAGGCTTTGGTTTCCCACAGTATCAGAAGCAGTATAAGGGTCCATCATCCAAAATTCAATAAATTGAATATTATCGGTTTCAAAATCAGTTTCTGATATGGGACGCATAATACCACCCCAACGCGATTGAGGATCCTTTAAATCTCCTTGGGCATCGGCCACACCTTTTGAAATATTTGTTCCAGCCGGAGGATCATAATTATACGGACCTCTCACCTGAGGGTAAAAGGCTACGTTTAATACCGGTAAGTTAATAGGTGTTCCGGTAGCTGATTGTTCTTGAGGGAATATTTCTGTTTGAAGAACCATACGTATACGGTCATCCGACATTTCATTCGCTGTTTCGCTACTAGGCGTAACTCCGCTTTGTGTCTGTTGGAATAACGGATCTACAGTATACCATGCCACTTTTGCCCTATTCATGCCAAAACGTAAATCGTTATTATAGGTGGCTTCGGGAAATTGTGAATGCTGTCCTCCCGGCGTGCTGGCAATGGACCAATTAAGGGGTTGAGAAATATCAATAAAGGTTTCGGTACCCTCAAAATCATCGATATATGCGTTTCCAGTACTACCTATAAACTTAGGATGGCCCGGAATCATGGCAGCCACCTCTGAATTTGCTGTGATTTCAGAAGGAGCTTTGGTATGAATCATCGGCAACTTGTCAATCAAATCTGTAAGGAATGGCAGCTGTTTTTTAAAATCGCCGTTTAAGCCTAACATAGTGTTGGAAACAGGCTCCTGTCCTATACTTACAATTTGTGTTAAAGGGTGTTCGGTATAGTTAACTACGGTTGCGCCCAAGTTAAAATCTTTCGACACCATGTAATCAAAATGCTGGCCGAAAAATGTTTTTGATTGTATGCTGAATAATGCATTATTATCTAATGAAATCTGTATGGGCGTACCTGAACTTAGTAGTCCTTGGTTAAGTATTTTAACTCTTCCTAAAGTATAATCTACTGTGTAATCCACGTTTTCAGTAAGTTTTTGCCCGCCTGCGGTAACAATAACCGAGCCCTGCGGAATATTTGATGCGCCTAAATTTATATCGGAACTGGACGAAGATTGAAAACTACCCTTAAGGTAGAACCTATCTAAATTAGGCTGCTGTTGGGCTGCTACAAGTAATGAGTCATAAAGAGGTTGAAATACATAATTGGGCGCCAAAGCCCCATCGCCTGCGGCAATCATTTTCATGCGGAGGTAATATCCAAAAGGTTCAACGCTTGGGAAAATCACATATCCGTTAGTAGGGTCAATGGTAATTCCGGGTAAAAAATCAAATAATCCGTCAGGTACTTGATCGCCTGCCTGGTCTAACTTATCTAATCCCAATACCTCTAAAAGTTCTTTGCCTTTCAAGTTTCCTTGAGGAAGATATGGAATCTCGTATCCTGTAGCCGCATCAGAATACCATAGATTCAACATGAAGTTTTTCGGGTTAATTTGGTAGGAGTTTAATGAATAAATATTTTTCATCATCAAATTCCAGATAGGCTGAGTGGTAGCCACGTTGGTGCTTTTAAGCATTTTTACAACAAGCTCGTTCGTGGTAGGAACTCCGTCTGTTGAAAATTGTCCAACCTGATATACTTTTCCGTTCAGGGTATATTGGTAAGCAACGGCAAGTACTTGGTCATAATTTAATGGTTGCCGTAAAGAAATATATCCTAAACGGGCATTAAAGGTATATTCTGATGGGCCTAACATCCGGGCAAGGTCCACCTTTTCATAATCGGTTACTTGTTGTAGGTTTTTAGATTGCAAAGCAGTAATAGCACTGGTTGGAACTGAAACTCCCGGAGTTTTTTCCAATATGTAAGGATCAAGGGAGTTTACAGAGTCAGATGGTGGATACTTGGCCGTATTAGAAGTATAGCCATATTGGCGATTTAATGTTACAGGCCCACCTGTTTTCTCGGTAAAATGTGGCTGGCTTTCTCCCAAGTCGCTAAAAGCAAGAAGATAGCGCACGTTTTGGGTAGACGCAGAAGTGTTGGTAACCCAAACCTCTACTCTTGTAATGGTTATGCCTTCTGTAATAAGTGGTGGATGCCCAACAGCAGTATCATAATTATCTCTGAAATATTGAGATAAAAAATAGTGTTGGTTTGCCATGTACTGGTCTGCCTTTATTTTAAAGTTGGTGGTTTGTGCGCCATTCTGAACGGTAATGGTTTTCTTATTTCCCTGATCCTGCGCATAAACTGTAGTAGAAGTAAGCCTGCCGAATTGCATTTTTAACTTTGCACCAAATAAAGTCTGGCTGCCCGTTATCAGTGTTCCGGGTAAATTAAAGGTAACATTACCAGCATCAATTTCTTTTATAATATCATCCTCTTTTCCTTGGTACTGCAACTTCATTTGATTTTGGAAGCTGAATGTTGCTTTAGTATTGTAGGCCATCGTAAGCTTCAGCTTGGTTCCTATCTGCCCGGTAACGCTTAACTGAATATTTTCATCAAAATTAAAAGTGGTAATACTCCTTTGAGCCACTGGCAAAGCAGGGTTTAACATTTTAGAATTAGTGAATCCAAACGTAAGTTCAGCAGATCCCTGTGGTATAATGTTAATGGTGTTTCCTCCAAATACGTCTTCAAAAAACGCCCCGCCTATTTTTATCGGTGGTATCAGTGCCTTTCGCTGCTGTGCAGCTTGCGATACAGCATTTACTTTTTGCCGGAAATATTTTTTTTCAGACTGTCGCCACATATATTCCTCGTACTGGTCCGAGTCCATTTCAGTAGGAACACGGTAGTCTATGATGCCTAATTTTTGATAAATATCATATTGTCCATTTGCAGTGTTGTATTCAACATCTGTCTTTATGTTGGAAGGATTAGAAAGCATAAGCCCTCCATCCGGATTGTAAAGCGGATTTACTGTGCCTGATTGGTCGGTAAAAGGGTAGGGGAGTGCGTTGTTATTTTGAAGGGTATCCGTATCTCCTCTGCATACAAGATGGTATGTGAAAAAGTTCTTGGAAAAGTCAATAGCTTTAGCTTCCGGCAAGCAGAATAAAGAAATTACCCCAAGGATAAAGAAAACGTATGTCTTTTTTGAAATCAACTAATTTATGCTTAACAATAATAGAGTAAAATGCTACATCAGTTGATGGGTTAAGTCGTTAGTATTCTTAAAATTAAAGGGACGAAATTAAAAATTTTTCAGTACTGTTTTTACCAATTCTTCCAATGAAATGGAATTTCCTTGCTCTCTCATAATTTTATCAATGGCTTTTTCGGCTGCATTTCTGGCAAATCCAAGTATTTCAAGTGCACTTAACGCCTCGCTTCTTAAATTATTGTGTACACCCGATAAGATAGGTATTGTTCCCATATTTTCCTTGCCAACTTTGCTTTTTAGGTCAATTATAATGCGCTGGGCTGTTTTTTCCCCTATTCCTTTAATGGCTTTTAGTCGGCTCACATCTCCATTGATAATGGCATTTTGAACATCCGCCGGAGACATGGACGATAACATAACCCTTGCCGTAGCTGCTCCAACTCCCGAAACACTTATCAAGTCACGAAACATGATTCTTTCATATTGGTCGGCAAAGCCATATAGTACATGCGCATCTTCCCGAATAGCCTGATGGGTAAATAGTTTACAATCTCCCGTAGCCGGAATTTTATCGAACGTATGGAGGGAAATATTTAAAAGGTAACCTATTCCATGGCAATCCAATACTACATAAGCAGGATTTTTTTCCATTATTTTTCCATGAAAGTAATCGTACATAGCTTTTGTTTAAAGCTATAAAAGTAAGGTTTTTTATGGATGCCACTTTTTTTTAGTGGAATAGCAATTTTTTTACAATATTTATTTTTGTTTTATGCAACACTTTTTCGTGTATTTGCAAGTGTTGCGACAATAGATGGCTCCTTTATTATAGCGGATTTTGCCCATGCAACACTTTTTTAACAACTGTTGCATTTCGTTTACTCAAACAAATGCCTTGCAAATGTTAGGCAAAGAATCTGGGTAATAAAAGAGAATACAATGGTGGTAATAAAAAAGGGCGGCAAAAAGCCACCCTTTTTATTTTTCAATCCATCAAAACTATTTTTTAGAAAGATAGTCAGCAACACCTTTGTGAGAGCCTTGCATTGCTTTTTCTCCTTTTTTCCAGTTAGCAGGGCAAACTTCTCCTGTTTCTTCATTTTGTTGAAGTGCGTCTACCATACGTATTACTTCTTCTACGCTTCTTCCAAGAGGTAAGTCATTAATAAGTGCATGACGAACAATACCAGCCTTATCAAGTAAGAACAAGCCACGGTAAGCAATCATGCTGCCGGTAGCAACTAACTCTTCGTTTTCATCCATTTCATATTCGCCGGTTAATACACCAAAGTTGCTCGAAATAGTTTTGGTTGTATCGGCAACAATTGGGTATGTAATACCTTTAATGCCACCTTGTTCTTTTGGAACTTGTAACCATCCCCAGTGAGATTGTTCTGTATCGGTAGAACAAGCTACAACAGCTACATTCCTCTTTTCAAATTCTGCTAAGCTTTCTTGAAAAGCATGTAACTCGGTCGGGCAAACAAAGGTGAAATCTTTTGGATAAAAGAAAAATACTACATGTTTCTTTCCAATGTATTGTTCGAGTGAAAAATCATTGATTATTTGGTCGCCAAAAGCAACTGCTGATGCTTTGAATGACGGAGCTTTTTTTCCTACTAATGTCTTCATATTTATATGTTATTTATTATAAGGCCGCAAAGATAGGCAATGCCCACCTGAAAAAGTAGAGTTAAAATTATGAATAGGTTAAATAATTACTTATTTCAACGCCTCCAATGCCTTTTTTATTCCTTCAAAATCAGGATAATCGCTTGCATTTTCAAGTATTTGTGCAAAACGAATAACTCCCTCCTTATCAATAACAAAGGAAGAGCGTTTGGCAACACCTTTCAAGCCTAAAATCCAGTTGTCGTATTTGCAACCGTAGGCTGTAATGGCATCTTTATTAAAATCAGAAAGAAGAGGAAAATTTAATTGATTATCTGCCTTGTATTTTGCCAGGGTAAAGGGCATATCTACTGAAATACCAAATACTTGCGCATCCATTCCATTATAAAATGAAAGTTCATCGCGGGTTTGGCACATTTCTTTGGTGCAAGTACTTGTAAATGCTGCAGGAAAAAAAAGCAGAATTATATTTTTGCCTTTTAATGCACTAAGGCTAACCACGTTCTTATCTTGGTCGGGAAGTTGAAAATCGGGTGCTTTTTGACCTACTGTTGCTGACATATTTAATTTGTATTAAGTTAATAAGATGTTGACAAATAAGAATGCAATGATACAAACTTTAAAGAAACAGGTTGTATTTTTATAGAAACTAAAAACTCTATAACCATGAAAAAATTACTCGTAGAATTTATCGGAACGTTTTTCCTTGTGTTTGTAATACTATTAAGTGGTAGCCCCTTAGCCATTGGTTGCATTCTTATGGTTATGGTATATATGGGCGGGCATATTTCGGGAGCCCATTATAACCCTGCGGTAACACTTGCAATATTAATACGTGGAAAAATAAAGACCAACGAAGCCCTTTTATACATGTGTTTACAGGTATTGGGCGCTATTGTAGCCGCTGTTATGTATTATCTTGTTTCAGGAAAGACGGCCGCACCGGCTCCGGCAGCAGGTATCAATATATTAAAGCCATTATTTATTGAAGCTGCTTTTACATTTGCTTTAGCAAGTGTGGTTTTAAACGCAGCTACCTCTAAAAATACTGCCGGTAATTCATTTTATGGTTTGGCAATTGGTTTTACCGTTTTAGCAGCAGCAATTGCAGGTGGGCCTATTTCCGGCGGAGCATTTAACCCAGCTGTGGGTACAGGACCTATTTTGATTGATGCCATAATCGGCCATCACGATTCCATTAAAAATTTATGGATTTATTTAGTTGGCCCTTTTTCAGGTGGAATTTTGGCGGCTGTTGTTTTCAAGTTCCTTAATCCGGATGACGTATAAGTCACCCGGATTTCCTAAATTTGTAGTATAAAATACATCTCCTATGCCTATATATCATCAGTTAGGCAAGATACCGGGTAAGCGGCATACTGTCTTCAAAAAAGCAGATGGTAGTTACCATTACGAGGAGTTATTTGGTACAGAAGGGTTTCATGGTATGTCCGCATTGCTTTATCATTTACACAGGCCTACACAGGTAAGTGCCATTGGTAAATCTATGGATATTAAGCCCAAAATTGCTGTCGAGAATAACATCAGGGCTATGTTATTACAAGGCTTTGACATTCCTGCGGCAGATGATTTTTTGGAGAGCCGCAAAGTATTGCTTGCCAATAACGATGTCTATCTTGGATTAGCTGCCCCGCGTAAATCCATGAAAGATTATTTCTATAAAAATGCCGATGCCGATGAACTTATTTTCATCCATAAAGGGAAAGGTATTCTTCGCACGTTTTTGGGTCAGTTGCCTTTTGATTATGGAGATTATCTGATCATTCCACGAGGGATGATTTATGCTATTGAATTTGAAAGCACAGATAACCGCATTTTCTTTTTAGAATCATTCAGCCCGATATATACTCCTAAACGCTATCGCAATGAGTTTGGGCAATTATTGGAACATTCACCTTATTGTGAACGTGATATTCGCCGACCCATTAATTTGGAAACCATCGACCAAAAAGGAGATTTCATTATTAAAATAAAAAAGCAAGGACAGCTCCATGAACTTACTTATGCCTACCATCCGTTTGATGTGGTTGGTTGGGATGGTATGAACTATCCCTATGCTTTTTCCATTCATGATTTTGAACCTATAACAGGACGTGTTCATCAGCCGCCGCCTGTACATCAAACCTTCGAGGCCAATAATTTTGTGGTTTGTTCTTTCTGTCCCCGTTTATATGACTATCACCCAGATTCCATACCTGCTCCATATAACCATAGTAACATAGATTCCGATGAAATTCTTTATTATGTAGCCGGTGATTTTATGAGCCGTAATGATGTTAAGCTGGGCAATATTACGGTCCATCCTAAAGGTATTCCTCATGGCCCTGCACCCGGAGCGATGGAAAGAAGTATTGGCAAAAAAGAAACAAAAGAACTTGCGGTGATGGTAGATACTTTTCATCCATTAATGATTACTGAAGAGGCCATGAAAATAGATGATGGTAAATATTATAAAAGCTGGCTCGAATAAGACAAATAAAATGGGCACACTACCGGTCGAAAATAAATTAGAGGAGCTTCACAGAAATTCAGTAGAAGATTTTCTTCCACTTAACGGAACGGATTACGTTGAATTTTATGTAGGCAATGCAAAACAATCTGCTTATTACTACCAATCTGCTTGGGGTTATGAATTGGTCGCTTATTCCGGATTGGAGACAGGCGATAAAGAAAAAACATCGTATGTGCTTCAGCAAGGTAAAGTGCGTATAGTGCTTACTACTGCCTATAATCCTGAACATCCCATTTCAAAACATGTAATGAAACATGGAGATGGCGTAAAAGTATTAGCGCTATGGGTAGATGATGCTGAAAAATCATTTAATGAAACAGTGAAAAGAGGTGCTAAGCCTGCATTTTTACCACAAACATATAAAGACCAATTCGGAGAAGTTAAAATGGCTTCTATATATACCTATGGTGAAATCATACACACTTTTGTAGAACGTAAAAATTACAAGGGCTCATTCCTGCCGGGATTTAAAGAAGCGAAATCTAATTTTATAATCAAACCTGTAGGGCTAAAACATATTGACCATTGCGTAGGAAATGTTCCGCTTGGTGAAATGAATAAGTGGATAAAATTCTACGAAGATGTGATGGGCTTTAAGCTCCTTATTACTTTCGATGATAAACAAATTGCGACCGAATATTCAGCCCTGATGAGTAAGGTGGTGAGCAATGGCAACGGATATGTTAAGTTCCCGATAAATGAGCCTGCCAAAGGAAAAAAGAAATCGCAAATTGAAGAGTATCTTGATTTTTATTTGAGCGGAGGAGTACAACATATTGCCATTGAAACCGACAATATACTTACTACCGTTTCCGAACTTAAATCAAGAGGTGTAGAATTTTTAGAGACTCCAGACTCCTATTATGACAATACATTATTTGAGCGAGTTGGAAAAATAGATGAGAATATAGAAGACCTTAAAAAATTAAAGATTCTTGTTGATCGGGATGAAGAAGGCTATCTCCTGCAAATATTTACCAAGCCTGTAGAAGACCGTCCTACCTTATTTTATGAAGTAATACAACGCAAAGGAGCTAAGTCTTTCGGAGCAGGAAATTTTAAAGCCTTATTTGAAGCGATTGAAAGGGAACAGGAAAAAAGAGGGACATTATAAAGTATTTCTGAAAAATACTATTCGTATTTTAATGTTACCGCCGGTTTAATCCGGGAAGTGATAAATGAAGGCAGAATAAGCATTGCCATGCAGGATATAAAAGCTCCAGCATTAAGTGCAGTAACATATTTCCAATTCAGGTAAATAGGAACTTGGGAAATGTAATACGTTTCTTGTGAAAGTTTTATCAGCCCATAGTGGCTTTGTATAAAGCAAAGTGATAGACCTGCCACATTTCCAAAAAATAATCCGAGTAAAATAAGATAGGCCCCATCCATAATAAATATTTTTTGAATACCCCAATTGGTCATGCCAAGGGCTTTAAGCAGGCCAATCATACTGGCATTCTCAAGTATTAAAACAATAAGTGCTGAAATCATGGCAATGGCAGAAACAATAACCATAAGCGTAATTATTATATACTCATTGGTGTTCTGTAAATCGAGCCATGAAAAAATAGCTGAGTTTACTTTCCGTATGCTTGTAGCTTCTAAATCCTGCCCAATTACTTTATTAATAGCTGCTTCATTGGAATCTACCTTCTTAAAGTTTTTGCAGGTAACTTCAAATCCACCCACCTGTTTCGATGTCCAAAAATTTAAGCTTTGAATTTGTGCAATATCTACAAACACTACCTGCCGGTCAAACTCATCTAACCCTGTATGGTATATTCCTTTTACATAAAAAGTTTTTACTCTTTGTTCGTAGCCATAGCTTTTAGTAGAATCGGCATTGCGGGTGCGGGTTACAAAAAAGATAAGCAGCTTGCTGCCTGTGTCTGCATCAAGCTCAGCAGCTATTGATTGGGATATTATTATTCCATTGCCCGAAACACTATCTACCGGGTAAAAAACATGCCCTTTCGTTAAGTTCTTCTTTATAAATGTCCAGTCATAATCGCTTCCAATACCCTTCAGAATAACACCTTCGTTTTCTTTTTTTGTTTTAATGATACCATTTTTGGTAGCGTATACTTGTATGTGATTTACCTCCGGAAGTTTTTTTAAATCTTCTATAGCCGGCTGAAAACGATTTATGGGAGCTGGTTCCATAGAATTGTTATCATCCAATTTATTTATTTGAATGTCGGCATTAAAGCCCTCTACCTTATCACGTATCGAAATTTGAAATCCTACCACAATGGCGACAGTTAATAACATGACTGCTATGCCCATGGCAACACCTGCAATGGCAATATTAACCGTGGGGCATGAAATTCTTCCACCCTTTCCTTTTTTGCTGATTATTCGCTTTGCTATGAAAAAAAGAACATTCAATTATTCTAATGTATTTGAGTTACCAGTTATTAAAAGCCTTGTCAAAAACATCCTGAACAAGTTGATTATTTATTGCTGTAATCAAATCATTCTGAACAGCGGTTATGCTTTGGCTACTTGGAAAATCGGCATACCGGGTAAAGGAAGCATTGAAGCTTTTTTTAGCATCCTTTTTGTCCGTATAGGTAACATCAATGGTAATAGATAGTCTTGTAGTGGCCGATTGTGCAGGAGAAGAAGAAGATACAGTAACCGGTGCAATAGTATACCCTGAAATGTTACCGCTAAAATTTAAATCGCCATCGGGGACAAGTGATAGGCTACTATGCGAAGCTATATAGTTTCTTAACGCATCTGTAAATGTTTGCGGAACAGTTGGCCCTGCAAGCTGAGCCTGGTTTTTGAAATATTGAACGGAGAAAGTTTTAGCGTATTCAGGTATAGAGGCCCCACTTAATGAATACCCTACATGGCATGCACTTAAAAAGCTACATAAAGCAATAATGGCAATTTTTTTAAAAAGCATTCTTTTCTTATTCATCTTTTATTTTCCGGAAAAGTGTCCGTTCAGAAATTCCTAATTCTTTGGCAGCAGCTTTTTTATTTCCCTGATGTTTTTCCACTGTCTTTCTAATAATCTCACGTTCTTTCTCATCCAATGTTTGGCTTATTCCATTATCCTTCAATACATTTTCGTGGACTTCTTCTACATGTGTTGTCGGATGAATTTGCATGGTTGTTTCAGCCTTATGGAGGTCATTATCTAACTTATGCAAAATTCGGGTATTACCAGCCGATATAGGTGATGCGCTTTCTCCTTTTTCCAATAAGCCATACACTATGCTTTTCATGTCAATCATATCTTTCCGTAATTCGAAAAGCACTTTGTATAATAATTCTTTTTCCGATAATTCATTAGGTACATTACCATCCGCACCACTTGGGCGGAACAATGCAGGCAATGTACTAATACTGTTATCGGGTAGGTAAGGAGCCATAGTCTTGGCATCTATCTCCCTGTTTTTTTCAATTACAGAAATCTGTTCTGTTACATTTTTAAGCTGCCGAATATTTCCTTTCCAGTAGTAAGTAATAAGCATTTGTTCTGCATCGCGCGTAAGTTTTATAGGCGGCATGTGATACTTATCGGCAAAGTCTGATGAGAACCTACGGAACAAAAGTGGTATATCTTCTTTTCTTTCTCTTAATGGTGGAATAACAAGCGGAACGGTATTTAACCTATAATATAAATCCTCCCGAAACCTGCCTTTCTCCATTAGTTGAAGCATATTTACATTGGTAGCGGCAATAATGCGCACGTTTGTCTTCAATACTTTTGAAGAACCCACCCGAATATATTCCCCTGTTTCTAAAACCCTCAATAACCTTACTTGGGTGGAGAGTGGTAATTCTCCTACTTCATCTAGAAAGATGGTGCCTTCGTCAGCTACTTCAAAATATCCTTTGCGGGTATCGTGCGCTCCTGTAAAAGAGCCTTTTTCATGTCCGAATAATTCTGAATCAATAGTTCCTTCTGGAATTGCCCCGCAGTTGACAGCAATGTAGTGATTATGCTTTCTAGCGCTCGACTGATGAATTATTTGCGGGAATACTTCCTTACCTGTTCCGCTTTCACCGGTAATAAGCACACTAAGGTCAGTGGCCGCCACCTGGCGCGCAATATCTATGGCCCTGTCGAGTTGTGGTGAATTACCAATTATTCTAAACCTATTTTTTATTTCCTGAACGGTCATGCTATTTTAATTTAACAATTCTCCCAGAAGTGTTCCCGATGTACAATTGGTTACACGCACATGAGCGTAATCTCCGGGCTTATGATTTTCACTTGTAAATACAATAACCTTGTTTTGTGTATTTCTGCCCGAAACCTGTTCTTTTGATCGTTTTGAATGTCTTTCCACCAATACTTCAAATACCTTTCCAATATCTTTTTTATTGCTCTCTAAGGCATGGCGGCGTTGCAAGGCAATAATTTCCTGTACTCTTTTTGATTTCACTTCTTCAGGAACATCATCCTTTAACTTTTTGGCCGCGGCAGTCCCGGGCCTTTCCGAATAGGCAAACATATACGCAAGATCAAACCTTACAAGTTCCATAAGCGAAATAGTGTCTTTGTACTCTTCATCAGTTTCCGAGCAAAAGCCTGTCATAATATCTGTTGAAAGGCCACAACCGGGTATTATGGTACGTATGGCTTCTATCCGTTCTATATATTTTTCTCTGTCGTATCCACGATTCATTAATTCTAATATCCTGCTATTGCCCGCTTGCATAGGTAGGTGAATATATTTACAAATGTTATGATGCTTTGCAATTACATGCAACACCTCGTCTGTCATATCCTGAGGATTAGAAGTAGAAAACCGTACTCGTAATAAAGGATTTACCAGTGCCACTCTTTCAAGCAACTCAGCAAAATTTACAACTTTCAAATTTTTGTCTGTTGAAACTACTTTGTCAAAATCTTTTTTAGGTCCGCCACCAAACCATTTATAGGAATCTACATTCTGGCCTAATAAGGTAACCTCTCTATAGCCTTCCTCAAAAAGCAATTTGGCTTCGTTAACGATGGTTTCCGGATCGCGGCTCCGTTCACGGCCTCTGGTGTATGGTACTACACAGAAAGAACACATATTATCGCATCCACGCATAATGGAAATAAATGCTGTAATTCCATTGCCCGATAAACGTACAGGATTTATATCAGAATATGTTTCTTCTTTCGATAGTAATACATTTACCGCTTTATCCCCTTCTTCTAAATCATTTATAAGTCCTGGTAATGAACGGTATGCGTCAGGCCCAACAACCATGTCTACCAAGCTTTCTTCTTCCAGTAATTTTGTTTTTAACCTTTCTGCCATACAACCTAAAACGCCAATTATCATTGCCGGATTATTTTTTTTGGCAGATTTAAAATCATGTATTCTGGTTCTTACTCTGTCCTCTGCATTCTCGCGGATAGCGCAGGTGTTAATTAATACCACATCTGCCTCTTCGGCGGAGGGAGCGCTTTCATAGCCTTCTTTTCGCAATAAAGACGTTACAATTTCGCTGTCCGATATATTCATCTGGCAGCCGTAGGTCTCTACAAAAAACTTTTTGTTTTTCTTTTCAGAAACTACTATCTCCTCTTTCTCTGTTTCAGTATAATTCATCTTTATTTAATCGGGATTCAAAATTACGAATAAAGAGGGGTTAAATAAAAATCCCCGTCGTTTAAAGACAGGGATTTTTTAAATATTTAACATTCTTTTTTTCAGTACGACCACATATCGTGTTCAATACCGGCAATTTTGTCGTGTATTTTATCGCTTTCTAAAAGTGCATCTAAACCTTTAAGATAACTGGCAATTGTTCTATTAAAAACGTTGCCTTGTTGAAAAATAAAACTTGAAAATTGTCTTTTCCAAAAAATATCATCAAATGTGCGCCATTCAGCATCATTTTGAGGATTAAAAACAGGAGTTTTAGCCAATAATGGTCGCAAAGTAGGCATATATACCCAAAATAAGCTTGTAGGCCCTACATTAGGGTCTTCTTGGTGTGTATTTTTATTGATGGATACAATACGAGGGCAGATAAAAAGAATACGTTGATCTAAAACAGAACGTTGTTTTTCAAAATCCCAAACTTCTTTTATCATATAGCCCCTTATTTTATCAGATGTTACAGGCTCAGGTACAGGCACCATATTGCCGTTTTCATCAGGAACGGTATCAGTA
>Ga0207023_10199_pt1 | contig 16436 bp, 9 predicted proteins | sample Alteio_BWMinCont_47_FD_153464 | JGI IMG/M metagenome (GOLD analysis project Ga0207023, IMG submission 153464) | Enriched cells from forest soil in Barre Woods Harvard Forest LTER site, Petersham, Massachusetts, United States -... | ecosystem: Environmental > Terrestrial > Soil > Temperate forest >... | reverse complement strand
GGGATGAAGATTGCACGAGTCATCCGGAAGCATGGCGCTCGCCGCCACGAAGATCACGTGCTGTCCTTGTACTTCCCCAACGACCGCGGCCGCTGGAAAGGAAATCGCGCTGGGGCAAGCCTGGCTGCTGTTAGGGGGATAATTCGGGCCGATAAAAACCGTGGCATGGGGGAACAAACCGTTGTTCATCGGATCTTGCACGCCAAGATCAAGGGCCACATCACAATTTTCGGAGCCGTTCGCTCCGGTGGGATCGTTTACGGAGTTGGCTCCAGTGGTGGTGAGGAATTCTCCACCGTAGATGCTATTCGCGGAAGGAAGAGAAGGAAGAGAAGATTGCAGGGGAGCACATGCCTGCGAATTTGCAGTCTTGTCTCCGAATGCAGAAGCAAGAACGGTGATATCGTAGCTCAAACTCTTGTTGTTAAAATTAGGTAGATATTGCGGCGCATAAATGAAGCCGTTGTAGTGGGCGCCGATCACATCGCCGACGCTCACCGGATTGGATGGGGCGGCCACGCCGATTACGCCGGTTCCGCCGCCGAAGGCTCCTGGCGAGCTACCCGGAATGGCTGTAAAACTACTGACCAAGAATCCTGACTGTGCAATGGAGATCAGTTCCGGAGGAGGGGCGCTGCCGAGAGAATTCAACGGATAAGAATTCAACGGATACGCGGTAAGAGGGCCATAGTAAGTAACCGAGCAGCCACCGGTCACGGCGGTAGGGACCAGTATCGTAGGTCCAATCAAGTACGGCTGTGCGTTGAGAGTCACCGCAGAACCTTGCGTGCTGATGTCCACCACGCCATAGTTGGCAAGGTCGGCAGTACGGGAGGCGGAAGGCACGGTCACGTAGAGAAACGGGGCGGGAGCTGTCGTAGGGAAATTAGGACAAGCGGTATTTTCCGCCATGGCCGCCGGCGCTGCGGATAGAGCGAGACCGCCGCCAGTCGTGTTCACGCTGAGAAGGTTGCCCAGCGCGCCGACGCCCGGGATTTCCACAGCCCAAGCGCCGGGCACCGGCGGGTTTTGAGCGGTGATAACGCCAGAACCGGTCGTCACAAAATTTTCCGTGATATTCAAGAAGCCCGTTGGGGCGGTCATGAATGTGCCGCTAAGTATCCCAGAGGGAACCTGCCCAGTTGTCTCGGTGACGAAGCTTGACACGTTGATCTGGTCCGCCGAGTGGTCGAACGTCGAAACACTCCTAGGCAAATCACTGGCGGCGACGTTAAACGGACCGCCGAAATAAGAATAAACTTGATTTGCGGAGGCTGGCACAACGGGGTTCGCGGTTTGTCCGCAACCACTGAAAGCGAGCGGAGCCGTCACACAAAGAGTCAGGAGCATTGTCGACAGAATCCATCGGGGCCGCCGGCCGTCGCGCATTAGGTTTTTCCCCGCGGTTTCCTGGCCTGTAAGAATGGGTTTCACAATTACCACGCTCTCCTTCCCCGGTTGTTCGACAAGGGCGTCTTCGCTTCCCCCGAAACGCAGGAACTCTCTCCCGTCAAGGATTCGAGGCCGCTGCGAAACGCAACGCGCTAGAACGCGAACTTCAGTCCGAACTGAAGGATTCGCGGGTCGTGAGCGTCCACCGGATGGAGGAAGGAAGTTCCAGCCAGGCAATTCACACCGCCTCCTCCTGCAGCCGAATAATTGGCTGCGGCGCCGCCGTAGCAGCCGATGACGTTGTTGCCTGCATTCCCGGGATGCGACGGGTCGTAGATCCGGAATTGCGTATGGTTGAAAAGGTTGAACGCTTCGACGCGGAATTCGATCTGTCGCTCGCCAAAAACTGTGAAATGTTTCAGCAGGGAAGCATCGAAATTCGTACGGCTGGGGTTTCTCATCGAATTTCGTCCGCAATCTCCGAAGGTCAACCCGCGCGGAGCGGCGAAGGCTCCTGGATTGGCGAGAAGGGGCCCGATGGTCTGCGCGCTATTTCCCCCCAATGGAGCATTAGAGTAGGGATTCCCGATACAATCGGCGTACGAGCCCGTTCCAAAGTAATTGGCCACACCACCGTTATCCGATACACCAATCCCACCGGAACTTCCACCATTGACCACGCTGAAGGGTGTGCCCGATTGAACTATAGTGATTCCGGAGAGCTGCCATCCGCTCAACAGCGTGCTCGAGAGGCCAGAAGATGGCGGACCGCTCGCCGCAGCGGGCGCCGTTTTCTTCGCGGACGGATCATCCGTGCTGTCGTCTACGCGCCACCAATTGATCAGATTGGATAAGACCTTCCGCAGGGGCAAATCATAGATGTAGCTAAGGCTGAATGAGTGGGGTTGGTCGAAGTTGGATCTGGCCTTGTTGCTGGCCAAATCGTAGGAGTTGACAAAGTCCGCATCAGAACGGTCCGACGAATCATCGATCGAGCGGCTGTATACGTAAGAAACCCCAAGAACCAGCGGGGCAACCGACTTGCGTATACTTAGCTGGAAAGCGTTGTAATGAGAATCCGCGGTATTGGCAATGGACAGGATGCTGCCCAACGTCGGATAAGGCCGGAAAACGCTGGGATTGAAGGGAGTGCCAAATCCCGGAACACCATAACAGGCGATGTTCATGTTCACCCAGCCCGGTTGCCCAGGACTGATGATGGTGCCACCGTTTGGATTTACGGCGCCCGCGCCGCCAAGCTCGAATTGTCCCCCGCTGGAGCAATCCTGCGACCAGATGAGCGGTCGGCCCGCGGGAAAGGGATTAAAAGCAGAATTGACGGGCCGGACTTGGTTGAGGTCGCTCACGGATGTCAAGTGAGTTCCCTTACTGCCCACGTAGGCAACAGTAACCGCAATCCCCCTTTTGACCTGTTGTTCCAAGCTCAAGCTCCACTGCTGCATGTAGGGATATACAGCCTTCTGAGGGATCGAAGTGACGTTAATCGGATAGGCGACGGGGCTGGCTACAACCGGATTAAGCGCATCTGGAGCAAGGTAACTGCTGCAGGACGTCGCAAGCCGCCCAAAAGCACCAATACATTGGTAACTGGCCGGATTCAGTCCCGTTTGACTCAACGTCAAGGGCGCGCTACCAATCAGGGAACCGGTGTTGGCTTCATAACCCGTGCCGTGCTCAAAAAACATTCCATAGCCGGCGCGAATGGCGGTCTTGCCGGTGCCGAACACGTCCCAGGCGAATCCGATCCGCGGCATGGGGTTAAAGATGTGACTGGTCATACAGCTATTCGGCACGCCGTTCGCCCCGCACTGAACCAAGCCGTTAATGATGGCGGGATCGGGCTTGCTCAAGTTCAGCGGGACAGCAACCAGGCTATTTCCCGAACTCGTACTCTGGGGACGCACGAGAAATCCAAAGTTAGGGTCGAGAAAGACGCCAGCGGCGACGGATGGGTTATATGCCTGGGGCTCCCAGTTGTACGCAGTGCCCTGGGGGTTGTACCAGGAACCGAATAAACCGAGGCGAATGCCCAAATTCAGTGTGACCCTTCCGGTTACACGCCAGTCGTCCTGGAAATAAGGTTCCGCTAATTTATACCGGTTGTAATATTTGTTTTGAGCGCTGTCCTGCTGATAGGAAGCGATTTGACCCCCAAGGAAGTTGGCGAATACATTCGAGGTATCAACTCCCGCTGAACAAAAGCTAGTTCCCGGACAGTTCCCGGGAATTTTGACAGGGCTAGGGCCGGCCCCTTGGGTGTTGAAGGACAAAACGCCCTGCACATTGCCGGAATTCAATCCGTTCGCGGCGCCCACCTCGTTCTGCTGCGCAATCGTAACCAGGACCCCGAACTGCAATGTGTGCTTGCCAACTGACTTACTTGCATCTTCGCGCAACGTATAAGTGGGTGCGGCCTGCTGCCAGGGAGTGTATCCGGTATCAATATTAAAGCCCTGAGAGCCGTAAGCGGCGTTGGTGCCCTTGAAGAGGAGACTAGGTATCTTTCCACCGAAGCCGTTACCGAAGAAAGCGCCGATGGGACCAACCGAATAGGTGGCAGGGGTCGCGCCAGGCCCGGTTTGCGTGCAATTCTGCATGCCCGAAGTGTTGGTTGGGCAGGGCGTATCAAGTATCGCCGGTCGCGTAAGATTCACTCCTGGGCCCGGCAGCGCAGTAAGCGTTATGTGGTCTACAACGTAATCGAAAGAAATGCGATTCGTGAAACTCTGCCCGAAGACGTTCGTGAAGCTGGCGGTCATGCCCAGGCCTGGGCCAGTGATGTGGTTCTGGACCGTGGGGAAGCTGTTCTGCACCAAACCCCACTGCGGAGTAAGAACGGTGGAGTTCCAAGCGTCATGCACGAGCCGGAACGAGAGAATACTGGTGGCAGTGAAATTATGGTCGATGCGAAACAGTTCTTCGCGCCAGGACGTACTTGGCGAAACGGTCGCGACGTAACAAGCGGGATTTGCCACCGTTGAAACCGCGGAATTGCAGCCGCCGACTGAATTGGGGGCCGGCAAGAGACCTGTCGCCAAGATGGCTTGCGAAACAGGATCGATTGGCAACTGGTCGGTAGCGCTGCCGGGCGTGGTTCCATTGAACGAGGATCGAAAATATTGTCCAGCACCCGCATTAAAACCCGCGACAGGGCAAGCTGGAAACTGGAACTTATTCTGAGTGGTAATTGAGAGCGTCTTATCTACCGGACACACATCGCTAAAGTCTCCGGCCCGCTCTGCATTTGACGGCACCGCCTGGTTGTACGTAACCGGCGTTTTCGAAAAGAGGAACTCCTGGGAGAAAAAGAAAAATGTCTTGTCTTTCTTCGTGTTGTACACATGGGGAATGAAAATCGGCCCACCGAGGGTATACCCGAAGTCGTTGCGCTGGTAAAGAGGTGCTGTCGTACTCTGGTCGAAGAAGTTTCGCGCATTGAACGCCTCGTTGCGAATGAATTCATAAGCATCGCCGTGAAAATCGGAGGTGCCGGACTTGGTTGTGATCAAAACAATCCCCGACGCCGTCCGCCCATACATGGCTCCGTAGTTGGATGTAAGGACTTTCATTTCCTGGATCGCGTCCACGCTCGGATTGACGATGAAGGTGTTTCCACCGCGAGCTGCGTTGATGGCATTATTCAAAACATCGGTGCCGTCAACTTCGAAGATGTTGTATTCAACGCGGCCTCCGTTTACGCTGAATTTTGCGCTGCCCGCCACTCCAGTTTTGCCTTCATCCTGTCCCGTCTGGTTGCTGACCCCGGGAACAAGGGCAACAAGTTGGTAAGCGACGCGCCCATTGACTCCGTAACTCGTGACCTCATTTTCACTAAGAGTCCCTGTGATTTCCGCGTTGGTGGTCTCGATCTGGCCGACGCCCCCGGCTTGAACAGCAACAGACTCGCTTACTTGCGATACCGCCAACTGCACGTTGTAGGGCACTAATTGTCCTGGCGCCAGGGAAATATCCTTGCTGATCGACGTACTGAATCCCTGTGCCTGGATCACAACCTGGTAGCGGCCTCCAGGAAGTAAAGAAACAGAATAATGACCCGTCTCGTCTGTCTGCGTCTCTCGTTTTGTCAAGGTATCCTGGTTGATGATTTCAATCGTCGCCTGTGACACCGCCAACCCTTGAGGATCGTTAACTGTGCCGGAAATCTGCCCCGTGTCGGATTGTGAATAAGCCCGAGCCGCGTTAAGGAAGAGAAACAATGCCAGACCGAGGACCTTGAGTAGCGTTCGGGACATGAACTTGTTGCTCCTATTTGCTGCTGTGGCCCGGGCTGGTGGTGAGTGCGGCAGTGCGCAGCTGCGAAATCGTTTTGGCAAGATCCGCGGCCATGGCCTCCTGAGAGCGGCTCGATTCAGTGGAGCCAGAGATGAGCTCTCTGGTTATGCCCATGTTCAGCGCTGCCAGCTGCGCCAAGTCGAGGCTGTCGGCATCGGGATTTCTTGGACCAACAGCTGCCGATTCAAAATCCAGACCCGTCTCGGCCAGGAACTGCTGTTGCTCCTTCAAATCGTTAACCAGGCGATCGACAGTTCGAGACAACAATTCGTCGCGTGCTTGAATCGCAGCGGGGCTTAGGTCTTCATCGACGGAAAACCGAAGCTCTATTTGCTCTATGGATCGGCTTGATCGGTCGATGACCAGAGAACAATTGAACAATCCAACGGAAATCCGGCTCAGATCGTCACGGTTGCGTCCGTGTTGCACGAAGTATTGTTCGAGCGGAGAAACCTGGGCCACCGCAGACTGCTGTTGGGTGGCCGTAACCTGCGCAGTGGGGCCTCGAGTCGACTCAAGATCTTCAAAGCTTCTTATTGTTGCCGACAGAAATGGCAGCCCTTGGAGCGACTCGATTAAATCCCTTTTCCGCTGCTCGCCTTCGACCAGCCCTTGGACTCGGACCCCTCTTCCATCTCGCGTCACCTCAATTTGTTCGCCCGTGTCAGCGCTCTTTTGATTTAGTGTCAAGCGAGTCTCAAGTTCCGTTTGATCCAGCTGCGCCATGCTCGGGACTAGCGCAGGGGCAGAGGCGGGGACCCGCATAACTGGCAGCCTACTTTCAGGCGGGGGCACGAACAACAACTGGTTCGCCTCCTCCCAACTCAAAATGTCCAAGCTGACTTCTGAAATCTCAACCGTGCCGAAGTCGCGGTATTCGATCGTCCTCTCGACGGGATGAAAGCTGTCTTCCCTGACCGTCAACGACTCCTGCGCTATGCCGGTGGATTGTAGGCGAGTACCGATGGTAAGAAGGCCTTCGCCCGAAGAGTTAACTTCATCCTTTGGGTTCGGTTGGCGATCGTGCCAGTTTTTGAACGAAACCGCGGAAAGGGGATCGTCCCAATTCACGCCGGCCAATGCCAAACGTCCGGCGAGATCGGCGTCCTCGGCGCCAACGTTGTCGTTTCGTGGCTGGCGGCGTCCTGAAACGTCACGATAAGCGTCGTGTTCGATCGTTTTCTTGCCTGTTTTGATCTGGAATCTCCTGTGAATCACGCCAGAACCGGCGATCTTGGGAGGGTTCTGGTCGGAGGCCACGGCGCGATCCAAGAACTCGGCGGCGGATACAGACGGAAGCTGCCAGCGCCAAACCGAAAAGAGAATGAGCCCTGCGCAAATCATGATCAGCGCGCGCTTCGCTGGAGTCTGTCCCCGAGGGGCCTTGGTGGAAGCGGTTAGAAGTGCAATTTGGGGTGCGGCCATTGGGGAATTCCGCGCGTTCGCTTGAACCGCGAGCAAGCTAATCGAGCGTTGCATGAGTTCACCGACGCGCTGCACGCTTATTCCCAAAGTATGTGCGATCTCGCGGTATCGAAAGCCTTCTGCCCGCAACAACACACATTGGCGTTGTTTTAGCGTGAGCTGCGCAAAAGCGACTTCGAAGTGCTTCATTCGCTCGTCCAATAGTACCTGCTGCTCTGGACTCGGTCGTGGATCTACACGCTCCCGAATTACTCGGCGGGGTTCGTCGTCGCTGCCGCAGGAATGGCGTAGTCGAGACCGCCGGTGGACATCCATCGAAAGATTGTGAGCAACACGGAACACCCATGCACGAGGATTGTCCCGAGCGTCGCATTCAAAGCGGTGGCTGACTAGGCGGAGAAATGTGTCTTGGATGACGTCTTCAGTCTGATCCGCACTCATGCCAAGGCAGCACAGATACGCCCGCAAGGGCGCTCTCAGCCGATCGTAGAGATCAATAATGCGTTGACGAGTTTTTGCGCTGCAGGGTCGCTCGGAGACAAGGATTCCGAGACCGCTAGAAATAACCGCGCTTCCTTCCGTGCCCGAGCTACTTAACGTCCCGCCAAGTTTTCGAAAGATTTGCGCGCTCATCTACATTCCAAAACGAAGACTGCAGATCTCGGGCAACACGACACCTAGGACAGAACGTACAGCCCCAACGTTTTTCAAGGGCGAGTCGAAATATTTTTGACTACTACTCGTCTTCGCGCCGAAAGCGCATTGCGGCACGCCGGGCTGGAGACAGAGATATACGGACATATTGTTGGTTCCGGGTCACGTCATCATTGAAATTATGTTAAAAGCAACGTGCCAGTGGAAAAACTCTTGATGACATATCTTGAAAAATGTCGGCTTGTGGAAAACGGAGCATGGTTGCGCAATATTCAAGCACCGTGCATCTTGCTTTCATCTTTCATTGACAGAGAAGCGTGTAGTGTTCTCTTGAGGTGCAGGTCGCGATTTACAAAACCAATATGGGACCGAGAGCGGCGAAGCCATGCCCGTTTTTCAGAAACAATCCCAATCCGCGCCGGCTACTCTTCCGATAGGTTTCACGTCGCAGGAGCCGAAATGGTATGCCGTGCATACGATGGCGCGGCATGAAAAAAGAGTTACTGTACAGTTCCTGGAAAAAAAAGTTTTTACGTTCCTTCCATTGCTCCAACAAGTCCATCGGTGGAGCGACCGCCAAAGCAAAGTCGACGTACCTCTGTTTAGCTGCTATGCCTTTGTTCGCATTGTGCCAACGGCGGAGAATCGCGTGAACGTGCTTCGGACACGCGGAGTGTGCGGTTTCGTAGGTGCCAAAGGCCAAGGGACTTCGATCCGCGACGAAGAAATCGAGAGTCTGCGGACGGCGATTAGGGAGAAGATTCCGTGTTTTGCGCACCCCTTTATCGACATCGGCCAGCGCGTGCGTATTCTAGGTGGATGTCTCGATGGCGTTGAAGGAATCCTCGAGCGTCAGGGGGCGGATCGAAGCCTGATCCTATCGGTGGAGTTGCTCCAGCGATCCGTCTCGATTCGAATCAACGGATACGATATTGAATTGATCTAAAGTGTTTCCCGTCCAGGCCTTGCGCAAGACCGCAGCCAACAGTCCCTCCCCCCTCGGACTGATTTATCTGGTCAATCGAAGCAGCCGTTCGCGTCAATTTCCAGTTCATACTTTTATCCGAGAAGATTTGAAATGAGCACAACTGGCGTTGCCCCCACAAGAATTCGCCCTTCCAAAGACGTACGACCATCGCCCGGTCCGGTCCCGTGGGAACCCAGTGAGGCCCGCCGAACAACGACTGGCGCTGGCGAAAGAGCACTGGGAGCTAAGAGGAGGTTTGAGACAGTCGTCAATGTCCTCGAACGCGTGGCCGATTTCTTCGTGGTGGTTTCCGGAGTGCTTGCAGCTTGTGCGATCTACGAAGCCCTACATCTAGGCAGGAACTTGCATTATCCGTTTCATCTGGTGGGGGGCGCTGCGGCATTTTTTGCGCTGTTATTCGTCTACTTGATGGATTGGGACGGAGCTTATCAGCGCGGAAATAGCCTGCTTCGTATCCGCGAGACCGAACGCATCCTTCGGGTCACGATGAAGGCCTTTCTGTTCGTATTTCCAATCACGTTTTTGGCCGGCCAACTGTTTTCCCGCTGGCTGTTAGTATTGGCCGTCTTTATCGTGCCTCTGCTTCTGGTTGTGGAGAAACAGCTCTTCTTGCAGATCGTGCGATGGACGCATGCCAAAGGCCATGGCGTGGAGAATGTACTGATATACGGCGCTGGTTTCACCGGCCGCAAAGTTTTTTCAGCTCTGGCACGATCACCTAAATTGGGGCTTAACCCGGTCGCAATGGTTGACGATAACCGGGAGCTCGCAGGTGAAAGTATATTCGAGCACTCTTACCGGCGTCAGCGGTCGGTCTCCGTGATTCCCGGGCCGATCACCAAACAGCAGATCGCCGATTGCGGGGCCCACCAGATCGTTGTCGCGATACCTTCGTTGCCTCAGGAGCGATTCAACGAAGTGCTGGCCGAGGCCATCGCTGGTGATGCCAGAGTGGCATTCGTGCCAAGACTTTCATTTTCGTCGCAAGCTACGACGAACTGTGCCGAAATCGATGGCTTGCTGATATCTGAATTGGGATATCTGCCGAACCCGCCCGCGTACGAATTCACAAAACGGGTGTTCGATCTCTTGTCGAGCATTGTCCTCATCGCCCTCACGCTCCCGCTCGCGATCATTATTGCGGCGCTCGTGCGGCAAGACTCACCGGGTCCAATTCTGTTCTCCCAGGAACGTATTGGCCGCGGGGGAACCCCCTTTCGTCTTTATAAGTTTCGTTCCATGTATGTCGATGCGCCCGAGTACGGTCTTCATCCCCAAGAGGCCACAGACCCGAGGATCACGCGTATAGGACGATTTCTTCGACGCACGAGCCTGGATGAATTGCCGCAATTGATCAACGTACTCAGGGGAGAGATGTCGTTGGTAGGTCCCCGCCCGGAAATGCCGTTCATCGTGGAACAATACAATCTGCATCACCGCCAACGGTTGGATGTGATGCCGGGCATCACCGGCATATGGCAGCTGAGTGCCGACCGGAGATTCCTAATCCATGAGAACATTTTCTACGACCTCTACTACATCAGGCACAGGAGCTTTTTCATGGACGTGGCCATCCTGCTCCACACCGCTGCTTTCGCAATGAGGGGTATTTAGTTCAGGAAAACCCTGGTGCGTCTAAAGCCTCCACAACCGGGACTCACTTAGGCCCGAATCAGTACGGATTTTGTTATTCCTATCCTGGAAGTGCCCTGAAAAATGAACTCTTTCGTCTCACGCTACTTGAAGAGCACGCTGGCCCGCAACACGGGTTGGATGCTCATCGGACAGGGGGTCCGCCTGATTATTCAGGCGGGCTATTTCGTGATCATTGCGCGCAGCCTGGGTGTCCAGCAGTACGGCGCATTTGCCGCGGTTACGGCGATGGTTGCCATTTTGAGTCCTTTTGTCGGACTGGGAAGCGATAGTCTAATCATCAAAAATGTGGCGCGCAATTTCGAATTGCTTGATGAATGTTTTGGCAACGGCGTGGTGCTGACTCTGGTAACCGGGTTAGCAGGTGTGGGCATTGTGATCGGAATATGCCGCTGGGTGCTGCCTGCCTCCATCTCAGTGACTATCATTCTCATGGTGGCCCTCGCCGATCTGGTGGGCTACCACCTGATTGTGATGGTTACTAATGCATTTCTGGCCGTGGAAAAGCTCGATAAGACCGCCCAACTCAACGTAATGGTCAGCGCCGCACGCTTCATCGGCATTGCCGCGACCGTTGTAGTGGTGCGCCATCCCACTGCAGAATTGTGGTCCATCGTGTACGCCGCTGCGACCGGAGTTGCGGCGGTGATTTCGCTGCTATCCGTGAGAGGCCTGGTCAGTTCCTTCAAGCTGGCCCCGCACCGTATAAAGGGAGAACTACTCGAAGGCCTCTATTTTTCCGGCGGCATATCCGCGCAGACTATTTACAACGACATGGACAAGACCATGCTCGCGCGCCTATCCACGCTGGGCGCCACTGGCATTTATTCCGCTGCTTACCGGCTGATCGACGTAGCATTTATTCCGGTGAGCTCGCTGATTTATGCCGCATATCCCGGGTATTTCCGCCATGGCAAGGGGGAAATTCGTGCCACCTACGAATACGCCAGGCGGTTGCTGCCCGTGCCAATCGGGTTTTCATTGTTGGCGTTCGCCGGGCTGCTCGTGGGAGCCCCGATTATCCCTAAGATCCTGGGTGGAGAGTATTTGCGCACAGTGGAAGCGTTGCGCTGGCTGGCGGTCTTACCGCTATTCAAGACGGTCCATTACTTCTTCGCGGATGCGCTGAGCGGCGCCGGCTATCAGGGCCTGCGGATGTGCCTCCAAATCGTTGTAGCTGTATTTAATGTTCTTGTGAATCTCTGGGTGATTCCCGCCTATTCTTGGCGCGGGGCGGCCTGGTCCAGCTTGGCGTCCGACGGTTTCCTGGCTCTGCTCATGTGGATGGCGATTACTGCGCTCCGGCGCCGCCAGTCCGCTTCCGTGACTGCCCCGGCTCCGGTTGTGGCTTAGCATTGTGCCAGTGACGAGGAAAGCGAGTATCTTTCGAACCGATAGGACGGTCAGGATTAATACTCTTATTCGGGCCGCGAAGACCATTGTCTTATTTGCATGGATTTTACCGCTCGCTGTGTCGCTTTCGATTTCATCACTTGGAGCGGCGCAGCCGATACACTTAGACCCTCCGTCACAACCTATACCAGAAGCATATTTCGGAATGCATATCCATGGGATCCTCGTCCCGAGGCCGTACACCAAGCGCGTCACGCCGTGGCCCGATGTGCCGCTCGGCGCTTGGCGCCTGTGGGACGCGTACGTCACGTGGTATGAACTGGAGCCAAGGAGGAACGAATTTGATTTCGCGAGTCTGGACAAATACGTGACACTCGCCCGGCAAAAGCACGTCAAGGTGCTGCTGCCACTGGCCGGTTCCCCGCCATGGGCATCTGCTCGCCCAACGGAAATCAAAGAGGACAATCGTGCAGGGTCCGCCGCTGAACCCGCCGATATGAATGACTGGCGTAACTTTGTCCGCGCCGTGGCTACCCGCTACAAAGGACAAATTGAAGCCTATGAGATCTGGAACGAACCTAACGAGAAGATGTTCTGGACAGGGAGTGTCGAGCAACTTGTGGACATGACTCGCGAAGCATTTCAGATCATCAAGAGCGTCGATCCGGCTGCGCTGGTGGTGTCGCCTGCGTGCACCGTCGAAAGCGGACCCCAGTACCTGGATAACTTCCTGAAGAAAGGCGGAGGCAAATACGTCGACATTATTGGCTATCACTTCTATGTCCGAGCCAAGCCGCCCGAAGCAATCGTAGACATGGCAACGCGCCTGAAAGACATTCTTCGCGCCGACCAGGTGGATAAACCCATATGGAATACCGAGTCGGGTTGGGCCGATCCTAAGCCGTTTCCATCCGACGAATTGGGCGCTGCATATGTGGCGCGGGCCTTGATCCTGGCCTGGGCGGCTGGGGTCAGTCGATTCTATTGGTACTCCTGGGACGGCCATGGTTGGGTCACGCTCGAAATGGTCGAACTCGATGACGTGACGAAGAAGCCCGCGAGCAAAGCGTACGCAACAATACAGCAGTGGCTCGCGGGAGCAATCGTGCGGTCATGCGAATCGGACTCGGCGAACGACTGGACTTGCGAATTGCAACGCGAGGGCACACGACAATGGATCGTATGGAACGCCGACCGGCCCGGTACGTTCGCCATTCCCGTCGATTGGCATGCAACGTACGAGAGCCCTCTCCTTGGTTCGAAGGAAAAGCTGAAGAACACGAATATTCAGATCGGCGCAACTCCGGTCCTGTTGGAGCACTGACCGAGTGTTTCGACGGCGACTCGTCAAAGAATTTTGGAGCCATGAGCAAAACGGCAACAGAGTTAACTGAATCTCAGCACCGCTTCCACGGTCGATCGGACTGCAAATCTCCCGACATTTCCGACGAGGTCAAGAGCTCGGCAAAACAGAAGGGACTGGATCTGCGATATGTAACGAATAGTCTCCGGTGGGTTGTTTACGGGACTCCCGTTGGCCGAGCGCTAATGATCGTGCCGCGCGTGATGAGAGCAGTCCGCACTTCAGGCCAGCCCCTCCTCTACATCTTACCGTGGGCGGTCGCCTCACGTGAGCATACCAATTTCTCGTATCAAACGACCGATGCCAGCCGGGTCGGGCTTTGCGGCATGGTCGCCGTCATCGCCGATACCGATATTCAAACGGTCAGCGCATACGCGGAAGAACTGCAATCGAATGCCGAATTGGCCGAGCACGTTCGAGCGGTCCACGCCGATTCGGAGCGCAAATGGACAAGCGATGCGAAGTTCCGCCCAGGCCGTAACACGCTTCATTACCTTCTCGTGCGTGCGCTCAAGTCCGGGTTCGTAGTCGAGGCCGGCGTAGACAAGGGGTTGGGGGCGGCCATCATTTGCGAAGCACTCCGCCGCAACGCGGCTGAAGGTCACACTGGTGACTATCTTGGGATCGAGTATAACCCGATTCAGCGAAGCTCAATTTATGCCAGGTTTCCTCATAAGAGGGGAGAAATCCGGCATGGAAATTTGCCAGATGTGATCCGTACTATCGATCGAAAAATTGACCTTTTCCTGCACGATACCACGACCGAACCCGTCCACGTCCGCGCGCAGCTTGAGGCTCTACAGGGGCACATGGCCCCGCGGGGCGTGATTGCGGTTCCATGGCCGCTTCCACAATTCGCTGAGTATGCGGCCAAAAATGACAAGAGACTATTAATGCACAAAGACGAGCCGGTTCGTCATTGGTATCCCGGATCTCGATCGATGGTTTTGTTTTAACGTTCGCATAGCAGCGCACCTGCGCAAACGCAATTTTTTATCTGAGGCGCGAATGATACCGCGAATCATCCATCAGACCTCCCGAGGCCTTACTCCTGAAGAGGTCCGGCTTGCTCATCGCATGAGAACTTTACTCCCGACTTGGGAGTACCGGATCTGGAATGATCAAGAGAATGAAACGCTGGTTCGGGAGCAGTTCCCCCAGCATTTATCAACGTTTCGATCCATCAAGCGCGGTGTCGTCAAGGCGGATATTGCCAGATATATGTATATGTTCGCCCATGGTGGATTCTACTTTGACACGGATTATAAGCTGCTTCATCCAATTGACGAGAGGATGCTTGCTCATTCTTGTGTCCTCCCAATCTCGCGGAACAGTGATTCTCTATTCAGGCTTGGCAACGCTGTGTTTGGGTCAGAGCCAAATCATCCATTCTGGAAGGATTTCGTTGAGCGCATCTTCTCGCATGTTCAGTTAAGTGATCTTGCCGAAGCAGATGTTGAGAAAACGACGGGACCTGACGGATTAACAAATTTTTACCTCGAACGGAGCGTTCTCTATAGCGACGTCTTTCTGCCTCCACGGGAGGTCTTTCATCCTCCCACCTCTCATTTGGGCTTCTCTTTTCAGAGGGGGACCGCTACGGTCGGAGTTCATCTTTGTTGGGGTTCATGGAGGAAAAAGAGTCCCTTCCGTAGCTTAGGGCGAGTTGCGATTCGGAAGCTCACGAGCATTTATTGATATGCGCCCGACAGGCCATTTGTAAGATAAGTTGGGTTGCGGATTGTCCGATTGTGAAAAATCTGTCCTCAGCGCAGATCGTGTAATAGTGGTGATAAGTGGTAGTTAGGAAGGCCAGCAAGATGACCGCCGTAAAGCGAATACTGTCGCAAACGTCAATGGGTGGAATAGCGCTAATGCCGGTTCGCTTTGGGCATGCTGTCAGGTGTTACACTCCTACATTCAGACAGATGGTCAGCTGGGTTTTTACATCGCGAGAATACACGAACTATACCTATGAATTGACCCTCAGAAATCAGGAATATCTCGCACATACCATCAGTATCGTCACGGAAGCTCCGTATGATCTTGCCATTGGATACATGCGCGAAATTCAAGAAGATGTCGAAGTGCGACAGCATATCCTAAACCGTATTCGGAACAGTTCGTTGCGGCACTCGTGCGACCCAGGATGCGCGTTTGGCAGGCGAATCGGATGGTATGCCTTTGTTCGTATTCTGAAACCTCGCGTCGTGGTGGAGACTGGAGTTGACAAGGGACACGGAGCCGTCGTGCTCTGCGCCGCGTTGATGCGCAATCAAGCGGAAGGTTTTGCCGGTGAATACTTCGGAACTGATATTAATCCGAAGGCGGGCTTCTTGCTTGGCGAACCGTACAGTAGCGTAGGAAAGATATTGTACGGGGATTCGATCGAGTCCTTACGAAGCATCCCTCATATCGACCTGTTCATAAACGACAGCGATCATTCAGAAATCTATGAGCAGAACGAATATCGAGCCATCGGCCCCAAGCTGGATAGCGCAGGTCTAATCCTCGGCGACAACTGTCACGCGAATGACATCCTCGCCAAATTTTCCGCGGAGCACGATCGGAAATTCCTCTTCTTTCGGGAGGAACCCGCAAAGCATTGGTATCCAGGCGGCGGTATCGGTATTTCCTTTTCCCGGGACAAGGTTTCCACAGGGTCAAATCAATAAGCTGGAGACCGCATTTCCATGTTGAGCGCTAAACCGCGAGTGGTTGTGTTCTCCGACCACCTGCTCTATCCGTCAGAAACTTTCATTCGTGCGCCCGCTCTTGCGTTCTCGAATTTCGAGGCGGTGTTTGCGGGATCGCGCCTGGTTCCGGGTCTGGACTTACCAAAAGAGAGTACCTGCATCATCAGCCAGGGAGACTTCGTGGGCCGCATTCACGAAGCTGTTTTTAAGCTTTTTAGATTCTCGCCACGTCTTACCCGGCCGCTGGGCGCTCTACATCCGGTTCTGCTCCACGCGCACTACGGCCCCAACGGATTGCTTTCGCTTCCATTGGCAAGAAGTTTGGGCATTCCCCTGATCGTTACCTTTCACGGCTCTGACGCGACGGTAACCGATTTGCGTTACGAAAAAACTGCTTTCGGTCATCGTCGCTATCTGGCAAGGAAAGAAGAGTTGCAGAAGGGCGGCGCATTGTTCCTCGCTGTTTCACACTTCATTCGGAGAAAGCTGCTCGAACAAGGCTTTCCGGAAGAGAAGGTGGAAGTCCATTACACCGGGATAGACACAAAAATGTTTCAGCCCGCGGGCACGGAGCGTGATCCGGTCATCCTTTTTGTCG
>Ga0207023_10194_pt1 | contig 16867 bp, 15 predicted proteins | sample Alteio_BWMinCont_47_FD_153464 | JGI IMG/M metagenome (GOLD analysis project Ga0207023, IMG submission 153464) | Enriched cells from forest soil in Barre Woods Harvard Forest LTER site, Petersham, Massachusetts, United States -... | ecosystem: Environmental > Terrestrial > Soil > Temperate forest >... | reverse complement strand
TATAAGTATCAGCGCTTCACCTGCTATTATTATTCCGCCGGCTACTACTTCTACAATTACCGTTTCCGGTGCTACAAGTTATGTGTGGAGTACAGCAGCTACAACTACTAGTATAACAGTAACCCCAAGTAGTGCTACATCATATAGCGTTACAGGTACAAATACCTATGGTTGCTCAGCAACTGCCGATATAACAATTATAGTTGGAACTTCTTCCTCATCTAACTATCCACCCCCTGTTTTAGATTGGGTATATACTGCTCCTGCCCCTGAATCTGTAACTAGTTATACTGATGAGGTTACTACTTCGGATTGGATTTATGGCATTACAGAGGTACATGATCAATTTGGAGGATATATTGCAGCAGGATATACTCAAATTAATGGAGTTTCAGGAAACACAGGTGTTGTTTTAAGGTTTTCCCCAAGTGGAACATTATGGTGGGAAAAAACTTTTACAGTAGGTAGTCTAGTTCTTCCATCTTTTCATAATATCCAGGAATTTAAAGATAATCAAGGTCCTCCAAGTACCGGAGGGTATCATTATGTAGCATTCTGTGATAACCTTGAGGCTATAGATATAGAAGATTTAGGATCGGCAGGATGTGCTATTCGTCATGTTATGAACCTTTCTTCCTATTTTAATTATACAACAAATTCTGCTGTTACTGAGCCAATAATAGGTTTAGGGGGGTATATAAATAATGGGGCTGGATTTTACGGGAACTTTACAGAAGTAATTGATCCATCAGGCAATAATTGTGGATATGTATTAACTGGTACTGCAAGAATGGACAATACTACCTATCCATACATACCTCCTGACCTCGCCCTTGTAGTAAGAGTTGATAGCACGATGCAGATATTGACACCTACAAATGACCCAACCTGGACTATAACTCCTTATTTTCGGGATCCCGGTAATACAGTGCACGACTATGGATATGGGCTTTATACTCATTATTATAATCCTGCTGATACTGACTATCAGGGAGACCTAGCTTCTGGAAGGAATGTAAAAATTTATTGGGACGGCTCTAGCGTACCCGTACCCCATATCATTATGACCGGTTGGGATCAGACATGGAGTAATTATCAAAGGGGTGTTTCCCTTCCTGTTCAAAAACCTGAAGATATCGATGTCTATGTTCAAGAAGTTACTTTATCAGGGACCTATGATTCCTGGGGAGATGTGTTTCCAGCAACTGGAGCTAATAGTATGTCTAGTGCTATTGGGCTCACTTCCATTCCTGCTATTAATTACCCATTTCCAATGACCTTTTCAGGCAACAATCCTCTTGGTTGGATAGAATATCAATATCCTGACTATTCAGGTTCCAGTTGGGTATCAAACTATAATTTTGGCACTGATTTAGCTATATTAAACAATTACTCTAATAGTAGTACACTATACGTAAATACGCAATGCAATGATATTCCATATCTTCCTCATGGGGGAACTTTATACCTAGAAGATGCATACCAAGGATTTCAAGATATTGTGTTAAAAATTAATCCTTTGAATGGGCATTTAATTACTGGAACCTCAGGCGCCCCTAATGGGGGACAGTTGGTAAGACAATTTGATGGAATAGACTTTTTCTCGCATATTATTTTAAACGATGCTGGACAGGGGTATGCTGTTACGGGGGATTTGACATTTAATTTACCTACAATCTCAGATGCAGACAAGTATACTAATAATGAGTACTTGGGAGTTTCTTTCGATATAACACAATATGATATCGCAACTGATACTAAGCAGTTTGACCAAACCTATATGGCAAACAATGAGACTTACGTTGATCCTACCTATGGAACTATTACAAAAGGTATAGGGGAAAATTGCCTATTTGGATTGGGCGCAACTGATGATGGTGGTTTTATATACGGTGGTAATAGTGAATTAACTCACGACGATTATATATGTGTAAAACTTAAACCAGGCTGCAACAGCAGCAATGGTACTGCTGTTGACCAACTAAATAATCCATCCAATGCAAGTGAAGTAATTTCTTATGGTACTATAATAACGAGTACTACTCCACAAACTTGGACTAGCAATAAACTAGTACAAGGTTATGTAGAAGTACGTGACGGGGGAATTTTAACAATTGATGGAGCAACTATTTCTTTTGCTGAACAATCAGAAACAGGCATGGAAAGTAAAATTGTGGTTGATACGGGAGGAACTTTAATTGTGAAAAATGGCGCAAAACTTACCAGTATCACTTCTTGTGGTAACTCTGTTTGGGATGGAATAGATGTAGCAGGAACCTATACTGCTACAACTCAAACTACAGGCTCGGGAGGGAATTCAGGTTTAGTAAGCTTCATTGGCTCTGCAAGTACTCTTTCTAATGCCGATACTGCTATTGAAACAATTAAGAGAAATCTTGATTTAACGTTGGATTTAACACATGGCGGTGGAGTTGTAACTGCTACCGCTGCTAATTTTACAGATAATTATTGTGGTGTAAAAATGTATCCATCTAAGGCAAGCAGTAATGCGACAGCATTTACAAATTGTAATTTTCTTACAAATGGAAGCCAACCAATAGGTTGGACTACTCCCTACGCCTTTGGATATTTACAGGGAGTAGCTGGAGTTAATTTTACCGGTTGTACTTTTGAAAATACTAACAGCTTTGCAAGCGGTCAGGACTTGACAAGGGGAGATGGTATAATAGGTAATGAGGCAACATTCAATGTACAGTATAATAGCGTTACCCCTAGTCCATCTATTTTCTCCGGATTGTATTACGGAATATATGCAACCTCTGCTTTAGGTACAGCAGTAGTTAATGTGGAAGGAGGACAAAGTCCAAATGCTAATCAGTTCACGAATAACTACTATGATATTTATGAAAACAATATCAATAATTCAACGATCCAAAATAATGCATTCTCGAAAACAAATGTAGGTGGATGGCAACCATCTTCAGGCTCTCAGTTTTATGGAGAATACTTAAATGGATGTACGGGTTATACCGATTGGTTTAATAGTTTTTCATACACAGGAAGTAATGTATATGAATCCTATGGAATTATTGCCAATAATTCAGGTAGTGCAAGTAATGTTTTAGACTATAATACATTTTCAGGAACACATACAGGGTCTTATGATATGTATGTTGCTGAGCAGGCACAGGGTACTAATTCGGGGTTGCAATTCCAATGTAACACAAATAACGGACCTATTAATTTTGCTGATATAGCTAATGCAACCTCAAGTAGCCTACCTAACCAAGGCAGTTCGGCAACTTCGACGGGCAACCAGTTTAGTAATACTTGTGGCAGCCCTGCTTATGATTTTTATAATACTAGCAGCGGCAATATAAATTACTATTATTATGCTTCAGGTACGGAGGATCCTACTTGCTATTCATCTAATGTTACCCCTTTGGTTGCTACGTCTGATAATTCTTGCGGTACTGCTCAGCCACTGGCAGCAACTAAGCATAGTCATGCTGGTATAGAACCTAATCATGATATCCCGTATGATATAAACTTTGTGTCATCACTAAGAGCGAATCGCCAAAGTTATTCTCAAATGACTGATTTATTATCTACGTGGAAAGTGGGCATAGTTACTAATGATCTTGTAAGTTATTTTGTAAATAACACGAAACTTACAGGAGCTAAAGACAGTGCTATTGCTGCTATACAATCAAAACCCGGAGAAATAACAGCTAATGATCTACAGGAAATCGCAAATCTACAAGTGGATGCGGGGGAATATTCAGCAGCTTTGACTACACTCAATACGCTTAGTGGAATGGGTAATGAATATGCTGATTACTGTACCTTAATGCCTATTATCATTCAACTTAAACAAGATAACATTCATGGTTATTATGGCCTAACTTCGGATAAGCAAAAACTGATAACGGTTCAAGCTATAGCCAAGGATAGTACCAAGCCGGGTAGTGCGGCCGCTAAAGCATTACTGGCATATGTGTTCAATAAACAATATCCGGCATATATTTATCCTCTAAGTGCTGCAAACAATAATCCAACAACTGCGCCTACGTACACTCATCCTCTTAATCAAGAATTTAAACTGTATCCTAATCCAGCTAATACCAACTTGACTGTAGAGTATGTAGTTACAGATAAAAATTCTTTATATAGTTTATCCATATTTGATATAACTGGTAATAAGGTAATTTCCTATTCATTGCCGCAACAGCAAAGTATGGTATCTGAAGATGTGAGCAACTTAGCTCAAGGAATTTATATTTATACTATTAATTCTTCTGACAACGTAGTACAAAGAGGCAAGTTAGTTATCACACGATAAATTTCATATCCTATAAAAAGGGCTTAGGCGACTATACAGTTTGAGCATGTAGAGGATTTTCTTATTGTTGAGCCACGTGCTTAAAGTAATGAAAATTACTCCAAAATGTTAAAAAGATGTTGAAAACCAGCAGTGTATTATCATAGTAAATATTTCATAAAATTGCTTTTTTAAAGACTTTTTTTAAGGGTTTTACATCAAAAACATGTAGATATGATAAAAATAAATATTTTTGCTGTAAGTTACTCGTAAATTAAGAAAGCAATTTATTTTTATCTCCTATGAAATCAATACTAATATTGATGTTTATATCGTTTGCCTTATGCAAAACATATGCACAAGATCAATCACAAAAAACAGAAGACAACTTCTATTATGAAGCGGACGCGAGTACTAGCTTCCATGAACTTTGTTATAATGATGATGGGAGTATAAGATTAGGTCAGCAAAGGCGTAATTTCTTCCCACTTGAATTTAAGATTATTCACAGCTCCCCAGTAACTGTTAACGGGAAAAAATATTTCGAGATTTCATTTTATATGATTAAAGATGAAGGTAGTACGGAGGTACAGTCTAAAGATGGAGCATCAATGGAATGTTTAAAGGGGAATACATATTTTATTAATTCTGCAAAAGATAATAATAGATATTTTTTAATTGAAGCCGATACACTCTTGTCGGATTCATCTATTAGAAAATTTATTACACCACATACTTCCTTTGTTTATGGTGCAAATTTCTCTAGCCCTTTTAAATTTAGACCTGCTGTAGGTAATATAAATTATATTTTTTCTCCAGAAGTTGACCTTGGTGGTTATGTTGGTTGGAAAATACCGATAGAGGAAACTCAAACTACTTTCCTTACATTTGCTTTCTCATCTGGATTTTCTTCGATTCAAATAAATAATCAAGATATAAATAATCCAAGTACTAACCCAAATAATGGTACTGCTTGGGGGGTATCGGAAAGCTTCGGTTTAATATTGCAAACTAAAGATGTACAAATAGGTGCATTATGGGGACATGATCTTGTTTCAGGGGAAATGGGAAAAAACTGGCTATACAATGGAATGCCATGGTATTCATTTAGTATTGGATATAGTTTTGTTGGTGGAACTAAAAGTCAAACTAATAAAATAAACAAGGAAACAGAGGCGGCTCGATCTACTTTTCAGGATTTAAGCAAAAATGCAGGTAAACCAATTGTAAACCGTGAAGATATTAAAATACAACAGCCATAAATTTTAATGGTTATTTATGGAAATAAAGAATAGTACCGAATATAATTCAAATATTTTAAGTGGTTTAACTGCTGAACAAAAAAAGGACCGCTTAGATAAAATACTTGATATAAGAAAATTTGAAATTGAATTATACTGGAAAAGAGCCACCTATTTTTGGTCTTTTATTGCGGCTGCGTTTACTGCCTATGGTGCTACTTATGATAAGGTAGAGTTATTACGCTTTCAATTTTTGTCTATTTGTATTGGCTTAGTATTTTCAGTAGCTTTTTATTTAGTTAATAGAGCAAGTAAATTTTGGCAAGAAAATTGGGAACAGCATACTGATTATATGGAAGATTCTATAATAGGAAAGCTGTATAAAATTACTTTACCTCAGAGTGAGTGTGAAGACTTTTTTAAACCACTTGAACGTTATTCAACTTCAGTAAGCAAGATAAATATTTTATTAAGCCTTTTCATTGTGGTAATATGGACAATACTATATATTAATTTTATATGGACTAGATTTTCGTTTCAGTGTCATGACATTTCTATATATTACTCAATATTATGCACGATAACACCTCTTTGTATTTATCTGTTATTATTTGGTACAAAGAGCAACTTGAAAAAAGCAACTAAAAGTAAGGTTATCATGGTTGAGCGATAATTCTATTGTATACCGTGTGATTTTATTTTTCGAATGCTTATATTTCATAAAATTGCATTATTTAAGTAGACTAAATATAAATCTTTCTTTTTGCTATTTACTTTATTTTTGGGATGTCTATATTTCTCATAATGCTATCTGATTATGTATAAAAAACCATTAAAAGAGTGGACGCTTAATGATTGTGATAATATGGAATATTGGAAAGCTTTATTCCAGATGGTACCACTTATACTGTTGTGTTTAAAAAAAGAAATGAGTAAAATCGAATTAGAAAACCATTCTATAGTTAAAAATAATTTAGGTGGTAATTTCGAAATTTTCAATAAAATGCTAATTGACATGATAAATGCTGGCTATCTTTCAGGAGGAAATACTAATACAGGCATAGTTGAGTTTATTAATCCAATTTTTCAATATTTATCGGAAGAACATAAAATAATATGCGCAATTAAAACAATGATAAAAGAAGAGATAAAAAGTAGCGCTAATCAAGGTACCACACTTCAGCCTCAAAATGGTAGTCATCAGCCGACGTTATAATAATCTCTATATATTCTACAAAACCCTTTGATTCCTTTGGCAAAATCCAATAACCAAGTTTATTTTCAATTATCCAGTGTATAATCCCATTATTAACACCACCAGCTATACCATTGGCATTTATATAATACGCAATGGTAGAAGGCAATGGAGTAATATAGTTGATTAGTACGAAAGTTTTATCACAGAAGTATTTATTATTTTCTATTTTAAATTTTTCAGCGAATCTTTCATTGGGATTTACGGGACGTAAACATGTTATTTTGTTTGAAATAGATCTTATCATATTTTAGATTATACGTATTAATATTTAGGTTAAAAGTACAGAAATATACAACATCACAAACATATACCGGGACTACAGTTTTATTGGATATGTTGGAAATTTTATAAATGTATGTATGTGCTCCATTGTTACAGTATTAGGTCATTTAGGGCAAGTTTTTTTCTTGTTTATCAAAATTGTGCCACAATTTTTACATAAAACCTGGACTTTTAAAGTTTTTGTTGCCATTACTATGAAGAACGTTCATTAATTTTAGCAATTCTTTTTCCTGTACCATATAAAAGGAAGCAACTTGCAAAACCAATTTCTATCCACACCGATGTTCCTTTAGATTGAGGCGGGTAATACACCGCATTAGGTTCACCTGTCCACGCATTAGATGTTACCATCGCCTGACTGCCATTTTCTCCGAATATTGCCCACAACAAAATAGCAATACCAATCAATATTCGCCATTCCATAATAAACCATAGAAAAAACATTAGCTTATTTGTCGAAGTAACTTTTTGTTCTTGAGCTGCTTCGGTTCCTTTCTGGTTATCTTTATTCTCTGTTTCCATTTGAGGTTAATAATCAAGGTTTATTTTTTTATTACTCTTCTTCTATTGCTTGATTGCTTTCATCCCAATGCCTATAACTACTGCATTTTAGTTGCTTGACACGCAGTTCCGCATAATTGGTTGACTTAAAAATCTCTAATTCACCTGAAATATTAATTCCATATGGAGTGGTTTTATCAAATTTTAAATTTACAGCCCGGATAGCATGAGAAGCATTAGATTCTTTATCTATTTTTTCATCTCCTGTATTAATAGCATCTCCGTTTCCATAATCTCTTAAACTCCAATTTGAAACCTCTCCAAGCATCCATGTTCCCTTGTAATTTTCACTGTTTTCAGTATATGTAAATGTGCCGTTTTTATAAAAATATAAAATCCCACATTGCTCAATAACCCCATCACCAGTTTGTTGATCATTCGTCCAGTGCCCGGTACATAATATACTTTTGGTTGAGCTTTCACTATTTATTCCACTGTAAATCTTTAAACCAAAGTGGACTGTGAGGGGAAGAAAGTAAATGGACAAAACCAGTAACTTTAACAACTTAAATACACAGAGCCATGATAGAAGAAACAAATGGAAAACAGAGCGCAAAACAGTACGCCGGTATACAACGGAAGAAAAGATACGGTTAATATTGGAAGGCTTACGAGGAGAAGATTCTGTAGCCAACCTATGCCGTAAGTACGGTATTAATGACAGTATTTATTACAAATGGAGTAAGGATTTTCTGGAAGCAGGCAAGAAACGCTTAGGCGGAAATATAGAGCGTGAAGCCAATACTACCGAGGTTCAGGATCTGAAGAAAGAAAATGAATCACTAAAGAGCGCATTAGGGGAATTGTTTCTGGAGAATAAAGCCCTTAAAAAAAACTTAAGTGGTACGGAATAATAAAAGAGAAACGCCTGAACTATATGCGACTGAGTCAAAAAGAGAAGTATGAGATTATCGATATGGTAGAGAAATCGGATATGGGTATAACACGCACATTAAAAGAGCTAGGAATAAATAAGAGTACCTTTTACAAGTGGTATGATGCATATTTAGAGCATGGGTATGAAGGCTTAGCAGCTAAACCATGTAAGCGTAAGCAGTATTGGAATCAAATACCGGAGAAGGAACGGAGATTAGTTATAAAGGTAGCCGAGAAGTATCCTGAAAGATCATCCAGGGAAGTAGCTTGCTTAATTACAGATAATCATAAACGGTTCATATCGGAGTCCAGTGTATACAAGATTTTAAAGGAGAACGGGCTGATACGAACCCCTGCATTTATGCTTATGAAAGCGGCAGATGAATACAAAGATAAAACCAAGCGGATTAATGAAATGTGGCAGACTGATTTTACCTATCTGCATATTAAAGGCTGGGGTTGGTACTACCTGTCAACGATAATAGATGATTACTCCCGTTATATAATCAGCTGGAAGCTATGTAAGTCAATGGGCGCTGATGATGTAAGGCAGACCTTAGATAGGGCACTCCAAGTGACAGGGCTGCCTTCTAATAAGATGCCAAGGCTCTTAACTGATAACGGACCATGCTATATCTCCACGGACCTCAATGATTATTTAAAGGGTCGAGGGATAAAACATATACGAGGCAGGGCAAATCATCCACAGACACAAGGCAAAATAGAACGCTATCATCGATCCATGAAGAATGTGGTTAAACTGGATGTATATTTTATACTGGAAGAACTTGAACGGAAAATAGGGGAGTTCGTTCATTATTACAATTACCAACGCTACCATGAATCATTAAACAATGTAACCCCTGCTGATGCTTATTACGGCAGGGCAAACCAAATAATAAAAAGGAGGCTGAAAACAAAACAGCAGACATTAAACAACAGAAGAAATAATTATTTAACAATTAAGCTATTGGGTGAAAACAAAAAATCTCGTAGCTTTGTAATGAACTAAAAAATGTGTCCAATCTTTTTTTATCCGAAAAGTTCACTTTGGTCAAACTACATACAAAGCAGATACGTGTCCAAACTGTATAGTCGCCTAAAAACTTTTATAATGGGAAATGAGAAAAGCCCCAACATTTGTTACCCTATTGTTACTTACAAAATGAAACCAAGCGGTAAATGTTTAAAAGTCAAATAATTACCGCCTGATATACGTAGCGAGAGAGGGGATCGAACCCTCGACCTCCGGGTTATGAATCCGACGCTCTTACCATCTGAGCTACCTCGCCAAATATTAGGTTTTTCCAATAAAAGTTTGCAAAGGTAATTATTTAAGCTTTTACTTGTTTCCTATTTAATTATTTATTTAAGTAGCCTACATACACTAGACCACCACATATTGATTGATTATCAGCATTAAAAACACACTAAAAACAATATAAAACCACCAAATATTTATATTTAGTAGTCGTTTTTTGTAAATTTTAATAAATAAAATTGCATTTTGTTTTGTTTTTTATTTATTATTGCCGCTTGATTGTCTACACGAAAATGAATAAAAAGAAGAACCCTGCCCCAAAAAAGCAAGTAAAAGTTAAGGCAAAAGCAACAGCTACGTCCCCTAAAAAGGCTGTAAAAAAAGCTATTACTAAAGCTGCGGTGGCTAAACCGGCAACAAAAACAGCCCCTAAACAACCTGCTAAACCACTGGAAAAAGCAGTGGTTAAAAAACCTGTTATACCTTTTAAAGCGGCACCAAAAATAGAGGAACCAAAACCGAAGGGATTATATTCTATTGAATATGAACTCAATTCTTCTCCTGATGTTCTTTTTGAATTTATTTCCACACCCGGAGGACTTGAAAAATGGTTTGCCGACAGAGTATACATAATTGAAGGGAATTTTATCTTTAATTGGGAGCACGGCGAAAAAAGACTGGCCAAACAAATAGCAATAAAAGATAAAGAATGGGTACGTTTCCACTGGCTTGATGAGCCTGAAAAAAGGTATTTCGAGTTTCGTATCCAAATTGACGACCTTACCAGCGAAGTGGCTCTTATTGTGAGCGATTTTGCCGATAATCCTAAAGAGCTAGAGGAATCTACCAGACTTTGGAACCAACAAATGCAAGATTTACACTATTCAATAGGTTCTCCATAATGTTCTCTTTGCTTAAAAAGAATACTGCATTTTTTATTCCCTATTTTTTATGCTTGCTTGCAGGCGGTGTTATACTTTGCTTATGGAGTAAAACCGACATACACCTTTATATCAATAGCTACCATAGCCCTATAGCTGATTTATTTTTCAGTAATTGGACCACCTTAGGATTAGGCATCCTAATTATACCAGTTGCTTTTGTCCTTGCCTTCATTAGGTTGAGATATATGATAATCTCCATTCTGGGATTTGCTTTATCAGGAGGCCTGAATGATATACTTAAAGCTGTTTTTCGTGCAGACAGGCCCGCAAAAGTTTTTGAACAATTACATCAATCGCTTTATTTTGCACCAAACGTGCAAATCTATTCGGATAATAGTTTTCCGTCAGGGCATACAGCCACCGGTTTTTGTATGTTTTGCCTACTTGCATTGTACACAAAAAACAATTCCATAAAATTTCTCTACTTTTTAATTGCATTATTAATTGGCTATTCCCGCATGTATCTGTCTGAGCATTTTTTACGTGATGTTTATGCCGGTTCGATAGTTGGAGTGGGGTCGGCTTTATTCATATACATCTGGGTTTCAAATTCACCGATGTTTAATAAATTTGCTGAGCGGTTAGATAAACCTCTTATCAATTTAAACTTAAAATAGGCTGCCTATGAAATTCTCTTTTTTGTTAATAGCTATTCTATTTCTTATTGGGTGCCAGAATGACCGGACAACATTAAACACACTTCAATCAGAGATTAATTATTTAAACATAAAAAATGACAGCCTTGAAAAGGAAATAAAAAATATAAAACCAGGGCTTGGCGACCTGATGATGGGAATACAAATTCATCATAATAAATTATACTTTGCCGGAATGGCCGCCAACTGGCCACTTGCACAATTTGAACACGATGAAATTATGGAAACCCTTAAACAAGCCGAATTAATAGAAAAAGATAGAAGCGAGGTCCAATTATTTAAAGCCATGATATATCCACAGCTTGACAGTATTCAACTTGCTATAAAATTAAAGAATGGAGGCCGCTTTACTTCTTCCTTTTCCAGCCTTACCAGTGCCTGCAACAATTGTCATACCAATACAAAATACAGTTTTAACAGGATTGTTATTCCGGAACATCCACCCTACTCCAACCAAGAATTTTAGGTTGTTCCGAGTTAAATAATCTTAATTCGTTCTGCCAAATACTTAGTCTCATTAAACTATTTCGCATCTTTGCCCAATGGCAGAAACTATTATACTGAGCGGAACATCAAGAGAAGAACGGTATCAATCTCTTTTGCCCCAACTTAAAGCGCTGGCAGAAGAAACTGACCCATATGCCGCCATGGGAAATATTATTTCGGCATTAAAGTATAGTATGGGTTTTTTCTGGGCAGGATTATATATTGTAAAAAATAATGAGCTTGTGCTAGGCCCCTTTCAGGGGACCGTTGCATGTACCAGAATAGGCCTTGGAAAAGGAGTTTGCGGACATACCTGGAAAAACAAAAAAACTGTAATTGTAGATGACGTGGGTACTTTTGAAGGCCACATTGCTTGTAGCACCGAAAGCAAATCGGAAATTGTGTTACCGGTATTTGGAAAAAGCGGAGACGTAATCATGGTTCTTGATATTGACAGCACCTGCCTAGCCGATTTCAATTCTACCGATGAAATATGGCTTACCAAAGTTGTCCGTATCATTGAAAATATTGTAAACAATTAAGCATTGAAAAGATTATATATTATATCAGGTATCCTTCTTTTAATAAGTGGCTGTGCACAAATAGTAGCACCTACAGGAGGACCAAAAGACATTACCCCGCCTAAAGTGGTGGCATCCAACCCACCTAATAAAAGCGTTTTAGTTAATACAAAAAAGATTGACATAACCTTTGATGAGTACATCCAGTTAAAAGATGTTTCCAAGCAATTTATTGTTTCTCCTCCCCTAAAATATTTACCTATACCCATTGTAAAAGGTAAAACACTTGAAATACCCCTAAAAAAAGATACCCTACTCGATAATACTACCTATACCTTCAATTTTGGAAATGCCGTATGCGACTTAAATGAAGGTAATGCTTTAAAAAACTTTCAATACGTTTTTTCTACCGGGCTATATATTGATTCATTATCTATACAAGGTACAGTAGTTGATGCATTTTCACATGATCCGGCAAAGGAAGCATTTGTAATGCTCTATACTGATTTGAATGATTCCACGCCTTTTAAAAAACAGCCATCTTACTGCGGACAAACCAATGACAAAGGAAACTACCGAATTGATAATATAAAAAATGGCAATTACAGAATTATAGCTCTCTCGAAAATTGCAGGCGATTATTTTTATCATCCCTACTCCCAAAGTATAGCCTTTAAAAGCGATACTCTTTCTTTGGAAAAGAGCGACACAATTAATTTTTCCCTATCCACAGAAGAACAACTGAAATTAAAATTTATAAAAGCAAAAGCAGTTGGCAAAGGTCAAATCATGTTGGTATTTAACAAGCCGGCCGACAGTATTAAAATTACTCCTACGAATATTGACACATCAAAATCCTTCACTACCATTTATCAATACTCGGCAACCCATGATACCCTTACTTACTGGACTAATTACCCGAACTTGGATTCACTCCGCTTTATACTTTCTAAAAACCATAAAACGCTAGATACCGTTATTGTTTATAGTATACCAGGACATATTGATACTACGGCAAAAAGCACAACAAAGAAGAATAAAAAGATTGCAAAGCCTCCAGTGCTTCAAATCGGTTTAAATATATCGGCATCGCCTTACGATTATCATTTGCCTTTTGTAATGCAGTTTCCGCACCCCATTACAAAATACGATCTTTCAAAAATTACACTCATACAGAGAACAGATACAGTTCCATTAAAGCCTATTGAAAAATGGTCTCTCTATAACATATCTCTATCTCCTAAAAAGAATTTAATCAGCGATTCAACATACCGATTTAGTATTTTACCGGGCGCCTTTACCGATTTGTTTGGATATACCAACGATACAATTATTAAGCGTTTTAAAATAGAAGAACAATCATACTATGGTACGCTTAAACTCATTTTGGTTTTCCCAAAAAAAGCACACTATCTAGTTCAACTACTTACTGATAAAAATGAGGTTTACAGACAAGATACAGCAAGTGGAAACATTAGTATTTTTTATGATGGGCTGCCTCCGGCCATGTATGGCATCCGTGTTATTGAAGATGCTAATAACAATGGAAAATGGGACGGGGGCAATTATTTAAAAGGTCTAGAACCTGAAAACGTTTTCTATTATTCCGACAAAATAAATGTCCGTTCAAACTGGGATTTGACACAAGACTGGAAAGTACAATAAATTAAAGGCTTATTAACGCAGTGTCGTCTACTAAAGCTTAATACACCGCGCACTTCTATTCCTCCTAAATTCATGTATGTTTGCAGCTATAAATTATATCGGTTTGAGAATAGGTAAATTAAGGCTAGAGGGAATTAAGACGCTCTTACTACTTATACTAGCAAGCACTTCTTATACTAATGCACAAGTAAATAAGTCTCCTATTTCTACTAAAGATAATTCCCCACCCACTAAAAAGGCTGACAGCATTGCTTCACAAAAAGATTTGGCAGATATTTTTAATGGATTGATAAAGAAACCTGTTAAAACAGGCCCTGATTCATCACTCGAAAAACCAGGCAAATTATTTTTTTCACTTGCCCCGGCAGCAGGCTACACATTAGAAGGAGGCCCTACTGCAACAGTTATTATGAATGCATCATTCTACACGAATAACCCTGCTACTACTAATTTATCTGTTTTTACATTTGGTGTACAATACTCTATTGATAAACAATTTATACTGCCTGTTATTAGTAATATTTGGTCAAAAGATAACAGATTTGACTGGTTGGGAGACTGGCGCTATTACAGCTATCCATCTAAAATTTATGGATTAGGATCGGACAATTCCTTATCGAGTGTAGATCAAGTATACTATTCGTATCTAAAAGTGTATCAGGAAGTGCTGCGGCATTTCAGCTCAAATTATTATGCCGGAGTTGGTTATAATTTAGACGATCACTATTCTATTATAGACTATGGCGATGCCACCAATTTTCAACAATACAACAAAGGAATAACGAAAACAGTATCATCTGGCCCGGTAATCCACCTGATGTATGACAACAGAACCAATATTAATAACCCCAAAGATGCGCTACTAGCCAGCATAATCTATCGCACTAATTTTACTTTTTTAGGCAGCGATAAAAATTGGCAATACCTATTGGTAGAAATTAGAAAATATTTTAAGCTTTCATCGCATGATGTGCTTGCATTTTGGAGTTGGAATGAATTTACTAACGGACAAGCCCCTTACTTTGACCTACCAAGCAATCAGTGGGATACCTACTCTAATACAGGAAGGGGCTATATACAAGGTTTTTACAGAGGAACTAATTTAGTTTATTTGGAAGGAGAATATCGTTTTGGAATAACCCGAAATGGTTTATTCGGCGGTGTAGTATTTGTTAATGCCGGAAGTGCAACACAATGGCCCAGCAATAAATTTGAATATATAGACCCTGGAGAAGGGGTGGGCCTTCGTGTTAAATTCAACAAATATTCCGATGTTAACCTTTGCGTTGATTATGCCGTGGGTTTATTTGGCTCACGAGGATTGTTCTTTAATCTAGGTGAAGTATTTTAAACACCCGGCTAAACTTTACCTCATTTATATTGTCTACCAATTCAGTAAACGCAAAAACTGTTTTATATAGCCAATTAATCACCCCTGAAATGTCTCTTCTTCTGCAAGTTTGCATATTAAATATCGCCCAATCAAGGCGGCAGTATTAATGAAATCTATATAAATTAAAATTGGACAGGAGTAAAGAATGGTTTATTAAATATAAATTCATAAATAGTTGGATAGTTTATCTCTTGACAATTCTATTTTATACTACTACTCATAGTTTTGCTCAAACATCGAATGTTTATGTAAAAGATAGTGCCAAACATAGGGATAGTAGCCGCTATGTGCAAAAGGACGTGATGGATGAAATTACAAAAGTAATTAAGCTAAAAACTAAACCGGAATCTGATAGCGTAAACCTAAAACCCGGAAAAATATTTACTTCTATTTTTCCGGCAGTAGGGTATTCCCTCTCCAATGGAGTAACTTTTATATTGGCGACAAATTTTTCATTTTACACCGATAACCCTAATAATACTAACCTTTCTGTAATTTCATTAAACCCATTATATTCACTTAAACAACAAACCATTATACCCTTAATAAGCAGTATATGGTTGGCTAATAATAAAATAAACCTGTTGGGCGATTACCGCTTTTATCAATATCCATCATTAACATATGGACTCGGGGGCAAGCGCTTATTATCACAATCCGATTCGGTGGATTATTCGTACATTAAAATTTCTCAGGAAGCACTTTATTCTATATGGCATAATTTATATGGTGGCATTGGGTATAATTGGGATTACCATTATAATATTAAAGAGTTTGATAATCGTCGTCAATATGAAAGATATACTCAAGGGGCAACGGAATCATCATCATCAGGCTTAGTAGCACGCTTAAAATACGATAGCAGAACCAATATCAACAATCCTAAAGATGCTTTTTATGCCGATTTTATTTATCGTGATAATTTGACTGCAATAGGCAGTACTACTAACTGGCAGGAAATATCAGTTGAGTTTAGAAAATATATTCAGCTTTCTAAATACCCGAATAATGTATTGGCATTCTGGAGTTGGAATGAGTTTACATCTGGAGGTAAGGTTCCTTATTTTGATCTCCCCAGCACAGGATGGGATGAATATTCCAACACCGGCAGAGGATTTATACAAGGAAGATTCACCGGAACTGATATAGTGTATTTAGAAGGCGAATACAGGTTTGATATTCTACGTGATGGATTACTTGGAGGCGTTGTATTTTGTAATGCCGAATCTGTGCCTGACTACCCTTCTCATGACTTGGATGTTATTCATGTCGGTAAGGGAATAGGACTGCGAATAAAGCTAAATAAGTATTCCGATACTAATCTTTGTATAGATTACGGCTGGGGCGATGGAGGCTCCAGAGGCTTCTTCTTTAATGTGGGAGAGGTTTTTTAAGGACAGTGGCAACTATCCTTCTTAGTCAAGTCATGCACATAAATGAT
>Ga0207023_10033_pt2 | contig 16961 bp, 13 predicted proteins | sample Alteio_BWMinCont_47_FD_153464 | JGI IMG/M metagenome (GOLD analysis project Ga0207023, IMG submission 153464) | Enriched cells from forest soil in Barre Woods Harvard Forest LTER site, Petersham, Massachusetts, United States -... | ecosystem: Environmental > Terrestrial > Soil > Temperate forest >... | reverse complement strand
ACTACCGTGAACGTCGCGGTTTGCCCAACGCTCACCGTCTGGCTTACCGGCTGCGTGGTGATCGACGTCGGTGTGTGGGGAACTGAGAGGGTCACAGTATTACTCATCACCGCCCCCAGGTTGTTGCTGATGTACACCCGGAAGGTCGTCCCGTCGTCGCTGATCGTGGTCGGTGGCGTGGTGTAGCTGGCCGAGTTGGCCCCGGGAATGGAATTGCCGTTCTTCTGCCACCGATAGCTCAGCGGAGCGCTACCACTCGCCGCTACCGTGAATGTCGCTGTCTGCCCGAGGATTGTCGTCTCGTTTGCAGGCTGAGTTGTTATCGCAGGCGGTTCCTGTATCACAGGCGGGATTCCTACAGTCGCGTAGAGAGCATTGAAAGTAGCGGTTGAGTTCGGCCCGTGTGTGAGAGTCCCTCCGGCCGCGACTTGGTAATAGCCGGTCCAAGAGTTTCCATAGATAAACTCTTTGCCTGGATCCAAAAACAAATTCTTGAACGCGGGGAGTTGTTGACCCGGAAACAGTGGCGACAATCCGCCGTTCGCCGTGTTGATAACGAACCCGCCGATGGCGTTTGCGTTGTACAAGAACGAGCCGCTCCCGTCGACAACCAGAACAGTGGGAACACCTGGGCTTCTTCCATAGGGCGGGCCGTACTGGTTCACAAAGGTCAGGGTGCCACCTGCACCGATTTGGTAGCTCGCGATCTCAGGCGAGAGTCCCGTTAGGAGCTGCTGCGCAAATGCCACAAACAAGAGCTTGCCATCCGGCGTTATTGCGATCGTCTGAGTGTTGGGCCATAAAACTGCCCCTGCACTGGAGAGTTGTCCTGTGGCGGTGTCAATGCTGAAGGCGCTGGCGCCCTGTGAGTTGACGAGGTAAATGGCTTCGTTTACTTGGCTCGCCAGCATTCCGACCCCAACGGGGGCTGAGATTTGCATCCACAGCTGTGGGGGGTTTTGCCGGACGGGCGCGATCGCCGTCAGAGCGCCAGTCGACTGGTCGATTGAGTAGGCGTTCAGGCACCCAAAGGCCGCCGGCTGCCCGTTGAGATAGTAAGCGACGGAATAGGCGACGTACAGATACCTTCCGCTGACATCGATTACGATTGCCATCGGACCGTAGCCGCCTCCCGCCACGAAGGGCGAGCCGGCCATTTCTGTGAGTGCCCCTGTCGTCGGGTCGATGGAAAACCCTGATACCGCACCATCGTTCGCGGCGTAAAGAAACTTGCCCGAAGGATGTACCACGAGGGAATAGGACAGTGATGCTCTGGTTGGGAAAGGGGAGCCGGGTATGGCCGTCATGCTTGACGCGCCAATATCCAGGCGGGCAGCGATGATCGAGGAACCGCCGCCGTAGAGAAATCGCACGTCCTGCGCGGCCAGCGGTGTAACACACACTATCGCGCCCATCAACAGGCACACGAATAGAACTCGAATGAAACGTAAGTTGCCTAGTCCTGCGCCTTTCACAATTGCCTCCCGAGCGACGGGTTGTGCTCGTAAATCCAGCCTATTGAGGGGGCGGCATCCGCGAACGCGGGAGCGGCGCTCAAGACCGCCAGCAGAATCAGTCCGGCTGCGAAGTGACGGGCGCGTCTTGCACACGGAGGCTATATCGGCTTCCACAACCAATGTTCCTGCGTCCAAGGCGCAGGCTCAATAGTACGGGTGCACTAGTAGTTACGTCAGACCCCACCAACAAGCATCTGGCGGCCGAGTCCCGAGAAACGGGACCCTGGGAAACTGACCAGCTGCCAACCTGTCCTAAATTGGCGCCCTGACCTCTTTTTTCCCTTCCCGCTGTGTAACGCCACAGCCGTTTCCGTCACTTAGTAATATGCGGTCCATAGCGATCAACCGCCCTCCCTGGGAACGCCAATCTCCCGATTGGCGGGTTTCCCTTTCAACTTGTCCCCTTCAACTCTCAAACCGCCTGCCCGAAAATTGTGCAATTGTGCTCGTAACTATCTTTAGAATGAACAGTTCCGAAAAATCGGCCCGTAACTATGTTTAGAATGAACACTTACAAAAACAAAGGACTTAAAGTACCTTTAGAATCAACACTTATGGAAAAAGGGGGTGGGGGGTACCCTAAATCGGCGAATGTCAGGCGAAAGCGCGCAGTTTGCGTCCCGGATGCTGTTGCGGGACGGAACCTTTCGCCGTGAGACAATCCGTTCTTCGCGCGGGACCAACGATTTCTATCATTCGAGAATCATTTATTCGCGGGATGCGAGTACTCTTGCGCCCGGACAAGCAATTCGCTTAGATGGATGGCAGAGGTGTTCGATGCGGACCTTATGGGTTGCTGCAATTGCCATGCTGATGACGTCCCACGCGTATGGGCAGACTGCGCCCGCGCAGGGATACCCAACTCCGTGGAGGTCTTTCGGAAAGCCCAACTCGGCTCGAACGAATCAGACGCAGACCAAGCCCGCGCCGAAACCGGCCGCGGAGCCCAGTTCCACGCCAACCAAACCGTCGCCCGCGGAGCAAACGCTATTTGACTCGGTCAACCGCGAGCGACAGACGCGCGGACTGCGGCCGTTCAAATGGGACGCAGCGTTGGCATCGGCGGCGCGATCACACGCGCAGAAGATGGCGCAGGCCGGCACGATCTCGCACCAGTTCCCCGGCGAAATGGACCTGGGTGCCCGGATCCACATGGTGGGGGTGCATTTCACAGAGGCCGCCGAAAACGTGGCGCAGGGGCCCAGCGCCGCCGTGATCCACAACGAATGGATGAATTCGCCACCGCACCGCGATAACCTGCTCGACCGCGATCTCGATTCCATCGGCATCGCGGTCGTCGAGCGCATCGGCCAGCTATTTGCCGTGCAGGATTTCTCGGAGCTATCTCAATAGGCCGGCCGTGCTACGGATGCATTTTGTTAATGTCCTTGACAATAGAAGAACGCGAGAGCTAAATGAGGCACCAGCCTGAAACGACCCTCTTGGCAGTTATTTTGGAGAGAGACATGAGGCCCTCGCGTTCTCTGCTCTCCGCTACCGTCTTCTGTGAGCATTGTCAGAAAGACACGAAATTTCTGCCTATTCATTTCGCACGGGCGATTACAAGCGTCAGCAGATCGACAATTTACTACTGGATGGAACGGGACTGGATTCACTGGCGGGAACTTCCCAGCGGCCGGCGTATCATCTGCCTAGAGTCGCTCACGCACCAAGCTCGCAAACTAGCTCCAGATTTAACGCCACTCGATAAAATCAGTCCCAAACTGTTCAATGCTGTCCAATCCGGTAAGTTGACGCGCCGTTGACGACGCTCTACTCTTCGCGCCCATCAGCAGCGAGTTTAGCTCGCTGGGAGGCGCACCGTGAACCCTCGGCCATCATCGAAGCCATTCCGATCCGCCAGGACGATGCGGGTTGTCCTGTTCAGCGTTTGCCTGACTGTCCCATCGCTTGTATGCGGCCAGGCTCCTCCTAAGAAGCCAGCAACCACGCTCCAGAAACCTCCGGCCAAGCCGCCCATGCCGCAGATGGATCAAATGACCAACATTCCCTACTTCACCTTGCGTGACGGAATGACCTCGACGCTGACCCTGCAAAACCTCCCGGCAACGCCTACGAACGTCACGGTCACGATCTTCAACATGGAAGGGCGCTCCCACGTGCTCGACCCGATGACCCTGGACCCTCACTCCGTCAAAACCATTAACCTGCAAGACGTGGTTCCACAGGGCGATTTCGATTCGGGGAATATCGAGGTCGCCTTTCACGGCATATCGATGGCCGTCACCTGCCAGGTAAGCGTCTCCTCTGTGGATAAACGGGTCTCGTTCGAGTCCCGCGAGCAGGACATGATGGATTTCGAGACCGCCAAGCTGGACGGCATCTTGTGGCTTCCCCAGCCCGACGCCGAAGGCTATCTGGCCATCACTAACATCGCGCCGAATAAGACCACGACTCAGTTGTCCCTGGGCACAAAAACCGAGGAGATTCCTCTGGCCTCGCGCCAAACCCGCCTCGTCAAGCTGAATGATGAATTCGGCCGCCACTCGCCCGACCCTGGGCTCATCAGCCTCCAATACAACGGCCTCCCGGGTGACATCATCACCACCGGCTTCGTTCTCAATCTGAAGACCGGCTACTCCTCTGGCCTGCCCATGACTGATCCCGGCATCATGCAGTCGAGCCATCTGGCCGGTGTCCATTTTCGCTTCGGCCAGCCCGACCCCAGCGAAGGTTTCCCAGCCGGCACGCAGTTTCACTCGCCCTTGTTACTGGCGAACGTCAGCGACAAGCCCGTAACCGCGCATGTCTCCGTCGACTACAGCGTAGAAGATAAAACCCCGCCCACGAAAACGCCTCCCAAGGGAGTGAAAATCACCCCGGCACCGGTCCCGGCTTATAAGGTAACCAGCGTGCCCGTCGGCGACCTGACCATCCCTCCCGGCTCGGTTCAATCCACCGATCTTTCCACCGTGCTAGCCGCCGTCGACGCCAAAACCGTGAACGACGCCGGCGTGGATATAGACTATGACGCCTCGCCCGGCGCTATAATCGGGCAGCTAACCAGTTTGGATCAGACGGGCGACTACTCCTTCGAGGTGCCCATCAAGGACCCTCACGCCATGAATCAGCTTATGGAGGGCATCAATCCTTGGACGCTCGAAAACGGCGTGAATACAATTCTGCATCTGAAGAATACGACCGATAAAATCGCGAATGCCTCGGCGATGCTGAGCTTCATTGGCGGAACGTATAGTCTAGGCCAAATCGAACTGCAGCCCTATGAGACTATTTCGATTGACCTCGAAAAACTCCAGACTTCCCAAAAGCCCGACATGCGGGGACACGTTTTGCCCAAAGGCGCCACCGGGCAATTCGTCTGGTGGCAGGAGACACCCTACAGCCTGCTTGGCCGCTCCGAGCACGAAAACGTCACGGAAGGAATCGCCGATAGCTTCAGTTGTGATGGCAATTGCTGCGATTACTTTGAGGATGACGGTTATAGTTACGGCGACAGCTCCGATTTATCCGGCGCGGTCGGAGGCGCGGACGGTTGGTACGAAGTCATCCACAATTACTACGATTGCTACGAGAACTACTGGTCGGGCCCAGCGACGAGCAACAACTTTTCATCGGAGAACACCAGCGTCGCGAACGTAAGCGTGGTCGATTACGGTTATGACGTGTCCTATGGCCCAGACGCCGGCCAAACCCAAACCGATGCTTATTACAACGAAGTCTACTACACGCTCTATGGATACCCGCTTATCTGCCACGGTCCGTTCGTTTCTCAAACCGACGACATGGGCGCCTCGGCGCTCGGCTTTACGGCAGTCCAACACAGCTACTCGAACAATCCCTTTAGCGTAGCGTGTCACATCTCCCGATGGTTTGACACTACATATAATGGTGTGGCACACCACGCGGATGACGTCGGTTACGACGACGGGTCAGGGCACTATGTCGACCCAAGCCTCGGCGATCCTGTATATGCGATGGAGGCGGGCACGGTAACTGCAGCGGTGAGCGGGGTCGGCGCAGCATCTTACCCCGCGTGCATGAACCAACACACATCCGCCGACCATGTCACGATTCAGACTTCGGACAATTACTATACCGATTACTACCACATTACCCCGACTGTCTCAGTCAATCAAGTCGTTAACGCCGGGGATGAAATTGGAACAGTCGATAATTCAGGCTGCCAAAGCAAACCACATCTCCACGTCCAGAGAAGAACTTCATCCGGCACCCTGGTAAACTTTGAACTTCTCGCATGCAGAAATCCTCTTCCAACGACAGTTTTCGATGAAGGGTCGGTCTACGATGACATCCCTAACTAGGAACTTATGTGCAAGTCCGAGAATCAAATTCACCGCAATCGGTCTACTGATTATCTGTTCCGCCACTCTTCGAGCCAAAGCGCAAGAGACCACGCTTACTTTCCCGATGAATGGAGGAATGGTCGACGTCACATTCGACGCTGCTCGAACCCCGGCCGAGGATGTGCGACGGTGGATGCAGCTTCGAGATTTCATTAGTAATGAAAACGGTTATCAGGTGCCTTTTTGGCTTGAGCAGTGTTTTCCGGACGATCCTCGCTACGTTCCCTGCAGCGGGGATACACCATCGGTAAACGTCAACAACGCGCAACTCAACCTGGACAGGATCCGAACCATAATCACCGACCTGGACCCGAAGCGTTTTCCCAGTGACCTATCGCCAGTGGTCTCTTACCTGAAAGAGATTCAGAACTTTGCCCTTTGGAAAGAAACGCAAAGGCTTAGGTTCTTCCAGACGGGAAACGCGACCTACCTCGAATCCACCTTTGGGACTATCGATCCAAAAGCAGCCTGCAACACTATCTTAGACCAAATTCGCCGTACAACAGACAAGGAGCAGGCTTCCAACCTAGTTAGACACGATTGGGCGAACTGCGTATGGAGAGAAGAAATGAAACGGATTGGCCCGTACCCGAAAAGCGCATGGGACTCATTTGTTGCCGATCACGGCATTCGCGAGCGGGTCCGTTTTGAACATCCCAACTAGCCTGGCACCGATGAGCGAAACTTGAGGTGACAAATGCGAGTAATAAGAACCTGTCCTTGGAAGCAGAGTGTTTGGCAAAGCGGCGTAGGCAGGGCCATACTCTCATTAGTCCTCATCTCTTCTGCCAGCTCGCTCTTTTGCCAGTTCGCCGAGGCTCAGCAGCAGGGCAACGAACACGTGCAAGAGGACATATCAGCGATAAAAACAAGCCTAAACACCCTGCACGCAGCGCAGCAAGAGATGCTCAATCAACTCAACGACATCAAACGACTCATCGCTGCTAACTCTGCTGCCCGACCGGCTTCGCAGCCGCTCCCACCACCATCGAACCTGGCAATTCACGACGAACCAGCCCGCGGAGATGGCGGCGCTCAAATTGCCCTGATCGAATACGCCGACTTCGAGTGCCCCTACTGCGGTCAGTACGAGCGCGAAGTCTTTCCTCAGCTTTTTGCTGATTATATCGAGACGGGCAAAATCAAATATTTCTATCGCGACCTTCCGCTGGAGATGCATCCTCATGCGATGATCGCGGCCCGCGCCGCTCGTTGCGCGGGCGAGCAGGGAAGATTCTGGGAGATGCATGACAGCCTGTTTGCCAAGCAAAATCTCCTCAGGAATGCAGATATGCCCGGACGAGCCGAAGAGCTCGGCCTCGACAAGGAGAAGTTCGCTGAATGTCTCTCCAGCAACAGGTACACGGACGAAATTAATCAGAGCGCGTCCGAAGCCCACAAAATGGGCATCAACGGGACGCCGACATTTTTCGTCGGCAAGATCGACGACAATGGCGGCGTGCTGCGCGTCGGAAAAGTCATCATGGGCGCGCGCCCCTACGAAGATTTCAAATCTGCGATCGACGTGGTGCTGGCCTCGAAGGCGCAGTAGTGCCCGGATGTCGGGCTCAAGTAGGAGTTTGTTGAAAAACTCTCCTGGATTGTCATTCTGAGCGCAGCGAAGAATCTCTCCTCGACGGAAAGCCAGGAAACAGAGAGATTCTTCGTCGTCCGCCAGACGGATGGCGGACTCCTCAGAATGACAGCGTGGGGAAGCTATTTCAACAAGCTGCTAAATTTAGAGTGCGGAACCACGCCGCCAGGGATTACTCCGTGCGAAGGGAAGCATCGCTATTGGTGTCTTCAGTGGCCGGCGATCATCTGTTTGCGCGTGAAGGGTCGAACCAAGGAGGGGTTATGAGCAAGGTCCTCAGATTCATGTTGCTGTGCCTCCTGGTTGTGATTTTCCTTTGGGCCGTAAGAGAGGCATGGGGCCAGAATTCAGCCTCTGAGATCGGACGAGAAGTCGCCATTCCCAGACATCTTCGCGACGGCGAGGAGTTCACAACCTCCCTGCGCGATCTCATCAACTATGGTTTCCGCCTGTTCACGGCTCAGTTCACCATCCAGGAAGGAGCTGGCCGCCCTCGCTCCAAAGGCACCGGCGCGCCAATCTCCGATCCCGCGCATCCTCTGGTCTTTCCTCGAAATTTTGATCGGGTCTCATCGCCTGAGGCGAATGCCTGTTCCGGCTGTCACAACGCGCCCGTAGTTGGTGGCGGCGGCGACCGCGTGACCGAAGTATTTGTTCTCGCGCAACGTTTCGATCATCTCACCTTCGATCACAATGACGGCATCCTCACCAGCGAAGCGGTGGACGAATCTGGAAAGTTCGTGACCCTGGATAACGCCACCGATGACCGCAAGACAATCGGGATGCAGGGTTCCGGCTATATCGAAATGCTGGCGCGCCAGATGACTGCGGATTTGCAGGCCGAGCGTAACGCCACCCCGGCCGGAGCCAGCATGCAACTCGCATCAAAAGGAGTAACCTTCGGCGTGCTCGTGCACAACGCGGACGGCACCTGGGACAAATCGCACGTCGTCGGCCTTTCTGCACCTAGTCTTACCACGTCCAGCACCGTCCCACCGTCTCTGATCATTCGGCCTTTTCATCAGGCCAGCAACGTCGTTTCGCTCAGGCAATTCAGTACCAACGCTTTCAATCATCACCATGGCATGCAGGCCGAGGAGCGATTTGGCTTGAACGCGGACCCTGACGGAGACGGATTCACTAACGAACTGACGGTCGCGGATTTGACCGCCGTCTCCATTTTTCAGGCGACCCTTCCCGTTCCCGGTCGTGTGATTGCGAATGATCCGGCAGTCGAACGCGCCAATTTGGTCGGCGAGTCACTTTTCAATAGCATCGGCTGCGCCAGTTGCCATGCCACCTTGCCGCTTACTGCAAACAATAATCCCGGCTTGCCCGGTCAACCCGGTTGGATCTACTTCGAGCCGAATCCCTATAATCCCTCCGCCGGACCGAACACGCCCAATCTTCAACTCGGGCCTGCGAACTATCCGATTAGTGCGCCAGCTCTACCGGTTGATCTGTCGAGTGACGAGCTTCCCGGCCCGCGCCTGAAGCCGGAACGTGGTGTCATCATGGTGCCGGCTTACACAGATCTGAAGGTGCACGACATTAGCGCGACCAGCGATCCCGCCACCGATCCCGAATGCGAGCCGTTAGACCAGAATCAGCCCGCTGGCTCACCGGGTTTTTTCGCCGGCAATTGCAAATTTATGACCCGCAAGCTGTGGGGTTTTTACAATCAAGGCGGGGCCTTCATGCATCATGGAAAGTTCACCACCGCTAGAGAAGCAGTGGAGGCTCACAATGGCGAGGCCCGCGCGCAAAGGCTCGCGTTTGATGCGTTGCCCGCGGATCAGCAAAACGATGTCATCGAATTCTTGAAGTCGCTCCAAATTCTGCCGCCCGGCGCAAAGTCACTCGTAGTTGACGAAAACGGCCACTCCAAACAGTGGCCGCCAAGTGAGATTACACGCCGATTCTGAGCAGGGATATTTTCGCCGGCGGTAGCGTGCAGCGCCAAGCGCCATGGTGTCGTATAATGCACTTCTCAGTTCCGGAAGCGATTCCCGCCGGCTTTCCCGGCAGCGGCGGAAGTCTCAGGATGAGGGCCGTGGACGACAAGGATTCGATCGCCGGCGCGAGCAATCAACAATCGGTTCCCAGAGCCGCAATCCTGGATACCTGGTCGCAGGACGCCTGGAACAACGGTATACAGATCGACTCGCTGGAAGACATGCAGAAAGTCGCCGTGCAGACCGTCAATAACGTCTATGAGCTGGTCATTATCAGCGGTCATGAAGGCGACGTGCTCGTACGCGGCGGACAGTTCTTCCCGGAGCTGACCCCGGCGAATCTCGCCGGCGCGACCATGGGAGGCTCATTCTGCAAGATGCGCGGAATCTATGTGGGCTTTCGCATGGAGTTCACACACAACGGCAAGCGCGTGGTCACCTCACCGGTAGAAACGATCGCGGTGCTGGCGCCGGAGAATGACAAGGAAATTCGCGGTCAGCGCTGGTAGCAAACCACGAGCAAGCCGTCTCAAACGTCTTCCAAACTGCATAAGAGCTCGCGGTCGTGGGAAGGGTCCGCCGAACGTGTCAGGCGCGGTGAACTGGTGTATACTCCCGCCCCGCTGGAATTTGCCGGGACCGCAGCTGGCGGACCGGCTGGCGCGAGCCGGAACCGCTTTCCGGCAAAGGAGGAACGAAACGTGGCTCTGAATATAACCACCCGGGAAATGGACGGGGTGACCGTGCTGGAGCTCGACGGGCGAATCGTCTTTGGAGAAGAGACCCACTCGCTGCGCGAGAAAGTAAAAGGTTTGCTGGCCGCCGGCAAAAAGAAGCTGGTGCTGAATATGCAAAAGGTCAGCTACGTGGATAGCACCGGCCTGGGTACGCTGGTCGGCATACGCTCGAGCGTCAAATCGGCCAATGCCGGACTGCGCCTCGCCAACGTGGAAAGTCGCTGGACGGAATTGATGCAGATGACGCAACTCTGGCCGCTCTTCGACGTATCGGCCAGCGAAGCGGAGGCCGTCCGCGCCCTGAAGTAACCATCAAGGCAGAGTCGCGGTGAAGCACCGGAGGAGAGAAACGCAATGACGCTCAAGATGACCCAGCGCGAAATCGACGGGGTAACGGTAGTGGCGCTGGATGGTCCGATCGTCCTGGGCGAAGAAATCAATTCACTGCGCGAAAAAGTGAAGGGCCTGCTGGCCGAGGGAAAGCGCAAGATCGTTCTGGATATGAGCAACGTGCCCGTGGTTGACAGCGCCGGGCTGGGCACGCTCGTGGGCATTCATCAGAGCGTCACTTCGCGCGGCGCGTTTCTGCGGCTGTGCTCCCTGGGCGGAAGATTGAAGGAACTCCTGCAGATGACGCGACTGCTGACGGTGTTCACGGTTTCCGCAAATGAGGCCGACGCCGTGCAAAGTTTTGGCAAGACCGCCTGAATTTCCCCTGGAAAATAAAAGAGGCGCGCCGGGACAAGCAGACGCGCCTCTTTTGTCTCCGCTGAACTACGAATTATGATTTGCCTTCCCGCTTTCCGTCGTTGAGGTCCTGCTCGCCCTGGCGATCTGCCTCCTGAATCGCCTTTTGCGAATTGGTCGTCGGCTTCAGTGTCTGGATCGCCTTACCAAGACTCTCGGGATTCTCGTTGGTCACGGACGAAGAGCAGACCGTGCCGGACGCGTTCGCTTTCACGGTCCCCAGCTCGGTGCACTTCAGATTGTCGAAGGGGATGCCGAGGTTATGAGAGACGTGTACAGACGAAACGAATTGGCCCAGATTCTTGAAGCCGGCGGCTTCAGCAGTGATGTCGGTGCCCTGCGGGAAGAAGGCGGCAAGTTTAGCGGCCAGCTTAGTGTTTTGCTGTAGCAAAGTCGTAGGCGACATCGGGCCAATCGGCTTCGCGGCGGTAGAGTGGGTGTCTGCATGACCGCTTCCCTGGCCGAGCGAAGACTGCCCCTGCGAGCCGGGCATCCCCAGCCCGCCGTGAGCGCCTACACCCGCTCCTACCCCCTCCGGCGGTCCGCCCTGGCCGCGGCCCTGAGCCGCCATCGCCGTGGTGGCAAGCCAAACGCCCGCCAAAGATATCGCAGCTGCTGCTAGTCGCTTTCGCATGCTTTCCTCCTTGGAACAAACATCCGTGCGCTGAACGATCTCTTACTCGTTCGCGCGATGAATCAGGCTGAGAACGTTGACGCCGACGCCGAAAGAAAAGGTGTTCAGATTGAAATGGGAACTGTGATTGAAGCCGGCCCAGAATTCGGCGAGCGGTGAAAGACTCACGCCGACTCCCGCGTTGATTCCGCGATCACGCGTCAGGTCGGCGCCGCCGACTGTCGTTTGGCTCAACTCAAAGACGCGGCCGTTCTTGCCGGTTCCGACCGGCGGTCCACCTTGGCCGACTACGCGGCTCAAGACGGTTTGAGTGCCCCACGGCTCAATGTCGTAGCCGGAAGCGCTTATGCTGATAGGGCCGATCAGCCGGAAGGCGGTGCCAACCTCAAAATGAGCGGCGGGACCAGCCGCGATGAATTGCCGCTCCACCAGGAGCGCCTGGGCGCTGGAATTGGTCAAGCCTGCATCCGCAAACGGCGTCCAGCGGCCGAAGCCCCGGTCAAAATGATTCGTCCAGTCATACGAAGCATGGCCCGTGCCCAATCCTTTCGAGCTGTCTCCGCTCGGAGCTGCCCCGGTCAACGTCATGCGATAGTTGATGACGGGAGTCGGCCAGACAAAGCGCACGCTGCCGAAAATATCACCGATGCCGGTCACAGAAGATGACGTCGTGGTGGTTGAGGATGAGTTGTGAATCAGGTAGAGCGGGACTCCGCCGATCACGCCCAAATGAGAGTTGAAGTTGTAACCCGCGCTTGAGGTGGTTGCCGTTACCTGGCCGTAGGTATTGGCACTGCCAGCGAACTGTTCCAGCCAGACCCAGCCCGCACCTGAAACCTTGGCCGGCGATTCCGTCGCGGCCGTTTGAGCGGAAAGCATCGGAACCATAGAAAGGCTCGCAATCAGGAACGAAACTGCCAGTACTGTCGCGCGGCTTTGCGTCATGGGAAATTGGCACCCTGCCAGACTAGCCCGGGGTGATACGGGCAATGTGTATGCCAATTGGACTTATTTCTCTAAGCTCAGTGGAACGTGTTAGTTAGGCTCGACAGGGAAAGCCATTTCCATCGCCTGCAGGCGGGCTACCGGTGACATTCTTACACGGTATTGGAAGACCACGCTTGGAAGGCCGATCCCCTGGTCTGATGCACCGGGCTATCGAAAATAAGTCCACGGCCGCGGGCCGAATTGGATTCCGCCTGCGCTTGCAATCGCAGAATCGGAAGAATAGAGTGCGCCTAGGTGTGAGGACACCCTGCCTCATGACGCGCAGCCTACTGCGTCCAATCGAATTGCTTTGCGCCGTGTCGCTGCTCGTGGTGCTTCACGTTACGGCTGCCGCTCAAAGCCGCATTGTCGCCATTGGAGATGTGCACGGCGCTTTCCCGGAATTCGAGTCCATCCTGAAAGAAACGGGATTACTTGGCGCCAAACGCGGAGCCAGCGGCGGCTGGACCGGCGGTACGACCGTACTGGTGCAGCTCGGCGATCTGGTGGACCGCGGCCCGAAAACGCGCGCCTGCCTGGACCTGGTGATGGCCCTCGAACAAACGACGGAAAAAGCCAAGGGGAAAAAAGGCAAGGTCGTGGCTCTATTGGGCAATCACGAAGTGATGGCCATGACCGGGGATTTGCGATACGTGGCGCCCGAGGATTATCAGAGCTTCGCAACGGAACAATCGGAAAAAATCCGCCAGAATGCCTATCGGGACTATCTGAGTTTTCTCGCTGCCCGCAGCGAGAAAGAACAGCCGGTCTCGGAACCGAAATGGATGGCCGACCACCCGGCCGGTTTTTTCGAGCGGCGCGATGCTTTCAGCCCGCAGGGAATCTATGGCCGCTGGCTCCGCCAGCACGATTTCGCGTATCAAAGCGGAGACATCGTGTTCGTGCACGGCGGGCTTAGCCCGAAGCTGGCGTTCAAGGATATCGGCGATTTGAACGATCAAATGAAAACGGCGTTGTCCGCGTTCGATTCCAGTTGGCAATCCCTGGCGAAGGCCGGCGTAATCTGGCGCTACATGACGTTCGACGAGGCGGTCCTGGAAGTTCAAAAAGAGCGGGCAGCGCTGCCGGAGCGTGAGACTGAAAATACGAAGCTAAAGGACGAACTCGAGAAATTTGTGCGGCTGGCGACGTGGCTGACGTCCGAAGACAACCCGACGTGGTACCGAGGCCTGGCCGAAGACCCGGAGCCGACGCTGGCTCCCAGCCTCGACGCCATGATGTCGCGCCTGAAGATCCGCACCATTGTCGCTGCACACACCCCCACGCCCGACTTTCAGATCCGGCAGCGATTCGGCAATCGCGTCTTCCTGATTGATACGGGAATGCTGAAATCGGTGTTCGGTGGCAAGGCTTCCGCACTTGAGATTCAGGGCGGGCGCTTCACTGCGCATTCGCTTGACCAGTCGCCGCAAATATTGGCGCCTCGCAGCAATGCTGCCAGTGCGCCGGCCGCCGCGGGTCAAGGCGGCGGGGCGTCGCAACCGTGATTCGGTACTTGGAAAAAGCGTTGAACCTAAAGCGCGAAGAGCTGGCTCCGGCAATCCTGCTGTTCCTCTATCTTTTCCTTGCCATCGGCTGCTACACCATGGGGCAGTCGGTAGGCAAGGCCCTGTTTTTGGGCGCCTTCCCCGCATATTTGCCGCACGTGACCATCGCCACGGCCGTGGTGGTGGGCATCTTCGCGTCGGTGTACATCCGGCTGTCGCATCGTTTGCGTCTGGAATGGCTGGTTATCGGCTCGCTGTTGTTCTTGGCCTTGGGTTTCGCCGGCTTCTGGTGGTTGACGCGCTTCGGCGAAAGCTGGGTTTATCCTCTGATTTACACCTGGGTGTACGTGGTGGGCGCCATGGTCCCGACCATGGGGTGGACTCTGGCCAATCACTCACTGACCACGCGCGAGGCCCGGCGTGTATTCGGGTTCATCGGCGCCGGGGCCATCCTGGCGTCGTCGTGTGCCGGCTTTTTGACCACGGCGCTGACTGCCCGCGCGCATCTTCATCCGGAAACGCTTCTGCTCATCATCGGCTTGGGGCTGGGGTTCTGCGCGGTGACTGTGAAGCTGCTGTTCCGCCAGAGGCGCGAGAGGTTGGCGCAGATGGACTGGGGGGCCGCGGCGGCGGCCGGTACACCGAAAAATCTGGGGCAGGTGTGGTCCTACATTTGTGGGTCACGCTATCTGGTGCTCATCACCGCGCTGGTCATGATCGGGTGCTGCGTGACGACCGTGGTGGACTATCAATTCAACCTCATCACCGCCGAGAGATTCCATGGCGACAAAGTAGCCATGACGGCGTTCTTCGGAACGTTCAATGGATACATCGGGTTTTCAGCGTTCCTCCTGCAAATGCTGCTTACCGGGCGGCTATTGCGCTCGTTTGGCATTCGGGCAACCTTGTTTGTGATGCCGGCGGTTTTCCTGGGAGGCAGCCTGGGAGTCTTGCTGGCGCCGGTGCTGCTGAGCGCTGCCATCCTGAAGGGCAGTCAGAACTTGCTCCGCTACTCCGTGGACAAATCATCCGCAGAACTGCTGTACCTGCCTGTGAGCCCTCCCGAAGTCATCAGCCAGATCAAATCGTTCATTGACGGTTTCGTCCGGCGCATGGCGGACGGGCTGGGCTCAATTGCCCTTCTCGTTTTCACCGCTCTGAAATTCAGCCCAGCCCGGATGAGCTGGCTGAACTTTGGTTTCTTGATTGGCTGGATTGGCATCGCCTACCGCGTCCGGCAGGAGTACTTGACGGTGCTGCGATCGGCAATCGAACACCGCACACTCGACCCGGAAAAGACAGCCGCCAATGTGCTGGACGCCACCACAGCCGAAGTGCTGGCTCATTCTTTCGAACACGGCGGCGAACAACAGGCGCTCTATGGCCTCAGCCTATTCGAATTGGGCCGCGAACCGGTATGGCATCCCGTGCTGCGGAAGCTGCTCGATCATCCCTCCGCCGCGGTTCGGCAGCGAGCCTTGCACCTGCTGAGTGAGACCAAGCACCACGGCGTCGAGCCGCAGGTGGAGAAGATGCTGGGAGATGAGTCGCTGGAGGTCCGCGCCGAAGCGCTGCAATATCTGGTGACGCACGAGCACAAGGACCCTTTGCTTCTGCTGCAAACCGCCAGCGACGTGCCGGAGTATTGCCTGCAGAGCGTGGCGATTATCCACTTGACGCGAATCGGCGATGAGGATTGTCTCGCAGCAGCCCGTCACATTTTACAAGAGATGCTGAACGCGACCGGACCCGACGCCCTGGCTTCGCGGCGCGAAGCCGCAAGAGCGCTCGGCAGAATTTCGGGGCCGCGCGCGTTTCACATGGAACTATCGAAGCTGCTGGATGACGCCAGCCCCGAAGTGACGGAACGGGCGCTGCTCAGCGCGGGCCGAGTTCAGATCAACGAACTCCTGCCCAAAGTAATGGAGAAGCTCGGCCAGCCGCGCCTGTTGGGAGCGGCGCGAGCAGCCCTGGTTCAATACGGCGATGCGGCCGTGCCGGCTCTGCAAGAGCGGTTGAAGGATACGGCCGTTCCCGGCCGCGTTCGCAGACAGATTCCCAGAGTGCTGGCTCGGATCGGCACCGCGAATTCCGCCGCGGCGCTCAGCGGCAACCTGATTCAAAGTGATCCCGAGGTTCGCTACGAGGTCATCAAGGCGCTCAACCAGCTTCGCGTCCGACAGCCGGACCTGGTGAAGGCAACGGATATTCCCCACATGCTGGATTACGAGTTGCTCGCCTACTACCGCTCGTTCCAAATTCTTGCGGCGCTCGAAATGCCGAACGGAAATGCCTCGTCTCAGGCGTCGAAAAACAATCGCCTGGTAATTCAAGCCGTACGTGAGCGCATGGAACAGGAATTCGAAAGGGTCTTCCGGCTGCTCGGTTTGGTCTACCCACCGGGCGACATGTACAACGCGTACTTGAGCCTCATCTCCCATCGCCCACAATCCCAGGCCAACGCACTGGAGATGCTCGAGCAGTTGCTGGCGCCCGATCTTTATCGCCGCTTGATCGTTGTCGCGGATCCGGAGAGCACGAGCGAACGCCGGCTGGCGCAGGCACGGCGGCTGTGCCAAACCAGCGTGGAGTCCGGGGCCGAGGCGCTGCGAATTCTTTTGCACTCCGGCGACGGCTGGTTGTGCGCTTGCGCGCTGCACGCCATCGGGCAAGCGCAAATGGTGGAACTGGTATCGGAAGTGCGCGCGCTGAACCACGACGAGTCTTTGCTGGAGGGCACGTGGAGATGGACAAGCGCGCGCCTGGCCCTTCGCGAAATGGAGAGAGGAGACGGCATGCTTACCGTTCTCGAAAAAGTGGAACTACTGCGGAACGCGCCTCTGTTCCAGTCGCTGCCAACGCAAAGTCTGGTGCGCGTGGCCGCGATTGCCAACGAACTGAGTTGGGCGCCGCAGCAGGTGGTCTATCAGGAAAAC
>Ga0207023_10121_pt1 | contig 17276 bp, 29 predicted proteins | sample Alteio_BWMinCont_47_FD_153464 | JGI IMG/M metagenome (GOLD analysis project Ga0207023, IMG submission 153464) | Enriched cells from forest soil in Barre Woods Harvard Forest LTER site, Petersham, Massachusetts, United States -... | ecosystem: Environmental > Terrestrial > Soil > Temperate forest >... | reverse complement strand
CTTCAGCCGCTTTTAAGCAGTTAAGCGCACGAACAGAAAGATCCATATCAACCAATTTGGTTTTAAGCAATTGACGGATACGTAAATCTTGTTCATCTAATTCTTCGCTTTGGGTCTTGCTGTCAAGGTCAATGGTGATCTTTTCATCGGAGAACAAAGCAAAGTGGTAGATAAGAATCTTAGCCGCTTCTTTCAACGCTTCTTTTGGATGAATAGAACCATCGGTAACTACTGATAGAACAAGCTTTTCAAAGTCAGTCTTTTGTTCTACACGGAAGTTTTCAACGGTATATTTTACGTTCTTTATCGGTGTGAAAATAGAATCGATAGGGATTAAACCAATTTCAGGTGTAAGTGGTTTGTTTTCTTCAGCAGGAACATAGCCTCTGCCTTTAGTAATGGTAAGCTCTACGCGAAGCTTAACACTGCTATCCATACGGCAAATAACCAGGTCCGGATTCAGAACTTGGAATGCTGAGGTAAATTTGCCAATATCTCCGGCGGTAAATACTTCTTTATCGCTTACAGAAATGGTTACTTTTTCGTTAGTTGCGCCTTCAATTTGTTTTTTGAAACGAACTTGTTTTAAGTTCAAAACAATTTCAGTAACGTCTTCGGTAACACCTTTAATGGTAGAAAACTCATGGTCAACACCTTGAATTTTAACAGAAGCAATTGCAAACCCTTCTAATGAAGAGAGCAATATTCTTCTAAGTGCATTACCAATGGTGATGCCATATCCGGGTTCTAACGGTTTGAATTCAAATTCTCCTTCTACTTCGTTAGAAGAAGTCATTACAACTTTATCGGGTTTTTGAAATGCAAGTATTGCCATGTTGTGTCTTGTTGTTTAGTTAATTATTATTTCGAGTATAATTCCACTATGAGTTGTTCCTTAATGTTTTCAGGTATTTGCTCTCTGGAAGGAATAGATACATAAGTGCCTTCTAAGGAGTGAGCATTAAACTCAACCCATGGATAAGCTTGTACATTTGAACGGGCTATGGAAGTGGTAATCGCTTCTAATGATTTAGAACGTTCTCTAACGGCCAATTTAGTGCCTGGTTTCACAGTGTAAGAAGGAATGTTTACTACTTTGCCATTTACAAGAATATGGTTATGAGAAACCAATTGACGTGCACCGGCGCGGGTAGGAGCGATTCCCATTCTGAATACTACGTTATCCAATCTCGATTCAACTAATTGAAGGAGCAACTCACCGGTTTTACCCTTGGTACGTGCTGCTTTTCCAAATGTTTTGCGGAATTGTTTTTCCAAAATACCATAGGTATATTTTGCTTTTTGCTTTTCAGATAACTGATCAGCGTATTCGGATTTTCTTCCGCCTCTTTTCTTTCCGAATCCATGCATTCCGGGTGGGTATGCTTTCTTTTCGAGAACTTTATCAGGACCAAAAATTGGTTCTTTAAACTTACGCGCGATTCTGGAACGAGGGCCTGTATATCTTGCCATTGCTGTTTGTTATTATCGTTAATTAAACTTTTCTTCTTTTAGGTGGACGGCAGCCGTTGTGTGGCATTGGAGTGATATCGAATATTTCGGTAACCTCCAATCCGTTGTTGCCAATGGAACGCATAGCAGAATCTCTGCCTGAGCCTGGTCCCTTAACATATACCTTCACTTTACGGATTCCGGCTTCAAATGCTTTTTTAGTTGCATCTTCCGAAGCTAATTGCGCAGCAAAAGGAGTATTCTTTTTTGCTCCACGGAAGCCCATCTTTCCGGCACTTGACCATGATACGGTCTGACCTTTCAGATTAGTGAATGTGATTATGATATTATTAAATGTAGCGTTAATATGCGCTTGTCCTACGGCTTCTGCCTTTACAGTTCTTTTCTTAGCTGTTTTTGCAGCAGCTTTGTCAGTAGCGCTTTGTTGTTGTTTTGCCATTTATTCTTTAGTTATTATTTAACAGCCATTTTCTTGTTAGCGATGGTCTTACGTCTTCCTTTACGGGTACGTGCATTGGTTTGGGTATTTTGTCCGCGAACAGGTAATCCCATACGGTGACGCATACCTCTGTATGTTCCAATATCTATCAACCTTTTGATATGAAGTTGAACTTCTGAGCGTAAAGCTCCTTCTACTTTATAGGTTTCGGTAATGATTTTACGAATCGCATTTAACTGCGTGTCGTTCCATTCCGATACCTTTACAGTTGGCTCTACGCCAGCTTCTTTAAGTATTTTGCGGGCATTGCTTCTGCCAATGCCATAAATATGCGTAAGGCCTATTTCGCCTTGCTTATTATTAGGTAAATCTACACCTGATATACGTGCCATTTTTTAGTCTTTTTTTTAAAGGGTTGCAAAGTTAGTAATTATTTTCATTTCTCAGCCTCCCTTTTGTCTTTGTTTAAATTTAGGGTTCTTCTTGTTAATCACGTACAATCTACCCTTGCGACGTACGATTTTGCAATCGGTGCTTCTTTTTTTGATGGATGTTCTTACTTTCATGGTCTCTTATTAAAAATGTAATCTATTTAGTATCTCATAATAATTCTTCCTTTACTGAGGTCATAAGGCGATAGTTCCAGTTTAACCCTATCTCCCGGCAAAAGTTTTATATAGTTCATGCGCATTTTACCAGAAATATGAGCTGTAACCATGTGGCCATTTTCAAGTTCCACCCGGAACATTGCGTTTGACAATGCTTCGGTTATGGTTCCGTCTTGCTGTATGGATTGTTGTTTGGTCATATTAAAGTTGCGCCGCTTTTGTTTGTTCTATCTCTTCAAATGTTGTTAATACCTCTGGTTTTCCTTTTGCTATAGCTACCGTATGTTCAAAATGTGCCGATGGCTTTCCATCTTTTGTCACTATTGTCCATCCGTCATCTTCCTGGTTCACTTCTTTTTTTCCCATATTTATCATGGGTTCAATTGCAATTACTAATCCCCTCATCAGTTTCATTCCGTTTCCTCTTTTGCCGTAGTTCGGAACATCGGGCCCTTCATGAAGGCTTCTTCCTATTCCGTGTCCTACTAATTCCCGCACCACTCCGTATTTATGCTTTTCGGCGTGTTGTTGTACTGCAGCACTTATATCTCCCATTCTACCTCCGTCTATTGCCGCTTCCACTCCTAAAGCAAGGGATTCCTTGGTTATCCGTAGCAATTGCTTAAGTTCTTCACTTATTTTGCCTACTGCAAAGGTGTAAGCTGAATCTCCGTAAAAGTCATCTTTTACAGCTCCGCAGTCTACCGAAATAATATCGCCCTCCTTCAATTTATAAGAACTAGGCATACCGTGAACAACTTGTGCATTTACAGAAAGACATAAAGTTCCGGGGAACCCTCTGTATCCTTTAAAGGCAGGTTTCGCGCCACAGGCGATAATATAGCTTTCGGCTATTTTATCAAGCTCTGCTGTGCTTATTCCCGGCTGAATGGATTTACCCACTTCGGCCAACGTTTTTGAAACAATCAAAGAACTTTTCTGGATCTTCAGAATCTCGCTCTCGGTCTTATAATATATCGCTCCCAATGTAGTAGCTATATACTTTAAGCAGGATGTTCTACCCTTAATTCTTCCGGTTTTCATTAATCCATCGTAGTGACGCATCAACAAATAGCTTTCTATTTGTTGCAGAGTATCCATCATAACGCCTACTAAAATAAGCAATGAGGTACCTCCATAAAATCTTGCAAACTGGTTATCTACCTTAAACAGCATGGCTATTGCAGGCATAATAGCTACAATGGCTAGGAAAACAGAACCAGGAAGAGTAATGTGAGACATTACCGTATCAATATATTCAGCTGTTTTTTTACCGGGTTTAATACCGGGAACAAAACCTCCGTTACGTTTCATTTCCTCCGCCATTTGGTTGGAGTTTATGATAACTGCAGTATAGAAATAGGTAAATGCTACAATCATTAACCCAAAGGTGAAGTTATACCAAAAACCGCCAATGTTAGAAAAGGTTGCTACAAGCCCCGACATGGCTGAAGAAGAACCTGAAAGGGATGTAAATACGGTAAGTGGTAAAAACATAATTGCCTGAGCAAAAATGATAGGCATTACACCGGCAGCATTCACTTTTAATGGAATAAATTGTCTTGCTCCGCCATATTGTTTATTACCAACAATACGTTTAGCAAACTGTACGGGTATCTTTCTAGTTCCTTGTACTAATAGAATGGTTGCCATTACAACAAGTACCAAGAAAACAATTTCTACTAAGAATACTATTAAGCCACCACCGTCTGATTTCATACGGTTACCGAGCAACTCAGCAGTAAACGCAAATGGTAAACGAGCAAGGATACCGACCATAATGATAAGAGATATACCATTGCCAATACCTTTATCAGTAATCTTTTCGCCCAACCACATTACAAACACAGTTCCTGCGATAAGAATCAGCGTAGAACGTATATAGAAGAATATACCTACAGGTTCGTTGGCAGAGGCTGCAATTTGAGATGCTATATACCCCGGAGCTTGGAAAGCGGTAACAAATACAGTAAGAATACGAGTATAGCGTTCAATTTTCTTTTGTCCACTAGCTCCTTCTTTTTGTAACTTTTGAAAGTGTGGAACCGCAATACCCAACAACTGCATTACAATAGAAGCAGAGATGTAAGGCATGATACCCAAACCAAAAATAGCAGCACGCCCGAAAGCGCCACCGGCAAAAATATTAATCAACCCTAAGATACCATTATCACCATGTGCATGAGCATTAGCAAGAGCTGTAGCATCAACACCAGGTAAAACAATATAAGAGCCAATTCTGTACACCAGCAAAAAGCCGAGTGTATTAAGAATCCTTACCCTGAGATCCTCAATGGCAAAGATATTTTTTATTGTATTGATGAAGTTTTTCACTGTTTGCTTATGCCGGGAAGGCTTTTAAAATTATTATTTACTTGCAGCAGGAGTAACAACGGTTAATATAGCTTTACCTTTTTTCGCTTCAATAGCTGTTTTAGCAGTTTCTGAAAAAGCATCAGCAGTAATTTCATACGCTTTAGTTACTTTATCAGAACCTCTGCCTAAAATCTTAATCCTATCCTTCTTTTGAGCAAGCCCGTGACCTACTAAAAATTCTTTGTCTATAACAGTTACCTTGTTGTCATCGGCTATTTTAGTAATAGCATCAATGTTAATGCCCCAAAACTCAACACGGTTGATGTTTTTAAAACCAAATTTAGGAATACGTTTGTGCAAAGGCATCTGTCCGCCTTCAAATCCACGCTTAGCTTGGTAACCGGTTCTAGCTTGCGCTCCTTTGTTACCACGGGTTGAGGTACCACCTCGTGAACCTTCACCACGTGCTATACGTTTGCGGTTTTTAGTTGCTCCTTTTTTAGGTTTTAAATTATGTAGTTCCATTTCTTATTTATCTTAATGCGTTATGTTTATTTTACAATATCTACCAGGTGATGAACCTTACGAATCATCCCCAATACTTGAGGAGTACCATCTTTTTCAATAACTTGGTTCAACTTGGTAAATCCAAGCGCCCTTAAAGTTCTTTTTTGATCAGCAGGATGGTCAATACCACTACGAACCTGCTTTATTTTAATTAAATTCTTAGCCATTTTTTGCTTATTAACCGTTAAATACTTTTTCCAATTCTATTCCTCTTTGTGTTGCAACAGTTGCCGGGTCACGAAGTTGAACAAGCGCCGCAACGGTAGCTTTTACCACGTTGTGCGGGTTTGATGAACCCAATGATTTTGCCAACACGTCTTTTATGCCAACGCTTTCTAATACTGCACGCATAGCACCACCTGCAATAACACCTGTACCAGGAGCTGCCGGTTTTAAAAACACTCTGGAGCCGCTATACTTACCATGTTGGTTATGTGGTATGGTTCCTTTGTGGATGCTTACTTTTATTAAGTTTTTCTTTGCGTCTTCAATGCCTTTGGTAACAGCATCGGTAACCTCACGGGCTTTTCCAAGTCCGAAGCCTACAATGCCTTTTTCATTACCTACTACCACAATAGCGCCGAAACTGAATGTTCTTCCGCCTTTGGTAACTTTGGTAACACGTTGAACAGCTACCAACTTGTCTTTTAATTCAACATCGGTCGACCGAACCCTTTTTGCTGAAACATTTCCTGAATTTGCCATTTATGCGTTTATTATCTAATTAAAATTTTAATCCTGCTTCACGTGCGCCTTCTGCTAAGGCTTTAACTCTGCCATGATATAAATATCCGCTTCTGTCAAACTTTACACTTGCTATTCCGCCTTTCAAAGCTCTTTCGCCCACTGTTTTGCCTACTATTTTAGCCAAGGTGGTTTTATTTGCTTTTTCTTTGCTGAATGCTTTTTCTAAAGATGATGCGGCAAATAAGGTTTTACCATTGATATCATCTATAACTTGAGCATAAATTTCAGCGTTGCTTCTGAATACTGAAAGCCTTGGGGTTGCCCCTGTTCCTTCAATTTTCTTGCGAATTTTATACCTGATTTTTTGTCTTCTTTTACTGTCCATTTCGTTTGCTTAAAAAATATTATTATTTACCTGCACCTGCAGCTGCTTTACCAGCCTTAATGCGTAATTGTTCGCCTTTAAATCTAACTCCTTTTCCTTTGTAAACGTCAGGTTTACGTAAGGAACGGATTTTAGCAGCCACTAATCCTAAAAGTTCTTTATCGGCGCACTCCATAGTTAATGAAGGAGCTTTTCCTTTTTCGGCAGTTGCAGTTGCTTTAATTTCTTTTGGAAGTTCAAATATGATGGTGTGAGAGAACCCGAGGGTCATATCCACAACTTGTCCTGTAACAGCTACCCTAAAACCAACACCTACTACTTCTTGTTCGGTTTTGAAACCAGTGTTAACACCGGTAATCATGTTGGCTATAAGTGAACGGTATAAACCGTGCATAGCTTTATGTCTTTTTTGTTCGCTTGGGCGACTTAATACAACTTCTCCATTATCTACCGTTACAGTAATATCTGGATCGATGGTGCGTGAAAGTTGGCCTTTAGGCCCTTTTACGTTAACCACGTTTTTGGCTACAGCCACCTCAACTCCTTTGGGTATGCTTATTGGTAATTTTCCTATGCGGGACATTTTTCTTCTTGTATTAAATAATATTAGTAAACGTAACAGATTACTTCTCCCCCAACGTTCTGTTTGCGGGCTTCCTTGTCTGTCATTACACCTTGCGATGTAGATATGATTGCAATTCCAAGTCCATTAAGAACCCTTGGTAATTCATCAGCTCCAACATAACGGCGTAAACCTGGAGAACTTACACGGTCCAATTTTTTGATAACCGGAAGACGGCCTGAAGCATTATACTTCAATGCAATCTTGATGATACCTTGGTGTCCGGGTACTTCTTCGGTTTTGTAATTGAGGATATAACCTTTCTCGTGTAGGATACGGGTTATTTCCTTTTTCAAGTTGGAAGAAGGAATTTCTACAAGCCTGTGCTTAGCTTTAATTGCATTACGCACTCTTGTTAAATAATCTGCTATTGAGTCTGTCATGATATAGTTGTTCTACTTTGTGATATTACCAGCTTGATTTAGTTACTCCGGGTATTTTACCCATTAAGGCCATTTCTCTGAACACGTTTCTACAAACACCAAATTGGCGAATGTAACCACGTGGCTTACCTGTCATTTTGCAACGGTTGCGAAGGCGAACAGCTGATGAATTACGAGGCAGTTTTGACAATTCAACATAATTGCCTGCCTTTTTTAATTCAGCTCTCTTAGCCGCGTAATGTTCTACGAGCTTTTCCCTTTTTACTTGACGCGCTTTTACGCATTCTTTTGCCATATTATTTTTGTTTTTTGCTGTCGAGCTCCGACTTAGTTTTCGTTAGTATTTTCTTTTTTAAATGGCATCCCAAAAGCCTCTAACAATGCAAGAGATTCTTCTTTTGTGGTTGCTGTGGTTACGAATGTAATATCCATACCCATTATTTTAGTTACCTTATCCATGTTAATTTCCGGAAAGATAATTTGTTCTGTTATACCTAAGGTATAGTTACCGTGTTGGTCAAATCCTTTACGGTCGATCCCCTTAAAGTCACGGATACGTGGCAATGCGGTAGAGATAAGACGATCTAAGAACTCATACATGGTATTTCCACGAAGAGTAACCCTTACGCCTACTGCTACACCTTTTCTTAATTTAAAGTTAGCTATATCCTTACGGGATTTAGCTGTAACAGCTTTTTGTCCGGCTATGGAAGTCATTTCTACAACAGCGCCCTCTCCCAGTTTCCTGTCAGATACGGCTATTCCAATACCTTGGTTCAAGCAAATCTTAGTGATTTTTGGAACCTGCATGCTGCTGGTATAGTTAAACTGTTTTTGTAAAACAGGCATTACCTGCTTTAAGTATTGGTCTTTTAACCTCGGGGTATATATTTTAGTCTTATTCATGGCTTAAAATTATTTTATGGCTTCGCCTGATTTTTTAGAAATTCTTACCAGTCTGCCTGTCTTTTCATCTATTGCTCTACCAATACGTGTTGTTGTACCGTTGTCTACAAACATTAGGTTGGACATGTGTACAGATGCCTCTTTCTTTATAATTCCGCCTTTTGGGTTCTTTTGGTTTGGCTTAGTATGCTTGTGCACAATATTAACGCCTTCTACAAATGCCCTGTAACGGTCGGTATCAATGTCCAGTATTTTGCCTTCTCTCCCGCGGGAGTTTCCAGCCATTACTTTCACTAAATCACCTTTTTTTAACTTTATCTTTATGTCTTTTTTTGTTTTCATGCCCTATAAAAATGGGTTGCGAATTTAATCAATTTTTGGTTTGGTCGTATGTTTATTACAGTACTTCAGGCGCTAATGAAATAATTTTCATGAATTGTTTTTCACGTAATTCCCTAGCAACGGGTCCGAAAATACGGGTTCCTCTTAACTCATCCGCGTCATTTAGCAATACCACGGCGTTATCATCAAAACGGATGAATGAGCCGTCAGCACGCTTGGTAGCTCTTCTTGTTCTTACTACAACAGCCTTCGATACAGTGCCGGCTTTAATACCACCGGTTGGAATTGCATCCTTTACGGTAATTACTATTTTATCGCCGATACGGGCATATCTCATATTGCTGTTACCCAATACACGTATACATAGAGCTTCTTTGGCTCCACTGTTATCGGCTACTACTAATCTAGACTCTTGTGTTATCATTTCTCTTTAAATTAAGATTCAAAAATTCCTTTATTACTTAGCTTTTTCAACCACTTTTACCAATCTCCAGCATTTGTTTTTGCTGAGTGGGCGGGTCTCCCCTATCATCACTAAATCACCTGTATGGGCTTCATTCTTTTCATCGTGTGCAAAGAATTTGGAAGTTCTTTTAATAAACTTACCATACTTTGGGTGTTTAATTCTTCTTTCAACACTAACAACAATGGTTTTGTCCATTTTGTCGCTAGTTACTAAACCGGTCTTTTCCTTGCGGAGTTTGCGGGTTTCGGTGGTAGTTGCTGTTTCTGTTTGTGTCATAATATTTTATTTGCGGGCTCGCTCCGACTTTATTTTGCAGATGCTGCTTTAGCTTTTCTTGCGTTGGTTTCTGTTAGAATTTGTGCAATAAATTTGCGTTGTGCAGTAATTCTAGCTGGGTTTTCAATAGTGGATACAGCATGTTGAATTTTCAACTTGGTGTAAAGTTCTCTTTCCACTTTTAACTTTTCGTGCAACTCCTTATCCTTTAGTTGCTTTATTTCTGATACCTTTTTCATTTCTTCTCTTTATTATAGATTCTTATGCTTGTGCTTCTTCAACGTATTCGCGTCTTACCACAAATTTTGTAGTAATAGGTAGCTTGTGCGAAGCAAGACGTAAAGCGGCTTGTGCTTCTGCTTGGGTTATTCCTTCTACTTCAAATAGTATCCTTCCTGGTTTTACAACGGCAGACCAAAATTCTGGAGCTCCTTTTCCTTTTCCCATACGAACCTCAGCAGGTTTACGGGTAATAGGCTTGTCAGGAAATATACGAATCCAAGCTTGTCCTTTACGTTGCATGTGGCGGGTTAAGGCAACACGGGCAGCTTCTATCTGCCTGTCGGTGATCCATGCCCCTTGAATGGCTTTTAATCCGAATGAACCGAATGCTAATTGATCGCCCCTTTTGGTATTACCCTTAGGTGGCATCTTATGCATTTTACGGAATTTGGTTTTCTTAGGTTGTAACATTTCAGTATTGTGTATTGAGTAGTGTGTACTGTGTTCTAATTATTATTTATGCTCTTTCGGGTCTTTTGGGGCCTCTATTTCCGCCTCTGTCGCCGCCGCCTCTATTATCTCTTCTGTCGCCTCTATCGTCACCGCCTTTATTGAATTTCATGCTTTTCTTTTCCTTCATCATACCGATGTTAGGTGAAAGGTCACGTTTTCCATAAATTTCGCCTCTGCAAATCCATACTTTAATACCTATTCTTCCGTAGGTGGTATGTGCTTCGCAAATTGCATAGTCAATATCCGCTCTAAAAGTATGTAGCGGGGTACGTCCTTCTTTAAATGTTTCTGAACGAGCAATATCAGCGCCTTCTATACGGCCTGATACACGTACTTTAATACCTTCTGCCCCCATACGGATAGTAGTGGAAACAGCAGTTTTAACAGCTCTTTTGTAGAATATACGGCCTTCAATTTGACGGGCAATCCCTTCAGCAACAAGGCGTGCATCTAATTCAGGGCGTTTAATTTCAAATATGTTGATTTGAATTTCCTTCTTGGTAATTTTTTTAAGCTCTTCTCTTAACTTATCTACTTCTTTACCACCTTTTCCAATAATGATACCTGGACGTGAAGTGTTAATAGTAACGGTTATTAGCTTAAGTGTTCTTTCAATGATAATACGTGAAATGGCCCCTTTAGAAAGACGTGCAAGCAGGTAATTACGTATTTGCTCATCTTCCACAAGCTTGTCAGCATAGTGGCGTCCGCCGTACCAGTTAGAATCCCATCCTTTGATGATTCCGAGGCGAATTCCTATAGGGTTTACTTTTTGTCCCATGTTTATTGGTTGGTTATAATATTATTCTTGTGTGTTTGTATCTGTATCTACTACTTGCGCATCTTGTATTTGCGGTTCTTCAAGCAATTCTTCTCCTCCTGTATTAGCTCCTGCCAATTCCATTCTCTTGTTTACTTGAAGAATGATATGGTTAGAACGTTTACGTATGCGGTAAGCTCTTCCTTGTGGAGCCGGACGGAAACGCTTTAAAATTGGTCCGCCGTCAACTCTTACTTCACTTACGTATAGTGCAGAATCTTCTGCTCTTTCGCCTGATTTTTGTTCGAAGTTAGAGATAGCTGAACGAAGCAGTTTTTCCATTTTCTTAGCGGCATGTTTGCTGCTAAAACGTAGGATATTCAATGCTTTGTATACATCTTGTCCCCTTATCAATTCAGCCACAAGGTTCATCTTGCGTGGTGAAGTGGGGCAATTATTAAGCATGGCCACATACATGGTTTTCCTTGCTTCTTTTCTTTCGTTTGCCGTATTTTCTTTTCTTGAGCCCATTTATTATTCAGTATTTAATTCAGTTTATTTAGATCCTGCAGGTGATGCATCTGCTTTACGGTGACCTGCGTGGCCTCTGTATGTGCGTGTTGGTGCAAATTCACCTAGTTTGTGACCTACCATATTTTCGTTTACATATATAGGGATAAACTTGTGTCCGTTATGAACAGCAAATGTATTACCTACAAACTCCGGAGAAATAGTGCTTCTGCGAGACCAGGTTTTAATAACCCCTTTCTTGCCACCGCTATTCATTGCGGTAACTTTTTCTTCCAGTTTAAAGTCTATAAAAGGTCCTTTTTTAATTGAACGTGCCATGCTATATTAGTTTTATTCTATTTTTTTCTTCTTTCAAGAATGTATTTACTTGTATTCTTCTTAGGATTGCGGGTTTTGTAACCTTTCGCCGGAATACCTCTTCTGGAACGTGGATGTCCTCCTGAAGCTTTTCCTTCACCACCACCCATTGGGTGATCTACAGGGTTCATGGTAACACCACGGTTACGAGGCCTGCGTCCTAACCATCTTCTACGTCCTGCTTTTCCATGTACTTCTAAGCTATGGTCAGGGTTTGATACTGAACCAACGGTAGCCATGCAAGCTGCAAGGATCATACGGGTTTCGCCGGAAGGCATTTTTAAAATTACGTAGTTTCCGTCACGAGCGTTCAAATTAGCATAAGTGCCTGCTGCGCGGGCTAACTTAGCTCCTTGGCCCGGACGTAGTTCAATATTATGAACGGTAGTACCTAATGGCATTTCGCCTAATTTTAACGCATTACCCACATTCGGAGCAACTCCCTTACCGGAAAGAAGCTTGGTTCCAACCTTTAAGCCGTGTGGTGCAATGATATAACGTTTTTCTCCATCAGCATAGTGCAATAAAGCAATACGTGCTGTACGGATTGGATCGTACTCAATAGTTTTTACAACAGATGGGATATTGAACTTATCTCTCTTAAAATCTATTTCCCTATATCTGTGTTTGTGACCGCCACCAATGTAGCGCATGGTCATTTTACCGGTGTTGTTACGTCCGCCTTTATTGCGCATTGGACGAAGTAAACTCTTTTCCGGTTTGCTCGCTGTAACATCTTCAAAGCTATCAGTTAGCTGATAACGTTGCGAAGGTGTTAAGGGTCTTGTTTTCTTTAGTGACATTCTATTATATTTAAAAAATCAGTTATTGTTTGTCTACGACTATATGTTATTGTAAAAATCTATGGTATCTCCTTTCTTCAATTCAACTACAGCCTTTTTGTATTTGTTTACTCTTGCCCTTTGAACTCCACTGCGTTTCATCCTGCTTTTTACTTTGCCTGGAGTGATTATAGTGCGTATATTGACAATAGTTACGTTGTACATTTTTTCAACGGCTTCTTTTATCTCAATTTTGTTGGCTTTAGTGGCAACATAAAACCCAAAGCGATTAAACTTTTCGCCTTGTTGGGTCATCTTTTCCGTAAGTACGGGCTTAATTATTATATTACTATTCATGGCTTATGCGCTTAAAACGGTTTCGATTACTGGAATTGATTTTTCAGAAAGAATAAGTTGGTGACAGTTTAGAATATCTAAAGTATTCAAATCTTGAGCCTGAGCCACTTTAAATCTTTCCATATTACGGGAAGAAAGAATTACATTTTTATCGTTAGAACCCAATACGAGTAATATCTTTTTGTTTTCTAAGTTCAAGTTTTGAAGAAGCTCAATACATTGTTTTGTTTTTGGCGCTTCAAAGGTGAAGTCTTCAATAATGGTAATCTTCTTATCCAACACCTTTTGAGAAAGGGCTGATTTACGAGCTAATCTTTTCAACTTAATGTTAAGTTTGAAACCATAGTCACGTGGACGTGGACCATGTGCACGACCATTACCATAAGTAGGGTTTTTAATACTACCTGCACGTGCTCCGCCGGTACCCTTTTGCCTTTTAAGCTTTTTGGTGCTACCTGCAAAATCTCCACGTTCCTTTACTTTGTGTGTGCCTTGACGGCCATTAGCTTGAATTTGCTTCACATCAAGGTAAATAGCGTGATCGTTCGGGGTGATGGCAAAAACCTCATCATTCAACGTGGCTTTTTTACCAGTTTCTTTCCCTTTTGTATTTATTATATTTAGTTCCATTTTATATTTTTATATTTTAATTGCCTGTCGGCTCTAACTACCTTTCTACTACTACGTAAGAACCATTATATCCAGGTATAGAACCCTTTAACAACAGTACATTCTTTTCAGGAAGGATTTTAAAAATGCTTAAGTTTTGTGCCTTCGCTCTTTTTCCACCTGTACGTCCGGCTTGTTTTTTACCTGGCCATACGCGTGATGGGAATGAGGATGCACCTGCAGAACCCGGAGCACGTTGACGATCATGTTGACCGTGTGTACGTGACCCTACCCCACTGAAACCCCATCTTTTTACCACCCCTTGAAAACCTTCTCCTTTCGAGGTTCCTGCTACATCCACAAAGTCTCCTTCGTTGAATAAGGTAACATCTATTACATCACCTGCTTTTAATTCTTTTTCAAAACCACGGAATTCCATTACTCTCTTTTTGCCTGTAGTACCAGCCTTTTTAAAGTGGCCTTGCTCAGCTTTCGGAGTATGCTTATCTGTAGCATCTTCAAATCCTAATTGAATAGCTGTGTAGCCATCAATTTCTTTAGTTTTAACTTGTGTTACAACACAAGGACCAGCTTGTACAACAGTGCAAGAAAAGAAGTTTCCTGCTTCATCCGCTATACGGGTCATTCCAATTTTTCTACCTATCAATCCTGACATTTCTTTACTTTATATTACAGGTTATTTTATATCAACTTCAACACCACTTGGCAATTCAAGCTTCATTAAAGCATCTATTGTCTTCGATGAGCTTATGTATATGTCCATCATGCGCTTATAAGCACAAACTTGGAACTGTTCACGCGCTTTTTTGTTTACGTGCGGTGAACGCAAAACGGTAAATATTTTTTTATCGGTTGGAAGTGGGATAGGCCCGCTAACAACAGCTCCTGTCTGACGGATAGTCTTGATGATTTTCTCAACAGATTTATCTACCAAGTTATGGTCGTAAGATTTGAGCTTTATTCTTATTTTTTGATTCATTTTTATAGATGTAATATGATTATGCTAATGCTTTTTTACCTTGTGCCTGTGCTATAACTGCTTCTGAAATATTTCTTGGTGTTTCAGCGTAGTGCGAAAACTCCATGGTTGAAGAAGCTCTTCCGGATGATAAAGTACGCAATGTTGTTACGTAACCAAACATTTCGGAAAGTGGAACCTGAGCTTTAATAACCCTTGCTCCGTGCTTTTGATCCATACCTTGCATTTGTCCACGACGTTTGTTCAAATCCCCAACAATGTCTCCCATATAATCTTCAGGGGTAGAAACTTCTACATTCATGATTGGTTCAAGAATCATTGGACGAGCTTTTCTCATAGCTTCACGGTATGCTGAACGAGCGCAAATTTCAAATGATAATGCATCCGAGTCAACTGCGTGGAAACCTCCATCAATAAGTCTTACTTTCAGGCTATCTACAGGGAAGCCTGCTAATACACCATTCGACATAGACGCTTTGAATCCTTTTTCAACAGCCGGTATAAATTCACGTGGGATATTACCACCTGAAATTTCATTTTCGAATTGTAATCCAATTTTGCCTTCATCAACAGGGCTAATAACCACTATGATATCAGCATACTTACCACGTCCACCCGATTGTTTCTTATACAATTCACGGTGTTCAACTTCCGCAGTAATAGACTCTTTATAAGCAACCTGAGGAGCGCCTTGGTTACATTCTACTTTAAACTCGCGTTTCATACGGTCCAATAGAATTTCAAGGTGAAGCTCACCCATACCGCTCAATACGGTTTGGCCTGATTCTTCATCTGTACGAACACGGAACGTAGGATCTTCTTCAGAAAGTTTGCCAAGTGCAACACCCATTTTTTCAAGGTCAGCCTGAGTTTTAGGCTCAACTGCAATGGATATAACAGGCTCTGGGAAGGTCATTTGCTCTAATGTTATAGGGAACTTCTCTTCGCAAAGGGTATCTCCGGTACGGATATCTTTAAATCCAACCGCAGCACCAATATCTCCTGCAATAATTTCATCAATAGGAATTTGCTTATTAGCATGCATTTGGAAGATACGGGAAATACGTTCTTTATTCCCGGTGCGTGTATTCAATACATAAGAACCGGATTTAAGAGTACCTGAATAAACACGGAAGTATGCCAAACGACCTACGAATGGATCGGTAGTGATTTTAAATGCCAATCCGGCGAATTTACCATCAGGGTCAGCTGATCTTTCTTCTTCCACATCCGTATCAGGGTTGATACCTTTAACCGGAGGAAGGTCCATAGGACTTGGCAAATAGGCCATAACAGCATTCAACATAGGTTGAACGCCTTTATTTTTAAATGAAGAACCACAAAGCACAGGGGTAATGGTCATATTGATAGTACCCAAGCGCAATACGTTGTTAATTTCATCTTCAGTGATAGAGTTTGGATCTTCAAAGAACTTCTCCATCATTTTATCATCATATTCCGCAACGCTTTCTACCATCTTAGCTCTCCATTCGGCAGCAGCTTCTTTCAGGTCAGCCGGAATTTCTGAATATTCCCATTTTGCTCCAAGGTCATCTCCCTCCCAAACAACAGCTTTGTTCTTAACAAGGTCAATAATCCCTTTGAATAATTCTTCGGAACCAATAGGTATTTGAATTGGCACAGGGTTAGCTCCAAGCTTATCCTTAATTTCCTTTACGGCATTAAAGAAGTCAGCTCCTGCCCTATCCATTTTATTTACAAATGCTATACGTGGAACGCCATATTTGTTTGCCTGGCGCCATACGGTTTCTGATTGAGGTTCTACACCACCAACAGCGCAGAAAAGCCCAACAGCTCCATCTAATACACGTAATGAACGCTCTACCTCAACGGTAAAGTCAACGTGGCCCGGAGTATCAATAATGTTAATTTTATACTTCTCACCCTTATAATCCCAGAATACGCGAGTTGCAGCAGAAGTAATGGTGATACCTCTTTCTTGCTCCTGAACCATCCAGTCCATAGTAGCAGAACCATCATGCACCTCTCCTATTTTATAGTTTACACCGGCATAAAACAGAATACGCTCGGTAGTAGTAGTTTTACCGGCGTCAATGTGTGCCATGATGCCTATGTTTCTTGTCAGTCTTAAATCCGCGCTCATATTAATTAATTATCAGTGGTCAATTAGAATCTAAAGTGAGCAAAAGCCTTGTTCGCTTCTGCCATACGGTGAGTATCTTCTTTCTTTTTGTATGCTGAACCTTCTTCCTTAGCAGCTGCCATAATTTCTCCGGCAAGCTTGTCCATCATAGTCTTTTCTTTGCGTAGGCGGGAATAATCCACCAACCATTTCATAGCTAAAGCAACTTTACGGTCAGGGCGAACTTCCAAAGGAATTTGGTAGTTAGCTCCACCTACCCTGCGGCTTTTCACTTCCACAGCAGGAGATACGTTAGATATGGCTTTTCTCCACACTTCAAGGCCATCTTCTTTGGTAACTTCTTGAACCTTGTCAATAGCTCCGTAAAAGATGTTGTAAGCAGTGTTCTTCTTACCGCTTTCCATCAAGTTGTTTACAAAACGGGTTACCTGTTTGTCGTTAAACCTAGGGTCGTTTAGTAGAATTCTTTTTTTTGCTTTGCCTTTTCTCATTTTTTTCTAGTTATCTTTATTTAGCTATTGGCTATCAGCTATTAGCTAATAGCTATTTT
>Ga0207023_10174_pt3 | contig 17552 bp, 17 predicted proteins | sample Alteio_BWMinCont_47_FD_153464 | JGI IMG/M metagenome (GOLD analysis project Ga0207023, IMG submission 153464) | Enriched cells from forest soil in Barre Woods Harvard Forest LTER site, Petersham, Massachusetts, United States -... | ecosystem: Environmental > Terrestrial > Soil > Temperate forest >... | reverse complement strand
GAAGGTGGCCCTATTGACCGCTTTAAATGGTCCATCATGAAAAAATGTATGACTCCCATAAATGGAAACTATTATTCTACCCCTGATTTTTATCCGCGATGGCCAAAAAACTGGAAAGTCTGGCAAGGTGCATGGCATGGATGGAAGTGGATTGAAATAGGCCGAAAAACAGAAATTACCGATGGTGATTATTTATTTAGCCCATTTGTGGCAGCCGGATGGTCGAATAATAATCAAGATAATATTACACCCGGACAATGGCTCGGCTTGCTGAAATGCCTATCAGTTATAGGTGCCGAATTTTATTATGTTGGATACTTCAACCTCAAAATGCCCTTTAACAATCCGGCCGACTATGTTTGGCAGGCAGCAATTCCTGCTTATGCACAAGCAATTACAAGCCGCTTTGAAGATATACTAAAAGATGGCAACGTACTTTTTGATGAAAAGCACCAACCTATTATCAGCTACCCCACTGATGATAAGCACGTTTTAATTACGGCCCGCAAACAAAACAACAAAGAGAGATATGTAATTTGCGGCACCTATCAGCCTTTTTCAAACGATTCGGATGAAATAGCTGAAAACAAAAACGTAACAGCAACCATCAATGGGCATAGCCTTTCTTTTGAAGTTAGAAGACAGGGCAGCGTTTACATTTACGAACAAACACCTGATAACAGAATCCTTTTTTACCAGCTTGATAAATGGCATGAAAATGCGCACCCCGAGCACTGGACAAAAGATTTTAAGTTTGAAGCCGAAGTGGCAGATTCAGGTATTACCTCAAGTGATATTTATACATCGACAATAGGTAGTGAAGGCGACTATACCAACTTCATTTCTTACATCCATCTTACAAAAAATAAGCAAGCACTTTACCATTTCGGAGATAGGGATTCTATAAATCAAACTCATTTTTTATGGATTAGATATAAAGGAGAAGGAACATTTTCTCTAACCCTAAGTAATAGTAACAAAAGTATATCTACTCAACATAAAAGCTTAGCTAAATCTGAAAACTGGAAATGGCTGAAAATTGCTATTCCGGCTACTTATAATTATTTAGGAGATAATGCATTAAAGCTATCTGCTACCGCAGGAACTATAGACTTGGATAAGTTTGTAATTACAACAAAAACAGGAGACACGACTCCGTTGTATTAGGAAGTGACGCATAGGCAACTTCTACATCATATTACCTGAATAATCTTCTGGATTTTTATAGGCATGAATAATAGAAAGAATAATTATTTGTTGCTTGCCATCGTCAATCAAATAATGAATATGGTATGGAAATTGTTTTAATAATAGCGTTCTTACTTCTTTATACTTTACTTGGAACCCAAGTGAAAAAGCGGCTATATAAGATTTTGCCTCACGAATACGAAATAAAAACTATTTCGCTAATTCGGGGTTAATATTTTTATAGTAGTTCACAGCATTTGTAATGTCAATCTTTACAGATGGCCTGTTTACAAAGGAATAACTCATAACGACTTTTCAATATCGTCTATGGTTTTATCAAAGTCCGCCACATCAGTAGGATTCTTATAATAATCGCTTAATCTTTCAGCAATAATCTGTTTTTGCCATGGAGCTAATTCCACCAAATTTTCCGCTTCTTCTTGTTGAAGTTCGGTATATTTTGTCTTCAACGTTTGCCATTCTTCAATAGGAAGAAACACACCAGTGGTATTACCTTTATTATCGTGAATGAATTGAAGTGTCATGATTGTAATTATTTTAAACACAAATTTAGGTAAAATAATCCAGTCGGTACTATAACTAATATCTATCTTCTAACTTTAGCTTGCCACTGCTGTAACAAGTTAGCATCCATATTAACTCCTCGTTTTTGGGCTTGGCCTGCATTTTGCAAGGCTTGTGTATAATCTCCCTTACCTGCGTAAGCAATTGCCACCAAAAAATAAATTCTACCATTACCCTGTGCTTTCCCAATAACCTGATTATAGTTATTTAGCGCCTCAACAAAGTTTCCTTGTTTATAATAGGCTATTCCCTTGTTTATTATGGCATCTATATTACTAGGCTCTAACTCTAATACTTTATTAAAGTCGGCAATTCCGAGATCATACTTATTGAATGCATCTATATATAAAGAGCCTCTGTTTAAATAGGCTATTGTATAGTTAGGGGCCATCTCTATTGCCTTATTGTAATCAGCCAACGCCAGTTGGGATTGCGGATGGTTTCCATACTGGTAGATGAGCCCACGCTGAAAATAAGCAGTTGGTATATTGGGAGCCATCGCAATTAACTCATTATATATATTTAACGCGTCATCATACATTCCCTTTCTAAAATAAGCTAAGCCCAAATCAAGCCTGCCATCTAATTGCGAAGGATCTGCTTTATTGCCAAAATCAAGCACCTTTTTAAAATCTGCTATGGCCGAATCAATCTGATGAACCTTATCCAAATAGGTTATTCCTCTCCACATATACACTGTGGGAGGGCAATACTTATCGTTTTTTATACCTCCCGTAAAATATTTTATAGCCGAAGGATAATCACCCTTATTATAATATTCCTGCCCAATGCAGTAATAAGCCCGCCAATAATTTTCATTTTTTTCAATAGCATCGCCCCAAAAAGAATAGCTGTCTTTCCATACCCTAGTTCTTGCCCAAGTGAGTGATGAAAGCACTAATAATAAACTGATACCGCTATATTCTATTACTTTTTTATTGGGTTTATAAGTAGGATTATTGAGCAGTTTATTAAACGTATATCCTACAATAAAGAAAAGCCCAATATAGGGTATGTAGCTATAACGATCGGCTATTATAGCATCGCCCACAGGAACAAATTTTAAAACAGTAACTATATTGAAAAAGAAAAACAACGCACCAAACACCACCAGTTTATCGCGCCTAAAAAATCTATAAATAATAAATGCGAGTATGGCAATAAATGCCGGTGCGGCATAAACAATAATAGGTATCCCCCTATTAGCTGCCAGCGGATAAGGATACAAGCCCGATAAGTTGATAGGCAAAATAAACTTAAACAGATATAAACATAACCCGTAAAAGCCCCAGAAAAAAGTTTGAAAGATTTGTGATGTATCACTCATGATAGATGAACTCTGAGCTTTCATGGCAATAACTCCAAAAATACCAGACAGGATAAAAAATGGTATTTTATCCACCACTAAATTAAGAGCCACTTTTCGTTTGTAGAATAAATCTACTAAAAGAAAACACAAAGGCAAAGTCACCGCCTGGCCTTTAGAAATAAGTGATAATAGATAAAGCACTAATGCAAAGCCTAGATATTTCAGTTGCCTGTTTTTTTGCAAATACAACACATAGCAGATAAGCGAGGCAAGAAAGAAGAAAGTATAGAGCACATCTTTCAACTCCGATGCCCAGGCGACTGATTCTGCGTGCATAGGATGAACCCCGAAAAGCAATGCAGTAACAAAAGGTATTATCACATTCTTTTTAGATAAAAGAAAATAAATAAAACAGAAAACCAGCAAACTATTGAATATATGCAACAAAAGGCTTATGCCATGATAGCCCATCATACTAGAACCGAAAAAACTGTGTTCCAGTGTATAAACAAGAATAGTTAATGGATGATAGTTTGCCAAATAATATCCCGCAGGCAAGCTGAATACTACTTTAAGTGGAGCCGTCATTAGTGGATTATGCAGAATATAGTCCGGGTCGTCCCAAAACACATATCCATTCCGGAAGGTGGGTAAAAACGAAACAAAAACCACGGCAACAATAGCAAGAATAGCCGCTTTAACGGATATTCCTTGAATTGAAGTTTGCTTATTCTCCATGCCTCAAAAATAGTTATTTTCCTATTTCTGCTTTAAAATCCTTATTTTTGTTCTTTCATCATTTAACCCACATCCGTTTATGCCAGCAATGATTGCACCTTCCATTTTAGCTGCTGATTTCAGTAACCTGAAAGCTGCTATTGATATGATTAACGACAGTGAAGCCGACTGGTTTCATGTGGATGTGATGGATGGTGTATTTGTACCCAATATATCTTTCGGGTTTCCGGTAATGAAAACCTTGCAGACACACGCCAAAAAGATGTTGGATGTACATTTAATGATCATTGATCCTGACAAGTATATTGAAGATTTTAAAAAGGCCGGTGCAAATGTACTTGCTGTTCATTATGAAGTATGCCGCAATTTACACCGCACCATTCAAGCCATTAAACATCACGGCATGAAGGCAAGTGTAGCTATCAACCCACACACACCAATAAGCGCTTTGACCGATATAATTAATGATGTAGACATCGTTTTAGTAATGTCAGTAAATCCCGGTTTTGGAGGACAAAAGTTCATACAACATACGTTTGATAAGGTTCTACGTTTAAAACAACTTATTATAGAAAGCAGCTCAAAAGCTAAAATTGAAATAGATGGTGGTGTTGATCTGGATAACGCTTTACCTCTTATCCGTGCCGGAGCAGATATATTAGTAGCGGGAAATACGGTATTCTCCTCCCCTAACCCACGCGAAACCATTAAGTTTTTAAAAGACCCGCTTTAGAGCCAGTGGCCATTAGCTTAAAAATAATATTCAAAATTTCAAAAATATGTCACTCGAAGAAAAAATAAACGGAGAAATAAAAACTGCTATGCTGGCAAAAGACAGCAAGCGTTTAGAAGCATTACGTGCTATTAAAGCCGAAATACTGTTGCTTAAATCATCCGAAAAAGGCAGCAGTGAAGATGCTGAAAACAAAGCCATGCAAAAAATGGTGAAGCAACGTAAAGAAGCAGGTGAAATTTATGCTACCCAAAATCGCCCTGAACTTGCCGAAACAGAATTTTTTCAGGCTAGCGTAATTGAGAGTTTTATGCCAAAACAAATGACTCAAGAAGAATTGCAAAAAGCCATAAAAGAAATTATGGTAGCCGCGGGAGCCTCTTCTATGGCCGATATGGGCAAGGTGATGGGCATAGCAACCAAACAACTTGCAGGCAAAGCCGAAGGCAAAGCCATTTCTGAAATGGTTAAGAAACTGATTAATTAATCAACTATGTCAGCTTCCAGTAAACCGCCTATTTTAAATCTTGTGTTGCTTGCTTTGGCTATTTCAGCATTAAGCGTTGCCTTGATTGCATATAAAAGCAAAAAGCCACTGCGAACTTTACCTTACTTAGGCTCTTCTACCCTTGATTCATCGTTAGTTAATGGAAAATATCAAGTAGATACTGTCTACCATAAAGTACTTGATTTTAAACTAACAGACCAATTTGGACAAACGGTTACACTGGATACGTTTAAGAATAAAGTTTTTGTCGCCAATTTCTTTTTTGCCCAATGCCCCGGAATTTGCAAACGAATGAATAGCCTTCTGGAAACAGCCACAAAAAAATTCAAAGACAATCCATCTATAAAGTTTGTTTCCTATACGGTTGACCCGTTAAGAGATTCGGTGCCGGTGCTGCTCTATTATGCCAAAATGCACGATGCAGTTCCCTACCAATGGTATTTTTTAACCGGAGATAAAGATGAAATTTATAGGCTCGCCCGCAAATCATATTATGCAGCGGTAGATGATAGTGCAGGAGTAAGTTTTGTACACACCCAAAACATGGCATTGGTAGATATGAAGGGACACATCAGAGGGATTTATAGCGGTACCGATTCCACTGAAATAAATAAAATGATTGTGGATATTAACCTGCTGTTGCAGGAAGAAAACCAAACTCGCTAAGCTTTTCCAAATGAATTTTAGCGTGGAATTACAAGCATTACTTACATTTCACGGATTAACTAGCCTTGTAATACTGTCGTTACTTGAACTTGTTTTAGGCGTTGATAATATCATTTTCATTTCACTAATACTAACTAAACTACCTGAAGAAAAAAGATTTAGTGCAAGAATAACTGCTCTTTCGCTTGCCTTTATCATGCGGGTTATTATGCTGTTTTGCATTATTTGGCTATCCCGCATCACCACTACCCTATTTACCATTTCTAACTTTCAGGTAAGCGTTAAAGACATTTTGTTTTTTATTGGAGGTACTTATCTTACCTTTAATACGATTAAGGAAATTGCCACACACATTAATCCTAAAAGGGAATCTACCCATAAATTAAACAACAAGCAAAACACCTATAAATACATCATACTACAGATTATACTAGCGGATATGCTCTTCTCTTTCGATTCTATTTTTACGGCCATCGGGCTTATTCCCAACTTTATAATTATGGTTCTGGCCGTTGGCTGTGGTATGGTTTTTATGATTTATCTATCCGGAAAAACAAGCAAGTTTATAGAGAAGCATCCCACCATAAAAACCCTTGCCCTGTGTTTTATTATTTTAATTGGATTATTATTAATCATACAGTCATTCCACCTGGAAATTCCTAAAGGCTATTTATACTCGGCTCTTATCTTTGCGTTGGCAGTTGAAGGGCTTAATATGAAAATGAAAAACAGCATAAGATAACAGATAAACATATTGTTACATTACAAAAAACACATACATTCGTAACCTGAATAGAGAGAACACCAAATGAAGAACCGCATCCTGCTAATACTTGTATTTCCCTTTTTTGCCAACTTATGTATGGCACAAAACGACTTTCTTCAAAAAAGCAGAAGCGACGACCCTAAAAGCCTAACTTTTGGTTATGATTATGGCCTTAATGGTATTAGTAGTTTCCCGTTGGGCGATTTTGCCAAGACCACTCAATCTACACTACCAAAAAAAGGCCTCATAGGCCCTGACACAAACAAATTAAACGGCTATGCTAAAAAAGGGTTTCATTATGACGTATATGTGACCTATAAAATAAAAAAAGACCTTAATTTTATATTCGCTATATACGGAGACCAAAATAATTACAATGCAGATGCGCTAAACACACAATTCCTCCAATACTATCCTTCAGCTACCTCTGCCGTCACCACCGGATCTAATTATTATATTGTACAATACGTTGCAGGCCCTTATTTAGATATTCCGTTACCTGCCAATTTTGGTATTGAAATTAAGGCTATGGCCGGATATACTACGGCTAATTATCCCGGATTATTTTACATTACTTTACCCGGAACAGAAATTTATACAATCCAAAAAGGCAGCGGATTTGGATACACTTTCGGAACAGGAATGAAGTACACCCTTCCGGATTTAGATGGTCCTGTGGGCTTAGGATTTCATATAAATATTAACTATTCAGCTTCAAACATAACCTATCCGGGCTATAATGTAACTACGTACGATGCTGCAGGCAACTATGTTGCAGGCTACACCTATCATGTACCCAAAACAATGGCAGTAAGTATACTGCAAGTTACATTTGGAGTTTCTGTCGAATTATTTTAGGAATTTTTATTCTTCACAAAAAAATGACAAGTAACAGAATCGGCTTACTTAAACAAGCTATTGAACCCTTACGTCAGGAACTACTGAACCACCCCTTATATTCCGGGCTACAATCCTTAACCCAACTACAAACCTTTATGGAACACCATGTGTTTGCCGTTTGGGATTTTATGTCCTTATTAAAATCACTACAAAGAGACCTTACCTGTGTGGAAGTACCTTGGAGACCTGTAGGCAATCCGCAAACAAGGTATTTGATAAATGAAATTGTGTTGGGTGAAGAATCGGATGTTGATGAGCACGGCACCCGTATAAGCCACTTTGAGCTTTACCTGAATGCCATGAAACAAGCCGGCTGCAACCTTGCTCCCATAAATACATTTCTTCAGAACATCAATAAAAAAACTTCGGTAGATAAAAGCCTATCTCTGGCTGAAGCTCCAATCGCATCTATCCAATTTGTGAATGACACATTTGCGTTTGTAAACTCCGGTAAAGTACATGTACTTGCTGCGGTATTTACCTTTGGGCGCGAAGACCTTATTCCGGGCATGTTTTTAAAATTTGTAGACGAACTGAATAAGCAAGAACCCGATAAAGTAAGCACTTTAAAATACTATTTAGAGCGTCACATTGAAGTAGATGGAGACCACCACTCACATTTAGGCTATGAAATGATGGATGAAATTTGTGGAGACGATGCCTCACTCTGGCAAGAAGCCGCACAGGCTATTAAGCTGGCTTTACAATCGCGCATTAATTTGTGGAATGCCATTCACAAAAAAATAGGATAGGTATTTCCTGCACTTTTTCATTCAGGGTCCACCATATTAATTTGTTTATGGATTGTTGCGGCAAATAGAAAGTACTTATAAATATCTACAGAATGAATATTGGAAACAGAAATTTGTTTTTCATCCACAGGTAATGTCTTATAGGCATATACTTGTCCATCCTTCAATTGTTTTTCATGGTCTTCCAGGTCTTTAATCAACATGGGTTGGAATATTTCATAATAATCATCTGCCGATAGCCTGTTTTTAAAAAAGTCAGTGGCATAATTTGAAATAAGCTCCAAGGTGCCATCGGTAGTGGAAAGAAGATAAAGCTTGCCTTCCGGGTCTGTCAATAATACATCGCCCATTTTAGTAATCACAATTATTTCTTTGTCATTACCAATTAACCATTCCCAAGGAGAAAGTAATTTCTTATGGTCAAGATTCAGATGGCTTATGGTATAGCTTATTATATTCAAAGTAGCATTTAGTTAATTGGGGTAATTTCTAAAAGCAGCAATATACAGCATACTGAACATGGAAGGTGTATCTTTGTAGCAAACACCCATAAATAAGTTTGAATTCTACTACAAAACTCAAAATTGCCATTATAGGAAGTGGGCCTGCTGCATTAATGCTGGCTGCCCAATTAGATGAAACCAAGTTTGAAGTCAGCATTTATGAAAAGAACGGTGCACCTGCCCGTAAGTTTTTAGTTGCCGGGCATGGTGGGTTCAACTTAACCCATTCCGAACCTATTGAACAATTCATTAAACGCTATACCCCCATTTCTTTTATAGAACCTATTCTTCACTCCTTTTCTAATAGCGATTTACAAGCTTGGTTAAAAACCATCAGCATCCCCACTTTTACCGGAACCAGCAAACGCATCTTCCCACAGAAAGGAATAAAACCCATACAAGTACTTAATGCCATTTTAAAAGTTTTGAAAGACAAAAATGTAAAGCTAAATACAGGCTATCATTGGCAGGGAGAAAAGATGGATGCCGACATAACCGTGTTTGCCTTGGGTGGGGCAAGCTGGAAGATAACCGGATCGGATGGAAGTTGGGTAAGCTATTTCCAAAAGCAGGGTATTGAAATTATCCCTTTTCAGGCTTCCAATTGCGCGTTTCAAATTAAATGGCCCAAAAACCTTATTAGCCTTGCGGCAGGATTACCGCTAAAAAATATTTCCCTAAAAACCCTCGACATCAGAAAAAATGGAGAAGTGGTACTTACTGAATTCGGCATGGAAGGAAGCGGTATTTACCCACTTAGCCCGCAAATACGCCAGCAGCTTAATGAGCATGGAAAAGCAGTTTGTTATATAGACTTAAAACCATCATTAAGCCTTAGTACCTTAACTGAATTACTAAAGAAGAAACAGGCAGATTGTACTATGACAAAATATTTAGATAGCGTGTTAAATTTATCCAAATCTCAATTGGCGCTTTTAAAAAACTTAACCGATAAAGACGACTTTAGTAATCCTGAAACACTTGCTACTAAAATAAAAGAACTTCCACTGGAAATAATAGGCATGGGCCCGATTGATGAGGCCATATCAACAGTAGGTGGAATATCCTTAACTGAAATAGATTCAAACTTTCAACTAAAAAAATCACCCGACAATTATACTATTGGCGAAATGCTTGACTGGGATGCCCCTACAGGAGGCTACCTACTCCAAGCCTGCTTTAGCATGGGTTACAAGCTTGCAGAACATTTGAATAAAACAGTAGTAACCACTATTTGATTTCAAAATACCTTTTATCTATTATATTTGTAGTATCTTAAATATTTTAATCATGTTTCGTAGACTTTCAATAATTACAGGCCTTAGCCTTCTTGGCGCGTGTGCAGTGCTGTTACCGTCATTTACTATAAGCCCCGAAAAAGGAGTATACCTTGACAGGCCACAGGCACAAAAAGCCTTTGTTTTATTGAATAAAATACGCAAAGACCCGAATGCATATTCTGAACGTTATGGAATTTCACTTAGGGCTATCGCGCCACGTGCTGACCTGCAATGGAACGATTCACTTGCTGCCGTTGCAGAACGGAAAGCACTAAGCATGGCTTTACGAGGCTATTTCGGACATGTTAGCCCGGACGGATATGGAATGAATTATTACATAAATAAATCATATCCCTTATCTGATGAGATGCTAAAAAATAAAAAGCAAAGTAACTTCGAGGCTATCGAAGGAGGCGCACCTTCGGGTGAGGTAGCCATAAAAAATATTATTACCGACCAAGATCACCAAGGGGTTGAAGGGCAAAAATTAATTCTTGGCGAAGGCGATTTTAATGCCTCGCTAGTAGATGTAGGCATTGCTTATGTACATGGCACGGGGTCTACAAAATACTGGAGCTATACCTGCATAATTATTGCCAAACGCCCTTAAAATAGTTTCTCCCACATTTTAAGCTCTCCTTCAAAACCGGATGAGTGTAAACAATATCCTCGTGGAACCTCCTCTAAATTGCTCCAATAGGTTGCTAACCTCGTTCCAATAGGCATTCCGGCAAGCTGCTCACGTAAATACTGCGTATATTGTCCGTATAAGCGTACACTTATAGGCACTGCATGCTTCAGACATGTTTTCAATAAAAGAATTGAAAAAATAAAATGCGCCAAAGTCTTTAAAGTTAATATGGGTAATATTATCATGAATAAATTCAACATTCGATAAACCATATTCCTTAGAAAGTTCAGTCGAAAGCCGACACAAGTCTTCACGGTATTCAACTCCGGTAAAATGACCTTTTGAAACTATAGAGCCTATCATACAAAACTTTCCAACACCCGAACCTATATCCAGCACGCGCATACCGGGAATGTTCGCAAGAAATTCAGCAGCAGCCTTTGCAACCGCAACAGGAGTCCAGTGCTTATTACTTAATTGTTTAATGCTTTCAGGGTAGATAGAATTAAATTCTTCATCCTCAACCGGTAAGTCATGCTTTAATCGTTCCAGAATCATACTATAGTCAACACCATTTACTCCTCAATGATTGAAGGTAATGAAAACAGGCATAATAACTGTTATCTTATCAGTTCAAAAAAGCCGGTAGATTTCTTCCCTGTACTTAAAGTAAGCGCATAGTAATAGGTACCCGCACTTAAATTTCCACCATTCCAATTATTGGTATAGTTTGCAGAACTAAACACCTCTTTTCCCCAACGGTCAAATACCTCAAGACTATTTGAATTAGAATAATATTGAAGCCCTTTAACAGTAAAGTATTCATTCTTTCGGTCTCCATTAGGAGTTATAACATTAGAAACAATTGGTGGAACATCTAAAACTACAACCTTTGTAGAATCGGTTGCAGTACAACCCTCACTATTTGTTATGGTTACATGATATTCTGTTGTAACGCTTGGCGTTGCCACAGGATTAAAACAATTACTACAACTTAACCCAGTAGATGGATACCATAAATAGCTTGAGCCACCGCTAGCAGATAGGTTATCGGAGACCCCGCTTGCAATTGTATCTTTTTCCGCAATTAAACCAATAGCAGGAAGTGGATTTACAGTACCCGTTATAGCAACGGTATCCGTACATCCATTTGGAGCAGAACCAATAACAGTATAAATCACGTTATAAGGATTGGTTTTACTTGTATTTATTACCGGATCAACAATATTATTTCCGCTACCTGATAAACCATCGCTACCTGTCCATGCAAAAGTAGAGCCATTAACGCATGAGTTTAATGCAAGTTGTATAGGATTACCGGAGCAAACTGACAAGGCGCTAGATGTTGTAACATCCGGAACCTCTTTTAAAACAACAGTTTTAACAGGCCATCTGCTTCCTATATTTCCACATGCATCTGTCACTACTGGTGGAGGCACAGTAATAGTATTAGTTGCAACACAATGCTCAGGGCAATTAGGAATGGTAAGCGTTAAAGTAGCAGATCCGCTACCGATAAATGTACCGGGAGAATAAGCTCCTACAGTGAAACTTTGAGTAGACCAAGGATGAGTAATTTTATAGGGAGGTATTCCGTATCCAGCATTAACTTGCATTTGTAGTGTACATTTATCAGCACATTGTGGTGTGCCGGGAGTAACAACAAGTGAAGTATTAACTCCCGTGGTTGTAGTATCCGCCCCCCCTACAGGATAGCCTACAATGGTTACTGAAAATGGATAGCGTCCGGCCGCCACATCAATATATTGGGAATACCATACCGAATTTGTATCACATGCGTTGCCTCCAGCATAGCCAGAGTACCGAGATAAATGTGCTACTAAATAAGTTGTTTTAGGAGTGCATGACGGAACATAGCAAGAACTACTGAAATATGGGAGAAGTTCAAAGTTATTTATATAACACGATCCGGGGGAACCACTAAGTATACCTGAGCACCCAAAAACACCAACACTATCACCACATGATGTGGTAAAGTACCATACCCCAGCGGCTGTAGGAATAGTTGATTGAAAAGAATACGTAGCTTGGTAATGGGTGAGTGTTACACCAGCCGGCATCACTATATTATATATGGTATCGGTTTCGAAACTTGGATAAACACAAGAAGGGGTGGTTTTTCCAACATATTGGTAGGTGGCAGACCCTGTAACCTTAGGGTCAATAATTATGGGGTAAACTGCTTTTGCAAGCCAGCTTGCAGGCACTATGGTTTTTAATAGAGTTTTGTCATTTTTTACTACTATATTATAACTTCCCACACACCAATTCCCTTTTGCATCGGTACATAAGGGTGCCTGAAATCGGGCAACGACCTCATTATTTTCGGTTGAAATCAAAACATAGTCGCCACTCCATCCATATTTAGATTCTTTACCTCTCATTTCATCGCGTATCATCTTATAATTGGCCGGAAATTTCAATTCCTCAGAAACGGTAACTTCAGCTCCAATGGATTTATCAAGCGTGTAGTCTGTTTCAACGTTATTAGGAGTAAACGTAATTTTTTTATGAATTCCCGATGCTAAATCCAAGGCAACGCTATCATCACCCATAGATGCAATACGTTCATCGTAAGCAGCACCATTTATACTGCTATTTACATTAAATTCAACTTCTTCTCCATTTCCAAGGCTAATAGCTGTGCTTCTGTCTAACCTAAAATAGCATGGGCTTGGTTGTTGGTCAGCTACCCAGCCTTTACCATCGCTATGGAGTTTAATATCAATGGGTTGAAGATTACCATTCTCATCCTTATAATTTAGTATTTGAGAACTGTACCTGTATATAACCTTGCCGTCGGCTGCTTTATAAGTTGAACTAAAACGGGTACGGCTTGAAGGATCTTCCACCGCACCTTCCATCAACTTAGCCATCGCCTGACGTTGAGAGGAGCTCCTTCCATTTAGACCCTGTAAAGATGGGGTAATAGTTTGAGCTTTTATGCCCCACCCATACATAAGCATCCATATAAGTAATGCATTAAACTTGTAACTCGTTTTACTCATCATGCCCGAAAAAATGGTTAGTATTCTTGTTATCATTTAACTTGTAAATTATTCTTGTTATTTATTACTAACTAATGCCTGTTAGGTAGTGCCCACAAAATTAATAGATATTATTACATACTGCATGCACTACCTTTCTTAAATTCCACTAAAGGGTGAAAGAAGATTGAAAAACAAGAGAGAAGAGAAAAAATAATACCCCCCCTCCCAAACAGGGATAATTATTTTTATTAAATTTGGGCAGTAATATTAATCGTATCATTAAAAGAAGCAAAAAAACGTGAAGACTAAAAAAACAATTCTAGTGGTGGAAGACGATACCATAGACCAAAAAATTGTAAAACTCGCATTGTTAGAAAACAATATAAACAATCCGGTAGCAATTGCAAATAATGGAGAAGAGGCTTATGCGTATTTGCAAAAGGCCACCGATAATTTGCCGGGTATTATTTTACTGGATTTGAATATGCCTAAAATGAATGGGCATGAATTACTACTAAGAATTAAAAAGGATGACCACTTGAAATCAATTCCTGTGGTAATACTTACCAGTTCTCAAAGTGAAAACGATGTAATTAAGTCGTATCAATTAAGTGTTGCCGGATACATGGTAAAGCAGGTCGATTACACCAAATTCGTTGAAATAATCAAACAGATAAACACTTACTGGACATCGAGTGAAATGCCTTACTAACAATCACTTACAAACTATTACAGAACATATTTTTTATTGCCTAAATAATGAATAACCAACATTTTAATTTATGGTAAAAAGTTTACACCATTTCATATATACTCGGATACTTCTTGTTTCAGCATGTGGCTTTGTATGTACTCCATTAGTTGCACAGCAGCAGGATACAGCAAAAACAAGCCTTCAAATTAAGCAGATGCTTGCAATGCCGTTTGAAGACCTGCTGAATATGCCTGTTTCCAGTGGCGCTAAAATAGCCCAAACGATAAGTGAATCTCCATGTATTGTTTCGCTTGTTACCCATGACCAAATGAATCAATATCAATGGCAAAGCCTTAATGATATTGCAGAGGAGCAGGCAGGATTTACATTAGGGCAGGATAGGAATAGCCTTGTAATAGACTCGCGGGGGATAAGTGATTTATCATGGAGTAACCGCTTGTTAATTTTGTTCGATGGGGTACCATTTTCCAGTTTTCAGAGCAGCGTAACGGATGATGCACTATCGTTAAACATGGCAAAAGACGTTGAAGTTATACGTGGCCCCGGTTCGGTATTATACGGCTCTGAGGCTGTTACGGGAGTAATGCAGGTAAACAGCATGTCTTATTCCGATTTAAATGGCAAAAGCATAGTTGAATTAAAAGGCGGAAATGATGCATACCATAGCATTAATATATTAACAGGCGCAAGCGGTAAGTACGCCGATGTTATCATATCCTTTAATAATACACATACCGATGGAAATGAATATCAATCGTATGACCTGCTGACAGAGCTTTTAGGTACTACTGCAAAGCAGATGACACAGGATGAACAAGGCAGTAGTCATTTTTTTGCAAAGATAGAGGGCAAAGACAAACTTGCGGGCTTTAGTCTTAGTTATCACTTTCAAGATTATCACTTTCAAATGGGGCATGGTTTTCTCGATATTATTCCTACTAGTAATAGTGAACCAAGTAATGTTGCACGTAATTATGTTGTTTTAAAATATGTTACGCCTTCGGCTTCGGCTAAGTTTAAACATGAATATGTGTTACAGTATGACTATGAGGTAAGTAGTTACAACCTACAGATTATCCCCTCAGGCATTGTTGTGCCAAACCCTAGAACAGGAAAACCCGACAGTGCCCTGTATGCAGGCCTATTTGAACATTATATTACCCCAGTAAACAGTGCTTTTGCCCGCACCCAATGGACTTATTTATTTGATAATAAGGCAACATTGCTGGGAGGTATAGAGCAGAGCATGGTGTATTATGGTGGAGATATATTACATGAAAGTAATTATGATTTGAATACCGGAGGGAATTTCACTGCTTTCCCTATGGGAGCAATACAAAATCTTAATCCATTATATCAACCAATATTAGGTCACCCAATTAATAATACCGGGTTTTATGGGCAATTTACGTCGGGACGTTTACTGGGTAAAAATCTACAAGCCACCCTCGGCGCCCGTTACGATATTTACTATTATAACTATAACTCACCCGCTACCGGAAAGGATACAACCAGAAGCCCTGTAACCCATTTTAGCCCCCGTGCCTCTTTAGTATATAGTGTAAACAAAGACCTTTCATTTAAAGCTGATATAAGCAATGCTTTCCGGCTTGCCTCGCCCTTTGAACAATTTATAACAAACAGCTTAATTAGTGGCACCGGCAGAGGAAATTTAAGCCCTGAGAATCTTACCGATGAAGAAGTTTCGTGCGATTGGACGATTAATAAAATGGTAAACTGGCGCAATACTCTGTTTTATTCTGTTTATCAAAATGTTATTACGTATGGCCCCGGTCCTAATCCTACACCAAGCCCCAGTTATAATTTTATTAATGCCCTATCATCTAAGCAGGAGGGTGCCGAAACGGAATTACATTTTTATTTTCCGGGGTTATCAGGTTTTATAAATTACTCCTATGTAAAAAGGATTAACGAAAGCAGTGCAAACCCTTATGTTATAACTAACAATTCTTTGGTTTGGTACCCCACTAATGTGGTTAATGCCGGAGTAAGTTATCCATTTAAAAAATTCGAACTTAGCATTCAGGGGCATTATCAAGGAGTAGTTAACAGAAGCCCTAATGAAAATACCGCATTAACAGATTCGTTAAGAGGCAGTAGTGTTAAGCCTTGGTTTACTCTTGATATGAACTTGAATTATCATATTACCAGAAATATGGAAATAAGAATTGCATCTACCAATATATTGAATGAACAATATGCTTTGGTAAACAATCTGTTTGGAGGCCTTATTCCAGTGCCATTCGATTATCAGCAAGCAGGAAGACGAATTATTCTATCCTTAAAAGTAACATTATAATAAATATATTTATAGAACGTGATTAAATATAATTATATAAAATATTCCGGTGCAATTCTTTTTTTGGTTGCACTTCTATTTCTTCCAGTAAATAAACTGGCTAGTAATAATCTACCCGATTTTATATCTAATGCTCCAATAGAATCAATGCAGGGTGGGGATAATGAAAATACGCTAAAGTCAGTATACCTATACAATTTTACAAGGTATATTGACTGGAAAACAACAGCAGATAATAAATTTGTAATACTTGTTATTGGAGATTCAGCCATTGTGCCTGCACTTAATATAATAGCCAAAAGCAGAGCTGTGGATGGTATGCAGATAGTTGTTAAAAGCGAGCGCAATAACATTGATATAAATAATTGCAATATGATTTATGTTCCTGCCTCGCAAAATGATAAATTACGTACCATATTATTCCAAATGGATAACAACACTAATGCGTTAGTGGTTAGCGAGGTGCACGGAGATGCAGTGCAAGGAGCCGATATAAATTTTGTTGTGGATGATAATATGTTACGGTTTGAAATAAATAATTTTTCGTTGAAAAAGCATGGATTAAAGGCAAGTTCGCAGCTGTTAAAGCTGGCGGTAAACGTTTTCGAATAAAAAAATGATAAAAACAGGAAGATTCAGAATAAAGACCAAACTTGTACTTATTCAAATAATTACAGCTTCTATCGTTCTATTACTTATAAGCAGTTTATTTATTTATAATGAGATTCAACTAATCAGATCATATAAAACAAGTAATCTGGTTTCTATAACCAAAGCAACAGGAATGAATTGTGCTTCGGGTATATTATTCAATGATCAAAAGGCGGTAGAAAGCACCCTGAACTATTTTAAAGTACAGCAAGACATTGTTAACGCAACTATTATAGATAGCGTAGGAATACCATTTGCAGCATACACAAAAAAAGGGGAGGAACAATTTACTTTTT